>Ga0306923_10000731_pt1 | contig 26805 bp, 22 predicted proteins | sample sta12Can44000108_FD_203841 | JGI IMG/M metagenome (GOLD analysis project Ga0306923, IMG submission 203841) | Lab enrichment of tropical soil microbial communities from Luquillo Experimental Forest, Puerto Rico - statanox.12C.anox.44.000.108 (v2)... | ecosystem: Environmental > Terrestrial >... | reverse complement strand
GGTTCTATGGTCAGGGCCATGACGTTTACGGACGCGGGGCGCTCGTCTATGCGGGCGATTCAGGTGACGAGCTTCGGCGGTCCCGAGGTGCTCACATCGGTCTCGCTCCCGGCGCCCGTCCCGGGGCCGGGCGAGGCGGCTATCGCGGTCTCGGTGGCGGACGTGCTCTTCCTGGACGCGATGATCCGCTCCGGGCGCTATGCGGAAGCGTTCCCGGTTCGGCCGCCGTATATCCCGGGCAACGGCGTCGCCGGCCGGGTGATCTCGACCGGCGAGGGCGTGGATCCCGGCTGGACCGGTCGGCTGGTGGTCGCGCATACCGGCTCGCACGGCGGGTCGGGCGGGTACGCGTCGATCGTGGTAGTTCCAGCTGAGCGCCTAGTGCCGGTGCCGCGCCAGGTATCCGGCCGCGCGGCGGCCGCCCTGCTGCATGACGGGGCCACCGCGCTCGGCCTGCTGGCGGGGACTGGCGTCAAGCCCGGCGAATGGGTGCTCGTGCTGGGCGCGGCTGGCGGCCTGGGGCTGCTCTTGATACGGCTCGTACGGGCCAGCGGCGGCCGGGTGATCGGCGCGGCGCGGCTGGCCGGCGCGGCCCGCCGCCAGGAGAAGCTCGACGCGATCACCGCCGCGGGCGCCACGGCGGTCGTGGACTACGGCGACTCCGGCTGGACCCGGCAGGTCGTTGCGGCGACCGGCGGCTCAGGCCCGGACGTAGTGTTCGACGGGGCGGGCGGCGAGCTCGGGCGCGCGGCGTTCGGCGTGGTGGCCGCGGGCGGTCGTTTCTCCGCGCACGGCGCGCCCGCCGGGGGCTTTGCCTGGATTGACCCGCAGGAGGCGGCGGACCGCCACGTGGCAGTGCGGGGCATCGAACAGGTCCAGTACGGGCCCGCCAGGCAGGCCGAGCTGATCGGGCAGGCGCTCGCGTACGCCGCTGCCGGGGAGCTGACGCCGGTCATCGGCCAGGTCTTCCCTCTCGAGCGAGCGGCGGAGGCGCACGCGTCGATGGCGGCTCGTTCGGTGGTCGGGAAGACACTGCTGATCGTGTAATCGCACAGGTCGAATGGTAAGGTTCCGTTCTCCGTCATACCCGGTGGGGTATATGGACGGGCATCGACCATGATCGTGGGTCAAAACTGGCGATATCCGCCGAAAATGACCCACGATCATGAAGCCACCACGATTCCCGCAAGGACGGTCTTCCGCACGGGTGGTTTCCTGTGCGGCCCTTGCCAGGCGCCATCCGCCGGTAGCCTCACCTGGAGCAGCCACGATTCCCAGGGAGGCTCCTTTTGTTGCGGCATGTCCATCTGGTGTTCCCCAGTGCGGACCATACGCCGACGACGCTGATCGGCAGCTGCGGCAGTGACCCCGGCATCACCTGCCGCCTGGTCTGGAACCTAACGCATAACGGCCGGGCGGCCGAGCTAACGAACAACTTCCTCAACGGCCCCGTCCAGCTGCTGCTGCGGGTGGCCTTCGTCATCGTTCTCGCGTTCGTCATCCGCGCCATAGTGCACCGGGTGATCAACCGGCTCACCGAGCACGCGGCGCAGAACTTCCTGCTTAAGAACGGGGTCGCCGGCGCCCGGCTGGTGCCCAGCCGGCTGGCCCGGCGGCGATCGGGCGAGCCGGAACCGGACGCCTACGAGGCCGGCGAGGCCGAGGCTCTCGGTGAGGCCGAGGCTCTCGGTGAGGCCGGTGAGGTCGGTGAGGCCCGTGCGGCCGAGGCGGGTTCTGTCGCGGGGCTATCGGCACCGGAAGCGGCCGCCGTCGCCGAGGCCGAGGACTCGGTGCCCGCGGAGCGCGCACTGGAGGTGAAGAGCACGGAGGAGGCCGGGGCGATCGCGGCCGCCGCGGCGCGAGCGGAGCGCGCGATCGTGGCCGAGCGCCGCCAGCAGCGCGTCCGGGCGCTCGGCTCGGTGCTGCGCAGTGCCGCGTCGGTCACCATCTTCTCCATCGCCGGGGTGGTGATACTCGGCGACCTCGGGATCAACCTCGCGCCGCTGCTCGCCAGCGCCGGCGTGGTCGGCATCGCGATCGGGTTCGGCGCGCAGAACCTCGTCCGCGACTACCTGGCTGGGGTCTTCATGCTGGTCGAGGACCAGTACGGGGTCGGGGACGTGATCACCGTCGGCGACGCAACCGGGACCGTCGAGACGGTGACGCTGCGGATTACCCGGATGCGCGATGTGAACGGCATCGTCTGGCACATCCGCAACGGCGCGATCGAGAAGGTGGGCAACGAGTCGCAGGGCTGGGCGCGAGCGGTGATCGACTTCCCCGTGCCTTACGCGGCGGACCTGGGCACGATCCGGACGATCCTGGCGAACGCCGCCGAGAGCATGTGGAACGAACCGGTCTGGCGCGCGGTCATGCTGGAAAAGCCCGAGGTATGGGGCGCGCAGGAAGTGACGCCCGCCAAGGTCACCATGCGGATCGTGGTCAAGACCGCCCCGCTGCGCCAGTGGGAGGTCGAACGGGAGACCCGCGCCCGGGTGAAGGCCGCCCTCGACGCCGCGGGCATCCACCCGGCGGGCGATGGCCCGGCGGCGGACGCCGCGGCGGGCTAGGGCGTGTCGGAAACGGCGCCAGCGCCCGCGTCAGGAGCACCTCACTGGCGCCGCTTCCTGACGCCATGGCGCTCGCCCCCCGATCAGCCCGCCTGGGCCCGGCCGGCGCTGCTCGCTATCGCCGCCGTCGCGGCGGTCGCGTACGGCTGGGGAATGGCCGCCGCCAGCGTCGAGCCGTTCTACGGCGCGGCGGCCCGCAGCATGTCGGAGAGCTGGCGCGACTTCATCTTCGGTGCGTTCGATCCAGCCGGGACCGTCACCGTCGACAAGCTGCCCGGCGCGCTCTGGGCCCAGGCCCTCTCGCTGCGGATCTTCGGCTTTCACATCTGGGCCCTGGTCCTGCCGCAAGTGGCCGAGGGCGTGCTCACCATCCTTGTGCTGTACCGGGCGGTCCGCCGGCTGGCCGGGCCCGCGGCCGGCCTGACCGCCGCGGCCGTGCTCGCCGTCACGCCCATCACCGTGCTGCTGGGCCGCGGCAACGTATCGGACTCGCTGCTGATCCTGCTGCTCGTGCTCGCCGCCGACGCCACGTCCGCCGCGCTGCTCACCGGGTCGTTGCGGCAGCTGCTGCTCGCCGGCGTCTGGGTCGGCCTGGCGTTCCAGGCGAAGATGATCCAGGCCTGGCTGGTCCTGCCCGCGCTGGCCGCCGCCTACCTGCTCGCCGCGCCCGCGGCGCGGCTGCGCACCAGGTGCGCGCACGTCGCGCTGGCCGGGCTGGTCACCGCCGTGGTCTCGCTGGCCTGGATGACCGCCGTCTCACTCGTCCCGTCCCAGGACCGGCCCTACGTGGACGGCAGCCGGGACGACTCGGTGTACACGCAGGTCTTCGACTACAACGGCCTGGGCCGGCTCACCGGGAACTGGGCGACCGTCGCCGGGCCGCCTTCACCGCTCGTGGTCGCGGCCAGAGAGAACGGGCAGTTGCTCACCGCCGAGACCATAGGCATCAAGCCGGGCTGGCACCGCCTGCTGGCCGGCCCGTTCGCGGCCGACGGCGGCTGGCTGCTGCCGGCGGCTGCCGCCGGCGCGCTGGGCGTGTTCATCTCCCGGCGCCGCGAGGACAGGCGCGACCCGCTGCGCGCCGCCGCCGTGCTGTGGGGCGGCTGGTGGCTGGTCCTCGCCGTCTTCTTCAGCACTGGCACATTCATCAACTCGTACTATGTCGCGGCGCTCGTCCCCGCCGTGGCCGCGCTGTGCGGCACCGGCATCGCCGCGTGCGGACCCGGCCCCTGGCCGGCCAGGGTGCGCCTGATCGTCGCCGCCACGGTGCTCGGCTGCGCCGGCTACGGCGCCTACCTGATGTCCGGGACGGCATCCGGCCCGGTCGTGCTCACCGCGGTGGCGCTGCTCGCGGCGGCGGCCGCCGTCGCCCAGCTGCTGCTGCCCGCGTCAGGCACGACCGGGCACCTGACCGCGGTCGCGTTCGCCGCTGCCGCCGTGCTCCTGCTGCCCGCGGCGGCGTCCGTGAGCTCGGTAGTCCGCGGGCTGGGGCCCTTTGACATCCCGTTCGAGCCGCCGCAGATCGCGCACAATAACCAGGCACTGGCCGCCGCGGCACCCGCCCTGACCCGGGCCGTCCAGCGGATAGAACTCCAGACGCCACCCGGCGATGCCCTGTTCGGCACCGACACGTCCGGCCTCGCGCAGAGTTACATCCTGTACAGCGGCAGGGAGGTGCTGCCGATCGGCGGCTTCCTCGGCAACGTGCCAGCCCCGGCGCTGGCCACGCTGCGGGCCGACATCAGCCGCGGTTACGTGCGGGTATTCGTGCTGCCCGTGTCACCGCCCGGCCCGGACCCGCGGGTGCGGTGGATCGAGTCGCACTGCACCAGGGTGCCTCAGCCCCCGAACCGCCGCCCGGTCCCGTACGCGGACTTCTTCTGCGGACCCCGGCCCGGCACGGCCAGCCAGCCGGCTAACGCAGCGACCGGAGCACGTCCCGCATGATGCCGCCGCGCCACCTCGACCGGTCCGGCGCGGCGGCGGGCGCTTGCTAGGCTGGCACCGACATGAGCGAGGAAACCGTGCGGCCGCCGCTGACCTTTTACGAGGCTGTCGGCGGCGAGGAGACATTCACCCGGCTGGTGCACCGGTTCTACCAGGAAGTCGCCGCCGACCCGATGCTGCGGCCCGTCTACCCGGCGAAGGATCTAGGGCCCGCCGAAGAGCACCTGCGGCTGTTCCTGATCCAGTACTGGGGCGGGCCGACGACCTACAACGAGCTGCGCGGGCACCCGCGGCTGCGGATGCGGCACGTCCGATTCCACATCGGCGAGGCCGAACGCGACGCGTGGCTGCGCCACATGCGGACCGCCCTCGACGAACTCGACCTCGACGAGTCGCTCGACGCGCAGCTGTGGGACTACCTCGTGATGGCGGCCCACAGCCTCGTCAACGTCGCGCCCGAAAGCGGTCCGGCCACGGGCGGGCGCGGGGACATCGGCCTCACGCCCGCCTGAAGCCGCGCTCAGCCGCGGGTCAGCCTGCGGTAGGTGACACGGTGCGGGCGGGCGGCTTCGGCGCCGAGGCGCTCGATCTTGTTCTTCTCGTAGGCCTCGAAGTTGCCCTCGAACCAGAACCAGTTCGCGCCGCCCTCCCAGGCCAGGATGTGCGTGGCCACCCGGTCGAGGAACCACCGGTCGTGGCTGGTGATCACGGCACAGCCAGGGAACTCAAGCAGCGCGTTCTCCAGGCTCGCCAGGGTCTCCACGTCCAGGTCGTTGGTCGGCTCGTCGAGCAGCAGCAGGTTGCCGCCCTGCTTGAGGGTGAGCGCGAGGTTCATCCTGTTCCGCTCGCCGCCGGACATCACGCCAGCGGGCTTCTGCTGATCCGCGCCCTTAAAGCCGAACGCGGCCACGTACGCCCGGCTAGGGATCTCCGTGTTGCCGACGTGGATGAACGTCTCCCCGTCCGAGATGGCCTCCCAGACGTTCTTATTCGGGTCGATGCGCTCGCGGTCCTGGTCCACGTAGGAGATCTTCACGGTCTCGCCGATGCGGATCGTCCCGGAATCCGGCGGCTCCTCACCGACGATCATCTTGAACAGCGTGGTCTTGCCCACACCGTTCGGACCCAGGACACCGACGATGCCGTTGGGCGGGAGGCTGAAGCTGAGGTCCTCGAACAGCATCCGGTCGCCGAACCCCTTGGACAGGTCGGCCACCTCCACGACGAGGGTGCCCAGCCGCGGACCCGGCGGAATCTGGATCTCCTCGAAATCCAGCTTCCGGTTCTTGTCGGCCTCCGCGGCCATCTCCTCATACCGCTGCAGACGGGCACGGGACTTGGCCTGGCGGGCGCGGGGGCTGGACCGCACCCACTCCAGTTCGTCGTCCAGGTGCTTGCGCCGCTTGGCGTCCTTCGCGCCCTCGACCTTGATCCGGGCCGCCTTCGTCTCCAGGTACGTGGAGTAGTTGCCCTCATACGGGTAGGCGTGGCCGCGGTCGAGCTCGAGGATCCACTGCGCGACGTTCTCCAGGAAGTACCGGTCGTGGGTAACGGCGACGACCGTACCCGGGTACTTCTCCAGGTGCTGCTCCAGCCACAGGACGCTCTCCGCGTCCAGGTGGTTGGTCGGCTCATCGAGCAGCAGCAGGTCCGGCTGCTGCAAGAGGAGCTTGCACAGCGCGACCCTTCTCTTCTCGCCACCAGAGAGGCTCGTGACGGGCGTGTCGGGCGGCGGGCAGCGCAGCGCGTCCATCGCCTGCTCGAGCTGGCTGTCCAGGTCCCAGGCATCCCTGTGCTCCAGCTGCTCCTGCAGCTGGCCCATCTGCTCGAGCAACTCCTCGGAGTAGTCAGTCGCCAGCTTCTCGGCGATCTCGTTGTACTCCTCGAGGAGCTTCTTGGTCTCGGCGACGCCTTCCTCCACGTTGCCGAGCACCGTCTTCGCATCGTTGAGCCGCGGCTCCTGGGGGAGGATGCCGACCGTGAACCCGGGCATCAGCCGGGCCTCGCCGTTCGACACCGGCTCGATCCCGGCCATGATCCTGAGCAGGGTGGACTTGCCGGTGCCGTTCGGGCCGACGACACCGATTTTCGCTCCAGGCAGGAAGCTCAGCGTGACGTCGTCAAGGACGACCTTGTCACCATGCGCCTTGCGGACATGGCGCAGGCTGTAAATAAACTCCGGCATGTATCCTAACCTATCTATTGTCGCAGGTAGGCTACCCGCAACGCTCCTCTACGTCAGGGCAAAGTCAGGGAGCCTCGCATGGCGCTAGCCGTCAACCGCACGGGCGTGATCTTCAAGAAGTGCGACATGTCCAACCATCGTCCCGAGACGGTCAAGCAGTGCGCTGCTGGCACCTGCCAGCATACGTGCAAGCCCGACACCATCGAGAAGTGCAAGCACTCTTGGACGCTGCGCTACTGGGTCAACGGCAAGCAGCTTGAGACGTCGTTCAAGGATCAGACCTGTGATGAGTTCTGGTCAACGCGATGTGATTTCCGCTGAGCCGCGCCCCGTCCCCGCCCGGCGCGCCTGGGTCATCGCGGCGGTTGCCGCCGCCGCGCTCGCCGCGGCCCTCATCACGGTGGTTCACCACCACGGCCGGCCCGCATCGCCTGTCACGGCGTGCGGGCACGGCCTAGTGCCGGGCTACACCAATCATCGCAGCTACCCGCCGGGAATCCCGACCCTGCCGCCGTTCAGCGCCCGTATCGTCAGTTGTTTTGCCAGCGTCGCTCAGGCGGCTGGTGATGGCTTCGCTCTCGCGGCCCCTCCAGGGACGCTCATCGTCCGCGGCGTGTTCTTGCTGCCCACCGGGTCGCTGACGGTGCGGCAGTGCCGGGCGGCCGCCCGGGCTGCCGGTTTCGCGGTCCCGTGTCCCACCGTGGCCCCGGCGCTGTCTTCCACGCCGCTGCAGCTGCCGAATTGCGATGATGACGGCGGCTGCTCCCCGGGGGGACCCGGCTTCACCTTCATCGAACAAGGGTTCGCTGTACCACCGGATTACCCTGCGCTCCCGGTGACAGGCGGGAACTTTGTGCTGCTTGCCTGGCGCAACGCGGGGATAACGGATGGGTGCCCGCCGCGACCGGTGATCCGGCGAGTCAGAATTGGCGGGGATGATGCAGCCTTTATTGCCTGTCCGTCTTATAGCGGGGAATTCGGCGGGGACGTGGCACTGGGCTGGGTCCACCAGGGAGTCCATGTGGTGGTCGGCTTCCAGGGCGTTAACCCGACGAATATCGCCCTCGATCTTGCGGTCGCCCGGCACCTGATCTGGATCGCGGCCAGCCCATCATCTTAAGAACAGCCGGGTTCGAGGAGGCCACCCGCACTTCACCCCTACGCCACGCACGCTGGTTGTGCCGCCTGTCCTGGCTGACGTATCCCGCCAGTTGGCAGCCACGTCTGCCCGATCCGAGCTACGCCAGCCCGGCGCTGGTGGTAGGCCTGAGGACAAGAGCGGCACAGCCCTCGCGTGGATTCTTCCCTTCCATCGTGATTTCCTCTATGCGGTGGCCGGGCGCCGGGACGCGGCCACCAGAGCAGAGGCACGATGACACGACAAGATAAAGGCGGCAGCCCGCAAGCGCATGGCGGAAACAGGCGAGCCGTATGCCACCGCCCGCCGCGAGGTCATCAAGGACCACCCGGCAGCCGGGGCTGGAGGCTCGTCCTCCAGCGCGAGATGGTTCGCTATCGACTACAGCGATATGGGCCGGGTCACCCTATGGCTGGAAACACTGCTGGGCAGGGGTCCGGAACACGGGGGCGTGGAGGTCGACTCCGACGTGCTGCGGGTGCGGTGGGGTGGTTTCCACCTGGACATTCCTCGCGGCTCGGTGCGATCGGTCGCCCGCTCTGAGCGCCAGACCCGGGGAACGATCGGGGTACACACTCGCCGAGGCAGCTGGCTGGTGAACGGCTCGCATGACGGCTTGGTCGAGCTCGTCATCGATCCGCCCTGCTACCCGCCCAGGCAACCCGACACACTTTTCCGCAAGGAAGTAGTCCGCTCACTGATCATCAGTCTGGTCGATCCCGACGGCTTCGTTGCCGCGGTTCAGCGGAACGGCAGTCACTCGTAGGCGAGCTTGCGAAGGGAATGGTCAAAGATGGAACGTAAGCGGCTGGGGTCAGGCGCGGCGTCGGGCGCGGCATCGGCCGGATCGAACACGCACACCCGGTTCCGGCCGGTGTCCTTCGCCCGGTAGAGGGCAAGGTCAGCGGCCGCCAGCAACTCGAATAGATCCTGGCCGTGACGGCCGAGCACCGCCACGCCGACCGACAGCGTCACGTTCACGACCGTGCCGCCCGTCGGCACCTCTACCACGCCCGCCCCGCGGCGCAGCCGCTCGGCGATGCGGCAGGCCTCCTCCGGCACGGTGCCCGGCAGCAGGACGGCGAACTCCTCGCCGCCGAACCGGCCCACGAGGTCGGACCCCCGGACCTGCCGCCGAAGCTCGCCGGCCAGCGCGCGCAGCACCTCGTCGCCAACGAGATGGCCATGCGTGTCGTTGACCTTCTTGAAGTGGTCGACGTCGGCGAGCAGCACCGCCACCTGCTCGCCACGGCGCTGTGCACGGGCGATCTCGGCGCCCGCCTCACGCTGCCACGTCACGGCGTTCAGTAGGCCAGTCTTCCCGTCGGTGCGAGCGGCCGCCTTCAGCTGCTGGTGCAGCAGGCTGCGCTGCAGCAGGACCACGGGCGGCAGCGCCACGCACAGCAGCAGGACGCTGAGCGCCCCCGCGATCGTGACCAGGACGCCAATGCAGGTCCCGGTAAGGTCCAGAAGCAACCGCTCGCGGTCCCACAGCATCCCGGCCAGCCTGGCGCCCGGCTTGGCATCTGGCTCGGCGCCCGGCTCGGCGGCTGGCTCGGCGTCTGGCTTGGCAAGCCACGCGGCGACCGCGACAAAGCCCGTGCTGAGCATGACGAACGCCACGGCGCACGCCACCGCGACCACCGCCTGCTGCGGCCGCGTGAACCACACGTGAGACCCCGCGGCCGGACCTGCGGCCAGTCCCGCGGTGTGTCCCGCGGCCGACACCGGCGAGAGCCGCCGGAACACGATCGACACAATCGCCCCGGCCAGCCCTAGCGCCACCGAACTGAACACGCGCTGGTAAACCGCGCCGTGATTCACCCGGACATACAGCAGCAGCCCGAGGACGGCCGGCGCTGCCAGCGCGTAGACCGGCGGCAGCAACAGCGCCACCGGCAGCCACCACGCCGCAAGCAGGTCCCGGCTGACACCCGAGGGCTGCCCGAGCCGCCTGGTGGCCTCGACACAGACCGCGCCGCAGCCCATGAGCGCGACGAACAGCACCAGGTCCCCGGCGGTCGGCCGGGTCCGCGCGGCTTCCCAGCCAGCCAGGGCCAGGTAACCCGCCAGCACTGACAGCACGTAACCGACCAGCGGACGAGGCGCCGCGAGCAGCGGCCAGTACCATGGCCACCGGTCGAGCCGCCGGAACCCGCGCTGCCGCCGCCTTATCGCTTCCTGGACTGCTGACATGCCTCCGCCTGTCACCTGTTACTGGACTGCCCGGACGCGCCCGCAAGTAACTCTCGGTAGCACAATAGACGCATCACGTGCGCGCCGTGCGCGGAATCCGTATCTTGGTTGCCGTGCGCAGCCAGGAAGCATGACTCAAGGTCATAGTGTGCCGCGCGCGGCAACCAGCGAATGGGTGGACCGTTCTTAGAACGGCGTCGCGGCTTCCGCCGGCTGGCCGGCCGGCGCCAGCGGGACGTCAGGGTCGCCTGGCGTCAGCCGGGCCGCCAGGCCCTCGTCCCCGTCGTTCCCGTCGTCGTTCCCGTCGTCGCGGGGCAGGTCAGACGGCATCTCCTCATCGAACTCGTCGGAGAACGGCACGGCGTCGGCCAGGTCCGCGTCCTGAGTCAAGTCCGCGTCCTGAGCCGGGTCAGCGTCATGGGACATGGCGTGGCGGGCCGCCTCACCCTCGTCGATGCCCCGCCGGCTTCCTGGCGGCGGCACCTGCACGCCCCGGTTGAAACGTGACCATCCGAAGGACAGGTCGTGCCCCACGGAGTCCGCTTCAACCTGCATCTCAGTCCTGGTGCGCTGCTGGTCGTCCACCCATGTCCTGGTGGAGATCTTGCCACGCACGATGATCATGTCGCCCTTGCGCAACGACCCGTGGACGTTTTCCGCGAGCCTGCGCCAGCATTTGACGGTGTAGTACGACGTCTCGCCGTCCTGCCACTCTCCCGTGCCGCGGTTCAGCCTCCTCGGCGTGGAGCCCACCCGCACGCTGGCGACCGACGTCTGCGTCCGCGTCGTCTGCCACATCTTCGGCTCAGCCGTCACGTACCCAGTCAGCGTGACATAGCCAACCTGGCTCATCGCCTTCCTCCTTACAGACCTTGACTTGCGGTTATCCCGGCGGCACCTGCCGTCCGGTGTGCACTTTCACCGTGCCGGAGGGCATGTCGCCCGGGTAAGAGCGATTCGCGACCTGTGGATAACCTGTCCGATTTGTCCACGGCCTGTGGACAACGAGTTGCGATCTTGGCGTCAGGCAGGCATACTGCCGGCTTCCGCGCCGACCAAGACGCCGCCCGCGCGGGCTCCCGCGCAGACGCGGGCTCCCGCGCAGACGCGGAAAAGGAGTGGCATCGCGGGACGGCGCCGTGTTACGGTCCGCGATCGTGCGCCGTGTGTCAGTCGTCGGTAACTCTGGTTCCGGTAAGTCGACGCTGGCCAGGGAACTGGCCGCCATCCTGGAAGTTCCGTACGTGGAGCTGGACGGGCTCAATCATCAGCCTGGCTGGGAGCCCTTGCCGAAGGACGAGTTCCGGCGGGTCGTCGCCGCGAAGGCGGCCGGGGACGGCTGGGTGATCGACGGAAACTACAGCACGGTGCAGCCGCTGGTGTGGGCGCGGGCGGATACCGTGGCCTGGCTCGACCTGCCGAAGAGCACGGTGATGCGGCAGATTGTCTGGCGCTCGCTGCGGCGGGTGGCCGGCCGCCAGGAGCTGTGGAACGGCAACCGGGAACGCTGGCAGAACTTCTTCAGCTGGGATCCCGAACAGTCCGTTATCTCCTGGGCCTGGCACAAGCACGCGGAGTATCGCGCCAGGTACTCCGCGGCGGCGGCCGATCCGGTCAACGCTCACCTGCGGTTCGTGCGGCTGGCGAGCCGGCGGGAAGTCGCCCGCTTTCTCGGCGAGGTTCGCGGTGAGGCCCGCGGCCAGGCGGCGCGCGCCAGCGGGTGACCAGGTTAGGCAGCCACTAGTTCGGACGGTTCGGCTATGACGTCTACCAGTGCGCCGTTGCGCATGACGGTGATGGCGAGCGGGCGCCCGATCGCATCGGCGAACATCAGCCGCTGGAGGTCCTGGGCGGTTGCCACCTCGTGCCCGCCGGCGGTGAGCAGCAGGTCGCCGGGGCGCAGTCCGGCCCGGTCGGCGGGGCCGCCGGTGACCACCGAGGCTACCCGGAGGCCGGTGTGGCGGCCGCCTAGCCGTGGCCGCCATGCGGGCGCGACCGGAGCGGGGGCGACGACCAGGCCGAGGTAGGCGCGCCGGACCCTGCCTTCGCGCATGAGGGCGGACATGATCCGCCGCGTCGTCGCGTTGACCGGGACCGCCAGCCCCAGTCCTACGCCTGCCACGGCGGTGTTGATCCCGACCACGCGGGCGCGGGAGTCGGCGAGCGCGCCGCCGGAGTTGCCGGGGTTGAGGGCGGCGTCAGTCTGGATGACGTCCTCGATCAGCCCGTGCTGCCCCGCGGGCATCGACCGGCCAAGGGCGCTGACCACGCCCGCCGTGACCGATCCGGCGAGGCCGAGCGGGTTGCCGACGGCGACGACGAGCTGTCCGACTTTGAGTTCGTCGGCCTCGCCGAGGACGGCGGGCTCGGGGGTGTCTCCGGTGGCGCGCAGCACTGCGAGGTCGGACAGCGGGTCGGCGCCGACGACCTGGAATGGCACGGAGGTTCCGTCCCAGAACGCGGCGGTTCCGCTGGTCGCCTGGCCGACGACGTGGGCGTTGGTGAGGAGGAATCCGTCGTTGGTGAATACCACCGCCGAGCCGAGGCTCTCGCCTGTGCCGCGTCCCGGGGCGCGGCGCGGCACGCGCAGGCTGGCGACCTTGGGCGTGAGCTGTTCGGCGACGCCTACGACGATCTTGGAGTAGGCGTCCAGCGGCTCATTGACTGTCATGTATTAATTACATCATTACAACGCAAGTTATGAAACACTGTCCGCCGCGAGCGTCTTCTCGAACCAGTGGTGGGCGTACGCCTCCTCGTTGAAGGCGCTCACCTCCCGGTATCCGGCCGACCGGTAGAGGCCGATCGCCTCGGTGAGGGCGCGGTTGGTTTCGAGGCGCAGCGTGCGAGCGCCGCGCGCCGTGGCATGGGCCTCCAGTTCGGCCAGCAGGCGGCGGCCCACCCCGAGTCCCCGCACGGCGGGCGAGACCCACATGCGCTTGATCTCCGCGGGCGCGTCGTCGTGGAGCTTGAGGGCGCCGCAGCCCACCGGCTCATCGCGCAGCGCCGCTATCAGGAGAACGCCGGCCGGCGGCCTGAGGTCATCGTCGCTGGCGGGGATGCTGAGCGCCGGGTCGAAGCCGCTGTCGAACCGGCTGGATAGCTCGGCGAAGTACGCCCGCAGGCAGCGCCGGGCATCGGGGGCGCGCGGGTCGGTGGCGGTGATGCCGATCATCGACGCGGTGAGCAGCCGTTCGGCCTCGTCCATGGCCGCGGCGAGGCGCTCGCGCTGACGGGCGGTCAGCGGGCGCAGGATCTCGGCGGCCATGTCGTCAGAACGCCGGTCCAGTTCACCGCGCTCGGCCCGGCCAGCCCGGGTGAGCCGGACGGCCCGGACTCGCCTGTCGCGTTCGTCGGCGCCGACGGCGATGAGCCCGTCGGCTTCCAGCGCCCGCAATATCCGGCTCAGGTACCCGGAGTCCAGGCCGAGCCGGGACCGCAGCGCCCGCACGCTGGTTCCGTCCGGGCCGATTTCCCATAGCACGCGCGCCTGGCTCAGCGGACGGCCGCGGGCGAGAAACGAGTCGTCGAGAGCGCCGATTCGCTGGGTGACGGTCCGGTTGAACCGCCGCACGGAGCCGACCATACCTGGGTCCATTCTCTGACTATAGTCAGAGACTCCAGCCGACAGCTTCTTTCAGCTTGTACCGAACGGAAGGTGGCGCCTCCCCCAGCGCCCAACACGCGTCAAATGATCTCGCGTCGGCGCAGGCGATCGAAGAGCTCAGTAGTGGCCGGGGCCGGGGCCACATCAAGTTCTGCGCGGAGAGCGGCGACACAGGAGTGGTATTGCCGAATGGCCAACTGCACTTGCCCTTGTCGGCTGTAGCATCGCATCAATCGGCAATGAGCGTCCTCTCGGCAATTGTCACGGCCCAGCAGCTTCATGCACGCCGCAACGCAGCCGACGTAGTCGCCTGAGTTCAAACGCAAAGCGCCAAGTCGGTCGAGCGCGTCCAGATGGCAAAGACGCAGGTGTTCCCGAGTGACCATCGCCCACTCTTCGTAGGGGTCGTCGGCAAGAAACTCGCCCTGATAGAGCAAGGTCGCCGCCTCGAAAGCTGCCTCCGCCTTCACGAGTTCCGAACTCGCAAGGTGCTGATGAGCAGCCTTGAGCTGTTCCTCGAAAACCTCAATATCAACCCAGATGTCGAAGTGCGGCTCAATGAAGTAAGCCTGGTCCTGATAGATCACTACCGGGGTGTCGCCGGCCGCCGCGCGCAGGGACTGACGAAGCCCATGGATCGCCACATTGAGGCTGTTGCGAGCAGCGTCGGACGCTACTTCGGGCCAGAACATGCTCATCAGCCGATCCCGCCGCACCTTGCTGTGATGGTTGACAAGAAGGTACTCAAACACAGCGCGGCCTCGCCCCGATGACCACATCTCGACCGGACGATCTTGAAAGGCAACACGCAGTTCACCAAGCAGGTGGGCGGTAATATCGGGCGTTGCCTTGCGCAGGGTCGTCCGAATCACCGCAGGCGGCGGGAGCGGCTCCAGCCAGCGAGCCGCGGCCAGGGCGGAGGATGATGTCAGGGCAGGTGCGGGCTCGACAGCATGAGCGTCAACGAGCAGAACCGGCAGTTGCGTGGGTGCATGCCCGGTCCAACTGGATGATCGGCGAGTCAGCCGGATGAACCGGCGACGCCACCAGGGGGCGGAGTGCTGAGCAACGTGGCGTGGTTCGGGAATGGGTCCAGCCGCCGGACAGTCGCGGGCCAGCGACTGACCCAGCCTGGCCAGTGTCACCCAGGAGCCTGTACTCGCAAGGTCGCAGGCGACGTTGACGGCTGTGTCGGCGGCGCGGCCAATCTCTCTGGCTTCCATGTACAGCTCGAGCGCTCGGTCCCCGGCACCCTGGCTGGAGACGTAGTCGGCCAGCAGGGTGAGTGAGGCGGGATCGATGTCCCGAGTGCTGCCAACGGACCGCAAGGGACCACGCCACGCGGGGCTGAGCTGCTGCCAGCCCTCAGCGAGATCAAGCCACCAGGGCTCGTTTCGATGAACAGCGGATACCCCGAGAACGCGTGCCATGGCCGGATGCCAGACGCCGAGCCGCTTGGCGCCGGCCAGCGGGATGAGAGCGTGCCGATCGGAGCGCCCGAGGAGACGGCGACCGAGCGCGCTGAGCAGGTCTTGGGCGTTGCCCGCCCCTGCCATCGCGGCGGAGAAAACCCCCGGCCCCAGGACCGCACCAGCCGAGAAGGCAGCTTGCAACGCGCCGGCTGCGCCATGGGTAAGGGCGAAAGCCTGGTCAAGGGTGGCCGCCGGAAGGCCGGGCATAAAAGTCTCGGCCAAAAGCGTCACTGCAGGACGATCCAGCTGGAGGCGAGATCGCCCCAGCACCTGACCGTGGGGCTCCAGACGCCAGGGGTCCCACTCCGTGAAGCCAATCAGCAGGACGTCGAGAGCGTCCTGCAAGTGGGGCAGGAAGGCCGACACGAGCATGTCAAGACTGGCCGGGCTGCCGGCCTCAAGGTGCTCTGCGCCCTCCAGCACTAGCACCGCTGGCGGGACGGTAGCCGCCACCAGCCAGTCGGCCAGCAATTGAAGTCCAGCCTTCCATTCGCCATGGCGGGCACGGCGGGCCATATCCTCAGCGATCCCTTGCGACGCTTCCGCGTCCAACCGCGCCGCTGCGCCGAGCAACGTGACGAGGAGAGCGCCCGGGTCAGCATCAGCGCCCTGGAGGCGGATCCACAGGACTTGGGCGTAACGCTCCTGAACGACCGTTGCCACCTTGTCCAGGGCCAGGAAATCCGGGGGCGCTGCTAGCGCCGTCAAGCCAGCTCTCGCTATTCGCTCGACGGTCGGCCAGCTCGGCATCGTCAGCCATGGGTGCGGGACAAGATAGGTCCCCGCCAGCCGCTCGGAGCAGCTAAATACCATGGCCGCCAATCCCCCCTGACTAGCGAGCTAGCCCTGTGCACCCGTCCTTGACGCGGCTGCCATAGCCCTGGACGGGTTGTCGCACAGATTCGGTATAACTCAAGACGAGCACCCTGTCGAGATTGGCCAGTCGCTGCAAAGGATAACTTAACCATCTCAGCAGAGGAACTTTAGAACGGCAGCCGCGTGATACCCCTACAGGGTGGTGTCGAAGTACGAGGTCAACGTGCATTCTGCGCGATGCTGAGAAGTCCTGCTCGGGAACGCTTAATTTCAGCGAGGTGCAGATTAAGCGCTCCGAACACGTCAATTAAGCGCCGGATCCGGCGATCGAGACGCTTAATTTCACCGATGCGAATGTTAAGTGATTAGACCCAGGTTAGTTAAGCGCCGCTTGGGACGATCGAAGTGCCGGGACACCGGACGATCGGCGACCGAGAACTGATCGAGTTCCGATCGCGTACCTCACCCGAGGAGGAGAAGATGACAGCAGCACCGCCATGCCCGCAACCTCAGAATTTCAACACCATTACCGGATTCCTCACGCCAGGATCAGACACGGGTCCAGGCGCGCTGGACGGAAGCATCTCACTGGACGTGCTCGACCCGACTGAGGGCAACGAGCGGGTCCGGGCCGTGGAGGTTACCGACCCCTGGAGCCTCGAAGTCGACTGGTGCATCTGCGGCCGCTTCGCCGACCTCATCTGCGGCTGCTGGTGCGTCCAGGTCTTCATCGACGACATCGATGGCGTCGGGCCTACCAGCGGGCTGCTCGGCTCGGCGACGGTATCCGCTTCAGCAACGAGCACCGACGGAGAAGACACTGCTACGAAGTGCTTTGAGTACACGTTCACCTTCCCCGCCGGCTCGGTCGGGGCCGGTGTCTACAACCTCGTCGTCCTCATCACTCTGTCCAGCACTGACTGCGGCAACCCGGGGGCGCGTCTGGTTCAAGACATGGTGGGTTGGGCGGTGATCCCTGTCGTGGTCTTCTTCGACGAGGGCGCGCCGTTCTGCCCGTCTCCGCCCCCGCCCATTCAGTGACCTGATGGTTCGCACATGACCGGGACCCTGGTGCTATCAGTGGCGCGTGCACTGCCGCCGCCGACGAGCGCTCAGGGGTCCCGGTCAGGAGCGTCGCAGACTGGCGCTCACCGTGACCGCCGGTTGGCGGGCGTACTGCAGAGCAGGAGCACCAAATGACGCAACGCGGTGACCCTAAGTCCGGCCGCGCAGGACGGTCCGGCGACGACTTCCGGAAGATCGACGGAATAGGTCGCATACTCGAACAGCGCCTGTGGGACGCTGGGATTTTCACGTATAACGATCTGGCGCGGCGCACCCCGGAAGAAATTGCCGCTATCCTGGCGCCTATGATTGGGGTCTCCCCCGAACGCATTGCCAGCCAGGCGCGCGAACTCGCCGGACCTCCAGCTGAGGAATCTGTCCGGCACCAGCATTACGCCGCCTTCCACATCGAATTCCTTCTCGAGTCCGACAACAGCATCCGCCGCACCAAAATTCATAAACACCAAACGGACGCTCGAGACGCCTGGCCAGGATGGAATGAGGAACGATTGCTCTCCTTCCTGCGCGACTGGATACCGCTACCTGCCGCGGCAACGCCTGCCGATGCGGTCGATGTTGAGCCGGCCCAGACGCGGACAGACGAGCCGGCGCAGACGCAGACAGAAGATCAGGGACCAGAGACCGTCGAACCCGCACCGGCGGGTCAGCAATCAGCCCCTATTCCCGGCCGCTTGCCGTCCCTGTCCCTAGTCATCGAGGAGTTCGCGCCCATCCATGACGGCCACCGCAGCCACACCCTTAGCACCAGCGAACCGAGCTCTGTGCGCCTCACAATGCGCATCAACCCAATCGGCACGCCCATTCATGACACCCTTGACTTCTCTGCCACAATCGTTGCCCGTACGTTCGGAGGCCACGATCGCTCGCCCCTGGGGACGGTCCATGGAACCGTTCGCGTGAGCGACACTTTCTCGGCCGAGGTGCCCATGTCGGCCCTGCCGGCTGGCCTCTACCGGCTGGTGGTAACCGTGGACGTCTACCCTGCTGATCACTCCCCCGAAGAGCCGCCTCTCTACCAGATGCGTGCATCGGGGGATCTCGTGCGGGTCGTCGATACATGGCCGGGGTCCGCTCCGGCCGTTGCCTAAGCGGGCGGCCAGCCCCGATCGGTGGCCGAAATGTTGCGGGCGGGGACCTTGCCAGCGGGCTGGCGGCGACGTTGGATAAGGGGACCATGCCGCGACCGATCGCTCACCTGGCCAACCTGGACCTGAACCTGCTTGTCGCCCTCCGGGAGCTCGTGCGGGAGCGTAGCGTCACGCGCGCCGCGCAGCGGCTGGGCGTGACACAGCCCGCGGCGAGCGCCGCGCTGTCCAGGCTGCGCCGGCACTTCGGCGACGAGATCCTCGTCCGGGAGCACGGCGAGTACGTGCTGACCGCGCTCGGCGAGCAGCTCGCCGAGCAGGTGGAAACCGTATGCGCCGCCGCGGAGCGGCTGTTCGCCGCTAGCACGCACTTCGACCCTGTGACGTCGGAACGCGAGTTCACGCTGGTCATGGCCGACTACACGATCATGGTGATCGGCGAGGCGCTGTCGCAGGCGATCCGGAAGGCGGCGCCGCGCGCCCGGCTGCACATCCGGCTGGTCCGCGAGTCGCTGAGCACCGAGTACGCGGACGGCATCCGGTTCGTCGACGGCATGGTGGCCCCGCCCACGCACGGGTTCACGCTGCCCGACACGAGGTTCGCCGAGCTGTTCAGGGACCGCTGGGTGTGCCTCGTGGACGCGGACAACCCGGCGCTGGACGCCGGCCGTCTCGAGCTGCGGGACATGGCGCGGCTGCCGTGGGTGGCGCCGTACTACCGGAGCAACCCGAACCCGCCCTCGGTTCCCGTGATGCGCCAGCTCGCCCTGCTCGATATCCAGCCGCGGATCGCGGTCCGGGTGGAGAGCTACCTGGCGGTGCCGTACTTCGTCGCCGGCACCGACCGGGTGGCCCTGATGCAGGAGCGACTCGCCACCCGGCTCGCCGCGCAGATGAACCTGAAGGTGCTCGAGTGCCCGGGTGATCCCGAGCCGATCGTCGAGGCGCTGTGGTGGCACCGGCAGTACGAGGACGACACCGCGCACGCCTGGCTGCGCCGCCTCATCATGGAGACCGCCCGCCGTCTCTGACGTGCCGCGCTGACGGTCCCGTTCTTAGCGCATAAACCCGGTTTATGCACATCAGCAGCAATTTTTGTTTGTTTCGATGCGTCCGCGAATCTACCGTCCCAATCAGCAGGACGTTTGTTTTCCGAGCTTTTCGCCGACGTTAACCAGGAGCGTTCATGCCGCATGCGCTGACCGAGCTGAAGCTGGACGCGGTGGTCAAGCCGTCCGCCGAGACCGTCCATGCGGTCAGCGCCGACGTGTGCGTTGTTGGCGCCGGGATCGCGGGCTCGTCGGCGGCGATCGAATCCGCCCGGCTCGGCCGCAGCGTGGTGCTCGTGGATTCGCTGCCGCTTATCGGCGGGCAGATGGTCCATTCGCTGATCGGGCTTTTCTGCGGCGTATTCGGCAACGCTCCGCGTTATACCCAGCTGACGCACGGGGTTTTCGACGACATCTTCCGCGAGCTCGGCCCGGCCGGGGACCTGCATTTCTCGCGAGGCCACACGACGACGGTCTTCTACAACGAGGTCGCGCTCGGGCGCTGGCTGGAGCGGACGGTGCGGGACCTGGGCGTCCAGGTCGTGACCGGCGCGGTGCTGCAGGACGTCGCGGTGAGCGACGGCCGGGTCGAGGCGATAACGCTGGCCACGAGATACGGGAACGTCCGGGTCCGGGCGACGGGCTATGTGGACGCGAGCGGCGACGCGGCGCTCGCCTGGCAGGCGGGCCTGCCCTGCTGGGTGCCCGAGCGGCCCATCTACGGGAGCCAGCAGGTCATCGTCGAGAACCTCGACGAGAACCACAAGCCCGAAGCGGGCGAGATGGACGCGGTGTTCGACCGGCGGGGCGCGGAGTTCGGGCTGCTGCGCCGGGGCGGCCTCGCGTTCTTCTTCCCCGGCCGCGGCACCGCGGTGCTGAACGTGACCCACATCGACGCGCCGCTCGACCCGATGGACGCGTCCCGCGCGATGTTCGAGGGACGGGAGCAGGCTGACCGGGCGATAGCGCTGCTGCGCGCCGAGTTCCCCAAGGCGTTCGGCGACGCCAGGGTGCGGGCCTACGGCTTCCCCGGCCGCCGCCAGACCCGGTGGATCAAGGGCGTTCACCAGCTGACCGTGGACGAGGTACGCGACGGCATCCGGTTCGACGACGCGGTCGCCCGCACCGCCTGGCCGATCGAACTGCACGACCGGCCGGACGGCTACGTCTGGGAGATGTTCAGCGCGGACCACGTGCACTATGTGCCGCTCCGGTCGATGACGCCGCCCGGGGCGCACAACCTGGTGGCGGCCGGCCGGTGTGTGGACGGCGACGCCGCCGCGCTGTCCAGCGTGCGGGTCATGGGGCCGTGCTCGGCGATGGGCTTCGCCGCGGCCCACGCGCTCGACCTCGCATCGGCCAACGGCACGGGGAGCGTCCACGAGATCGACGCCGGCCGCCTGCGCGAGCAGCTGGCGGCGAACCTAGGAGACCCAACCTGATGTTTCTCACCGACGACGAGAAGCGGATGCGCGACGGCGCCGAGGGCGCCGCGGTCGCCGCCGCGATGGACCTGCTCATCAGGTACGGCAAGGCGCTGGACGCCGAGAACCTCTGCGGCATACGCAACGTCGCGGGCACGATGACCCAGCCGACCCCCGTCAAAGCCAGAATCGTCAAGGAGTACGGCTGGGACAAGGCGTTCGCGGTCATCAACCTGGACAGCGACGGGGACTTCGAGGTCCCGGACATGCGGGTGCCCACCTGCCAGCTGCAGCACGGCTTCGGGCAAGACGCCCTCGGCGTGGTCCCCTACCCGAAGCAGAACATCGAGCTGCAGGCCAGCGCCGAGTCCTTCTACGGCAGGCACGGGGTCAACATCCTGGCCACCTGCACGCCCTACCAGGTCGGCAACCTGCCGGTGCGGGGCGAGCACTGCGCGTGGATGGAGTCCTCCGCGGTGATCTACGCCAACTCCGTCCTCGGCGCGCGAACCAACTGCGAGGGCATCGCCTCCACCGGCGCCGCCTCGCTCACCGGCAAGATCCCCTGCTGGGGCAACCACCGGGCGGAGAACCGGTACGGCACGCACCACATCGAGGTCAACGTCCGGGTGGACAACTTCCAGGACTGGGGCATGCTCGGTTACTTCGCCGGCGGCGTCTGCGGCGAGGACCACCCGGTGATCACCGGCGATATCAACGTCCCGGACCTGACCGACCTGAAGCACTTCGGCGCCGCGGCGGCGACATCGGGCGGCGTCGAGCTGTACCACATCCCCGGCATCACCCCGGAGGCCCCGACGCTGGAAGCGGCGTTCAACGGAACGAGGCCGCCCGAGCCAGTCAGCTATGGCCCGGCCGAGCGCCGCGCGGTCTACCAGACGCTCAACGAGATCGGCGCCACCGCCGACGTCGACTTCATCCTGCTGGGCTGCCCGCATGCCTCCGTAGACCAGATCCGCAAGGCGGCCGCCGCGCTCGACGGCAAGCGCCTGTCGCCGGGTACCGAGCTATGGCTGATGGCGCCGCGCGCGCTCAAGGACGTCGCGGACCGCAGCGGGTACACGCGGGTCATCGAGCGGGCTGGCGGCAGGGTGCTCGCCGACTCCTGCCCCGCCATGTCCCGCGCCGCGCCGAAGGGCACCAGGGTCTTCGCCACCGACTCCGCCAAGCAGGCGCACTACCTGCCAGCGATCCTCGGCATCGAGGCCTGGTTCGGGACGCTCGAGGAGTGCGTCGACGCGGCCGTGACCGGGCGCTGGAACGGGGGCCTGAGTTGATCATCCTCCATGGCAGAACCGTTGTGCCCGGTGTCACCGAGGGCGAAGCGCTCGTCTCGCACGAGCCGATCTCCGGCTGGGGCGGGATCGACCCGATGCGCGGCGTGATCATCGAGCCCAGGCACGAGCTCTTCGGCGTGTGCTTCGCCGGCAAGGTCCTCGTCTTCCCCAGCGCGAAGGGGTCATCGGGCTGGTCCGGGTTCTTCCAGACGACGCGGCTGAGCGGCACCGCTCCGATCGGCATGATCATCGGCCGCATCTCCGCCAAATCGGCGCTCGGCGCCGTCGTCACCCGCGTCCCCGCCGTGACCGATCTCGACGCCGATCCGTGCGAGGTCATCGCGACTGGCGACTGGGTTCGCATCGACGCTGACCAGGGACTTGTGGAGTTGACTACTCCCCGACCTGAAGGACAGGGATTCCAGCCCTCGCGGGCTGGGGTTCCTGGTTCGCCGGCAACTGCACCCGGGAGGACCCCGAATGTCTGACATCGCCTCCGCAGGCATCGCCCGGGGAGCCCCGGGCTACGGCACGACCTGCCGCAAGGATGTTCCGGGCCGCGTTGATGTCCCGGTCGTGCCGGGCGCGGCAGGACGGGCACGTCCAGTGCCTCGTGGACAAGGTCAGCTCGGCGAGCAGGCGCCCGCACGCCGAGCAGGTCTTCGAGCTCGGGTACCAGCGGTCGATCACGACCAGGTCGCGCCCGTACCGCCGGCACTTGTAGTCGAGCTGGCGGCGGAACTCGCCCCACCCGCAGTCGGCGATCGCGCGGGCCAGCCGGTGGTTGCGGACCATGTTCTTGACGGCAAGGTCTTCGATCACGATCACGTCGTGCTGCCGCACCAGGCGGGTGCTGGTCTTGTGCAGGAAGTCGCGGCGGGCATCGCGGACCTTGCGGTGGGCGCGGGCCACCTTCGCCTTGGCCTTGGCCCGGTTGTTCGACCCGTTCTGGCAGCGGGCCAGGCGGCGCTGGTAGCGGCCCAGGTTCCGCGCCCTGCGCTCCAGGTGGCGCGGGTTAGCGATCCGCTGCCCCTCGCTGGTGACGGCGAAGTCGGTCACGCCGAGGTCCACGCCGACGGCACGCCCGGCCGCCGGCAGCGGTTCCGGCCCGGCCGCCTCCACGGTGAAGGTCACGTACCAGCGGCCGTCCGGCTCCCGGCAGACGATCACCATCGCCGGGTCCAGCGCGGCCACGTCGACCCCCGGCCACGACCAGGTGAACCGCAGCGGGGTGGCCGTCTTGGCCAGCCGCAGCGCCCCGCTGCGCAGGGAGAACGCGCAGCGGGTGTAGTGCGCGGACTGCCGGCCCGCCCGCGACTTGAACCGCGGGTGGCGGGCCCGCCCGGCGAAGAACCCGCGGAACGCCTGGTGCTGGTGCCGCAGCGCCTGCTGCAGCGGCACCGACGACACCTCGTTCAGGAAGGCCAGCGCGGGGTCTTGCTTCAGCGCGGTCAGCGCCCGGTCGGTCTCCGCGTACGAGGTGCCCCGCCGCTCAGCGCGCCAGCGGGCCCGCCGGTCGGCCAGCGTCCGGTTCCACACCACGCGGACGCAGCCGAACGTGCGACGCAGCATCGCCTGCTGCTCCGCATCGGGGTAGGCCCGGCACCGGTACGCTGTCCTCATTCTTGCATAATCGCACGTTTTTTCGTAAGACCTGCGGAGGCGCGCCGAGCGTGCCTGTCTCTCGCCCTGCCGCCCCGCTTCGCGGGGCACAGGATTCCTCCCCGGCCTGAAGGCCGGGACATCCTCCGGAGGTCTAGATGAACCTGCGCAGTAACTACGAGGTAGGCACCTCACGGTGGGCGACCCGCCGCGCCCAGTGGCTCGCGCTCGGCCTTTCCGACGAGGACATGGTCAAGCCGAAGATCGCCATCGTGAACACCTCGTCGCAGCTGGCGATCTGCTTCAGTCACCTGGATGAGATCGCGCGCCGCACCAAGAGGGCGATCGAGCTGGCGGGCGGGGTGGGGTTCGAGGTGCGCACGGCGGCGCCGAGCGACTTCATCCACAGCGCCGGGCACCGCGGCGGCTACATCCTGTCCACGCGCGACCTGATCACCAACGACATCGAGGTCCAGGTCGAGGGCGCGCAGCTGGACGGGATGATCTGCCTGGCCTCCTGCGACAAGACCGCGCCGGGCCAGCTGATGGCGGCCGCCCGGCTGAACATCCCGACGATCATCGTCGCCTGCGGCTACCAGGCGAGCGGCACCTACCGGGGCAGGCACTGCGACATCGAGGACGTGTTCCTGGCCGCGGGGCACGTGGCGAATGGCCGGCTCAGCGTCGAGGAACTCACCGAGATGAGCGAGAACGCGGTGCTCGGGCCGGGCGTGTGCGCGGGGATCGGCACCGCGAACACGATGCACCTGGCCTGCGAGGCGCTTGGCATGGCGCTGCCAGGCAGCACGCCGGTGCGAGCGAACAGCGAGCCGATGTGGCGGGCGATCGACCAGGCCGCGGCGCGGATCGTGGAGATGGTCGCCGAGGACCTCAAGCCGCGGGACATCATGACACAAGGGGCCTTCAGGAACGCGGTCACCGCGATCTTGTCGGTCAGCGGCTCGATCAACTCGGTCAAGCACCTGCAGGCGGTCGCGGCCGAGGCCGAGGCCGGCATCGACGTGTACGGGCTGTTCGAGCGGCTCGCCGACCAGGTGCCGCTGCTAACCGCCATCAGGCCCAACGGCGAGACCGCGATCGAGGAGTTCGAGGACGCCGGCGGCACCCGCGCGGTCATGAAGCAGCTGGAGACACTGCTCGACACGGCGGCCCTGACGGTCACCGGCCAGCCGGTCGCGCGGAACCTGGACGGCGTGACCGTGGCCGACGAGGAGGTCATCAGGCCGCCGGAGCGCGCGCTCGGGCGACGGCCCACGATCGTGCTGATCCGCGGCAGCCTCTGCCCCGACGGCGGGATCGTCAAGCTGGCGGTCGCCGACGACCGGCGGCTTGACTTCGCCGGCCCGGCCATCGTGTTCGAGTCGCCGCTCGAGGCCCTCGACGCGGTCCGCGCCGGCAAGGTGCACAGCGGGCAGGTCGTGGTCCTGCGGGGGCAGGGCGTCACGGGCTCCCCCGGCATGGGCATGGCCTCACAGCTCGTGTTCGGCCTCGACGGTGCCGGGCTGACCGGCCAGGTCGCCGTCGTCACCGACGGGCAGCTGTCTGGCCTGGTGAACAAGGGCATCGTGGTCGGCGAAGTGTCGCCGGAAGCGGCCGCGGGCGGGCCGCTGGCGCTGGTCCGAGACGGCGACATCATCCGCATCGACGTCCCCGCGCGCACCGCCGACCTCGACGTCCCCGCCGGTGAGCTCGCCCGCCGGAAGGCGGCCCTCCAGGTCAGGCCAGACCCGAAAGAGGTCGGCTGGCTCTCGGTTTACCAGCGCCTGGTCCGCCCGCTGCCCGAGGGCGCGGTGCTGAGACCCAAGGAGAGCTCATGAGCAGCGAAAATACTGCCCTCAAGGTCAGCAGCCTGTCGGTCTCCTACGGGAACGTGGTGGCGGTGCACGACGCGACGTTCACCGTCGCCAAGGGCGACGCGTGCGCCATCACCGGGCCGAACGGGAACGGCAAATCCAGCATCCTGATGGGCGTCACCGGGATGGTGCGCCGCCGGGGCGGGGTAGAGATCTTCGGCGCCCCGGCACCGAGCGGCGACGTCCGCTGGGCCGCGCGGCACGGGCTCACGCTGGTGCCCGAACGCCGCCAGCTCTACCCCGACCTGTCAGCGGCCGACAACATCATCCTCGGCTGCTACGCGTGGACGAAGAGCATAGGCCGGGCGAGGAAGTCGCCCTCGTTCGGGAAAGCTATAGAGCTCTTCCCCGAGCTGAAGCCGCACCTGAAGCAGGCGGCGGGCACGCTGTCCGGCGGCCAGCAGCAGATGGTCGCGATCGCCCGCGGGCTGGCCAGCGACCCGAAGATCCTCGCGGTCGACGAGCCGTGCCTCGGGCTCGCCGAGGCCGTCGCCAAGCGGGTCTACGACGTGCTCGCCGGCATCCACGAGCAGGGGACCACGCTCATCATCGTCGAGGAGGCGCCCAAGCGGGCGCTGACGCTGTGCAACCGGCGGGTCGAAGTGCGCAATGGCGTCGCGGCTGACTTCCGCGGGGACGGCCCTGGGGAGGCGGGGCGGACATGAAGTTCGGCAACCTCGTCATCGCCGGCATCGTGACCGGCTCGATCTACGCGGTGTTCGCCGTCTGCGTCGCCGTCTGGTACCGGGTGTGCAACATCCTCAACCTGGCCGTCGGCGACTTCGCCATGGTCGGCGCCCTCGGGGTGGACAACCTGTACCGGGTCAAGGGGCTGCCGCTGCCCGTCGCGATCGCCACCACGATCCTCGTGGTCGGGGCCTTCGCCTACCTCTACGACCAGGTCGTGCTGCGGATCGCGCAAGACGGCCCGCGGCGCGCCGAGGGCATTGTCGTCACGTTCTTCTTCACCTTCGCGCTGTCGTTCTTCATCGACGGGGTGGCGAAGATGCTGTTCGGCACCGACGTGCACGCGGCGCCCGCGCTGTGGAGCGGCCAGGCGCTGACGTTCGCCAGCCTGCACCTCGAGCGGGCCGGGCTGCTCGTGCTGGCCTGCGCGGTGATCATCGGCGGGGCGTTCTGGCTGTACATCAGGTACACGCTTGGCGGGAAGGCGCTCGAGGCCAGCGGGGAGAACGCGGTCGGCGCGCGGATCGTCGGCATCGACACGCGCCGCTACCGGCGGCTGATCTTCGTGGGCACGGCGCTGATCGCCGCCGTGTTCGGCATCATCGAGTCGCCGATCACCGGCTACACGTACCTGTCCGGCGCGACGATCTCGCTCACCGGGTTCCTGGCGGCCGCCTACGGCGGGTTCCGCAAGCCCGGCCGGGCGCTGGTCGCCGGGCTGGCCATCGGCGTCCTCGAGGCCCTGCTCGGCGGCTACGTCAGCGCCGAG
>Ga0306923_10000730_pt1 | contig 26807 bp, 26 predicted proteins | sample sta12Can44000108_FD_203841 | JGI IMG/M metagenome (GOLD analysis project Ga0306923, IMG submission 203841) | Lab enrichment of tropical soil microbial communities from Luquillo Experimental Forest, Puerto Rico - statanox.12C.anox.44.000.108 (v2)... | ecosystem: Environmental > Terrestrial >... | reverse complement strand
GGCACATAGCCGCCAAGAAGGCGTGACTCGCGCGCCGCACCCTCCTAATATCCGCCACGCTTCAACGCCCTTAGAGGGAGGTTTTCAGGTGAAGAGCGCAATCCGTCTGTTTGCCGTGCTGGTCGCCGTCTGCGCCGGCGCCGCCGCCCATGCCGCCGACAAGGTTGCGACCTTTCCCATCGATCAGGTGCTGGGCAAGGCCGACGCCCCCATCACCATCATCGAATATGCCTCGACCACCTGCGGGCACTGCGCCAACCTGCACAAGACCTACTTCCCCAAGCTGAAGGCCGACTGGATCGATACCGGCAAGGCCAAGCTGATCTATCGCGACTTCCCCACCGCGCCCGCGCACCTGTCCATCGGCGCCTCCATGGTCGCCCACTGCGCCGGCCCGGACCGCTATTTCCCCATGCTGTCGCTGATCTTCGACAACCAGGAAAAGTGGCTGGGGGCCCAGAACCCCATGGACGGCCTGAAGAAGCTGGTGCGTCTGGCCGGCATGACCGGCGACGACGTCGACGCCTGCCTGAAGCGCCAGGATCTGGCCAACGCCATCCAGGAGCGCGCCAAGGACGGCGCCAAGACCTTCGATGTCGAGGCCACGCCCACCCTGATCATCAACGGCACCAAGGTCGAGGGCGCGGTTCCCGACGAGATCGAGAAGGTCCTGAAGGCGGCCGCCAAGTAAGGCGGAAGGCGCTTCGGGTAGGGGGCCCGGTTCTTGATTTCGTTTACCAAGCTGCGGCTGTCGGGGTTCAAATCCTTCGTCGATGCCACCGAGCTCCTGATCGAGCCGGGCATGACGGGGGTGGTCGGCCCCAACGGATGCGGCAAGTCGAACCTGATCGAGGCGCTGCGCTGGGTCATGGGCGAGACGTCGGCGCGCCAGATGCGCGGCGGCGAGATGGACGACGTCATCTTCGGCGGCACCTCCAACCGCCCGGCCCGCAACCTGGCCGAGGTGGGCGTCTGCCTGGACAATTCCCGCCGCACCGCGCCCCCCCAGTACGAGGTGGACGAGCTTGAGGTCATCCGCCGCATCGAGCGCGGCCAGGGCTCGGCCTACCGCATCAACGGCAAGGACATGCGCGCCCGCGACGTCCAATTGCTGTTCGCCGACGCCGCCACCGGCGCCCGCTCGTCGGGTTTGGTGTCCCAGGGCCGCGTCGGCGCGCTGATCAACGCCAAGCCGTCCGAGCGCCGCGGCCTGTTGGAAGAGGCCGCCGGCATCTCGGGCCTCTATTCCCGTCGGCACGAGGCCGAGCTGCGCCTGAAAAACGCCGAAGGCAATCTGGAACGCCTGGACGACGTGCTCGCCACCCTGGACGCGCAGCTGAAAAGCCTCCAGCGCCAGGCCCGTCAGGCGGCGCGCTACCGCACCATCTCCGAGCAGATCAAGGCCATCGAGGCCAGGCTGCTGTACCTCCAGTGGCTGGAGGCGCTGGCCACCATCGACGCCGCCCGTGCCGCCATGAAGGAGGCCGATCTGCGGGTGGAGGAGGCCACCGAGCTCACCGCCATCGCCGCCACCCGCCAGGCCGAGATGGCCGCCGGTCTGCCCGAGTTGCGCCGCCGCGATGGCGAGGTGCAGGGCGCCTTCCAGCGCCTGCTGGTGGAGCGCGAGCAGTTGGAGGGTGAGGAGGGGCGTCTGGCCGAGACCCGGCGCGACCTGGAATCGCGACTGGCCCAGGCCGCCAGCGATCTGCAGAAGGAATATGCCCGCGCCGCCGACGCCGAGGGCGCGGTGGAGCGTCTGGCCGGCGAGCAGGAAGCCATCCTGGAAGCCGCCATGGGCGAGGATGAGGCCAAGGTCGAGGCCGACCAGACGGTGGAAGCCGCCGCCGGCGGCGTGGCCGAGGTGGAGAAGGAGCTGTCGCGCGTCATGGAGGAGGTGGCCGCCGCCGACGCCGAACGCGCCGCCGCCCTGCGCCGCCTCACCGAGGCCGAGAACCGCCGTGACCGTCTGAAGGAACGCCTAGTCCAGGTGGAGGCGCAGAAGGCCGCCGCCGAGCAGGAGGGCGTCGATCGCGCCGAGCTGACCGGCCTGGAGATGGATCTGGAATCGGCGCTGGAATACTTGGAGGAAAGCCGTGCCGAGGCCGAGGAGTGGGACAGGAAGCGCATCCAGGCCATGGCCGCGCGCGAATCCGCCCGCGACGCCTTCCAGGCCGCTTCCACCGCGCGGGCCCGCCTGAAGGCCGAGGCCGAGGCCCTCAATAATGTACTGGCGCAGGCAAAGGCGGGCGACCATCCGCCGGTGCTGGATTCCATCAGCGCCGCCGCCGGCTATGAACCCGCCCTGGCCGCCGCCCTGGGCGACGACCTGTCCGCTTCGCTGGACGAAAGTGCGCCGCTGCGCTGGGTGCCGCTGCCGCCGCTGGAGCACGCTCCCGCCTTGCCTGCCGGCGCCGAGCCGCTGGCCCGCTTCGTCACCGCGCCGCCCGCTTTGGCGCGCCGCCTGTCCCAAGTGGGCGTGGTTGGCACGGCCGCCGATGCGGAAGCCCTGCGGTTGGATCTGGCAGCCGGTCAGCGTCTAGTCACCCGCGACGGCGACCTGATGCGCTGGGACGGCTATACCGCCCGCGCCGGCGCGCCCAGTCCCATGGCCCTACGCCTGGCCCAGCGCAATCGCCTGCGCGAGCTGGAAGCCAAGATCGAGGATGCCGAGCTTGGCGTCGAGGAGGCGCAAGGCCGGGTCGAGGACGCCACCCAGGCGGTGGAGGAAGCCACCGAGAACGAGCGCGCCGCCAAGGATGCCGTGCGCCGTGCCGAGGCCGAGACCGCCAAGGCGCGCGATGAGCACGCCAAGCTGGCCCAGCGCTTCGCCGCCTATGAATCCCGTCTGGCCGGCCTGATGGAGCAGGCTGACGCCGCCCGCGCCGACTTGGAGGAAGCCGAAGGCGAGGCGATGATGGCGCGCGAGACCGTGGCCGGCTTTCCCGCCAGCGCCGACGAGGGGCGCGACCGCGTCAACGCGCTGCGGGCCGACCTGGCGGAGCGGCGCTCCGGCCTAGTCGAGGCGCGCTCGGCGCTGGACCGCATCGTCCGCGAGGCGGGCGAGCGCAAGCGCCGGCTGGATTCCATCGCCGGCGACATCGATTCCTGGCGCCGCCGCGCCGACAGCGCCCGCGCCCATGTGGAGGAACTGGCGGAGCGCCGCGAGGCGGTGATGGCCGAGCTGGAGCGCCTCGCCAACGCCCCCGACACCTTCGCCCGCCGCCGCGCCGAACTGCTGGACCGCATCGACGCCGCCGAGGAGGAGCGCAAGCGCTCGGCCGATGCCCTGGCCGCGGCTGAAGCCGCGTTGGCCGAGGCCGACCGTGGCATGCGTGCCGCCGAGGCGGCGCTGGCCCAGGCCCGCGAGGACCGCATCCGCCGCGAAGCCGCCCTGTCCGCCGCCGACCAGCAGTGCCGCACGGTGGCCGGCCGCATTTCCGAACGCCTGGATATGACGCCCGAGCAATTGCGCGAGGTGGCCGAGGTGGTGGAGGCGGAACGGCCCGATTTGGACGAGTTGCAGCGCAAGCTGGACCGCTTGAGCCGCGAGCGCGACGCCATGGGGCCGGTCAACCTGCGGGCCGAGCAGGAGGTGGCCGAGCTGGAAGAGCGCATGGCCACCATGCACGCCGAGAAGGATGACCTGGTTCAGGCCATCGCCAAGCTGCGCGGCGCCATCGCCGAGCTCAACCGCGAGGGCCGCGAGCGCCTGCTGGCCTCGTTCGAGCAGGTGGATCAGCATTTCCGCGACCTGTTCGTCCGTCTGTTCGGCGGCGGCCGCGCCCATCTGGCGCTGACCGAATCCGCCGATCCGCTGGAGGCGGGGCTGGAGATCATGGCGTCGCCGCCGGGCAAGCGTTTGCAGCAATTGTCCCTGTTGTCGGGTGGCGAGCAGGCGCTGACCGCGCTGGCCCTGATCTTCGCCGTCTTCCTTATCAATCCGGCGCCCATCTGCGTGCTGGACGAGGTGGACGCACCGTTGGACGATGCCAACGTCGATCGGTTCTGCACGCTGGTCGAGCGTATCGCCGGCACGACCGGCACGCGTTTCCTCATCGTCACCCATCACCGTATGACCATGGCGCGCATGGACCGGCTTTATGGGGTGACCATGGCCGAGCGCGGCGTGTCGCAGCTGGTGTCGGTCGATCTGGCGCAGGCCGAGGCCATTCGGGAAACCGCGGTGTTGGCATGACCTACCCGACTGCGACTACCCCTTCGGGGAGGGGTGTGACCCCTGCCCCCCTGCCGTCTGGATGGTCCAAGGGGCACGCAGGCCTTGGATTTCCAATGTTCCTCAAGCACTTGGGGTGGGCGGTTTCCGGCCTTGACACGGGTGGGCGCACCCCTTATGGTGCCCGCGCTTTTGGCACCGTTGTGATGGCGGTGGGGACTTTCAAGGGGCTCATCAATCATGGCTGAGCAAGAGAAGCCCCCGTCGCTTGAGGATATCGAGTCCCGGTTGCGCCAGGCGCGCGGGGCGGAGGACGAGGCGAAAGGGGCTGGCCCCGATCGTTCCGTGGCCTCCTCCGGAATTGGGCTCGGTTTCCGCATCAGCATCGAGTTCGTGGCCGGCGTCGCCGTTGGGGTGGCAATCGGTTACGGTCTGGACCGCTGGCTCGGCACTGCGCCGATCATGATGGTGTTGTTTCTGCTCCTCGGCGGAGCGGCCGGCGTGTTGAACGCTTACCGCGCGGCCAAGGGATTGGACGAATCGGTCGGCCTCGGCGAATCGCAGAGGCGTCGGTCTGGACGAACGAAAGAATAGGCGAGAGAGGCCAAGGTGGCAGAGAAGCATTCTCCGATGCAGCAGTTCGAGGTCCACGCCCTACCGGGTCTCGACTTCCAGGTTGGCGGCCTGAACGTCTCGTTCACCCAGTCCGCCCTGATGATGGTGATCGCGGTCGTGCTGATCACTGCCCTGCTGACCCTGTCGGTGCGCTCGCGCGCCCTGGTTCCGGGTCGCTGGCAGTCCGTGGCCGAGGTCCTGTACGAATTCGTTGCCGGCATGCTGCGCGACAACGTGGGCCATGAAGGGCGTCCCTACTTCCCCTTCATCTTCACGCTGTTCATGTTCGTGCTGTTCGGCAATGTGCTGGGCCTGATCCCGGGCGGTTTCGCCTTCACCAGCCACGTGGTGGTGACCTTCGCCATGGCGTCCGTCGTGTTCATCGGCGTGACCATCATCGGCTTCGCCCGCCACGGCACGCACTTCCTGCGCATGTTCTTCCCGCACGGCGCTCCCATCGCCACCGCGGTGATCCTGATCCCGATCGAGCTGATCTCGTACTTCTCCCGTCCGTTCAGCCTGGCCATCCGTCTGTTCGCCAACATGACCGTGGGCCACATCATCCTGTTCGTGATGGGCGGCTTCGTGGTCAGCCTCGGCGGCTTCTACATCCTGCCCGGCCTGGTGCCGTTCGCCTTCCTGAGCGCGATCACCGTGCTCGAGATCGGCATCGCCCTGCTGCAGGCCTACGTCTTTACGATCCTCTCCTGCATCTACCTGCACGACGCCATCCACATGCACTGAGCGTGCGGGGCAGAGAGTTTTGTCTGGGTTTTGATTTTTTACTCGAAGGAGCAAAATATGGACGCGTCTGCTGCTAAGTTCATCGGTGCCGGCCTGGCTGCCATCGGCATGATCGGTTCCGGTATCGGCGTGGGCAACATCTGGTCGAACCTGATCGCCGCCGTGGGTCGCAACCCGGCCGCCAAGGCGAACGTCGAGCTGTACGGCTGGATCGGCTTCGCCGTGACCGAGGCCATCGCGCTGTTCGCGCTGGTCGTCGCTCTGATGGTTCTTTTCGCCTAAGTTCGCGAAAATCTCCTTCGGATGGTTCGGGACCGCGCGGCCGGGTAAAACCCTGCGCGGTCCGTTCCGCCGATTGAGGGACTTTTTCTGCCTTACCCACGCTTTGGAGCACCGGGATGCCCCAGTTCCAACAAACGGCGTTCTTCCTGCCCCAGGTCGTCTGGCTGGCGATCACCTTCATCACGCTGTACATCTTGATGGCGAAGGTGGCCCTGCCGAAGATCGGCGCCGTGCTCGACGAACGTCAGCGCAAGATCGATGACAATCTCGACAAGGCCGCGCAGCTGAAGGCCGAGGCCGAAGCCGCCGTCGCCGCCTACGAGAAGGCGCTGGCCGAGTCCCGGGCTCATGCCCATGCCGTCATCAAGGAGACGAGCGATCGTCTCGCCAAGCAGGCCGAGGAGCGCACCCGCGATCTGAACGCCAAGCTGGCCGACCAGATCAAGGCCGGTGAGGCCCGCATCTCCGCCGCCAAGGACAAGGCCCTGGCCTCGGTCCGCGACGTGGCCGTTGATATCGCTGGTGCCGCCATCTCCCGCCTCGTCGGCTCCTCCGCCGACCAGGGCAAGGTGGAGGCCGCCGTCGCCACCGCTCTTAAGGAGCAGGGCCAATGATTTCGACCGCTTTCGCCGCCGAGCACGCCGCCGAAGCCGGACACGCTGCCGCCCCGTTCTACGCCGACCCGCACATCTGGGTGTACCTCGCCTTCCTGCTGGTCGTTGGCCTGGCGTTCAAGCCGGTGTTCAACGCCATCGGCGCCGCCCTGGATGGCCGTGCCGCCAAGATCAAGGCCCGTCTGGACGAAGCCCACAAGCTGCGTGAGGACGCCCAGGAACTGCTGGCGACCTATCAGCGCAAGCAGCGGGACGCCATGAAGGAGGCCGAGGAGATCATCGCTCACGCCAAGTCCGAGGCCGAACGCCTGTCCAAGCAGGCCGCCAAGGATCTGGAGGAGTCGCTGAAGCGCCGCGAGGCGCAGGCGATCGAGCGTATCGCCCAGGCCGAGGCCGCCGCCACCAAGGAAGTCCAGAACCTGGCCGTGGACGTCGCCATCGGCGCCGCCCGCGAGGTCCTGGCCCAGTCGGTCACCGAGGCCCAAAAGGCCGCGCTGGCGGATGCCGCCATCGCCGACCTGCCGCGCAAGTTCCACTAAGGTCCTTCGCGGTTCCAAGAATCAGCCCGCTGCCCCCTGGGGTAGCGGGCTTTTTCTTTGCCCCCGCCCAAAGAGGTTCCCATGCCCTACGTGATCCGCGACGAGAACGGCAATGTGGTGGGGGTTTCGGCCGTGCCGCTGGACGATGCCGCCGAGGCGGTGGCGCCCGATTCGCCCGAGTTCCTGCAATTCCTCACCCGTGCCTGCGGCGCCGAGGAAGCCGGGGACGACGGTACCTTTACCGCCTTAGACCTAGCCTTCATCCGTGTGCTGGAGGACCTTGTCGAGGTGCTGCTTCGCCGTGGCGTCGTTGCGCTGTCTGACCTGCCCGCCGCCGCCCAGGACAAGCTGATGCAGCGCCGCGCCCTGCGCGGCTGGCTGGCCGGCGTGGTCGGGGTGGTGGATGACGACGATGGCAAGGTGATCTGAGGCCGTTACCGGCCCCTGTCCACCGCAAAGAAAAAAGGGCGCCCCGAAGGGCGCCCTTTTCGTTGGCTTGCTGGCGATCAGCCCGCCCGCACCTGAGTGAGGAACTTATGCACCTCGGTGCGCAGCGAATCGGATTGGCGTGTCAGCGCTTCCGCCGACGCCAGCAGGTCCGTGGCGCTGCGTTCGGTCAGACGGGCGGCGTCGGTAACGTCGGCGATGTTGCGCGACACCTCCGTGGTCCCGACCGAGGCCTGCTGCACCGAGCGGGCGATTTCGCCGGTGGCGGCGCCCTGTTCGGTCACCGCCGAAGCCACCGTGGTGGTGATGGTGGAGATGGTGTCGATGGTCTGGGTGATGCCGTTGATGGCGGCCACCGCCTTGTCCGTCTCCGCCTGGATCGAGGCCACCTGGTTCTGGATGTCGTCGGTGGCCTTGGCGGTCTGGTTGGCCAGGCTCTTGACCTCCTGCGCCACCACGGCGAAGCCCTTGCCGGCCTCGCCGGCGCGGGCGGCTTCGATGGTGGCGTTGAGCGCCAGCAGGTTGGTCTGCGACGCGATGTCGTTGATCAGGCCTACCACTTCGCCGATGCGGGCGGCGGCGGCGGCCAGGCCCCGCACCATGGCGTTGGTTTCTTCCGCCTCGCCTACGGCGCGATTGGCCACGTCGGCGGCCTCCGAGACCCGGCGGCTGATCTCGCCGATGCTGGCGGTCAGTTCCTCGGTGGCCGAGGCCACCGCCTGGACATTGCCGGTGGCCTGGTCCGAGGCGGCGGCTACCGAGGACGCCTTGGTCAGGGTACGGTCGGCGGTGGAGGACAGGCCCTCGGCGTTACCCCGCAGATTGCTGGCGGCCGAGGTGACCTCGCCGACCACGCCTTCGATGCCGGCGGCAAAGGCCTGGGTGGCGGCGTCCATGGCGGCGCGCTTGGCGGCTTTTTCCCGCTCGGCCGCCTCATGCTGGCGGTCCAGCTCCTCGGCGTGGGCCAGCGAATCCTTGAAGGTCGCCAAGGCGCGGGACATGGCGCCGACCTCATCGTGGCGGTCGGTATGGTCCACCTGGATGGTGTAGTCGCGCCGGGTCAGCCGCTCCATGCCTGACGCCAAGGTCCCCAGCACGCTCATCTGCGCCTTGGTCACCAGGAACAGCACCAGGCAGCTGATGACCCCGATAACAGCGGCGATGCCGATCACCGGCATGCGGATTTCGCCCAGCAGCACGAAGAAGGTGGAGCGCGGCATGCCCACCACCATGGCGCCGATGGTCGCGCCCGAGTCATCCTTGACCGGCTCGTAGCGCAGCAGGTAGGGGGTGCCGATCACGTCGGCCTCGCCGTCATAGGGCTTGCCGTCGCGGAAGACCATATCCTTGACCGGACCGTCGGCGAACTTGGTGCCGACGCCGCGCGAGCCGTCGGGCTTGACCACGTTGGTGGAGACGCGCACGTCACCTTTGAACACGCTGGCGCCGATGCCCATCATGTTGCGCAGCTGGTCGACCACTTCGTGGTTGTCGTCCAGGATGTAGGCGCCCCAGGCCAGCTTGCCGTCCACCAGGTGCGGCCCCCCGCCCCCCTTGGTGCGCAGCAGCTCCTGGAAGATGCGCATGTTGACCTTCTGCTGCTCGATGGCCTGCGAAGCCAAGTGCGATTGAATGATGCCCAGCACCAGCGAGACGACGGCCACAGTGCTGACAATCGCGCCCAGCACACTGATCAGCACAATGCGGTGGGTGATGGACAGCCGAGCAAAGAAGGATTTCATGGCGCCCCCGAGTACAACTCGTACGAAAGAGGGGCGGAGTTTAACAGCCTGCAGGTTGGCTTCCAACAGCACTTGCCGGTAGATAGGTCCTGCAAGAAGCTAAATCATACGTATGTCATATCTCAACCTGGCTGCCCAATTCGACCACGCGATTGGAGGGCAGGTGGAAGAATTCCATGGCGCCGGTGGCGGATCGGGCCATCCAGGCGAACAGGTGTTCGCGCCACAAGGCCATGCCGGGAATGGCCGACGGGATAATGGTCTCGCGCGACAGGAAATAGGAAATGCTCATGGGCTCGTAGAAGAAGCCCAGCTGGTCCGAGCGCGCATGGGCCAGCGTCTTGGGGATGTTGGTGTCTTCCATGAAGCCGAAGCGCAGGATCAATCGCTGGAAGCCGGGGGCCAGATCCTTGGCCTCGATGCGGCGGCTGGGCGGCACCACCGGAATTTCTTCCATGGATACGGTCAGGATGACCACGCGCTCGTGGATCACCTTGTTGTGCTTCAGGTTGTGCAGCAGCGCCAGCGGGATGCCCTCGGCGGTGCCGGTCAGGAAGATGGCAGTGCCGGGCACCCGCGCCACCCGCTCGGACAGCGAAGCCAGGAACACATCCTCGGGCATGGCCTCGTCGCGCAGGCGGGCCATCAGCAAGGCGCGCCCCCGCTTCCAGGTGGTCAGGAACAGGAAGATGGTGAGGCCGATGGCCAGCGGGAACCAGCCGCCATGGGGGATCTTGGTGGCGTTGGCCAGGAAGAAGGCGACGTCCATGGTCATGAACAGGCCCAGCAGGATCAGCACGCGGCGGCGGTTCCAGCCCCACATCAGCACCATCACCATGCCGATCAGGCAGGCGTCGATGACCATGGTGCCGGTCACCGCGACGCCATAGGCCGAGGCCAGATTGGACGAGGTGCGGAAGCCGATGACCAGGGCCATGACGAAGACCATCAGGGTCCAGTTCAGCACCGGGATGTAGATCTGGCCGATCTCTTTTTCCGAGGTGTGGATGATGGTCATGCGGGGCAGGTAGCCCAGCTGGATGGCCTGGCGGGTGACCGAGAAGGCACCCGAGATCACCGCCTGCGAGGCGATCACCGTCGCGCAGGTGGCCAGGATCAACAGCGGGATGCCGGCCCAACTGGGGGCCATCAGGAAGAACGGGTTTTCCAGCGCTTGCGGGTTGGTCAGCAACAGGGCGCCCTGACCGAAATAGTTCAGCACCAGAGCAGGCATGACCAGCAGGTACCACGCCAGGCGGATGGGCAGGCGGCCGAAATGGCCCATGTCGGCGTAAAGCGCCTCGGCGCCGGTCACCGCCAGCACCACCGAGCCCAACGCCAGGAAGCCCATCTTGCCGTCGGTGGCCATAAACATCAGGGCGTAATGGGGCGACAGCGCCTTCAACACCTCGGGGTGCAGGCCGATGTTGCGGATGCCCAGAATGGCCAGCACGGTGAACCAGCCGGTCATGAGGGGGCCGAAGGCCATGCCCATGGTGGCGGTGCCGTGGCTCTGGATGGCGAACAATACCACCAGGATCAGGATGGTGGTCGGCACCACCCATTGATCCATGGCCGGAGCCACCACCGACAGGCCCTCCACCGCCGACAGGATCGAGATGGCCGGGGTGATCATGGAATCGCCGTAGAACAGCGCGGCGGCGAAGATGCCCAGCGCCGCCACCATGGCGGTCAGCTTGGGTCGCCCCTGGGCGGCGGTGCTGACCAGCGCCAGCAGTGCCAGGCTGCCGCCTTCGCCGCGATTGTCGGCGCGCATGATGAAGATGACGTACTTGATGGACACCACGATGGTGACCGCCCAGAACACCAGCGACAGCACGCCCAGGACGTGCAGGCGGTCCAGTTCCAGCGGATGGGGGCCGGCGAAGGTTTCCTTCATGGCGTAGAGCGGGCTGGTGCCGATGTCGCCGAACACCACGCCGACGGCCCCGAACATCAGGGCGAAGACATTGCGCGAATGGCCTTGTCCGGCCTGCTCGTCGTCGAGGTTGGGGTTGGTGGGGGCGGACGACATGGGGGCGGAAGCCTTCGTGTCTAAAGCTGGACCTGCGTTCCCAGCTCGACCACGCGGCCGGCGGGGATGCGGAAAAAGTCGGTGGCCGACACCGAGTTGCGGCTCATGACCACGAACAGCTTTTCCCGCCACTCGGCCATCTCGGGAGAGATGGACGGGATCAGCGTCTCGCGGCCCAGGAAGAACGAGGTCTGCATCAGGTCGAATTCAAGGCCGAAAGCCTTGCACAGACGCAGCACCTTGGGAAGATCGGGCTCCTGGAAGAAGCCATAGCGGACGGTAATGGAATAGAAGCCGTCGGCCAGGCCCTGCACAACCACGCGGTCCTTGGCCGAGACGCGCGGGATGTCCTCGAACACCACGGTCATGAACACCACGCGTTCGTGCAGCACCTTGTTGTGCTTGAGGTTGTGCAGCAGGGCGACAGGCAGCATGTCGGGGTTGCCGGTCATATAGATGGCGGTGCCCGAGACCCGAAGGGTGGGGTTTTCCTTCTGGCGGGCCAGAAACAGGTCGATGGGCATCGAATCTTCCGCCAGCCGCTTGGACAGAACCTGCCGGCCGCGCTTCCAGGTGGCCATCAGCAAGAACATGCCCAGGCCCACCATCAGCGGGAACCAGCCGCCGTCGGGGATCTTGATCAGGTTGGCGCCCAGGAAGGCGCTGTCCACCACCAGGAAGGCGGCGCCGACGGCGATGCAGGCGGCCAGCGACCAATTCCACAGGGTGCGCGCCACCACCAGGGCCAGCACGGTGGTGGTGACCATGGTACCGGTCACCGCAATGCCGTAGGCAGCCGCCAGGTTGGACGACGACTTGAAGCCCAGCACCAGCACGACGATGCCCGCGAACAGGCCCCAATTGGCGCGCGGGATGTAGATCTGCCCCTCTTCCTCGTCCGAGGTGTGGCGGATCTCCAGGCGCGGCGAGAAGCCAAGCTGCACCGCCTGGCGCGACAGCGAGAACACCCCCGAGATGACGGCCTGGCTGGCGATGACGGTGGCACAGGTGGCCAGCGCGATCATCGGGTACAGTAGGAACTCGGGCACCAGCAGGTAGAAGGGGTTGCGTGCCGCCTCGGGATCGTCGAGCAGCAGGGCCGCCTGGCCGTAGTAGTTCAGCACCAGCGCCGGCAGCACCAGCCCGAACCACGCCCATTGTATGGGGCGCTTGCCGAAATGCCCCATGTCGGCGTACAGGGCCTCGCCGCCGGTGACGGCCAGCACCACCGAGCCCAGCACCATGAAGGCGTGCACGCCGTGGGTGGCCATGAAGCGGATGCCGTGCAGGGGGTTCAGCGCCGCGAGGATGGCCGGTTCTTGGGCGATCTCGGCCACGCCGAAGGCGGCCAGGGCGGCGAACCACAGCACCATGATGGGGCCGAACACGGCGCCGATGCGGGTGGTGCCGTGGCTTTGCACCACGAACAGCACAGCCAGCACCGCCAGGGTGATGGGTTCCACGTAGTGGGTGAACTGGGGCGAGGCGATCTCAAGCCCCTCCACCGCCGACAGCACCGAGATGGCCGGGGTGATGATGCCGTCGCCGAAGAACAGCGCGGCGCCGAACAGGCCCAGCACCATCACCGGCCCCATACGCCGCTTGTCGGCGTGGCTGGAGTGCATGGCCAGCGCCAGCAGCGCTAGGATGCCGCCCTCGCCGCGGTTGTCGGCGCGCATGACGAACAGGACGTATTTCAGGGTGACGACGATCACCAGCGCCCAGAACACCAGCGAGGCGATGCCCAGCACATTGGCTGGATTCACCGTCAGGCCATGCTCGCCGCCGAAGCATTCCTTGAGGGTGTAAAGCGGAGAGGTGCCGATATCGCCATAGACGACGCCGATAGCCGCGAGCGACAGGGCCGCCAGCCGGCGGACGTCGATCCCGGCCGGCTTGGCCGACCCGATGTCCATGCGTTAAATCCCCTACAGACGGAGGCGATATAGCCGCTGGACGCGCGAAAGAGTCAAGAGCCGGACTATACGGAGAGGGTGGGACTGTGCGTTAAAGGCCGGCCAGCAAGTCCTCGACGAAATCCGGCACCACCTCGGAAGCGGAGCCGTATATGGCCTCGGCGAACAGGCTCGCCCCCTCGCTCGGGTCCAGATTCAATTCCACCGTATGGGCGATGCCCCGCTGGCGCACGGCGTGAACAAAGCCGGCCGCCGGATAGACGTGGCCCGAGGTGCCGATGGAGACGAACAGGGCGCACTGGTCCAGGGCCTCGTAGATGCGCTCCATATCCAGCGGCATCTCGCCGAACCACACCACGTGGGGGCGCAAGCCGTGGTGGCGGCAGGTGGGGCAGGGGGTGTCGGTAGTGCAGTCCTCGGTCCAGTGCATGACCTCGCCGCAATCCTCGCAGCGCACCTTGTTCAGCTCGCCGTGCATGTGGATCAGATTGGCCGAGCCGGCCCGCTCGTGCAGGTCGTCGATGTTCTGGGTGACCACAAGCACGCCGCCTGGCCATTCCCTCTCCAGCCGGGCCAAGGCCAGATGGGCGGCGTTGGGCTGGATATCGGAATCGGTCAGCTGGCGCCGCCGCGCGTTGTAGAACTCCTGCACCAGCGCCGGGTCACGGCGGAAGCCCTCGGGCGTGGCCACGTCCTCAAGCCGCACCTTGCTCCAGATGCCGCCGGCGCAGCGGAAGGTGTCGAGACCGGATTCCTTGGAGATGCCAGCGCCGGTCAGCACGACGATGGGGGCCTCGATGGACAGGATGGGACGCGACATGGTTCCGCCTTTCGGCTGCCTGCGATGTGCGGGCGCAGAATAGGTGCCGGTCTGGCGTTCATCAAGCCGCGCGGATGCGCTCCAGGAATACGCCGATGACAGAGCTCAAATCGCGGGCTCCCTCGGCCAGATGGCCCGAGGCGGCAAGCACCTGGGCACTGGCGGCGCCGGTGCCGTCGGCGGCCTGGCGCACCCCGGTTATGTTGCTGCGCACCTCGCGAGTGCCGGTCGAGGCCTCGTCCACGCTGCGGGCGATCTCGCCGGTGGCGCCCTCCTGCTGGGTCACCGCGTCGGCGATCAGGCCGGCGATTTCGCCCAGACGGTGGATGATGGCGACCGTGGCGTTGATGGCGTCCACCACGCTTTGGGTGCGCTCCTGCACCAGGGCGATCTGGTGGCCGATCTCGTCGGTGGCGCGGGCGGTCTGGTTGGCAAGGTTCTTGACTTCGCCTGCAACCACGGCAAAGCCCTTGCCCGCCTCGCCAGCGCGGGCGGCCTCGATGGTGGCGTTCAATGCCAGCAGGTTGGTCTGGTTGGCGATGGTATTGATCAGCCGCACCACCTCGTCGATGCGTGCCACCGCATCGGCCAGTTGTCCCACTTCGGCGGCGGCTTGGTTGGCGTCAGCCACCGCGCTGTCGGCCATGGTCGAGGAATCGCCCACCTGTCGGCTGATATCGGCGATGGAGGCCGACAGCTCCTCGGCGGCGGCGGCCACCGTCTGCACGTTGGCCGAAGCCTGCTCGGAGGCGGTTGCCGCGGCGCCCGCCTGGCCGGCGGTCTGGATGGCGGCGGCGGACATGGAACCGGCGGTGGCTTCCAGTTCGGCGGCCGCCGCAGCCACGTGGCGTACCAGCGCCGAGGCTTGGTCATCGAATTCCGCAGTAAGCCGCCCGACCAGTTCCACCCGGCGCTGCCGGGCCTCGGCTTCGGCCCGTTCACGCTCCTCGGCGGCGCGCTGAGTCAGCAGGGTGCGGCGGAACACCTCCAGTGCCTGGGCCATGGCGCCGATCTCGTCGCGGCGGGTGGCACCGGGCACCGCCACCTGGGCGTCACCCCCGGCCAGCCGTTCCATGGCGGCGGTGATGGCGGCCAGGGGCGGTACGATGGAACGCGAGGTGGCCCAGGCGATCGCCGCCGCCGCCACCACGCCGATGATCAGGGCCGCCCAGGCAGTGGCCAGCAGGGTGTCGAGCCGGCCCTCGACCTCGGCGGAATCGGCTGCCAGCAACTCCTTCTGGCTGTCCACCATGCCGCCGGTGCGGCGGCCGTCGGCGCCGCGCTCGCCGGCCAGCAGGGCGATGGCGTGGGTCACGCGAGGCACCAGCTCGGTGACCAGCACTTGGGTGGCCTCCTCGCCCGGCCCCAGCGCCTCGGCGCGGTCCTGCTGAGCCTTGATCTGCGGCAGCAACGCCTTCAGTTCGGACCAGTGGTCTCGGTTGGTCTGGGCGGTGAAATTAGCGGCCAGACGGTCCATGACCACAACCAGTTCGTCCTGGTTGTGCCAAGCCTCGGCGCGGTCGGCGCGGAAATGGCCGGTTCCGGTGAGCAGGTAACCACGCAGGGCGGCCAGCGAGGCCTGGAGCTGGGTCTCCATGCGCGAACTGGTCTCGGCCACCGGCTGGCGCAGGCCGACCATGCGCGCGTTGACCACCTGCACCTGCTGTACCGACACCGCCGTTAGGGCGGTAACCGCCAGCAGCAGCAGGCACAAAGCGGCAAAGCCAAGCGTCAGACGCCGGCCGATGGGCAAAGCGGCCCACATTTCGATCACGCCCATGATCCCCCCGGTCGAGCTTGATATCGGCGACCATGTACGCGTTTTGGTTGGGTTGGTGGCCTTGACCTTGGTCAACCGAAGGGCTTGCAGCCAGCGGGCCGGAGCTGTATCCCCAATCCATGATCAAGGTTCTGTTCGTCTGCACTGGCAACATCTGCCGTTCTCCCACCGCCGAGGGCGTGTTCCGTGCCCTGGTCGAGGGGGAGGGGCTGGCCGACCGTATCGTCGCCGATTCCGCCGGCACCCACGGCTATCATGTGGGCGAGCCGCCCGACGGCCGCTCCACCGCGGCGGCGGCCAAGCGCGGCATCGAGCTGTGCAGCTTACGCGCCCGCAAGGTGCGGCCTGCGGATTTCGACGAATTCGACCTGGTCCTGGCCATGGATCGCGGCCATTACGACATCCTGCGACGCCTTTGCCCGCCCGGCCGCGCCGACCGGGTGCGGCTGTTCCTCGATTTCGCCCCCGAGTTGGGGATCAAGGACGTACCCGACCCTTACTACGGTGCCGGCGACGGGTTCGAGCGGGTGCTGGACATGGTCGAGGCCGGTTCACGCGGGCTGCTTGACCACATCCGTGCGGACCTCATGTCGCGAAGCTCGTCGTCTTAGGCCCGGGCGGCCGGTAAGGCCGCCAGCTTCCAGTTTCGCACCAAGTGGTAATTGGGTTTGGTCTCGATGCCGGCGGCCAGGCTGGACACCCATTGTTTCAGCGCGATTTTCCGGTCGCTCCAGGTCAGCTCGGCGGCGTCGTTCAGCCAGCTGGCGTTATGGGCTCCGACCAGATCGGTGGCGGTGTGGATGCCATAGGTGCGCAGGGTATCGCGCTTTTTGGCCCCCTCGGTCTCGTCTCCGCACGCCAGGGCGGATAGCAACAACGCCTGATCGATCCAGGAAACCAGGCGCTGCGCGTCGAACCGCGTGTTGATCAGCAGGTGGACCACGTCCGCCGTCGCCAGGTTCTGGACATTGCTGATGTCCTCGTCCTCCAGCCGGCTCTGGTGCCAGATGGTCATGCCGTCCAGCCGATCCAACGTCGCTCGATCCTGCATGCGCGGCACCGAGGTCGGCACGCGGACGGTGTTCTGCAGGAAATTAGCCATGAAATCCCAGACGATGACCGGAAAGAAGCCGACGGTAAAGCCGAGCGCCAGGTTCCGCTCGGGTGTCAGCAGATCGGGAAAAAGCTTGATCGCGGCCCAGCAGCCCAGTGTCGACAGCACGATGCGCTTGATCACGCTTACATAGGCGTTGGGGGTGAGGTCCCGGCCCATGTAGCGCCAGATGAGCATGGGCAGGTAGAAGAAGTAGGCGCCGACAAAGGCATAGGCGACCGGCTCCTGGGTCAAGGTGAGCGGAAAGGTGGTCGGGTCCGCTGATTGCAGCGGCGGCATTACCACTAACCAGCCGACGGCGGTGGCCAAGGTCGCGAGCGACACCGGCGCCAGCGCGCTGATCGGCAGCCTGAAGCTCACGTCCGTCTGATAGGTCAATTCCCCGCCGGCCTCGATCTCCTTGAGGATGTCGTCGAGCAACTCCGAGGACGGGCTGCCGAAGGCGGCCTGGAAGCGCTGGAGATAAGTGCGCACGCGCGAGAAACGCGCCTTTTCGGTTTCTCCCCGGGTGGCATCCAGCAGGCCCAGACGGCCGAGGTCGCTGAGAAAGGTGTTGAGCAGCGAGACGCGGCTGCCTTGCAGCAGCAGGTAGAACAGGCCGGGCGGCAGCAATGTGACGAAGGTGTCGAATAGCATCCGCATCAGATTGACGCGGACCAGATCGGTAAGGATGTACAACAGCACAAACGCGCCGAACATGTAGCAAGGGATGCCCAGGAACACCGCCAGGCCCAGCCGCTGGGGCAGCGAGCGCCCCCGGTTGATCCGCCGCAGGATGACGAAGGCAAGCAGCATGGCGCCCAGCAGGAACAGCAGGCTGGCGGCGAGGAGCGGGTAGCGCTGGCTGCCGATGCTGTCCAGGTTGAAGTGCACCGTGGCGAGCAATTGCAACGCCGCAATAAGGCCCCCTACCGCGCCCGCTACCACCCAGTCGAGAGCCGCAGTACTGCCGGCATGCGGCGGCGCGGGAATTGTCATCCCGCCGGTATTCCGAATTTCGCTCATGGCTCGCCTCCCCGCCCCAAACCAAGGCGGGAATATGGTATGTCTAGGTGAACGAAAGCGCGAGTCCTTTGGCTATTTCACCGCATTGGCGAGTGGGGATGCGCCATCCTGGTTTTCCCTTCCGGCTTTTCGGTGGGCGGCGAGCCTAGATGGGAAGGACTGAAGTGGTAGTACCGGACCAATCAAATCTAAGGCTTAATGTGCATTAAGTCTGGTCGGGTGCTCACCCGATAGCGTCTTTCATTGCTGCGTGCTTCCATGATATCCCGCAGTTCAATAAAACTCGGATTAGAATAATGATAATGTCTCTGTTGGGGATGGTCATCGGCGCCTGTGGCGTCTTTTTTTATTCCGCAGTGATGATTTCATACACTCTCCGGCGCGGAATGGTCGACAGGCCGTTGCCGCGTTCGGCCGTGATGGCGGTCCAGCGTGCCTAGTCTCGCCATCATGGGGGCCGTGCTGGTTGCGGCGTTCCTGGCTTCGCTGCATGGGGCTATGGTGGGCGTCGATGCCCTGATGCGTGATCTGCGATCCATCGGCGCGGTGGACGACCTTGAAGGCGCCATGCTGCTGTGCTTTTTGCTGGCATGGCCGGTCAAGCTCGCCCGCCTGCTGCGGACGCGGCGCGCCGAGGGTGTCAGCCCATCCTTCCTCGCCCTGATCCTTACCGGCTACGCCTGCGGATTTTCGGCCAAGATGATTGCCTATTGGGGCGGCATCACGCTGCCGACCTGGCTGCTTAGTCTGTACGGGGGCAATGCCGCTATGGCGGCGGCGGTGCTGGTGCTGACCCTGCGGTTCCGCGCAGGATCAACGGCGCCGGCCAGCTTCGCCGGGGGCGGTGGATTAGCGGGGTGAAAAGATGGGCCTTCGTCGAAGGTGCTACTTGGTCGCGTTGTTGATCAGGTAGCTGGCCACATCGACAGGCTTGACCTTGAACGTCTTGGGCGGCTCCTTGCCGTCCAGCGCCAACGCCACCAGCATGTTGTTCTCGATGGCGGGCAGGTTGGCCTTTACGATCCCTAAGGCGCCGCGCAGCTTGGGGTAGTAGTTGGGGTCCACCAGCTTCTCGCGGCGGCCCAGCTTCTCCAACATCTGCTCTTCGGTCAGCTCGGCCTCGGCGGTCTTCAGCACCTTCCAGTCGGTCTGGTTGGCGCAGCCGGCCACCGCCTCGTCCGGGGTCTGGCCATCGGCGACGCCGACCTTGTAGAGGTTCTTGCCCAGGCCCACGTCGGCGCCCCATTCCTGCTGGGCCTTGCTGGTGGCGACGAAAAGGATTGCCATGGGAACCTCCTGAAAAAGGGAAGAGGGCTGCCGGCAAGCAGCCCCCTCGGCTCCTGTTTGCAACCGCACGCCGCCAAGCGCAAGTGCTGTTTTGGCGGAGGCGGGCGAGGAATCAGGCGTATTGGGCGATGCCGTTGCCGAAGGACCAGTTCTCCTTGGCCACCTCGACCAGGCCGATGAACACGTCTTCCTTGCGGATGCCCAGTTGGGCGTGCAGGTGCTCGGCCAGCGTCTTGTAGAAGACCTGCTTCATCTCCACCGTGCGGCCGGCGTTCAGCGTGATTTGGATCAGCACGAAGCCGTCGGTGCGCGGGATGTCCAGATATGATGGGTCGTAGATCAGGCCGTTCCCATCATGCTCGGTGATGACCTGGAAATTATCCTTGGCCGGCACGTTGATGGTGTCGGTCATGGTTTGGTAGACGATGGCGCCGATCTTGCGGCCGAAGGCGGGGTCGGCGTTCCTGCGGATGTCGATGCGGACCAGGGGCATGGGGAAACTCCTTGGGATCAGGGGTGGGGGGGCGTGGGCGGCCAGTCCAGGTCGGCGGCGCGCTCCAGTTCGGCACGCAGGTTGCCGGCTGATCGGGCGCCGAACTGGGTCTCAAAACGCTCCTGGGCCTGGGCCCATAGGGGGCGGGCCTGCTCCAGCAGGATGCGGCCAATGCCGGTGAGGTGCAGCACGCGGCTACGGCGGTCGGTGGCTGCGGGCTGCAGCGACACCAAGCCGCGGCTTTCCAGCGGCCGTAGCAGATGGCCGAGGGTGGAGCGGTCCATCACCAGCAGGGCCGCCAGATCCTGGATACGGCGTGGGCCGACCCGTTCCAGGCGGGCCAGGATGGCGTATTGGTTGACCCCCAGGCCAACTGGCGCCAGGGCCTCGTCGTAGAGCTTGCTGACGCGGCGGGCGGCTTGGCGCAGGGCGGTGCAGTTGCAGATGGCGTCGTCGGTGTCGGTCATGAGGAAATAATATGGGCAATTGCCCGTATTTGCAACCGTCAAGAAAAAAGGGCTTGGGATCACTCCCAAGCCCTGATTCCGTACCCTGGACCTTTCGGCGCGATTAGCGCTTCGAGAACTGGGTGGAGCGGCGAGCCTTGTGCTTGCCGTACTTCTTACGCTCGACCACGCGGGGATCGCGGGTGAGGAAGCCGCCAGCCTTCAGCGCCGGGCGGGTTGCCGGGTCGAAGAAGGTCAGCGCGCGGCTGATGCCGTGGCGCAGGGCGCCGGCCTGGCCCGACAGACCACCACCGGTGACGGTGGCGACGATGTCGAACTGGCCCTCGACGCGGGCGGTCTGGAACGGCTGGTTGATCAGCATGCGCAGCACCGGACGGGCGAAGTACACGGTGACGTCGCGGCCGTTGACGGTGATCTTGCCCGAACCGGGCTTGACCCACACGCGGGCGACGGCGTTCTTGCGCTTACCGGTGGCATACGAGCGACCCTGGGCATCGACCTTGCGCTCGTGCACGGGCTGGGCCTGCGGAGCGGCGGACTTGAGGTCGGCCAGGCTGGAGAGATCGGCCATGGGACTTACCTCTTGTTCTTCGGGTTCATCGAGGCGACGTCAACCACCGCCGGGGCCTGGGCCTCGTGCGGGTGGCTGGGGCCGGCGTAGACGCGCAGGTTCTTCATCTGCGCGCGGCCGAGCGGACCACGGGTGATCATGCGCTCGACGGCCTTGATGATGACGCGCTCGGGGTAACGACCCGACAGCAGCTGGCCCATCGTACGGCCCTTGATGCCGCCCGGATGGCCGGTGTGCCAGTAGAAGGTCTTGTTGGCCAGCTTGTTGCCGGTCAGCTTGACCTTCTCGGCGTTGATCACGATCACGTTGTCGCCCATGTCCATGTGCGGCGTGAAGGTGGGCAGGTGCTTGCCACGCAGGCGCATCGCGATGATGCTGGCGAGGCGGCCCAGAACGACGCCGTCCGCGTCGATCAAAACCCACTTCTTCTCAATCTCGGACGGTTTGACGTTATAGGTCTTCATGGCACCCACGGCAAAACCAGTTAAGGAGCCCGGTTTTCACCGGCCTCCGAGGGCGCGGAGTATGCCACCGCGGGCGTCAGAGTCAACGGCAAAGATATCGTTGTTTTTCAAGTGGTTATGATTACGGTATCATAATACCCCGGCGAAGAGCCGCTCTGGGCAAGGTGTCGCTCAGGTCTAATGTAGGGCGGCACATAAACCGCAAAACCAGACACATTAAGTGAAACGGCGCGACGCATAAGATGCAAAGGGAGCGTGTGGCAACGCCGTGGCTGTGGCCGCGGCTCGTGGTCCCCTTGCTTATGGAAGCTTCACAAAGTCGACGCCAATTCGTGAGGTGTGGTTGCCTACCATCTGAAGGAAGCGGCTGGCGTATTGGTGGCGAAGTTGTCCAACCACCTCAAAATTAAAGGACGTCATGTCTCGCTTTTCGCCTCCCTCCTCTCCGGCGGGCAGCAGGCGAAAGGCTTCAAAACGAGGGGTGCCCGAGGCGGGGTCAACCCGGCCTTGGTTCAACGGAAATAGGATCTCATACGAAGGCTGTTTGGTAGCCGAGTCCACGAGGCAGAATGAGGTTGGAATGCCGTCAATCTCGAGGAAAATGTTCTGCCCGTTTTCGGCCTCGTTCAAGGCAGACTTAATCTCATCAAGTTTTCTTAGCCTTACGCAGGCAAACGCTCTCAGCGGAAAGAGCGCCTTGGTCCAAAATTGGGAGTCATTTGGTTCGCGCGCAGCCATATCGCAAGCTGGGGATAGAAATATCCAATAATCTTGGGTCCCGTAGGTGCGAACCACGGTGCCGGTTGTGAGGTTGCCTCGCCGGAATTCCTCTGTACTCAGAAAAGCATTGAGTTTAAATACGGTTTCTTCTTGCTTTGCCACAAGATGTATGTGCCGCAGCCGTTTCATTTTATGCGGCGCGCCCCGCCCTTTCTCGCCCATTTTCTTTCAAGTAATGTGTCGCCCTACATCTAATAAATGAGACTTCAGGCAGAATCGACGTCGGCTGTGGCAACGGCGACTTGACCGCCAACCTGCGGCGGCTGGGATTCGTTAAGGCGATTGGCGTGGCCCCCTTGAGGCTTAGGGTTCTGCATCCTCAACCGCCGTCCATAAGGCGATTGGTCACGGGGGGGTGGGCTGGTGTCGAGTTCCGGCGTGAGGCCCGAATGTGCTTCAATGCGGCCTTCTTCGACGCAGGCGCTCGCATGTCCAGCATCGCCACCGGATTTGGAATCGTCGCCTTGGTCGAACCCTGCCCGCCGGCCGACGAGCTGCGCCGCCGGTGGCTGGAGCTTGAAGGGGCGGCCGAACCGTCATTCTTTCTCTCATGGTCCTGGATCGGCACCCTGGTGGGCGAATTCGGACCGCCGCCGATGATCCTCACGGCGCTGAGCGGTGGCCGAGTCGTCGGGCTAGCCTTGCTTGGCCGGGTCAAGGGATGGGGGCTTCGCCGTCCCTCGCTGCATCTGAATGAAACTGGTGACCCTGGCCGCGACGGGGTGATGATCGAATACAATGGCATCCTGGCGGAACGGGGACTCGAATCCAAGGTCGAGGCCGCCTGCCTTTCGGCCTTGCTGGCGGCCTCAGGCTGGCGCGAGCTCCATCTGGGCGGCATCGGCCAGGCCACCTTGGAAGCTTTCGGCCGTGGCGGCCCCCTGCGTGTGATTCAGCGCAGTCCGGCACCCTATGCCGACCTGGCCGGGGCGAGGGATGATGTCCTGGCGCCCATGAGCCGCAACACGCGTCAGCAGATTCGCCGCGCCATGCGCCTGTACGAGGAACGCGGCCCCCTGAGCCTGGAGCGTGCCCGCACTGTCGACGAGGCGCTGGACTGGCTGGACGGGCTCGAAGCGCTGCACACCCCCTATTGGCATTCGCGCGGCAAGCCGGGGGCCTTTGCCACGCCCAGCTTCCGCCCGTTCCATCGCCGCCTGATCGCCGCCGCCCATCCCCACGGCGCCGTTGACCTGCTGCGGGTATCGGCCGACGGCCAGGTGGTGGGGATGCTCTACAATTTCCGTTACCGCGACAGTGCCTATTCCTATCAGAGCGGCTTTCGCTACGAGACCGATGCGCGGCTGAAGCCCGGGCTGGTGGCCCATACGCTTGCCATGCAGGACTATGCCGGCCAGGGCCTGAGCCGTTACCGCTTCCTGGCCGGCGACAGCCGCTACAAGGCCAGCCTCGCTTCCGCCTCGGACCAGTTGGCCTGGGCCGTGCTGCAGCGGGACAGTTGGCTGGCCCGAGCCGAGTTTTGGCTGCGCGCGCGGCGCCGCGCCGGGATTGTTGCCGTCACTGCCGAATGAGGATCGCATGGGCCGGCTGGTCAGCGTCATCATCCCCACCTTCAATCGGGCGCATTGCCTGGCTCGATCCATCGACAGCGCCTTGGGGCAGTCTCATGGCGAGATTGAGGTGATCGTCCTGGACGACGGTTCCACCGACGGCACCGCGGACCTGATGGCGTCATGCTATGGCCGTGACCGGCGGGTCGTTTATCGCCGCCAGGACAATGCCGGCGTGGTCGCCGCCCGCAATGCCGCCCTGGCGCTCAGCAACGGTGACTTCGTCGCTTTCCTCGATTCCGACGACATCTGGCTGCCCTGGAAGGTCGAGGCACAACTGGCCGCCCTGCGGGCTGCGCCGGATGCGGGCATGGTGTGGACCGACATGCAGGCCCTGGATCCCCAAGGCGGCATTGCCCATGACAAGTACCTGCGGCGGATGTACTCGGCCTATCGCTGGTTCCCCGGTCCGGCCGACCTGTTCCAGCGCTCTTGCGCCCTGCCCGGGCCGCAGGGGCAAGCCATCACGGCGCATGTGGGTGACATCTATTCGGCCCTGATCACCGGCAACCTGGTCCATACCTCCACCGTCCTGCTGACCCGCGAGCGGCTGGGGAAGGTGGGTGGTTTCGATCCCCGCTTTGCTGTGTCCGGCGAGGATTACGACTTTCACCTGCGCACCTGCCGCGAGGGGCCGGTGATGTTCCTGGATGTGGCGTCCGTGCGCTATCAGGTGGGCATGGCGGACCAGTTGACCCGCAAGAGCGCGGTGATCGCCCAGAACTTCCTTGCCACCATCGAAGATGCCCTGGCTCGGGACAGCGCGCGCATCACCTTACCCCGCCCCATGTTGGATGCCACCTTCGCCCACGCCCACGGCTGGATCGCAGAGTTGATGATCGCCCAGGGCGATCGCGTGGGAGGCCGGCGGCATTATCTGCGGAGCCTGCGCCATCAGCCGTGGCAGCCTCGGGCCTTCGCTCAATTGGCGCTGTGCAGCCTGCCCCATGGCCTGGACGACCGCCTGCGCGCCGCCTATCGCCGTCTCATGCATGCCGAGCTGCCGCAATGTTGAACGTCAATCCGGACCAGCCCCTTCGCCTCGCCGTAGTGGTCGATACCGAAGAAGAATTCGATTGGTCCGCGCCCTTCGACCGGCAGGCCGTGTCGGTCGAGAACATCCGCCACCAGACGCTCGCCCAGCGCGTCTTCGATCGATACGGCATCGTCCCCGCCTATGTGATCGATCATCCGGTGGCGACTTCGGACATGGCCGTGTCGGTGTTGCGGGCCATGGCCGAAGCGGGTCGATGCGAGATCGGCGCGCATCTGCATCCTTGGGTGAACCCACCCCATGCCGAGGACGTCGCCGATCCGCGCAATTCCTTCCCCGGCAACCTGCCTGCCGAGCTTGAGGGGCAAAAACTGGCCGTGCTCACCGAGACTATCGCCCGGCGCTTCGGCCTCAGGCCTGACCTTTACAAGGCCGGGCGGCATGGGATCGGACCGAATACATGGGGGCACTTGGCGCGGCTGGGCTACCACATGGATGTCAGCACAGTCCCCTATACGGATTTCTCGCCCAAGGGCGGGCCGGATTTCTCGGCCTTCCGGGACGAACCGTTCTTGACTCCCCAGCGTATCCAGGCCTGGCCGGTGACCGTAGGTTTCACAGGCAAGATGCGGCGCTGGGGCGACACCCTGTATCCGCGGTTGGCCCGTGCGGAGGGGCTGAGGCTGCCGGGCTTGGCGGCGCGGCTGGGGTTGCTGGAGCGTGTCCGCCTCAGTCCCGAGGGTCACCGCCTGGAAGAGCTCAAGCGGCTGGTTCGGGCCCGTTTGGCTGCGGGGCAGCGGCTTTTCATGCTGACCTATCACAGTTCATCGCTGCTGCCTGGCGGTTCGCCCTATGCCCGCGATGTGGCCGAGCGCGATGCCCTGGTTCGGCGCATCGAGGCGTTCAGCACCTTCTTCATGGAGGAATGCGGCGGCCGGGGCATGGCGGTCAGCGAGCTGCGCGGCATGCTGGCCGTCACCGAGCCTCCGTCTCCACCTCGGCGCGCAGTGTAGGGGGGCAGCAGTGGGAGGGAGATCAATGGATATCCTGACCGCCTATTGGTCGCGAGCCGAATTGATCACCAACGGAGTCATCGTGTTGCACCTGGCGGGGGCGCTGGTGACTGGCATCCTGCTGGGCTATGAGCGATCGTATCACGGTCGGGCGGCCGGGATGCGGACCTACGGACTGGTCTGCATGGCTTCGGCGACGCTGACGGTCATCGTCGCCTATCCGGCCATGTGGTACGGCGGAGCCGCAGCGCACTGGCCCGGTGTTGGCGACCCGACACGCGTCATCCAGGGGATCGTCACCGGTATCGGCTTCCTCGGGGCCGGGGTCATCATGCGCGAAGGCTTCGCCATCCGGGGGCTTTCCACGGCAGCGTCGATCTGGTCGACCGCGGCCATCGGGGTGACCATCGGCATGGGCTTCTTCGCCGCCGCCATCGCCGCTTCAGGGCTGGCCATACTGATGATGGGCGGGTTCCGGCGGCTGGAAGCGGCACTGCCGCACCGGTCGGCGACGCATCTGACGCTGGTCTTCGCCCGCGACCGAGCGCCTCCCGCCGAGAGGATCAACGACTTGGCACGGGAGCGCGGGTTCGACGTAATCGACTGGGGTTTCCATCTCGTCAGCACGGGGCAGCTTGAGTACAAGCTTGTGTTGCAGGCAAAAGGGACGCCGGACCTGGCATACCTGGTTAACGAGCTGTCCAAGGCCGAGGAGGTGGTGGAGTTTCACCTCTCTCCGTCACGAATTTGATCGCGTTGGCGTCTTTCCGTGCCGCTTGGATCCATTCGGCCGCCCGTGCGGTATCGTCCAGCGGGGGATAGGACCAGTGCTCGAGCGTTCCCTGGAAGGGCCGGGTGATGCCGTCGCGAACCAATGATTGGTGGAAGGCTTCGAATTTCTTCGAACCGCCTTCCAAATGGACCACGTGCACTGGCTTTCCGGTGGCGCAGGCTTCGGACGTCATGGACACGCTGTCGGCGGTGACGATCACCGCGTCGGCCAGTCCAAGATAGGCGAAATAGGGGTTGTCGCCCGTCCCATCCCAGAAAACGGCCGGCACGTCGGGACGGTCCAGGCGCTGACGCAATTGGTCGAGAGCCTGCGGGTCGGTACGCCGGGACGCGGTGACCATCAGGCCCAGGTTCTGCCGCCGGGCCATGCGCACCAGGGAATCCCCCAATTCCGCCGCTGCCGACGGGGTCAGGCGATAGCTGCCGTTGGAGCCGCCGATCAGCACCGCAACCCGAGGCGTGGGCAGCCACTCCAGGCTGGGCCGCCAGCGTTCCGCGTCGGCGGCCAGGCGCTGGGGGGTGACCCGGTGCAAGGCGCCCTGGGAGAC
>Ga0306923_10000727_pt1 | contig 26837 bp, 33 predicted proteins | sample sta12Can44000108_FD_203841 | JGI IMG/M metagenome (GOLD analysis project Ga0306923, IMG submission 203841) | Lab enrichment of tropical soil microbial communities from Luquillo Experimental Forest, Puerto Rico - statanox.12C.anox.44.000.108 (v2)... | ecosystem: Environmental > Terrestrial >... | reverse complement strand
CGTAGCTTTTGATCGGAGATGGACATTTCTCCGTATAGCAGATTCTCTGATCTTTCATAAAGCGCCATCTGATCTCATCAAAAGGCACTCCGGGCAGGCAGTGATCCCAGACCAGCCTGCAGCCGCATTCAAGCTCCAGGAGCTTGTAGCTCACAACCAGGTCGAACAACTCGTAATGGCGCTCAAACATCTGCTGTAAAGTACTTACACTCTTCTCATGGAACGGCATCCTGGCGGCCTGCATCGACTTGATGACCTGATCCATGGGGCGGTCTACCCAGATAACCTTGGTCATCGGCTTTTCAGCTAACAACGCGGGAAGGACAAAGATGTTGGCGCTGTCCGAGTTGCCGTAGTAATCGCATTGCTGGGCGTATTTCTCGGCGTTGGACCAGAATTCCTCCTGGCTCCCGGCGAACTCGGTTGCTTCATGCGTGCAGTAACTTATCCCGTCTAGCGTCAGAAACCGCGAGAGCCACATTGTCCGGCTCCTCGGATATCCGCAGATGATAAAAGTATGTTTCATGCTGCTCTGTACCTCCGCATTCGTGCATTGAAGGCATCACAGATGTGGCACCTGCGACCATGGCCGTCATGATAGTCGTATGGATGGCCTTTAGGGCAATGAGTACGGGAGATCTGTTTGGCTATGAAATGATCAGGATGCCGGATGATGTGATCCCTGGGACTAACAACCTCCAAATGAGCCGGATTTACACAATGCTTTACACCGCAGATATGGTGGATATGCAGCCCTTTTTCGACTGAGCCGTTAAACAATTCCCAAATCCATTTATGAGATTTTTCCGCGACAGAGCGGGCAATCGAGAAACGTCCATACCCCCATTTGTCTATGTTTCCTGTCCACAGCCAACACCCGTTGGAATAGAGCTTTATTTTTGACCAGAATCTTATTAATGGATCTTGCTTTTTCACGCTAAATAAGTAGGATCTTTCGTAAGTGTCAGCGCAAGTTATAGATATCCCCGCCCGTAAACCACTCGGCTAACTGCAGACTGGCGCCGTAATCGCCGTCATAATCCTTGGAGTCGTAGTCTAAAATCCCGAAGGCGGTTTCCCATGCAGCCTTGGCCTGATCGTAAGCACCGGCTTTCTCAAACTTCAGCGCCAGCAGCGCGTTCTGCAGAGCACCGATGTTAGCAATGAACAGGTCCGAGTACTGGCTGGTAGTCCAGACAAACCGGCGTTTGGCTAGTACGGTCAGGATTCCCGGTGTGTCCGGCCCCAGCCATGTGATCTGGTAACGCCGGTAGTCCGGGTTAAGCTCATCAGGTTCCCACATCGCGATCTCGGTGGAGTTGCCTTGCGCGTCTACTCCGTATAAACGCAGGCGTCCAACGGTCTGCGGCTTAGTAATGGAACCGATCTTCTGCCACATCTGCGGGGTGTCGTGATAGGGATCTCCCTGCATAGGGATCTGGACCGCCTGCCCACGCACGTAGGTTCCGTTGATCAGCGAATAAGGCATGTTCCCGTTGGTGTCCTCACCTTGGATCACGACGTAACCCTCGTCAGAAGTCTGCGGGATATCAGCGTACAAACGAAGGGTCAGAGGGTTATTAACAGACGGATCGGCGAAGGTGCTGAACCCGGTACCGAGATCAAAAAGGATATTTTGAGCGCAGGCCAGGAATCCCACCGGGCCACCCGGCATCATCTCGTACCAGCGGCCTTTGACCGAAAGAATAGACGTGCATCCGGGACCGCACAGGCAGGTGCTCCCGGTGCAGGAAGGATATGAGGTAGACGCCGCCAAGACCGTCTTCACGTCCCGAGGCATCGTGATCACGTTGTTAACGATATCGAACTGGTAACGGGCGATCGACTTCTCCGGGTTCAGGCGCGGAAGCAGCCGCTCGATGGCGAAGTTGATATTGGTGACCAGCCGGGGATCGGTCGGACACATCCCGTATTCCGCGAACTCGTATAACAGCTCGCAAGCCTGCGAAAGTATTAGTCTCATTGGTATGCTACGAACATGAAAAACCCGATGGCGATATAAAGGTTCTGGAACGGGAGTGTCTGGTTTCCGCCGCTATTACCGGACGCATCGGTGATCGGTAACTGGTAATCCGGATTTGCACTATTGTTGTTGGCTACCGAAATGCCAGCGCCGGTTCCCTGCTGAATGCCTTGGATATGGGTGTGTGCCACCATCGGAGGCAGGTTAGCCATCGTGATCTGGACCCGGTTCCTCTGGCCACCGGAATTGCGCCACGCCACACCGTCGGCGTCCGTGAACCATTGCCCGGACGCCTGACCGACAGTTTCTCCCTGCTGCCCGCAGACCGGAAAATAACCTTCGAGATTCGGTGTGCCGTTCTGCCCGTTGCAGAGCGCCCAGCCGTCCATGTCACCGCCGAGAACCCCGCGTCCCGTTCCGTCTATCATGCCGCTGTAGTACCAGAACATGCGGATCTCGCCGTAAGCCGCCCCGGTGTAGACCTTGCGCCAGTTGCCGTTGTAGAACATGTAGACGCCCAATGGTCTCCCGGCTGCGTCGGTCTTGTACCAGACCTTGTTAGTCAGCGAGCTGGACGGAGGATTAGGGCCGACAAACACGCCGCCACCGGCCGTGTCGGGAACAGTGCCGCTGATGCCGCCGCCGGTCGTGATCATGTCTAATAGACCATTGACATCGGAAGGATAGCAGGCCGGGGCCGGTTGCGGGTTGGGAGTGAATGTTACTTGTGCCATTACGGACAACCTCCTTGCGGGGATTCGACTTGCTCTTCCGAGTGTATAATGAACATCAGGAGCGTAGCTGGGCCGCTCCATGTAATCCGGCACTGGAAGAAATAGCCTACCTTGAGCAGTTTATTAGTGTTGGGATCGCAATCCCCGTTGGGTGTGGATAGACGGTGCCGGAACCAGTAACCCTCGGTCGGGCATCCCGGCACCTGGCAGATGGTCGGGTCTACGTTGCACGGTGCGCTGTGGCCGGTCAGTGTCATGGTGTTCCACAAGGTCCACGCCGGATAGCCGTCGCTGCGGTATTCCACCGTGACGTTGATAGTGGCCTGGAGCGCGGTGAAATAAAGTTCGCCGGTTCGCAGTTGTTTTAGAGCGTCCGGCAGTTTGAAATCAAAGGCGCGGGTCTCGATCTGGCTGACAATAGGGATATCAATGTTGTCGAAGGATGCGTCATCGGTCAGCTCCCAGACCTCGGTCTGATTGGTGGTCTGGTTCAGGCAGAAGACGAAACAGCGTTCGACGTGCGCGAACTGGCCGGAAACGACCTGCAGAATCCGCAACGGATACGGAGGAACCCAGACCCCGTCATAAGCAGGCGAGCCGCGCTGGGAAAAGTACGGGCTGAACTCGTAAGCCAGGTTGGATTTGTTGATGACCGAACTGATGACGTTCAGGTCTAAAACGCAGAACAGTCCGAAACTGGCAGATCCCGTGTTGGTCCCGTTGGCCGCAATGTACGGCAGCGGGTTAGACGTGATAAGCACGCGGTTCTTGAAGATGGTCGCGCTGGCGTAATCCAGAAGATTCAGGCCATCGGTAGCCAAGATGCGGTTCATCTCGTTGGAGATTGGCGCTGCCCCCCACCCGTATTGCTCGTTGCGTGCGGTGCGGAAAGTTCTCCACCCGTCCTTGGACCGGAAGAACACGTCCATATTAACGTTAAGCAAATTGCGCTGGCTGGTGCCTCCGATACCGGCAAGGGCAACCTTCTGCATTCCCGGTGTTCCCTGCCATCCCGGCTGATTGGGCGGAATGCCGGTAGACGAGGTGGCCTGTCGTGGAACACTGGCTTGGATCGAATAAGTGGAGTTGCGGGCGAAAAGCAGAAGTTCGCCTTGGCCCGTGGCGGTATCGCCTTGCTCGATAAAGATCAGGCCAATGACATTACCGGCGTTGAGCGGCACGCCGAAGAACGCGGCCTCACCGATATACGTCTGCTCAGTAAATTGTATTACCGAGGTCGGGCCTCCCAGCAGATCGCCGGCCACCACCTGTCTTCCTTGAGCCAGCCATAGACGGCCTTGGCCGTAAGCCATGGCCTGCCCAACCGGGACTTCTCCGGTCGCGGCACGTCTGATAGACTGGATGCCCTGAAGGATCAGCGGGGTGGCGCTTCCATCCTGAACCACAAAATAAACGTCCGGCTGACAGAACCAGCACTGCGGAGCCAGCGGGTTGTTCTTGCCGTCGTTCCATAGACCTTTGACCATGATCCCCGGAGGCTGCGGGTTGAGCTGGTACAGCGTGCCTGAGACCATGGCCATCAGGTATTCCACGCCGTCGTCTACGTCGTAGATAGCCGCGCCTTGGAAGTTGCCAGTCTGAAAACTGGGCAGGCCGGAAGGAGCACCGCCAGAAGCCCCGTCGTCCTTTAAATCTACCTTTACGAACTTCTGCCGGTTAGACGGAAACCCTCCCCGGAAGGTGACATTAGACCCGAAAGCGCATTCCTGCTGGGAAAGCAGCAGCGGGTTGCGCCCGCTGTTCATGCCGGACTCTAAAGTGCGATGTCCGTCCTTGCGTAATTGTGTGCGATCCTTGTAAATATGCTCACCACTGTTGCACAATCCACCGAATTACGGTAATTAAATCAGTATGCCACCATTGATTGATTTGACCGGTAAACGGTTCGGAAGACTGCTTGTTTTGAAACGAGGAATGAACGCTGGCGAAGTTGTACGATGGATATGTTTGTGCGATTGCGGGAACCGTGCCTTGGTTCGTGCCGAATCTTTGCCCAACGGTCATACGCAGAGCTGTGGCTGCTGGCAACCGGAAGCAACCAGAGATGCAGTTACGACGCACGGGAAATCTAGAACCAAGGAATACCGGAAAGAGTACCGTGCTTGGATAGCGGCGAAGTCTCGATGCCGTGGAGGAGTAGAAGAAGACTTCAAGAACTACACGCAAAGAGGAATAAAGATGTGCAAACGTTGGAATGAATCTTTTCAGCAATTCTTTTCTGACATGGGACCATGTCCGTCTAGAAGCTTCCATTGGACTCTGGAACGAATGGACAACGATCGCGGATATGAGCCAGGAAATTGTATTTGGGCAGACAGATACCAACAGAACAATAACAGCCGAAGGAATGTCAAATTTCAGTTTAAAGGTGAACTTCTGACTATCTCGCAACTTTCTCGAAAAACTGGGATCACCATTCGTATTCTTCAGTATCGCTTGCGGAAGAAACATATGTCCGTAGAAGAGGCTGTCACATCAATCTTAGATCGCCTGGTTTGGCGTAGTGATCCACGTAAGAAATAGCTTGGCGTTTGACGTCGGCGAGCATATCCCCGGCCTGCGGATGATGGTCTACATACGTTTTGGCGATCGGGTTGTTCCGGCGCAGATCACCGGGCCGAGGCCAATGATCGACAAAACTGCGCAATTTCGGTGGTTTCTTGTAAGTAGTGAATTGGCTCATAACGTTTCACCATCCGGCATCCAACTTTTCTTCGTTGCTCATAAGGCGCGGATAATGAAGTTGAAGGACAGATAAGCGGGTACACTGGTGCCTGGGATGGCGATGGGGTTTGCCATAGGTTACCAGCCGGTGTCTGCTATAATCTGCCCAGCTACAGAGTTGGTATTGGTTTGGGAACTAGCAAGATTAAAGTAAGTTAATCCTTTGGTGGTGCGTCCTATGGCACCTCCTCCACCAGAAATAGCGACGCTGCCTCCTCCATCAACAAAGACATTATTTGCTGTCGTTCCAGCGTCCCAATTGCTCATCGTTGGCGCTTTCGCCATTTCCCGTTCAAACATATAATTACAACGCACCGTGGCACTACTAGGAGCGGCAATCCTCCCTAGGCACATGGCATCCGCTCCAGTGGGAACGACATTGGCGTAAGGCCCTGATTTCTGGAAATATCGCTTACATGCCCACAAATTATTATCGAACGGTAGATCCATCAATTGCGTGCAGTTCGGCCCGGGCTCGTGCTGGATGAAGGCAAAATCCAGGGTCGCTCCATTTGTGGCATACAGGTTCGATTGTCCATTTGCTGCGATATAGTTACTCGCAAGCCATGTTCCGTTGGATGGAGCGGTATATGTTGTTCCGCAGGCCAGCGATATCACCATGAAATAACCAACTTGCCCTGGAGTGATCGAGAAATTTCCTGCGCTGGGCCACACTAACAAATTAGGCAATGTGCAAAGCGTCCAAGTGTTTGCCGATGGAATGGTGCATAAACCAGGCAAACTGTATCCATTATTCGGAGATTGCAGTATCACTCCGAATTTAAGGCCCGCAACACTTGAACGGCAAAGGATTGATAGACTGTGGACATCGTTCCACAGCTCTCGAAACAGCGGACCTTCGATATACTGAGCAAAATAACAAAAATCTCCAGCAGCCAAGGAAGCCTGTGCTGTAGTCACCGTAAAGCGTAAAAATCCGTCACTGATTAGGAAATTGCCACCAGGAATTGGAACAGCCGCTGCCACGCTGGTCGCAGGTCCTTGTTTTTGGATTGACACGGCTCCAGTTAAACTGCCGGATTTACTATAAATCCATCGGTCTTCGAGAAATGAACCCCCGGCAGGATTAGCAAGCACAGATCCGCAATTGCGTTGCGTCACAGAAAAATTACAGTTGCCCACCGCGTTAAAACTGCGCAGGCGCATCTGGGTGATGGCAGGAGCGATGGCGCTGGTTAGGTCCTGGAAATGGTTTGTGCCATCCAGAAAATCTGTTGCCTTATTGGTAAGCTGAACGATGGAACCTTGTTTGGTCGCTGTCGCTAGTTGGGTAGCTGGAACAAACAACAAATTGTCGGTACCCAGCATTGCCGTGTTTCCGGCATCGCCGCTCACCGAGGTCGGTCCTGGGGGACCTGTGGCGCCTGCTGGTCCCTGAGGACCAGGCACGGTTGAGGCAGGTCCGGTCGGTCCTTGCGGACCTGTAGATCCGATCGGGCCTTTTATGTTTCCGATTTGTGACCAAGCCATATCCTAAGTGTATTGGTAGACGTCGCCGTTGGTACTGTTTAAGTACATGTCGTTTGGTAATTGGCCGGTAATTGTTCCCGGAGCAGTTGTGCCAGCATACCAATTGCTGGCTCTTACTCCGGTTAGTCCAGTCGGTCCTTGCGGACCGGTATTACCAGTCGGACCCTGGGTGCCGGTTCCTCCAGTCGGACCGGCGCTACCAGCAATATTAGTGACTAACGACCAAGGCATTTTTCAAGAAAGTTGGTAAACGCTTCCGCTGGCGGTATCAAGATACATGTCGTTTGGGAGTTGGCCTGCAATTGATCCGGGTGCACCTGAGCCGATGTACCAAAGGCTGCCCCTAGTGCCAGTGGCTCCAGTCGGTCCCTGAGGTCCGGTATTGCCGGTCGGTCCCGCTGGGCCGGTATTGCCGGTCGGTCCCGCTGGGCCTTTAATGTTCGCAATACTTGTCCAGGCCATGGTTTCAGCTCAGTTTGTAAATATTTCCCGTGTTCGTATCCAGGTAAAGATCCCCCGGTCTAGATCCTGAGATGCTCGCTGGAGGTGGTCCAGTGCCGGTGAACCAATACGTTCCAGCCTGGGCAATCATTTGCCAGAGGCTCGGATTGACATCCGGAGGCGCGTTCGTGTTATTCGCGAGCGCAACCCAGCTAGAGCCGTTATAGGTAACCGCGTCGTAAGGATTATACGTTGCGCCAGGACTCCAATTTCCCCGCCAATTAGCGCCTGTTCCCGCTATTCCTTGCGGTCCGGTCGGTCCCATCGGACCGGTGGCACCCGTAGGACCGGTAGCCCCCTGCGGACCTACAGGTCCTTGAGCGCCCCCAGGACCCACAGCTCCAGGAGCGCCTGTCGCGCCGTCCGCGCCTTCAACCCCCTGCGGTCCAGGTACTCCTTGCGGTCCCGATGGTCCCTGCGGACCTGTTGTTCCCGGAGGACCTTGAGGTCCTTGGATGCCGACCGAGGAGAAGACCGCCCAATCCTGGGTATGCGTATCAGGTTGAGCATTCTGGTTCGCCCTCAAGCCGATGTAAATAAGGTTACCGTAAGTGACCAGATCGCCTTGGGCGTAGACCGTCGAAGAATTCCATAGACCCTGGGCGGCAACCGCAGGCCCCGGAGGTCCTTGTACGCCTTGCGGACCCGAAGCGCCTGTCGCACCAACCGGTCCTTGAGGTCCGCTCACACCCTGAATACCCTGTATGCCGCTTGGACCCTGATCGCCCTTTATTCCAGTAGGACCCTGCGGTCCGAACGGTCCGGTCGGACCAACGGCTCCAGTAGCTCCGGTTGCGCCCTGAGCACCAACTGCCCCTTGCGGTCCCGTCGCGCCTACAGCTCCAGCCTGACCCGCGGGTCCCTGCAGCCCTTGCGGACCAATCGATCCCGTAGGTCCAGGCGGTCCCTGTGGTCCCGTCGTTCCCGTCGAACCGTTCAAGCCTGGGAATCCGCTCGCCGCCACCATCGTACCCGAAGGGATATTGTACGGAGGCGTAGCGATATCGGTCTTGAGCGGTTGCAGCGAAATGTTCGGACTCGCGATGGACTGAACTGAAAAACTTCCGACCTGAGGAATGAATACCGGAGCGCCTACAGCCAACCAGGTCGTATTCTGGACTGGAACAGTCAGAATCGCTGTTCCGTTGTAACCATTTACTGCGGCGGTTGTGAAAGTGTACGAACTTTGTCCGGCAGGACCTTGAGGACCGGGACCGCCTATGGTGGCACTAGGAGCAGGAGGTGTAGATAGAACCGGCATAATCTAAGTATGTCGGACAGCGAGAAAAACCGAACTCCCGTTCCAGGTGAGCGACAATTCGGTTGAACTCACGGCTATTTCGAAGATTTCCCCCGGAGGGACGCTAAGCGCGGACGTCATCGCCTCGTAATAGGCGTGGTTATGGGCGTACACACGGATTGGGAACTCCGGTTGCATCCCGGCCTGCGCACCAGCCGGACTGAACATGACGCAGACCCAGACGTCGTAATCGGTCGGGTTGTAACAGGCAACGTCCAACAGATCCGCGCCAGCCGGAATCTTGTAATCAATTCCGTAAACGTAGTTTGTGATCGCGACCTGTGCTCCACCAGGCTTGGCTAATGCAGCAAGAGTGCTGACCTGCTGGTACTCCAGGTCGGTGATCTTCTTGAGCGAGCGCGCCTCGGTATCGTGGCACTCGGCCTGCAGCGTCGGGTAACTGATCAGGTTCGGATTCACGGATTGTAAAAGTTAAACTGTCCCACGGACTGCCATTTAGACGGCATGGATTGAACCAGGTATGGGTTTTGAACCCGCATTACGTTGGCGATATGGTTAGATGGCTTGGGGATGCGGGCACCCCTTTTGTGAAAACCACCGTTGAAGCTGGGCCAGACGAACCGTAGACGTTCACGGCAAAAGCCGTGATCGTGTAACTCGTTCCATTTGATAGGTTTATGTTAGCCAGATCGTAGTGTAGATATTGTCCGTTAGAGGTTGGGTCTACGGTGGCCGGCACGGCAATCGGGCTTCCTGGCAGCCCTCCGATCACGAAACTGGCAACATTTAGACCCGATTCCGTCTGGAACGGGTACTGGTCACACACCAAAAACGGGGCCGCTTTATCGATCCCCGACAGAAGCAAAAGAGCAAAGGCGAACCTCAGTAACATTCATTTCCTTCCGGTTGCTTTCCTGAATCGTTCCCCCATCTGGGAGATGAAATTCTGATTAGGAGGGCCAGCGGGACCAGCAGCGCCAGCAGGCGGAGCGCCAGCCGGGTTAGCAGGTGTTTCTCCGCCCATGTTAGCCTCCGAGGAAGCTGCGCTTCCTGCTCCTTGGGCGGCCGATAAAGCATTAGCTTTTTCAGCGTCTTCCGCCGCATCAGTGTCTCCTTCCGTGTCCTCTTCGCCAATCGCGTATCCTTCGATATCGATCAGCTCCAGCGTGTTCTCGCCTTCCAGCCGAAAGGTGGCCATCGCCTGAAACGTGTCATCTGAACCCATGTGCTCGGGTGGGATAAACCCCTCCGGCATAGGAAACGTGAGGTCGGGCATTTATGGCCTCCTTTCGTTGGTTTTAGACCGGCGTTGTTAGGAGCTGGCGCAGCTTTGGAGTTGCAGATCGACTCCGCAGTTGGCGTGCATGATTGCATAACCTAATTCAGGGTGAATCGGCTCCGCCGCGTCTTTCATGATGGCGCGAAAGTAGCCTATCGTCCTATCAGGATTACATTGCCTGTGCCACTCATTTATCCACTGAAACCGGCCGAGGTAGTCTAAATTCGGGTTGAAACTTAGACCGGCAACGTTTGCGACCTGATTAAACACGTTGATGTACATCACGTTTGGCAGAAAGATGTACGAAACCTGATACGGCGCCGTCTTATACAGCGGGTTGAGTTCCCATTTGTTTCCCTTCGTCGCGGCGACCTGAACGAATGGTTCGACCCGGACGTAAGCAGATCCGCTCCAAGAATATCTGGGCGGATAAGGCATCTGAAGGTGTTTATAACCTCCGTAGGAACGTGCTTCTCCGAGAGCCTGGATCAGCGTGTTTTCGCCGGAACCCTGGAACGCGAATCGGATATCCTGACGTATATCGGGGTTCTGACGAACGATGTCTCGGGAGGTTTCAGAGCCGGTGACCAATAGGTAGACATCGCCTCCGTCTACTCTGCCGATGGCGCTTTCATCCGTGCCTTCACGGAACAAGGTCATGTAAATGTCCTCAAGGACGCCTTGGGTCAACGCACCGTTCGGTAACGTGGCGGTGTCGAACCCGCTGGACCCGTTGTCTACGGTGCCGGTTGTGCTGACCGTGATCTTGTGGCCGCAAATCTGGATGTACTTGTTATAGTAATGGTTGCCCAGCTCCCACTCGGTGACTTTCGCGAGCACCTCTACCATTCGCTCCACCTGACGTTCGAACTGGTAAGACGTTTGAATATCTTGTATACAAAAATCTGGCGTCTCGAATGCTTTGTGTGTTAAAAAGAACGTTCGCAATGTCTCGCCGAACTGTATGTTTTCGACAGGCGGCAAGCAGGCGTTGATGGAGGCGGAGTCGTTAGACGGCTGTACCTGTGACCAGGTATCCTCGGAGCTGGCCGGTAAGGCACGCTCGAAGGTGAGGTTTGAAATCGTGTATCCCAATCCTTGCGGGAATTCCTTCTTGGGAACCATCCCGATGATGGGGTTTCGTCTGACAAGACGTTTGTTTATTTCCCCGGCGATACGTCCAGTTTCCTGAATAAGCAGATTATTGACTGCAGCGCACGTCGTGGCGGTGGGCGTGGGCATAAAAAGAGCCTTTTGGTTTGAGAGCGTTAGGGATCGTGATCTCCCAATCGGCGAGCAATCCGAAGGAGTGTTAGGCTCTTAGGCGCTTGACCGGAGCACCTTATGGAACTTTAGGGTCGCAGGCGTTGGACCGATCCGCCAGGCTGTTTAGGGTCCGATTAGACCGTCTAGGGATTTATCCCGGATTAGTCAATACGTTAATCGGATTATTAATCGGATTAATTGCAGGATTAAGCAATCGGGTTGCGCGGAGACGCAATTAGACGAACGAGAACAGCTTTCCCACCCTCCTGCCGCTTGAGGTACGCTGATCCTGAAAGTTGCGAAACATGTTGTAGATGTAGATGACATCATTGCTGGTTCTGTCCCTGTAGGATTCCACCTTTCTGGCGTTCTCAATCTGCTCCTGGTGAACACTCTGTCAGCTAAAGCAGACAGCTTCTTTGGGGAGCCCGACCACTGTCGAGCTTGTACCCAACGAGCCCGTTCCGGGCTCGGTCTCTCCGTGGAGAGACATCTTACAACTAAACTTTCCCGAAATCCTGGCAATCCCGGACGTAAATTACCGGCAACTGTTTCAGGCAATTCGAGCAATTTTGCTTTCGAAGTTTTACCCGCCGCAAGACCACGCAACGGAACCATACGCTTCTCAAAGAACCACGTGGATAATACCACGCTTAATACCAATTCAATATCGGCACGATCTCCCGGTTTGCGGTAAGGTCCGTAAATGCACTGCTCGGCCGCCCACCGCATTTTGCCGTCTATTTTCAGGCCGATGACGCGGCGGTAATGCCCTGCGTCGCCAGAATACAAGATCTGGATCGCCGTTCTCTCGATGTAGGAACGGTCGTAAAAAGGGCCGTGAAGCGATTCCACGGCATACATCTCCTCGACCGGCAGGGGGGTTCCGGGGTCTACTTCTGGTATGTGATGAAGGTATACCCCATAGGTCACTGCAGTCCGGTTTCCTTCTGGAATCTGCTGACGAGGTTTTTGACAAAATCGCCGTTGGGGCTGGAAAGTATCTGTCCTGGCTGGGAAACATCTCCTCCGGTGTCACGGACCTCTGGCTGAACACCGCGCACCTTGTCCAATTGGCCCTTAAGCTCCTGTATTTGCCCGTAGGCTGCTTTGAGCAGATTCTGATACGCGACTGCGGCCGGAGCGAGAATCGCGGCTTGGGCGACCATTTCACGCGAAACGTTGCCTGAATAGAGGCGCATGGCGACGGTCTTGAGGGCGTCGGCGTTTTTGTTCCATGCGTCGTTGCCCTCGATGTGGTTGTACACTTCCAGCTTGGGCTTGGCCAAGGAGAACTGATTCTCGAAGACCTGCTCGGCTTCCCGCATGAACTGCGCTCGGGCGGTCTCCTGCTGGCGTTGCTGTTCCTGCAGATATTGCTGTAGGCTTTCCCGGCCCCGGCTGGTCAGGCGGTCGCGTTCCTCGGCGACGTTATCCCACTTGGAAAGAAGGTCGGCGATCTGCTGGCGGCGGAAGGCGCTCATCTGGCGTCCTTCGAGAATGCGCTCGCGAGTGTTCAGATCGCCATGTAACATAGTTTCGGCCTCGGAGGCGCTGACTCCAGTCCCGTCTAGAACCTTCCCCATTCGGGCGCGTAGCTGTTCCTCCGGGTCCAGCACCTTGCTTTTAAAAAGAGGCGACCTCTCGACGGCCACCCGCTCCACAACCCCCTCGCTGTCAGAGAGTTGCTTTTTTAAGAGATTGATTTCCTCCTGATTCTTTGGAGCAGACGTCTGAAAATTCTGGATCGTCTGCTCAAGCTCCTTGATGCGGGATTCTCTGGCCTCAACGTCCGATATGGCTTTCTGCCGGAAATGTCGCCAATCTTCCTGTGCTTTTTTTGCAAAGCTCGGAGGAGGCTCCTGATCTCGCCAGGTTTTCTCTTTTGGCTTTTCAGGCTCCTGAACAGGTTTACTATCATCGGGCTTCCGGGCATCAGGCTGAATCGTTTCCTTTGGTGGTTCCGGCGCATGAGGCGGCGGCTCGCCGATCGTGCGGTTAAAGGCTTTGCCGAGTTCGCCGATAAGATCCGGCCCAGGATCGGACGGACGGACGCCCTCTTGCGGGCCGCTGGAAGATGTCTGGTCATTCTGGACAGGCGCCGGTTGTTGCGACGGGCCTGTGGAGATGGTCATCTCGGCAGTCTGTGATGACGGACCTCTTCCTGAGTAGACGCCAAGATCGTCTAATCCCTCTGGCATAATGCTTTTCTCCTATTCAAGTGGGATGGGGGGTATCTTACGGCCCAGCGACATTTCCTGTTCGCTGGGCATCCGTTCATGATCGGTTTCGGAAACGCGGTAGTTGGTCTCCGGCATTCCGGTTTCCTCTGGCGGAAGCGACAACGCCTCGATCTCGTCGAGGCACACGTTTGCGCCGTGGAACTGGGAAAGGATTCTGGCGCTGGCCAGCGCATCGGATTGTGCGGGTACATCGTAGGCGCGGTATCGGTGGCGCATCACATTCATCATGAGCTGACCGGCCCCGGAAGACAGAAACGCCCGCAGCTCGATCCGAAGACCGGCCTCCTTCCTGAAGTCCTCGTAGGCGAACATGGTCTAATCGAATGGCATTTCCTCGGCGCCGGCCATCGGTGAGGAGCCATTGGCTGATCCGGCACCAGGAATCGTTGGCGGCGGCTGGACGGGGCTTAAAGCGGCATTTTGAGCAGCCACACTCTGCTGCATGGCCTGACGCGGATTTTGGAAATGCGCGGCAGCTTTGGCCTGCGAAGTCTGAATCTGGGAAAGCGTCTTGAGATTCTGATTCTGTATCTTAGAGGCTGCCATGGCCCGATCGATCTGCATTTCGCTCTGAGCCTGCTGCATCTTGATTTGATCCTCAGTCTGTGCGGTTTGCTGGGCCTGTTGCATCGCCGCCATGTGCTCCTGTCCCTGCTCAACGATTGCATCAACTTGTCTAAATACATTTTGGAGCGATCCCAGACGGGTGCGGAGAGCGTCATACTGAGGAGCGTGAATCTTGTCGTTGGCCAAGAGGTTCATGTGCGCCTGAATATGCGGAACCTCGGTCTGCACGTATTGCTGCAGCTTCATCATCGCGGCGATCCCGGAAGTGGCCGGCGCTTGCTGGTACAGCGCGTTAGCCGCCTGAATCATCTGCTCGATGGAAGTCAGGTGGACATCGACGTGAACCGCGTGCTGCTGTCCATCGGCAATCATGACGTGTTGTCCGGCGTGCATCAGGCCGTTTTCTACGTTGGCCTCCCACTGATCGTGAGTCGGGAACGCCTGCTGCGGGAAGTAGCGGTCTAAATTCTCGGGTCCGGCAATGGAAATCACCTCGTCCCTGATCCAGTTGTACTTGCCGGTCTCCGGCAGCATCCCCAGGTACGGGAGCATCTGCTGCGAGCGCATCTGTCGCATCTGCGGGCTTCCGTAACCGGCGGTTCTGGTGGCCCGGACAAAGTCGTAATTACGCATCGCGATCATCGGGACGCCGCGATTCAGGCAGCATTTCTGAAACCGTTTGGCTTCCTTGTCCCACGTGTTGGGATCGGACGCGCGGCGATACATCTGCTCGTAGAGATGGTCTAAATCCAGAAAGTGCAGGATCATCTGCCCTTCTGATATTTGCGTCGTAGTAATGATATCCTGCTGGACTTGGGTGGCGGTCGGCCGCGATTGCTGCGCCCCGTAACCCACGCCTTTTCGGAAGGTGCCGAGGTTGGCGCTTAGGTGCGAGCTGAGTTCCCGGTCTAATGTGATGGCGTCGGACAGGAATCCGACCACGCGGTTCTGAACCAGTTGCACGTCGGGCGGCAGGATGTTGACCGGCCCATACTGCATCAGCATCAGTTCATCTCGGGCTTTTGAGGTCTGGGCTTGCAGGTTTATCGCTGTCCCGGCGATCCCCATGTCAAAAAGATGACATTTGAGGCGGTTGGTACATTCGAGATGCTGGTACTGCAGTCGGCCAAGACCCCGAATGGAATGGTAATCCCCATTTCCAACGTCGGATCGGAATATCGACAGTACATCCCCGGTATTGTGATAACGATCGACCCGCCTGAAGAGAAAGTCTGGCAGGAGTGCATTTTCAGCCAGGATGTAATGGGACAGCTTCCCTGAGTATTCCTTGATAAAAAGGTGGTAGACCATCAGGGATTCGCTGGCCACCAAGGTCATGTAGATGTCGTTGTTCTTGAACGCAGTTTGCCATTGTTCCCAGTTGCGCCCGTCCCAAGTGATCCGGCCACCAAAAATATCCTTGCTTGCCAGCATCACCGCGTCTCTGGTTTGGTCTATGTTCCAACCCACGGACTCGGAATACTCGGCGTTCTCGGGCATCACCCGGAACCAGAGATCCATGGCCTGCATCTCGGTGCGAATAGCCCAGTAAGGCCATTCGGATGGAATCGCCGCCCCATGCTCCGGGACAAGGAGGTCTCGGTGCCGGAGCGCCTTGAACCGCCAATCGCAGGCATCAGCTAGCAGAACGGGTCCGATGCCGAACTTAACCAGCTCGTTCTGCGCTTTCTGCATCTCGAAGCTGAAATTGGGCCAGCGTTTGATCATCCTGGTGAACTCCTCGGTGATGGTGCTAGACCAGAGTTCACGGTTGGGGCCTGTATCGGCGGTGCGGATATCTGCGAAGTGCGGAACGCTGCCAATCAGAGCAAAATACGGAGTCTTGACGCTCTGGATGTTGGAGTGCGCCTCCATAAAATTTAAATTGGTTCTCCAACCTTGTCCTAAAGAACGCAGTTTTACCGGATCATATGGCTGATTTCCGTCTATCATGCCCTGAACTTTGGCGCGTTCACGCGCTCTCAGCCGGTCGTTGTCCAGCATCTTCAGGCAGATTTGCCTGGCCGAGAAGCAGTCTTTGACCCGCGTCTCGGGAATGTGCATGTGGGTTTTCCCGGTCAACGGGTCACGGGTTTCCAGACTGTCCAGTAAAATGCTTTCCCAACTCATAGACTTACCTCGACGGCGGTAATGCTCCTATGTGGAGCATCGGAAGAAACAACCAGATCAGACTGATGACGATCACTACCACGCACACCACCATAACGACTTTCATGATGGGCGGCGGGGCAAACTGCGAGCAGACCCAGTATAATAGGCATACAATCACCACCAACACCAGCCACTGAATCAAGAGGATCATTTTTTATGACTCCTTAAGGTAGCCAGCTCGCGTCTAATCCAGCAGAATTCCGGGTACGGGCTGGTTGTTTTGGTTCCACGGTTAATGGACTCGATCGGCGTCCAGACCTTTACCTGCAGGCTGCATTTGCAGACCGAGCAGGCTCTCAAAAACGGATCGGAAGTTGTTTTGCGGCCTCCGGTAAATTTAGACGCCAGGTTCTGCAGGTGGCCACAGGCTCCGCACAAGCTGCCGATCTGCACGTTGAAATAACACCGGCTGCAGATGTCGGCCCTGGTATTGGCCAGATTCTGGTCTACCGGAGCGAACCCTTTAGTGGCCCAGTCCACGATAGTCTGGGTTCCCTGCACAACTTCGTCCCAGCCAATGCGGGAAAAAACGTTCCGCACCTGACCGGGAACGGACTGCTTGCAGAATCCGGCCGGAAGCTGCTGGCAAAGCTGGTCTTCGACCTCGGCTTCCCAGAAGGTGCCTAACGGCAGGTTGTTGGCTTTCCGGTGTTCCTTGACGTTCTCAAAGAGATTGTGGTAGTCCGGGGCGCGGATCGTGGTGCGGGTCTCTGCCTGAGTATATCTGAAGCCGTCCGGGGGAACCGTGTTCTGTTCAATGAGTTTCTGCATCTGGTCTTGGGTCACGGTGTCTGAACTGCAGCGACAGAAACTTTCCGTGGACGCTTTCCTTGATGTACCCGTTTATCCAATAGGGAACCCCTCCGATATCGCATTTGCCTTTGTAATCGGCGTATCTTTTATGTTCCGGGTTATTTGGGTCTTTCTTATCGTTCCTGGAAAGCAAACCGCTGTTCGGGAATTCGTCTTTCTTGCGTTCCTTTTCGTGCTGCGCCCTAGTAGTCATAGTCCATTGATCCTTGGGTTGCGAAGCTGTCCTCGCCGGCCACCACCAAGTCGTACTCTTCCTGATCTTTCTTGCCCCATTTCTTGACCTTGATCAGCGCAGGGTTACCGGCTACGGCGCCCATGCGTCTGGCCAGCTCGACACAAAAACTCACGGCATCGCCATAGTCCGGGCTGCGCCGGAAATGGCTTTTCATTTCCTTCTTGGTTTCCAGCCTTACTTTGTGGTTCTGGATGTCCCACCGTCTAACGTAAAACTCTCGCAAGGCGTCGTCGGGGAATCCCCGGAGACAACCGTGAATGGCAAACTCACGCACGGCAAACCACAGCTCGGTGACCACACGGTCATACTCGTCGTGGCATGATTTTGGATTGGAGTGGGATATCGGGCGAGTGCTGACCATGCCTGCTTCCTCGATCCCGACCACGGCCCCCCATTCACGTCGGAAGATTGCCAGTAGACCACCTCCCTCCCCGGAAGAGCCGAGAGCGAAGTTTTCAGGTGGAATTTCCAGCATCTCGCAGAGGTCGATGCACTGCTGAACAATTTGATAGTGTATTTCATGGTCGTCCCGGATCGATATTTTTAATTCCACCGGCTTCATGAATTCAATCTGCCAGCGTTCATTTTCGTCCGGTCCTAGACGGCCCATCCTGAAACCCTGAAATACTTTACGGTCGCCGCCCTCGTAGGAAGGATCAAAAGCGGCGTAGGTCTTGAACTTGGTGTACCACGTGGCGGCTTCCCGGCAGCGGTTGTTGATGACGATGCGTTCGTCTAACACCGTGCGTTTCAACGAGATGGGCGGCCAGAAACCTATCGATTGCGACCAGAATCGCGGGTCTTCGTCCGTTTTGTAATAATCCAACGCGCTCTGGATCTGGTCCTGGTTGATCAGGAAAGGGAACTTCTCCTTCCCGTCCGGCTCGGTGATAGCCGGAGATTTGCGACCATCGAAGAAAACGCAGACGCCGTTGCCTCGGGCCATCGCGCCTTGTGTTTCCCATTCGCGGTCTATTTCCGGGTCTATTTCCTGCCATCCCCCCAGAGGTTCCGAGAACCGGCCATGCGGATCTTCGCGTGATTCAGCGTTGCCCATCATCAACGCCTTGAACTCCGGGTTCTTCGAAAGGTTGTCGCAGGCACCAAATATTGCTTCTCGCACTCCTGGCGCCTCGTCTACGATCAGCGCCACCCGTCTATTATGAAACCCGATGAGGTTATGAATGGCCTCCTCTACTGGTCCGTCTTCCACGGCCAGGCCAAATATGCCGTTTTTCTTGTCTCCGATACGCCAGCGTATCAGATATTCAGAATAGACGGGGTCTCCCTTGTTCCCTGCCTCGGGCGGGATTTTCGAATGGAGATCCTGAACGTAGTACCAGATTCGGCGAGCCAAAGCCTGTTTGGTGGTTGAGGCCATGATGACGCTGGTATGCGTCGGGTCTTCCATCCAGTATTCCAGAGCGAGCAGGCTTGCCGCCATCGACTTGCCGCTGGCGGCAGGTCCGGTCCACGTGATCCAGTTGTAGTCGCACCAGCTCCTGACCATCCGGTCGATCCAGTCGTGCCAGAGTACGTCAGCCTCGCTCCATAATAGACGGATGGCGGCTTTGCGGTAATAGAACCGGCCGCGATAGAATTCCTTCAGTTTGGGATCGGGATCATGCAGACCGCAGTACAGCAATTTCTGGATCTCCGTCAATTGCTGCGGAAAAGCGTAGAACGGGAACGGCCAAGGTTCATGCGGGGATATCTGCTGGCTGCTCTGCATTTTCCAAATGCTTCTTGCGCTTGAGGTGGGTTCCGAAATGGCCGCTGTTCACTAAGTTGTGCTCCAGCATGAAGTAAGCAATTTTGCGACGGTCGTTTTTGTCTAATTCAGAACGCATCCTGATCATATCCAGCATGGTATCCAGATCGGGAGGTGGCGGCGGTTCGGTTAAAACCTCCACCAACGGTTTGCCTATTTGTTCTCTTGTTATTGCCGTACTCGAGATTTCATCTCGTTGGTGGGGTTCGGGACCGGCTACCTGGCCGCCCCCGAGAAATCTGTATATGGCGCCGAATTTGTCGGTGTGAAACAGCGCGGTATCCGGTCTAAGTATCTGGGAGAGTTCCCGGCGGCTTTTGATTTCCTCGTGCCGGTACTCATGCTGTATGAGGTTGGTAAAATGACACTGTTTGAGGATCGCTTCTGCTGCCCATACATCCCACGGAGTGTTTCTGGCTTCCATGAGCTTGGGCGCCAGTTTATAGGCTTTGTCGGGATAGACTGCGTTGCCAGTAATGTGGCGTGGAACCCGCGTACCGTTTTTGCTGATGGCCTCGACCAGAGCACCCATGAAAGGCTTGTTGGCTTCCTCGTATTCTTTGCGGATCAGGTCCAGCCAGTCGGGAACGACCGGGACGCAGTCCGGCTCACACCAGAAGAAGGGGCCTGTCAGCTTATTGTGATAGTAAAACCACTGTACCTGCTGAAAGACCGCGTTTGGTCCCATGGGCCAAGCTTCAATCTTGGAATTTTCGTCGAACCTGGTGACGGTTCGCCACGCTTCAGCTTCCTCGGGAACCTTGGTTCCTTTCGGGAGGAGCAGGATCAGATCATAATTTTTGAGTTTGCTGCCGCACAAGTGTGCCGTGTGCTTCAGCCACATCACGCCCAGCTCCTCCCCGGTATATGGACCTGGTTTCCCGTGTTCGACGAAAGTCTGGTACGGGCCGAATGACATGATTACCTGTCTCATGATTATTGCTTAGTAACGTTGACAGTGACTCCTTCCGGCGCACTGATCAGAATATTTACCACCAGTTCTTCCGGCACAGGAGACGGCGTCGGCATTCCCGCCCCGCTCCACTCGGTAACCAACTGCGTTTCGTCGCCCTGGTAAGCGTTCATATCACAGGGGCCGGTTCCGGCACACTGGTGCGGTTCTGGACCGATTGAACCGTCAGTATATTGCCACAGCCAATAAGTATCCCATGAAGCCGGGATCTGCACACTGGTTCCGTACTGGGCGATCCACAATCTCCTGCTGCCCCAGAACTCGCTGATCCGATCACCCAGCGTTTCCTTGATCCGGTTGCCGCTGTACAGAACGCACTGGCCGGTGCGCCCCAGGTTGTCCTCTACTTTTTGAATCCAGTTCTCGGCATCGGACAAGCTCATTGAGTTGCTCCCGTTATCCTCAAAATCCAGGCAGATCAGATCGTCAGCGGTCGGCATCGCAAACGACAGATAGTTGTTAACCTGTTTTCCAACGTTGCTCCCATCCGCAAAATGGTAAGCACCCCATAACAGACCTGCGGCGTAAGCTGCACTGCGAGCCTGTTCGTAGGTGTCATCGTGATAGCCCGTTCCCTGCGTGGCTTTGTATATTACCCCAAGGCAACCTGATTCGGCCAAGGCGTTAAAATCACACGGCCATTCGTAATGGCTCAAGTCCGGCACAAACACCTGATTGGGCTTCCAACTGCTTCTAGGTTCTGGTCTCATATTTCAAAACGCTAGCGACACGGTCGCTACCACCGCGTTAGCGTTATAGTTCTTGCGCAACAGTTCTCCCTGGTAGCTCACAGAAATCATTGTGCGATCCGACAGGCTAAAGCTCAATGTTGAACTCAGAGATAACGAATCATGCCCCAGAGGAGGTCCAAAGACGGTCGTTGAACTGGTTGGAAGCCCGATAATTTCCACCTCACTCGGGATTGCGCTTTTGGCGTACTCATGTTTCCAGCGCGGGAATGCTTCAAAGGACCAACGGCCAACGGTTACCGAACTCTTTAGACCAAGCTCGGAGACGATCGAATCCTGGGTATTGCTTCGCACTCTCAAGGGCGCAGCACTCCCTTTCTCGCTATATCCCCTCACGCTCGACACTCCGCACTGGCATGATGCACTGGGTCCAAAAGACACTGCGCCAACTTTGAAATTGTAGCCGGTTTGAGCAAAGGAACTCCACAGAAACGCCGAGGAATTGGATCTCGCTACGCCAAGAAGTGCATCTCGCTGGGAACTAAACGTACTGCCTGCCCCAATTGTTCCGGCATAGCAGTAAAACCCATCCGTGACGTAACCACCATAGATAGCACCCCATCCGGTGTTCTCGCTCAGGTTCGAGTTAAAAGTACGTATCCATCCGGTTCCGGCTCCAGCTAACCAATGTTTGCCTATCGCCTTGGTTACTGCCGCGCCTATTCCAACACTGGTGTAGCTCGCTCCCTGCGGTTCGCCCTCATCGACATTTACGAAATTGCCAAACGCATTGGCCCATGCGCCAAGCTGGCCTGCGTCAAGTGAACTGGTCAGGATCGCAGCGATCAGTTGCCCCTGGCTAAAGCCGATAATAGTCGGTATCGCCGCCGCGCCGGCATTGGGTGCTAACGCGGAGACCAGGAAAGCCTGGCTTTCGACCGGCAAATTACTTGCCAACGTCACGACCTGGCCGTGGTCCGGCCCCAAAAAAACTACTTTTAGACCGTCTACTCCGTACAGGTTAGCCTGGATCAGGTTGGTGCCGGTAACGGATGGAGCGATCTGAGCAAACTGCCCGCTGATCCCTCCGGTGGCGACCAACGGCGTAACCACAGCTCCTTTAACCGGCACAGTGTCTAAAACCAGGGTTCCGCCCAGCATCGCGGGGCCGTTAACGTGAATGGTTCCGGGGGATGTGGCAATCGTGGTGGTGCTCTGAGGCAGATCATGCAGCGCGCCATTGATGGTGACCCCGTTCGATACCAGATCGCCGCCATTGGTAAGGACCGGCGCGGTGATAGTTCCTCCGGTTACCAGCGTGCCGCCACTCTGAATCGTTATCGGGCCGCTGGAGGTTATCGTCCCGGAATTGTCGAGTTCGCCCTGGATATCGATCGGGCCATTCGAATTAAAGTCGCCTTCATTCTGGACATTGTCATCGGGGCCGATCGGCTCGCCGGGATGAACAGGATGAGGCGGGTGAACCGGGTGCCGTGGTTGTTTGGCTACGAGAGTAACCATAAAAATTAGCCAAACCAGCGCGGCCCATTTCACATCGTCATTTGTTTTTCCCTATGCCTGGGTACTTTCGATGAACCGCAGCCCGCACTTTAGCTTTCTCAGACGGGCTTCCATGCTGGCTGACTCGGGCCAGCGCGTTTCTGGCGTGACTGGCGTCGGGGATGGGGTAGCTGCCGCTTTCCGGCTTTTTAGACGGGATGGCGTAGCTGGATTTTGGGATCTTCTTGCGTGCCGCCGCTGTGAGCTTGGCCATTTACGGACCTCCTGTCGCGTAAAGGATTGCTTGTATTTTCTTCATGGTGAGCTGGAGGGTATCTCCCTGAAGTGGCTTGAGGGTGGTTAGACCAGAACCGACCGGAGGCGCCGGGTTGGACTTCATCGAGTAGAGCAGCGAGTTTGCTTTCATCGCCGCGCGGTTGGCGTTATCGCCGTGAGTGTTGTTTCGTTTAGCCGGTACGCCCATAAATTCTACGCGGTTGATCCGCCGTCGATAAGCAGGAGGTAAGATTGTAAGGCAGGCCACGCTGTAGTCTGGGTGCCGACAATGGTTATTCCCGACGCGCCCTGATACTGCCTGGCTTTCAGATTAATAGACGGGCTGTTGCCACTGACCTTGATAAACATGGTGCCGAGCATGTCATTGACGGATGCGTCGTCGGTGCGGCTCAAGGTGTACTGCATGGTGCGCTGGTAATGAGTACCGCCGTCCAGCGTCCAGTCCAGGTAAGTGCCCGTGTTATTTGCTGATCCGGGCCAGATGAAATGGATTTGGGTCTGGACCTGGATCAGGCTGTTGCCGGTGCGCGGCAAAGCAAAGGTGTAAGCCGGGAGAACGTCGTACCAGGTGTTCAGGGCAGTAAACACTGTCTCACCTAGTGTGATCAGGATCGGCTCGGCGCGAGGTCCGACCGCTGAAACAACCCAATTATTGTTGCTCCGGTAATAAAATTCGCCGTCAGCCGGGGCGTCGGCCTGGATCGCGCTTGCGGACCAGGCGCCATTCTGGCGGCCGTACAATCCGCCGTCCAGCGGAGCCTCATCTCTGACGGTGGTAGGCAGCATTTTACTACTTTTTCCGTTTCGGTTTGCGAGCGAAATCTTCCAGTTGTTTTTCGCTCATCTGGCCAGCCACTTTGCGGGCTTCGGGGAAGGTTTTACCTCCGCGTTTGGCGTTAAGGGCCGCGCCCATCAGACGCCTTTGCGATGCGCTTTTTGCCGGCATTTTTAGACGGGGTTGGCGATGACGGAGACGTACCCTTCCTGGACGGAGATTTCGTCGCCGGGGGCTGAAACGGAGGAACGAACAATATGTCCGGCTTCAAGGATTCCCTGATAGTAGGCGTTTCCATCTCCGAAAACGAACTTGCTTTGTCCTCTCTCCGTAACACCGCCGGAATCACCTTTGTCGATCTCGACCGCCAAAGTTCTTTCGACGGCGACATCATGGTCACAGGTGGCATGGCAATCGACAGCCACAAAAGAACGATGAGTAAGAGCAACTCCTTTTTCGACAGAGGTGAACAGGGTCGGGTTACCGTAAGTTTGGGTGTTGGTAACATCGAGTGGACGGTAATCACCGTCTCCGGGGTGAACTTGTGCAGCGAAGTATCCGCACCACAGACCGGATGCGCTAACGATTGGGGTCTGGTCTTGCATTATGCGTAGACGGTTTTGGGCGGTTTGAATAAGGTGGCCGGACCTGTGTAATCGGTCTGACAGGCGCTTTGGGCGGCTCCCACGGTGTGAAAAGTTCCGAGTTCCGTGACCACGTTGTTGGCCACGTTTACCTTGTAGGCGTGAAAGACCGGGTTGAGCAGATCGTTTCCCGGCCAGTCTACGTGGTAGACGAAGGCGACGGGATTGGTAGCCGCCTGGTACAGGACGGGTGTCAGGAATTGAAGGGTTGAAGCCACATCAACCCAGCAGTGCAACCGGGACCATGGCGCTGCCCTCACCCTTCATGGGGAAGGAGTAGGCCGTGCTTCCAGTGGTGGTGGTAACGGTCAGCGTGGTTCCGTCGTTAGTGGTGATCGCTGCCGCCATCTCCTTCTGACTTACCTGATCAAAGAAGGTGACCTTGGGCGTGGTGCCGATGCCGGCAAAAGCGGATATCGGCGTATAGTGCATCCCGTTGTAGACGTAAGCCGTGGCAGGAAAAGGGATGACCGCCGGAACCACGGAATCCTTGGTCTCGGCGTGCTGTTCAGTGGAGTGAGTTTTATGCGCGTTGCTCATGGGAAGTTGCGAATTCTCTGCGACCCGATTTTGGTTCTGTCTCCGATGACGGTGATAACGCTGGTGGCGCGGCCGGGGTCCATGTAAGGGCCGCTGACCAGATCAGCAAAAAGTGCTCCGCTCCCTCCGTAGGGCGGAAGATATGGGTCGGATGGAATCCGGTTGAGTTCCTCGTTAGACGGGCCTTGTGGCGCTTTGGGAGTGAGTTTCATTTCTTCCTCCGAATGTGGCCCTTGTACTCGGGCGTGCTCATCGGTTCCCTGTCCGTTTTGGTGTGAGCGCCGACGAAAGCCTTGAGCGGGTGTCCTGGCACATATTTTCGCGAGGCTTCTCCTGCTGCCTGTTGTGCTCCCCAGCGTCTGCCACTTGAAAGTCCGTAACTCATGTTCCTCCTTTTTTACCGAAACAATCAGCCGTTTCGCGAACTTTCACTCGCCTATCTCCGGGGATGACGCGGCTAATTACCAAAGGAGGATAACCTCGGAAATCCACAAGCTATTCGACCGCTCACGGCTGATCGCCCCAGTATGTTGCTTCTTGTCTTTTACTCGCGCAAACAGGTTGTCATCAGAAACCGTAATTCATGTCAACAATTTTATTCCGGCCGGTCACTGAAACTTGCGTAAGGAGGGAAGAAATCCACATCTACCTCTCCGGTTGCTCCGTTACGGGCCTTGACAATCTGGATGTGACGAAGCGAGCCGTCCGTTTCCTTCTTCTCTACAATATGCAGCACCACGTCGGCATCGTGGCCAATGGCTCTGGATTCCCGAAGGTGATCGGACTCGTTAAGCTGGGAAAGGCTGACCACCACAACTTTGAGTTCGCGGGCCATTACCTTGAGCGTGCGGCTGATGGAGGCCACCTCGATCTGCCGGTTTACATTCCGTGCCGCTCCAGCCGGTGAAATAAGCTGGATGTAATCGACGATGACGAGGTCTAATCCGAAACGCTTCTTGATCCGGCGGCACCGGCTGACGATCTCAGCCACATCGTTGATGGTCTCGTCCACCACGGTGAGCCGGTGTTCTCCGGGTTTGAGTTTATTGGTGACAAACTCCTCCATCTTCTGTCTGTCATTTCCGTCTAAATCCCGGTCTCGGATGTCGCTCATGGTGATGTTGCACTTGGAGGCAAAGATTCGCTCCCAGACCTCGTCTTTGGTCATCTCCATGGAGAAAACAGCAACTTTCTTCAGCGCATCTCCCCAGCAGGCGTTGGCGGCGATGTTGTGCGCCATGGCGCTTTTGCCCTGTGAGGTCTGAGCGCCGATGACAATCACGTTGCCGGCTCGGACGTAACCAAGCACCTGGTCTAATCGTTTGATACCGGTCAGGTGAATCCGGGTTTCGAAGTTGGTTTTGTCGAACATCTGTTCAATGGCAGCCTTGGCGTCGGAATAGGTATCGGACTCCGGTGCTTTGGGCTGTAACCCCGGATCAAACTTGACCAGCGCGTCCGGGTCGAATGGCTGGTCCAGGTTCATGCATCTGGCATACTGGGTCATAGCGAACTCCATGTGTCTTCGCCGTTGGTATGCTTCGAGGACCAGCTTATACGAAAATTCCCAACCCTCCCAAGTCGGGCAATGAAAAAGAACCTCGTTCAAGGTCTGCTTCCCGCCGATCTCGGACAGACGAGCAAGGGAAAACGTTTCCAGAACCATGTCCCAGTTCAGGCTTTCGTGTTCGGTGGCCAGTTCGGCAAGGTGACGAAAGATGAAGTTATGAGGAAAACCGAACATATCCTCGCTGAAATTCTGGTCGAGGAGAATCGAGGGTCTCTGCATGATGCAGGAAAGCAACGCTTTTTCGCTGGCAACGTAATAGGGGAACGGTTTGTCGAATGGACTTTCCATGGCCTTAAAGCTTCATGCGTCTCCAGTCATTGTTGTTGGAGGCAGGATTGTAGTTTAACGGTCGATCAAGTTTGTTGAGCCAATTGATCGCAAACTGGCGCGTCAGCTTCCTCTCTGGATGAACCAGTAACCAGCCTTTCATCTTGGCCACCTCCTTATCGATATCCAACCATTTGTAATTGGATTTAAGGGCCGAGATGAAATCGAGGTCCGTACTCTTATTCTTAAAGAAGAGGGGTAATTCTTTCTCTTTAGTAGAGAGGGAGTATGAGGGAGAGACCCCTTTCTCTTTCTTATCGGGGAGAAGAGTGGACAAATCTGACATACCCCCTGTCAGATTTGTCACCCCCCCTGGGGAATTTGTCAGGGGGTATGTCAGATTTGTCACACCCCCCCTGTCAGATTTGTCATACCCATCGGTAACCGGGGCGAGGTTGATCTTAAATCGCGTGGGGAGGTTATGCGATTTGCCGCACGGGATAATTTTACCGGCCTTTTT
>Ga0306923_10000723_pt1 | contig 26926 bp, 28 predicted proteins | sample sta12Can44000108_FD_203841 | JGI IMG/M metagenome (GOLD analysis project Ga0306923, IMG submission 203841) | Lab enrichment of tropical soil microbial communities from Luquillo Experimental Forest, Puerto Rico - statanox.12C.anox.44.000.108 (v2)... | ecosystem: Environmental > Terrestrial >... | reverse complement strand
TCAGGACACCGGCGAGGTCCTGGCCGATCCACATCTGAAGGCGCGCGACATGATCGTCGATGTCGACTATCCGACCCGCGGCACGTATCAGACTGTCGGCTGCCCGGTCAAACTGTCGGATTCACCGATCCGGGTGAGCCGCCCGCCGCTGCTCGGCGAGCATACCGATCCGCTGCTCGGCGAGCTGTGCGGCCTCGCCCCGGAGGAAACCAAGCGGCTGCGCGACGACGGGGTCGTCTGAGCGAGCGACCGCGAGCCGAGGATCCCGAGGAGCGTGAGCGCGTCTTTCGCGCGCTACGACAGCCGCGGTTATCGCACCCGCGACGTGGCGGCAGGCTATGCGGCCTGGGCGCCCTCTTATGACGCGACGATGGACGATCGGCTCGATCTTCCGCTGTTGCGTTCGCTCGTGTCAGTCGATTGGGGTCGTATTGCTGCGGCTGTCGACTTGGGCTGCGGTACCGGACGGATCGGCGCGTGGCTAAAGGCGCATGGCGTCACGCGCGTGGACGGGGTAGACGCGAGTTCGGCGATGCTCGAGTGGGCCGGCGCCAAGCGGATCTACGACAGGTTGGTCTGCGCCGACGCCGCTGCGAGCGGTCTGGTCGGGCGGTGTTATGATCTCGCCATCTCCTCTTTTGCCGTCTGTCACCTCGCAGACCTCGGCAGTTTCTATACTGAGACCGCGCGTCTAATCCGTCCGAGCGGCAAGGTCGCGCTGATCGATTACCATCCGTTTATGCTGCTGAAGGGGTGCCCACCCATTTCAATGCGCCGGCCGGCGAGCCGGTCGCGATCGCCAACGTTGTTCATATGATTGGCGACCACGTCCAAGCGGGGTGCCGCGCAGGACTCGCCTTGATGGAGTTGCGCGAGCAACTGGTCGACGCGGAGTGGGTCGAGGAAAATCGGCGCCGGTTCGGCGAGCCGCGTCTCGCGAGCCATGTCGGCCATCCGGTCAGCTTTGCGATGGTGTGGGCCGGCCCATCACCTGTGAACGGCGGCAAAACATCGGTTGACCGCTGAACTCGGCTGATTCCTCCAATAACGCCATCCGGATCACAACTTGACATCGCGCCGGTCACGAATTTGCAGGTTGGGTAGAGCGCAACTGCGGCGCGAAACCTCCTTTGCTGCGATTCCGCGACAAGCGGGTTCGACGGCGTAGAGCGCCTACCTCCGCCGAGCGAGTCGCCCATCACGGCCACTCACGATCCGATTGCTGGTAGTCCGGCAGCCGGAAGCGGTGCGCCAAGGGTCCAAAGCTTGATTGAACGCCCGTAGCCCGTGACAATGATGATCCATTACGGTCCGTGCAGTGGGACAAGCGCCGAGAAGAAACCGGATCGAGTCCGAGATCAAGGCTCGTAGCGCAGACGTCTACGCCGGTTTTCTCCTTCCGCACCTTCGGCCGGACATGGCTATCCTCGACTGCGGCTGTGGCAAGGCGACCATCGCGATGGGCTTGGCGGAGGCCGTGCCGGCCGGCTGGGTGGTCGGTGCGGATCTGGAAAAGGATAGCCTTACAACTGCCCGCCGCGACGCGGCCTCACTCGGGCTTGATAACCTTGCCTGCGTTGCTGCCGATGGTCGACGGCTGCCGTTTGACGACGCGGCGTTCGACGCAGTTCTTTGCCACTCAATGCTCGAGACGCTCAGCGACCCCGCGAGTGTTGTAGGGGAACTCCGGCGCGTCACGAAGTCAGACGGCGTGGTTGGCGCGGCGTCTGTGGAGTATGGCGGTCTCATTCTTGCGGGCGAGTGGACGGCCGGCCCGCAGCGTTTCTACGAGATCCGTCAACAACTATGGCGCGCGGCGGGAATCGCCGAGCCGAATATGGGTCATCACCTGCGTGGGCTTTTTCAGAAGGCGGGGTTCGGCCGCGTTGAAGCGTTCGCGGACTACATCAGCTACGGGACGCCCGATCGGGTCATGGCCTTCGCACGGGACCGAGCCGCAGAATGCCGGGATCAGGAATTGCGTGCCGCCGTCACATGCCACGGGATTGCCTCCGGCGCGGAGCTGATCCACTTGGCGGCGCAGTGGGAAGAGTGGGGCGAGGATCCCACGGCCTTCTTCGCCTTCGCCTGGTGTCGGGTGCTGGCATGGCCGTAAAATAACGGATCTTGCGTTCGCCGTTGAAATTTGTCCGAGTCAGTCTCGATAAAGTAGGGAGGACACGCCATGGCCAGTCGAGCCGAGACTACGATCACCCTGACCGATGCACCGCACGACGACGAGCGCGCGGTCATCGCGGACGGGTTGCGCGCCTACAACGAGGCGCAGGCCGGACACTCGGACAGTCGTGCACTCGCCCTCCTCGTCAGCGATCCCGAAACCAAGAAGGTCGTCGGCGGCCTGCTCGGCCGCACGTCACTTGGCCTCCTGCGCGTAGAGCTGTTTTTTCTACCGGAGAGCCTGCGGCGCGGCCGCCTCGGCAGCCGCATCCTCGCTATGGCTGAGGAAGAAGGGCGGCGGCGCGGCTGTACCCGCGCGGTGTTGTCCACCCTTCACTTTCAGGCGCCGGGCTTCTACCAGAAGCAGGGTTGGGAGGTCGCCGCGCGGATCGATTGCGAGCCGCCGGGCCACACGCGGTTCCATATGACCAAGAAGTTGTCCTAGGGGAGGGTCGTTATGACCGCCGACGCCCTTGCCTTACCAGTCCACGCCAGACCCACCCTAACCCGGGTCATCGTCGCTGCCTCACTTGGTAATGCGCTCGAATGGTTCGATTTTCTTGTTTACGGCTATTTCGCGGTGACGATCTCGAACGTGTTCTTCCCGAGCGACAACCCGACCGCATCTTTGCTGGCGGCGCTCGGCACTTTCAGTGTGTCATTTCTGATGCGCCCGATCGGCGCAATCCTGATCGGCGCCTATACCGATCGCGCCGGCCGCAAGGCCGGGCTCACCCTCTCGATCCTGCTGATGGTTCTCGGCACGACGATGACGGCATTGACGCCGGGCTATGCGACAATCGGGCTCGCGGCACCTATCCTGATCTTTGTCGCGCGAGTTTTGCAGGGGTTTTCGGTCGGCGGCGAGTTTGGCAGCGCCGTCACCTTCCTTGCCGAACAAACCGCCTCGCGCAAAGGCTTCGTGGCGAGCTGGCAATGGGCCAGCACCGGGATCACAGGCGCGTTGGCGTCGGCCTTCGGGCTGGTGCTGACCAGTACACTGTCGCCGGAGCAGCTCGTCGAATGGGGCTGGCGCGTCCCGTTCCTGTTCGGGATCTTGATCGGCCCGGTTGGGCTCTATATTCGCCGCCGTCTCGACGAGACGCCGGAATATGTCGAGATCGAGCCGACCCGCACGCCGGCGCGCGACGTGGTGCGAGACCACCCGTTCGAGATGCTCTTGGCGATGGGTGCCGCAGCTATCTCGAACAGCTCGGCCTATATCATCCTCTACATCCCGACTTATGCGATGAAAGAGCTGCACCTGCCGCAGGCTACTGGCTTCACCGCGACCCTCGTCGGCGCCGTCATTCTCGGCATTGCCTCGCCATTCGCCGGCCACTTCTCCGACAAGTTCGGACGCAGCGGCATCTTGAAGGGAACGGCTTGGCTCTTTTTCCTGACCATCTATCCGGTTTTCTATCTGATGGTCGCCTCTCCCTCGCTCGCGACGGCGATCTTCGCGGCCGGCTGGCTCAGTCTCGTCAAGGCCGGCTATAGCGGGGTGCTGCCGTCGCAACTCGCCGAGCTCTTTCCGACCCGGGTTCGCGGCATCGGCGTGTCGCTGAGCTTTGCCCTCGCCGTGACGATCTTCGGTGGCTTCACGCCCTTTGTCGCGACGTGGCTCATTGCCGTGACCGGCAACAGCCTTTCGCCGAGCTTCTACATGATGCTCACCACCGGGCTCAGCATCATCGCTCTCGTCTTTGTGCGACGCCGCCGATATCCGCGGTCATATCCGGCCCTTGCGTTGCCCCGGTGACGGCGACCGCCGGGCAGGGCAGGGCACGTTTGCAGAAATAAATGGAGAGAAAGCGATGCAGATCGTCGACGCCCAGATCCACCTGTGGGGAAGCGGCTTGCCGAGCAATCTCTCGCACCGACAGGTGACGGCCTTCACCCCTGAGGAGGCCATCGTCCTGATGGACGAAGGCAGTGTGAATGCCGCCGTCATTCATCCGCCCGGCTGGGACCCCGGTTCGACCGACATGGCATTTGCCGCGGTTCGGAACTACCCCGGCCGGTTTGCGATTATGGGTTCGGTGCCGCTCGATCGACCGGAATCCCGCGCACGCATCGCCGGCTGGAGAAAACAGCCCGGCATGCTCGGTCTGCGGTATGGGTTCCTCAATGATCCCGCGCGGCGCTGGCTGCACGATGGCACCCTCGACTGGCTCTGGGCGGCCGCCGAGGATGCGCGGGTTCCGATCGCGGCGCTGGCCACGGATTCGCTGATGGAACTTGGCCGGATCGCCGAGCGCCATCCCGCACTTCGCTTGACGATCGATCACCTGGGCGGCAGAGGCGGCACGGGCACGCTGAAGGATGCGGCGGCGATGACGCATATGCCGGAGTTGCTGGCGTTGGCGAAGTTTCCCAATGTTGCGGTCAAAGCAACCGGCGTGCCTCACTACTCAAGTGAGGCTTATCCCTTTCCGGCACTGCACATTTATCTGCGACAGGTCTACGATGCCTTTGGCCCGCAACGCATGTTCTGGGGCACCGACATCACCAAGATGCCGTGCTCCTGGCGCCAATGCGTGACGATGTTTACCGAGGAACTGCCGTGGCTCAGCGAAGAGGACAAGCGTCTCGTCATGGGAGAAGCGCTCTGCGCCTGGTGGGGTTGGGACCGGGCGGTGTGATGTAAGTGCAGTGGCGCGCGAGCGTAGGCCGGAAAAGCGCAGCGCATTCCGCCAAAGAGCGCAGCCTGCTTGGCGGCGGATTACGCTTTGCTCATCCGCCCTACTGACTACCCGACGATTCCCCAGAGCATAGATCGATGCGGTTCTAATCCGCTCGATCCACCTGTAACGTCTGGCTTATCCACCAAATAATCGCCAAAAGAGGATGCTTCCAAATGAGCCAAAACACGAACGGCAAGCAAGTCGCGGTAGTAATCGGCGCGACATCCAAATGGCAGTCGGACGGCCGCAATACCTTGCTGGCGCATGGCAAGCCGGTGGACGATAGCGAGCTCCCGGTCGGCGTGCGCTGGGGTGTTGGCGGCGCCATTGCACAGAAATTCGCCCAGGAGGGGTTCTTCACCGTGCTGACGACCCGCAAGGAGGCCAATGCGTCGCGACTGGCGGCGGCCATCCGGGAGCAGGGCGGCGAATGCGTGATCGTCGAGTTGGATCTTGTCTCGCAGAACTCGATCGCGGCGGCGTTCGCCACGATCCGCCGCGAGGCCGGCGATCCGGACGTTCTAGTGTACAACGCGGGTTACCTGGAAGGCCGCGATCTTCCGCCCGACAAGGAACTGCTCGAATACATCCCGGTCGAGCTGTTCGACACCACTCAGCACATCGCCTGCCGCGGGCCATTTCTCGTCGCTAAGGAAGTGCTCCCGGCGATGCGCAAGAAAGGCCAGGGGTCGTTCTTCTTCTCCAACAACTCCAGCTCGCTGCGCGGCAAGAAGCGGATGACCGGACAGTCGCTGTACTACCCCCGGGTCATGATGCGCACTTTGGCGCAAGTGCTGACCGAGGAGTACTCCGAGCACGGCGTGCACGTGGCCAATGTAGTCATCGACGGCAGCATCGACTCGCCCGGCAGCCGGGCATTGCCAAGGAATAAAAACCGCCCCGATCTGCAAATCAACCCGGTCAAGATCGCCGAGGCGTTCTACTACCTGCACACCCAGGACCGGTCGTGCTGGACCCACGAGCTCCAGCTCACGCCATTTCCGAGCAAGCCGAGCTACTGACAATGCATCGGAGGGGTTCACTTCCGGATCGCCATGACGGACGCCGATCCCGCTGCGGACAGCGCACGGGCTCGGCATCAGCTGCCGGAACCGGGCGGCATAAAAGTCGGGCGAAAGAGGCCCGGCTACTCGACGGTGATGTCGCCCGTCATGCCCGCCCAGTCGTGGTCGGCGCACCACATGTCATAGTGGCCGGGCCGCAGGGTCACGAAATAAAGGTCCTTTTGCTCGTTCGGCTGAAGCACGATCTCCGTGCGCTCACGGTTTAGGGTCTCGGGATTGCGCAGTTCGACCGCCTTAAAGAAATCGGGGGCGGTCAGTTCGTGCAGCTCGCGGCCGTGGTTTTCGACGTGCAGCCTGTAGGCGATGTCGCGGCTAAGGATTAGATGGTTTGGCTCAAAAGTGTATTCGATCGTGGTCATGGTAACTAGCTGAGCCTTTGACCAATCGACTCCGGCGGCCCGTGCCTGGGGAATCAGGGCACAGACGAACACCGCCAGCAGCAACCTCATTTCGGCAAAAACCTTTTGTGAAGCTTATAGATATGCGTATGCCCATCGCGGGCGTCCGCCCCAAAGCCGAGTGATTTCCAGAAGGCAGCACTGGCGGGGGCGGCATTGACGGTCACCAACCGGCCGGCGCTCCGCGCCGGTTCAAGCAACGCGGCAGCCATCTTGCGGCCGATGCCGCTTCGGCGATACGCCAGACGGACGTAGAAGCGCCGCATACGCAGAGCGTCCAGCACAACAGGATCGATCGTGAGCCCTCCGATACCGGCAAGCACACCATTCACCCGGGCAGCGAGCAGCGCTTCCCCGTCGCGATCGAAGCGTGCGGTCAGCGATATCCAGTCGTTCGTAAGCCGTTCCACAAACCGATAGCCCTCGGCACGCGCTTCCGCCCGCAAGGCGTCGAAGCCTGCGGGCAACTCCTTCATCACCCGCTGGAGCTTCGGCACCTGACCGTTGTTCCCCATCTTTCCTCCCCTCGGGCCAAACCGGCTCATCCACCATCAGGTGAACAGGCCTTTCGTCCCATACTATCGTTGACGCCGCACCCGGCTTCCGAGTAGGCATTTGGCGATTTGATCGTATCGATAAAGGAGTTCGTCCGATGAGTGTCACGACCATGAACCATTTCACCGTCTTAAGCGATGACCTAGAGGCGACGCGCAGGTTCTATTGTGATCTATTCGGCTTCAGGGTGGGTTGGCGACCGCCCTTTCAGTTTCCAGGCTGGTGGCTCTATGCCGACGGCGACACGCCGATTTTGCACGTGATCCACCGCGATCCGCTGCCGGAGGAGCGCGCCGGCGTGCTCGACCACATGGCGTTCAGCGCCAGAGATCTGCCAGGGACGGTCGCGACATTGAAGCGAGAGGGAATCGAGTACGAGCTGCGTCGTCTTCCCGGAGGCGGCATCTGGCAGCTGTTCTTCAACGACCCGCACGGCGCCAAGGTCGAGTTCGACTTCGACAAGGGCGAGCCGGCACCCGAAGGACACGTGGCGGCCTGATTTGGTGAGCGCACGCGTCGCTGAGATCGAGCGGGCGGAGGGACATTAGAGGGCGGTCGGAGGCATCGGTGCCGTAGCCATTGTCACCGAGACAGGGCCACCAGCGATCAGCGGAACCTAGCGCGGGGAAGTTGTGGCCACGATGGCCGTGCCTGCTACCGGAGTTGTTGTAGGCGTTGTACCGCTGCGCAATCCGACCGGCGAGGCCGATAGGCAAGATCTGGTCGAAGGCTTCACCGACCGCCTTTTCACCGCCCGTTTTGGCACTGTCGCGGTCTCTCAATCGCCTGGGTAGCGGACGCACGGCGTCGTGCCGAAAACCTCCCGCCGCGAAACCCACCGCAACTCGGCTACGTGGTTTATCGGAGTCTTCAGCGGGGCGGTTCGCACGGGATGCTGCGGGTCAATATACACATCTTGGACGCGATGACCGCCGATCACCTGTGAGCAGGTCGACAGGAATTCAGGCCCGAAGACGTCGCACCAATCCAGACCAAGATAACACTGCAAATCTCCCGAGCGCTTCCTATAAGTCGCCTAACCCGCGGCACCCAACGCGGCGAGGCGTTGTTGTGCGTCGAGCACGCTCGCGCGTTGCTCGGTTGCCGGCTTGAGGCGAAAGTCGAAATCGGCGGAAGGAAGAGCGGGTCAGGTCTTCTCCGCCTATTAATTTAACCTTAGCAGCGTGACCATTTGATGACGAGTCGACCACCTTTCGACAAGCGGCTAGCGGTGGCAGCAGCCGCTAATCCGTACCCGAATTCGGAAACGCTTTATCGCGATGTCGATCCGATGGGCGAAACCAACAGACCGCGGCGATCGGCCGAGCGCCGGTCGCCGATCAACGCAAAGGCCACCGTCAGCAGCATAAAGACGACGCTTGCGCCGAACACCCAATGCGGCGCCCCGCGGTCCATGATCCAGCCGAACAGCATCGGCCCAATCATCCCGCCGGTGCTGAGACCGATAGAGACAATCCCAAAGGCGCGGCCGATAGCGCCGGCCGGTGCGGCTGCTCGCACCAGCATGTCGCGAGAGGGCATGATCATACCGGACAGAAATCCGGCGGTACCCATCGCGGCGACGAGCACCAGTGGGGGAAACCCGATCGTGCCGATCAACAGGATGATGACCGCGTTGACCGCAAAACCGGCGGCGGCGACCTGGCCGTGCCGGCGCGTCCTGTCCGCGACAAAACCGCCACCCAGCACGCCGAAGGCGCTCGCCATCAGATAGGCGCTCAGCGCCAGATTCGCTGCCGAAAGAGGGAAGCCGTAGGCACTCATCAGCGCGACAACCGAAAAATTAGTGATGCCGTTGCTCGACAGGCTAAGGAGGACGAAAAAGACGGTCAGAGAGACGAGTGCGGGGGTAAACACCGTGCGTCTTTGCGCGCCTTCCGCCGCGGGACGATCTTCGATCGGCCGCCTCCCGCCCGGTCGGCCGTCCAAGTCGCGGACCCAGGCGATCGGCAGCGCCACCAGCGGCCCTACAAGCCCGGCTACGATCAGCGCGGTGCGAATACCGGTCGCGGTGGCGAGCACCAGCATCACGGCCGGCGCGATTGCACCCCCGAACATACCGGCGAAGGTGTGTACGGAAAAAACGCGGCCGATACGCCCAGAGCCTACCCTGGCCGACAGGATCGCGTAATCCGCCGGATGATAGATCGCGTTGGCGATGCCAAGCAGCGTTGTAGCCACGAGCAGCCAAGCGTAGGAATCGACGAGGCCGATCGAGCCGATTGCGAAGCCGCCGAGACAGAGCGCCGCGATCAACAGCCGGCGCGGCCCGAAACGGTCGGCGAGATAGCCCATTGGCAGTTGCGTGGCCACTGAGACGATCGAGCCGACGGTTAGGGCGAAGCCGAGCTCGACAAACCCGACGCCCCAGCGCTCTCGCAGCAGTAAGAACAGCGGCGGCAGCACCAGCGAATGGAAATGGCTGACGAAATGTGCCGTCGAGACCAACCCAACCGCGTGCAATTCGCCGCCCCGCTCCAGACGAGTGGCCACCGCTGCGTCCGTCGTCATGCAGTTACCCTTCTACGGCCTCGACGCAACCACAACATAGCCGGGTCCGCGACCGATCGGCAATCGCTCCTCCGTACTCATCAGTGGTCGTCATGTGGCCGCGTCGAGTCGGATTTGATTCGATCGTATTCGCTACGCACCGCGTTGACGCCGTAGACGCGTTCGAGTCTGCGGACCGTGAAATGACCGCGCGCCAAATCCTGGAAGTGCTCTATGAAAGCGAGATTGACCGCCGCACCGCCCACTGCGCCGACCACCGCCACGGCTTGCGCCGCTACCTTCTGGGACACGATGACGCCGAAGCGCGAGGCGATCTGCGTCAGAAAGCGGACCAAGACGGGAGCGCTCTCACCGATCGCGCCTTTGTCTATGGCGAAGTCGGCCAGCCCGCGGGCGAGCATTGCGCGAACCACGAAATAATCGGCCTCCGCGCTATCCTCATCGCGGGGACCACCCAGCGCGAACACTTCGAGGCAGGCAAGCCCGGTCCGCGGATCTGCGAGGTCCTCCCCCTCCTCTTGCGCAATGGCCGCGATGGCACGCAGCATGATCGTGGTCGAAACCGGCAGCTCGACCGCGAGCGCGGCCAGACCGAAAGCACCGCCGATCGCCCCCGAGGCGCAGGCGAGCCCGGAATGAAGCTTGCGGCCTCCGATGATGCTGCGATTTTGTAGGCTGAACAAGGCTACGTCGAGGGCACGCTCGAGGGCGCGCTTCGCTAGCTTGGCGACCGCCGTTGACGCGGTTGCCGGTAGTGCGCTTTGGATAAGCCCGACCGGCTTGCCAGCGAGCGCCGCAAGCCTTGCCACAAGGCCTGGGCTTTCGAGCCGCTGGACCGCCGCGGTGAGAGCTTCGCGATCCGGATCGGAAAAAGACAGGGTCGATAAATCTCTGCCACCGAGGGTAAAGTTCATCGTCGGTTTTTATCGCTCCTCTCTCTGCCTGCCACTTCGCCGATCGCGTCGATCGAGCGCGCCGCCATCCGGTTGGTGATCTCGGCGAGCTTGCTGCTCTGGTCGAGAAAGGCTTGCAAATGTCCGCGCATCAGCTCGGCTTGGACGGCGAGCATGTCGTTGAAGCTTCGGCATTTCAGCAAAGATTCGGTCGCCGCGGTGGTGCGATCCATCATTTGCTGAGCATAGTCGGCCCAGGCTCGGGAGATGTCCTGCAGTCCTGCAGCGACCGCGGAACCCGCATTCATCGTTGCCTCACTGCTCGCTGCTGCTGTTTCCCCATTCCCGGTCTCGCCTCGGCCTTCTTGCGCCGACTTCGCCATGTGATCCTCGCGTGTTGGAACCCGTTCCGCTAAAGAGATGGGTACTCGTAGCGGCGGTGTCGCGCTTGCCTCTGCAGCCTCGGCCGCGCTACTCGTTCCGCGAGCGAATTGACGCGGAGGAAACGAGATGATCGCGGGCGAGTTCGACGTCGTCGTCGTCGGCGCCGGCAACGCGGGGATGTGCGCGGCACTCGCCGCCCGCGGGCAGGGTGCCAGGGTCCTCGTTCTCGAAGCGGCACCCTTCGATGAGCGCGGCGGCAACAGCCGTTATACCGCCGGGGCGTTGCGCTTTGTCTATAACGGCGTCGACGATCTCTTGAAGCTCTGCGAGCTCAGCGAGACCGAGCTCGCGACCAGCGACTTCGGCACCTACACAACCGACAAATATTACGACGACCTCGGGCGGCTCACCGACTACCGCAGCAATCCCGATATGGCCGAGCTGTTGATCACCAAGAGCCAGGAGACCCTGTTGTGGATGCGCAGCCAGGGCATCCGCTTCGCCCCGATGTACTCGCGACAGGCCTTCAAGCACGAGGGCAAGTTCGTCTTCTGGGGCGGGTTGGCACTCGAAGCCTGGGGCGGCGGACCGGGGCTCGTCGAGGGGTTGTTCAAGGCTGCCGAAGAGCGACAGATCCAAGTCGCCTACGAGGCCCAAGGCGAGAAGCTGATCGCCGACGACGAGGGGGTGCATGGTGTGGTCGCCAAGATCGAGGGCAGAACAACCCAGATCCCGGCCAAGGCGGTGATCCTGGCTTGCGGCGGCTTCGAGGCCAATGCCGAGATGCGCACCCGCTATCTTGGCCCCGGCTGGGATCTCGCCAAAGTGCGTGGCACCCGCTTCAACACCGGCGCCGGCATCAAGATGGCCTTGGACATCGGAGCGATGCCGTACGGCAATTGGTCAGGCTGCCATGCGGTCGGTTGGGACTATAATGCCCCCGAATTCGGTGACCTCGCGGTTGGCGACAATTTCCAGAAGCACAGCTACCCATTTGCCATCATGGTGAATGCCGACGGGGTGCGCTTCTGCGATGAGGGTGCCGATTTCCGCAACTATACCTATGCCAAATACGGCCGCCTGATCCTCGATCAGCCGCACCAATTCGCCTGGCAGATCTTCGACCAGCAGACCGTGCATCTGCAACGCGACGAATATCGCATTCGTCAGGTGACCAAGGTGACGGCGGACAGGATCGAGCAGTTGGCCGACAAGATGGCCGAATACGCGCCTGTCAACAAACTGCAATTCCTCGATACCGTGCGCACCTTCAATGCGGCGGTGCAGACGGACGTACCGTACAATCCGACGGTCAAGGACGGCCGCGGCACCATCGGCATTGCGCCGCCCAAGTCCAACTGGGCGATGGCCATCGAAAAGCCGCCGTTCGAGGCCTATTGCACGACCTGCGGCGTCACTTTTACGTTTGGCGGCTTGCGCATCGACACCGACGGGCGAGTGCTCGACACCGCGCAAAAGCCGATCTCCGGCCTCTACGCCGCCGGCGAGCTCGTGGGCGGGCTGTTCTATTTCAATTACCCGGGCGGCACCGGTCTCGTCTCCGGCTCGGTTTTCGGCAAGATCGCCGGGGCCAGCGCTGGAGCAGCAGTGCTCCAGCGCTGAATTCCGCGGCTAAGTCCTAACGCCAGCTGTAGGGGCCCCAATGATGGTAGTGATGGTGATACCAAGCGTGGGGGTGCCAGCAGTGCCAAGCATATCCGTTTGACCAGCACCGCGCTTCCGCCGGCGACGACAAGGCAGCGCTGCCGAGGGCAAGTGCTGCGAGCGTCGCAAGAACGATTTTCCTCATCGCTATACCTCCTAATTTTGCTTCCTTGGAGGATTAACAACGAGAAGGGACGGTTTAGTTCCGATTAACCTTATCGATGATTACGATCATTTATCGCGTTGCGCCAATTGGCCGGAAATTACCCGCAGGATGCATTCGACGGTCGCTCCCGGGTCCGCGGCACGCATGACCTCACCCATTATCGCGATGCCGCGTGCGCCGGCCGCTACGCAGTCCGCGGCATTCTGCGGGGTGATGCCGCCGAGCGCCACGACCGCACCGGGAGTTTGGGCAACGATGCGCGCGAACCTTTTGAGGCCGAGCGCCGGACCATAGCCGGGCTTGCTTGCGGTGACGAAGACCGGGCTCACGGTGACGTAATCGGCTCCCGCCCGCAGTAGGGCCGCAGCCTCGTCTGCGGAATGCGCCGAGGCGCCGATCAGCGCGCCTGGCAGCCGCGCGCGCGCAGCCGCCGGATTGCCACCGCTAGGCAGATGCACTCCGTCCGCGCCCGTTGCCGCGGCAGCCTCGATATCCTCGTGCGCTGTTACAAGGGCTCCGAAGCGGCGACCGAGCGCAACCAGCTCACAGAGCAGCGCGCGCCGCTCCCGGGGCGGCAGATCCTTCTCGCGCAGGCTGAACCAGCGGCAGCCGCCCGCGAACACGGCCTTGGCGACCTCCTCGAGCGGCCGCTGCGCCTGATGGCGATCCGAGATGACGAGCAATGGCGGGAGCGGGAGGCTCACCCCGGGGTCCTGCTTACGGTCGCTGCGCGCCGAGCAGCAGCAGGGCCTCGATCGTCACCCGGATCGTTGCGTCACCGGGCTCGGCAACCGGTGCGGCCATCGCCATTGGTGCGGCAAAGCGCGGCACCGGGCGGCCCCCGGTCTCGGCATTGCCGACGCGCAGATCGCGATAGCTGAGCACGTTGAGATGCATACGATCGGCGATAGACGCCGCTCGCCGGTCGAGTGCCGCGAGCGCCTCGGCGGTCAAATCCTCCTCGGCGCCGCGCACGATCTCGGGCGAGGCCTCGTAGGCCATCGACGACATCAACAGACCATCGGATTGGAGCGCCCCGGCGAGCTTCAGGGCCGCATCGGCGGCTTTGCTGCGCAAAATCAGCGACTGGCTGCCGCGCCAGCGCGACGGGCCGGTTTGCGGCCGCTCCTCGCCCACCCCATAGGAGCCGGTTTCGACCTGCAAGCCTTGCACTTGATGTGCCCTGTCGAGTGCGGTCGCCATACGGCGATTGATGGAGGATTGGATGGTCAGAGGGTCGGCTCCCGTCTCCTCGGCGCGCAGATCGATGCGCAGGAGGTCGCGCGTCGCGTTACGCTCCGCAGTCTGGGTAAGATGGAGCTGGGTCATCTCCTGCTCTGCCGGCTGCGCGAGCGCCGCTCCCGCTGCGCAAAGAAATAACGCGATCGCGAGGAGACGGCCGGCGCTGGTCGCTCTCATACCTCGGTCAACTCCCGCGCCGACAGATCCTCCAGATGCCGCAAGCGGTCGAACAACAATTCGGGCGCGATCCTAGTACCACCCGCATCGAGGCAGGTGCGGAACTTCTCGAAGAGCTCACCCTCGCTGAGCGGCCGGTCGGCATGACCCTTGGCCCGAGCTACTTTCTCGCTTTCGACGACGCCACCGCCGACCAGATCAACGCGTACCTGGTCGAAGACCGAGGCTCCCGAAACCTCGGGATCGTAGTTCCGGTTGGTCTCGACCCCGACCCGGCGCATCAGCTGCTGAACCTCCGGTCGCCGGACGAACCCGTCGGTGTATTCGGCAAGGCCGGCGCGGCGAGAAATCACCGCCGCCGCCATCGCGAATTCTATGCTGAACTTCGCCGCGAGCCCGGTCTGCGGTCGGTGGTTGCGCAGGATCAGCGCATGGGTATCGCTCAACGACACGTTGATGCGCTCGATTTCTTCGGGCCTCAGCGGATGATGCGCGAGTAATTCGAGCATCGCGTCGAGCGCGCGGTGGGTGCAGTAACAGGCCGGGTATTTTTTGATGCCGAGACGGTATTTGAGGATCTTCCACTCCGTGCCGAGCCCCTGCCGTGGGGTCTCGCGGTCGACCTCGCCCTCGGGCGACACCGCGCTCAAAAACCCCTGCGGATGTTCGAGAGCGTCGAGTGATGCTGTGAAGCCCAACTCGGCGAGCCGCGCCGACATCAGGCCCGAATGAGCCGAGCGACCAGCGTGGAACGGCTTCGTCATCGTGCCGAAATTGGCCATGACGCCGCTGCTCTGCGAGGCTGCGAGCGCGAGCGCTCGGGTCGCGGCATCGGCATCGAGCCGTCGCAGCGATGCGCAGGCGGCCGCCGCCCCGATCGGGCCAAAGATGCCGGTGGGATGCCAGCCTTTGCGGTGGTGGTGGCCGGGATCGCGCCAGGCGAGCTCGGCCCAGGTCTCGTATCCGGCGACATAAGCGGCGAGCATATCGCGCCCGGTGGCGCCGAGCGCCTCGCCTTCGGCCAAGATCGCCGGGACGAGCACAGTGCTCGGATGGCCGCGCAGCGAGGCCACATCGTCATAGTCGAGCGCGTGCCCGGCGGTACCGTTGATCCACGCCGCCTCGGGTGCGCCGCATCTCTCGCGTGTAAAGTACAAACTCGCCTCGCCGCCGGTGGGCTGCAGCGCCCTGCGCAACAGCTGTGGCGCCGGGTCGCCGGCACCAGCGATCATCGTCGCGATGCAATCGATAAACCCGGTGCGCGCGACATTGGCTGCCCCTTGGGGTAGCCGCGCGAACGAGACATCGGCGACAAAACGGCCGAGATCCTGGGTCAATGCCATGACTGTCCTCCCGAATTCCGATCGAGTCCGCATTATGCCGCGGTTCGCGGCCAGCGGCTAATCCGGTTCGTCGGGGTCATCATTCCACCGCCGCAAAGGAGTTTTTTGCATTTCGACCTTTTTCCGTCCGAAAAGTCGACTTCACCGTCCGTCAGGGAAAAGAAAGCACGGAAAATCTGGCTTTGAGGGAGTCAGCAGCGGAATTTGGAGACGAGCAGACGCCGGGGACAACAACCTTGCTTGAGCGGGGTGCTGAATCGGGGGCTCGGGCCACTCGAGGCTATGAACACGTATTGGTCGCAGAGCGGCCCGGCTACCTCGATGCAGCCTGGCAGCATCTCTGGCCGGCTCCTCGCGGGTTATGACGATCAGCCCCGATAATGAAACGGCAAATCAGGGGTGGACCACCACTATGTCCCGGCCGCCGATATCGTGGGGTATTCGCGGCCGATAGGGAGGTTTCGAGCTAAATCTGAGGCACTCCGCGGGGCGGGCCCGCCTTCGGGCGGGTAAATGGCGGCGAGCGACCCGGCGGCCTTGAATTTTTAGCATCGGGCTTGCCAGCGCGCTGAACGGCTTGTGTGGTGCTTGCCGCAGCGTCTGGTAACCAGAGTTGCGTTTTTGTTAAGGAGCACAACCGATACTTCCGCGATCGCAGCAGACGGCTGCGCGAATCGAGGTTCGTCATGAGTTTGGGTGGATTGCTTGTCGGTCGCGGCTTGGTAACGGTCGACGACATCGACGCGGCACTGGAACGCCAGCGGGCGCAAGGTGGGCGGTTGGGCGATAACCTGATCGCGCTGGGATTGCTAACCGCCGAGGACCTGTTGTCGGTCATCCACAGTACGCCCCCCATTCCGACGGCAATATCCGAGACCGGGATTCCACAACGCAGTCTTCTCAATCTATTGCTAAAGTTTATGCACCTCGAGGCTCGCGAGACGATTTCCGAGCTGGCCGGGCGCATGAAGTTGCCGCATCGCGTCGTCCAGCAGCTGCTGGGCGACGCAACGCAGCAAAGGCTCCTCCAAGCGCTCGGCTCAGTGGGTGGTGGCATCGCGCCTTCGATCCGCTACTCGTTGAGCGATCAGGGGCGAGCCGCGGCCAAGGATGCACTGGACCTAAATCTATATCTCGGACCGGCGCCGGTTTGTCTGGCGGCGTATCAGGAGCAGATCCAGCGTCAGCGAATTGCCAACGAAATGCTCGACGCCGATTCTCTCCGCAAGGGTTTCGAGGGGCTCGTGGTTCCGGAGCATTATCTGCGCAAGTTGCTTCCAGCGATAAACGCTGGGCGCACCGTGCTGCTGTTCGGGCCGCCGGGTAACGGCAAGACCACGCTCGCCACCCGCATCGCGACACTGTTCAGGGACGTCGTCTACGTCCCCTATGCCGTCGAGGTTGCCGGCCAGATCATCAAGATATTCGACTCGGGTCTGCACAAGCCTCTGGTGTCGGAGGCCGACGCCGCGTCTTTGTTGGGAAAAGGCGGATTGCAGCGCGAGCGGTTTGATGAGCGTTGGGTCGCATGCGGTCGGCCGGTGGCAGTCGCCGGCGGTGAGCTGACCCTCGAAATGCTCGATCTGCAGCACAATCCGGATACCAAATTTTACGACGCGCCGCTGCATGTCAAAGCGCTGAACGGCATGTTGCTGGTCGACGATTTCGGCCGCCAGAAATTCGATCCGAACGAGCTGCTCAATCGCTGGATCGTGCCAATGGAGAACCAGATCGATTACTTGAAGCTCAACACTGGGACGAGCTTTTCGCTGCCGTTCGACGAGTTGCTGGTGTTCTCGACTAACCTGCAGCCGTCGGATTTGATGGATCCGGCGTTCATGCGCCGTATCCCGTACAAGATTAAGTTGTTTGCCCCGAGCCGCGAGGAGTACCGACAAATATTTGAAGGCATCGCGAGCGTCTACGGCTTGGAATTGGACGATGATGTCTTCGACTTTGTGGTCGAACGGCTGACCGTCAGTGCCAAATCCGGTCTTGCTTATTATCAGCCGAAGTTCATTTGCGAGCAGGTGGTCGAGACCTGCAAATGCTTCAACCTGCGACCGCAGCTGACCAGAGAGCTTGCCGCCGAGGCACTGGCCAATCTCTATTTTGACATTGCGGACTCCGTCGATTCACAAGCCGCGTAGTAACCTCGCCCAGCTGTTGACTCAGGGGTCGCCTCCTGGCGCTCTCGGCGACGCATATCCGCGCGCAAAATAACCGCATCGCTGCGATCGCCTGCTGGCTTGTCACAGTCGGCTGAGAATTTCTGCTTTCGATCGGTTGGCAGGGTGAGGAGCAGAGAGGATACCGTCGAAAATCCCTCAGGCGGGTGTGTTCACGAAACCATTCGATATCTGTCTGAGCGCCTTTAGCCGTTCCTCCTCGCTCGATCCCTCAGAGATCGATTGGCCTCCCTCAGAACATTGTCTGAGGGAGACAGGGTCACGCCACGCGGCTGGCCTGCCACCGGCCAGTGCCGAACTGGCTGCGGTTGACGATGCCGTGGTTCTGGTCGCTGGCGGCGCCGAGCACGGCCGTGCCGCTCATCATACCGTCGCGTATTGTGCCGTCGAAGAAATAGCAGATCGTACTGGCTTCGTAGCGCGACGTGAAGGAGAGCTGGACCAGATCGCCACTCAGCCGGCCGCTGACCGGCCCTTCGAATTGCGAGGAGCGCTGGTGGCCGGCGAGTTCGGGCCCGCGCTGCTCGATCTCGAGCCGATGGACCCGCGAGCCTTGCAGAAAATCGACGCGCAATTCCCAATTGCCGGCGATTTCGCTCGCCGGAGGCTGCCGCAGCTCGGGTAACGCGACGCTCGCATCACGCAATGCCGTCGCGATTGCATCGCCGACCTGCGCAGCCTCGCCGGGCTGCAACTGAAACGGGTCGATGATGATCGAGTCGTCGGCAGCCGAATTGTCGTCGAGCATGATGCGCGGCTCGCCGTCGAGCACGTGCTGCCGCAAGGCCAGTCCATCGAGCGGGTAGTGCCAGCGATCCCATGAGACGCGCAGCCGCGGCACCAGATCCACTCCTTCCGGCTCGATGATCTCGCCCCGCGCGAGCGGCATCCGCCCGACACGCTCGGCGATGACCGCCAGGTCGTCGTACCATTTCTGCCGATCGGCCGTCTCATCCCGCTCCTCGAACCAGTATTCGAGCGCGGTCAAGACGCCGATCACATCTTCCTTCGACACTTTCATCGGTCGGCCCAGAGCCTGGTGCGGCGAGGCATTGCGCCAGGCCGCTTCGACCAAGGGCTTTGAGCCGAGGAGCAGTCCGCTCGTCTGTGGGCCGCGCAAGAACTTGCCGCCGCTATAGACGACAAGGTCGGCACCGCGGACGAGCCACGGGCTCGGGCGTTCGAGATGCTCGGAGGCGGCATCAACCATGATCGGAATGCCGCGCGGCTTGACTACGGCGGCGATCTCTTCGAGTCGAACCCTCGTCGAGTGTTCCTGCTTGCCGAGCAGCACGACCATAGCCACCGGTTCGGTCAGAGCGTGGTCGAGATCCTCACGGGTCTCGATCTCGATGATCTGGCAGCCAATCATCCGCACCGCCTGGTCATAGGCGAAGCGCTGGCTTTTCGGGATGATGACTCGGTTGACCATACCGTCGGTGAACGGTAGGCGGAGCATCTTCACTGGGTCGTTGCCCGCAACGCAGGCCGCGGTGCCGAGTGCCACGGCGGCCGCACTGCCGCAAGTGACGAGGCCCCACTCGGCCCCGGTGAGCTCGGCGAGGCGCCGTCCCGCCGCCTCCATCAGCTCGTCCAGGTTGACGAACCAGCGCGACGCCTCGGCCACCGCGGCGCGCACTTGCGGCAGCATCAGGCTGCCGCCGTGCATCGTGCGGACGCTGCAGCAATTGATGAATGGCCGCACTCCGAGAGCGAGATACGGATTGGCGTTTCTTTCCACGAGGCACCTCCGACAGCGTTTGGACTGAATATAGCAGCGCACGCTGCCGGGACAGCGGAGGTTTGTTGATTGCGGCGCGGCGAAGCTCTATCTCGTCGATGTGACCGAGGGTGCGTCCGAGACAACCGATACGATCCCCGAAAAGGCACTCGTCCTCTTTTCCGGCGGCCAGGATTCGACGACCTGCCTCGCCTGGGCGCTCGAGCGCTTTGCTGCCATCGAGACGATCGGTTTCGATTACGGTCAGCGCCACCGCGTCGAACTCAAGTGTCGGACCGCCGTGCTCGACCGGCTGCGGCGTGAGTTTCCCTGGTGGGATTCCAAGCTCGCCGACGACCACTTGGTCGATCTCGGTGTGCTGGGGCAGCTGAGCGATACCGCGCTGACCGGCGAGACCGCGATCGCGTTTAACCGAAGCGGGCTGCCGAACACCTTTGTTCCAGGCCGTAATCTGCTCTTCTTCACCTTTGCCGCCGCGGTCGGCTATCGCCGCGGCGCGCGGCATCTCGTCGGCGGCATGTGCGAGACCGACTATTCCGGCTATCCCGATTGCCGCGACGACACACTCAAGGTGTTGCAGGCCACCTTGTCGCTCGGGATGGATCACCGGTTCATCATCCACACGCCGCTGATGTGGCGCGACAAGGCGGCTATCTGGGGATTCGCCCGCCGGCTCGGCGGCGACGCCCTCGTCGAGCTCGTGCGCGAGGAAACGCACAGCTGCTATCTCGGCGAGCGTGTGTGCCGCCACCCCTGGGGTTATGGATGCGGCGACTGCCCGGCTTGCGGGCTGCGGCGCGCCGGGTGGGAGGCCTTCTCCGCCGGCGCGCCAACGCGGCTCCGTGATCAGCGCCCCTCACTCTAACCCTCCCCCGCGCCCGCGAGCGGGGGAGAGAGGGGGCTTTCGGAAGCCGATGCGGCGGGTAAGTTCGAGGCGACAGCGGCAATACGAGCGGGAGCGACGATATGCATTTCGGTGTGTCGATGTTTCATACCGATTATTCGATCCCGGCGGTGGAGCTTGCCCGGGCGCTTGAAGCGCGTGGCTTCGAGTCGATGTGGGCGCCCGAGCATTCGCACATCCCGGTGCCGCGCAAGACGCCCTTTCCTAGCGGCGGCGAGCTGCCCAAGCCCTATTACGAGGTGATGGACCCGTTCGTCGTGCTGAGTGCTGCCGCGGTCGTCACGAAAACCCTGAAGCTCGCCACCGGTGTGTGCCTCGTCGTGCAGCGCGACCCGATCCAAACGGCAAAGCTCGTCGCCTCGATTGACCAAGTGTCGGGCGGTCGGTTTCTGTTCGGCGTCGGCGGTGGGTGGAACCGCGAGGAGATCGAGGGCGACGGCACCGCCTTCCAGACCCGCTTCAAGCTGATGCGTGAGCGGATCGAGGCGATGAAGGCGATCTGGACCCAGTCGAAACCCGAATATCACGGCGAGTTCGTCAATTTCCCGTCGATGATGACCTGGCCAAAGCCGGTCCAGAAGCCACATCCGCCGATCATCGTCGGCGGCGCATTTCCGCATGCGGCGCGGCGCGCCGTGCGCTACGGTGACGGCTGGGTGCCGATCGCCGGTCGGGCACCCTATGGCAACGTCGACGAATACCTGCCGAAGTTCAAGCAGATGATGTCAGAAGCCGGCCGCGACCCCGCCGGGCTTCCGATCACCCTGTTCGGCGGCACCGAGGACGCCGATCTGTTGAAACGTTATCGCGACATGGGTGTAGCCCGGGTGGTCACAACCTTGCCACCTCAACCCGCCGACGAGACATTGCCAGTGCTCGACCGCTGGTCCGAGCTGATCCGCCGCGTCAATGCATGACGAGCGCGAGGGAAGGCAAGCTCTCGCCCCCTATTCGGCGATGCCCGCACCCGCACGAACTTTCTGCTGAGCGTCGGTCGGCGACCGCGGCAGGCTAAGGCCACGGCTACAGCGCGTCGGCTTCGACGAAGCCGCGTGCTGGGAATAGTCTACCGCATCGTCGATTTTGCGGTCGGGATGATGCGAGTCACCACCATGGCCGCGCGGTCGAGGTAGTCAGGCACGCGCGGTCCGATCTTGGTCTTCCAGTGGTCGCTCTCATAGACCGCCTTGTAGAGCGCCTCACGCTCGGCCTCGCTCTCAAAGCGGCGCAGCCACACATAAACGGAATCGTCCGTCTCGCCGCGGAAGCTGCCGCAGATGACCATGCCCTTGGAGATCTGGAAGGGAATGATCTCCTCCTCCATAATCCTGACCCATTCGTCCATCTTGCCGGGGCGCACCTTGTATTGGCGCAATTCGTAAAAGGCCATCTCACTCGTCTCCTCTCAGGGTGATCATCCTAACCGACGCTTAGTGGCAGGCGAAGCGAAGAAGCGGTTGTTGGGGCGCGGCAGCCCGAGGTTCTCGCGCAACGTCTTTCCTTCGTATTCGCGTCGGAAGAGGTCGCGGCGCTGCAGTTCCGGCACCACCTTGTCGACGAAGTCGTCGAGGCCGCCCGGCACATAGGGGAACATGATGTTGAACCCGTCGCAGGCCTCGCTGAAAAGCCACTCCTCCATCTGGTCGGCGATCATCGCCGGGGTACCGACCAAGGCAAGGCCGCCGTAGCTGCCGGCGATCTGCGCCAATTGGCGGACCGTCAAATCGCCGCTCCGGGCGCGTTCGATGACCCGCTCGCGTCCGCTCTTGCTGGCATTGCTTTCCGGGATATCCGGCAGAGGGCCGTCAAGATCGAAGCCTGACGCGTCATGGCCAAGCGCTATCGACAGCGAGGCGATGCCGCTGTCGGGATGCACGAGGCTGTCGAGCAATGCTCGCTTTTTCCTTGCCTCCTCGGCGGTCTCGCCGGTCACGACGAGCGCTCCGGGCAGGATCTTGATGTGGTCCGGGTCGCGCCCGACCCGGTCAGCGCGGCTCCTGACATCGGCATAGTAGCGCTGAGCGTCGGCGAGAGAGCCGCCGCTAGCAAAGATCATCTCCGCCGTTTCGGCCGCAAGCTGGCGGCCGGCATCGGATGCTCCAGCCTGGACGATGACCGGCCAACCCTGGATCGGCCGGGCAATGTTCAGCGGGCCCCGCACCGACAGGAATTCGCCTTTATAGTCGAGCACATGCATTCGCTCCGGATCGAAATAAATCCCGCTCTCAACATCGCGGATGAAGGCGTCCTCGGCCCAGCTGTCCCACAATCCGGTAACGACATCGAAGAACTCGCGGGCGCGGCGGTAGCGCTCGCCATGCTCCATGTGCTCCGTCAGCCCAAAATTGAGCGCCGCGTCGGGGTTTGAGGTGGTGACCAGGTTCCAGCCTGCGCGCCCGCTGCTGATGTGGTCGAGCGAGGCGAAGCGCCTCGCGATCACGTAGGGCGGCTCGAAGGTTGTTGACGCGGTGGCGATCAACCCGAGATGCTCGGTCACCATTGCCAGCGCCGGGAGCAAGGTCAGCGGATCGAACGAGGTCGCCGTGGCGCTCCGCTTGAGCGCAGCCATCGGCATGTTGAGCACAGCGAGATGGTCGGCCATAAACCAGGCGTCGAACCGGCCTCGCTCCAGGGTTTGAGCAAAACGGATCAGATGTCGCAAATTGAAATTGGCATCGGGATAGGCTCCGGGATAACGCCACCATGCGGTATGAATCCCGACCGGACGCATGAAGGCACCCAGGTGCAATTGACGTGACCTCGTCATCGCTGCCGCTTGCTCGCTCTTCAATTCATCAGGATCAGATTGTGAAGGCCGATCACCCCCACGACAAGCGTGTCGGGCGCTCTAAGGGAGACGCTTACAGCACGGCGTTGGTGAAGGGTCGTGTTGTCGCGCCGAGCCGATCAAGTGCATCGCTGACCATGGTCAGGTTCTGATTGAGCCACCTGAGCTCACGGATCATGCCCGTCCTGATCGCCTGCTCACCGGAGAAGTCTTGGGAAGCGTGGCGGCGTTCACCACCACGCGAGAGGCCAAACCTTCATGCCTTGCTCCCCGCAGTACCGGCAGCGGCAGATCTGAGCATACCAACCGGCGCCGAATTCATCAAAGCCGTCATGCGGGGTATCCTCGTCGCAGTCTCGGCAGAAGCGACGGAACCGCTCGGGTCGGTCGTGCAACAGAATTTCACGGCGCCAGGCGAGATTCAAGATCGCCGACCTATCTCCGAGCCCCGCGATGACACGCTGCCAGCGGCTAAGACGGATCGCGCGGGTAAGATCGATGCGTTGTTGTATCGAGGCAAACCGGTCGAGGATGGTTCGAAAGCTGAAGGGTAGGGCGGAACGAGCGATCATCGCATCCTCCTACGAGGCGCCGACATCGTTGCATCAACCATGCCAGCCGGATGCCTGGTGGCTGCTCTGCGCGAAAATCAGGTCATGGTGCTGGATGAGGCAACCGCTCGGGTCATGGGCAAGCGGAACCGAGCGCGAGTCATCGTGCGAAGAGCCTCGCAGTGATGTCTGGGAGACAGGCTCCTGGTCTTACGGTATCGTTGAGAACGGGAAGTTAAGTAAGCACCGAAAACGGCAGTGGACGCTGACCGCGTTCCGGTAATTCTCCGCCTTGTCATCGCCCTGATTAGGGGGGTTCCTGCCGACATATTCTGTCGCGGGTTGATGGCGACATCTTTTGCAGAATGTGCTGTTTGTCGCTAGTGAGGCGAGCACCATTGCAAGACCATGTGCAGAGCAGATTGGTTGTGGAGGAATACAAATCCTTCGCTACCATAGCGATGCTCACGGCGGTATTCGCCCGATCGACTGCCGTCCAGACCGCCGAGGCGACGCGGCGCTACCTGCGACGCCACCGCGTGCAAGCCGATCGCGCGCTCGGATATGCTCGAAAGCTGGACAGCTACGGTCGGTCGGTGCCGCTCACGAGCACATTTATTGTCGGCCGTCATGTCATGCACGGATGAAGCCCCCTGCGCCACCGAGTTCTCACAATTGCGCCTCTGTTGGAGCATCCGGCGGCAGTGTGGAAGTTCGGAAAATCCGATGAATTTTTAAGCTTCGATCAAACTTTTGATCCGACGCTGGGCATGATCGAACCCGAGTGGAGCCTGCCAATGGTGATCTTTTTTAAGAGGCTTATCAAGGACGCCTCTGGTGTCACGGCAATCGAATATGGTCTGATCTCGGCGCTGATCGTGATCGTTTGCCTGGCGGCCATCAATTCGACCGGTCTCGCCCTCAATCTTAACGGAACCTTTGGCAAGGTTGCCTCCAGCCTGTGAGGTCAAGGCAAGCGACGATCCTTTTGGACAAGTCCGCGCCCGTGTAGACCACGAGCGATCGCCATCGGGGCGATAAAAGCGGCAGAAATAATATTTGTAGACGGGATGGTTGCGACCCTGCGTCTCACCCGGTAAAGGTGGGCCAGATCTCAAAGACCCCGCCATTCGACCCCAGTCATTGCGGGTATCCCGAACGAATAGAACGCGCTCAACCTTAGGGTGGGAGGCAGCTGAGTCTGGTAGAGCGGGTGCTTTGGGAGACGTCGGTAGGTGTTCTATAAGTAACTGATTTAGCAAACTAATCTTTCTGCTTTTGGCGCTTCTGTGCCGGAATTGTGCCAACGGTTCTAGTGCGTCTCGATTGTGCCTTTTCGACCGCTTGCATCGCGGCGCGCACGTCCTCGACATCCGAGCGGACGTAGCGCGACGTCGTCGTGATGTCTCTGTGCCCGAGCATACGCTGCACGGTCCTGAGGTTCTTGTGCGCATTTAGGGTACGTGTCGCGCCGGTGTGACGCAGATCATGAAACCGGAAGTCCTCAACCCCTGCGGCGCCCAGGGCACGTTTCCATTCCTTCCGCCAACCGTCTTGGGTGAACGGGTAGCGCGCGCCCTTTTGCTGGATGAAGCCGGTGCGCGGAATGCGGCGGTTGCGCGCGCACACGTAGGTGAACACCCATTCAGGGTGGTGGTCGCGCTCACGCGATAGTATTGCCGCAACCCAAGGCGTGATAGGGATATAGTGTAGTTCTCCCTTCGGTTTCTTCGACTTAACCCGAAAGACCATTCGGCCGGCATCCCAATCAACCTGTCGCCACCGAAGACCAATGACGTTAGCAAGTCGCACTCCGGTCACCAGGGCGAACCGAACCATTGGATGGAAATCGGGACGAAGCGCCGCGAATAGCCGTTTCTCCTCCTCCTCACTTAATATGTGCTCTCGCTCGCCCACCTGCTCCAAGCGCAGCTTCTGCCAAACGATCTCGGGGACCGAGATCTTCCATAGGTCTCGGGCTCTGTTAATCACCGCACGCAAATGGTGAAGTTCCATGTTGACGGAGCGGTTTGACAACCCGGCCTCCCGCCGTCGCGCCATATAGGTGGTCAGATCGGCGGCGGTTATCTTGCTGAGCAAGACCTTTTCCCCGAGCCCACTCAGCAGCATCCGGTCGAACCTCTTTATGTCGTCGGAAGAACGAGCGTATCGGCCGTGCTCACGCCAGTAGCGAGCGAGTGCTTGCTTCAAACCAAGCTCGGGCTTTTTCCCGGTCAGTGTTCCGAGAAACGCCTCCGCCCGAATTTTTCCGGCGAGAATCTCCGCTTCTTCTTGATTGTGAGTATAAAGGCTGCTGCGAAACCGCTGGCCTCTGACGGTGAAATTCATGTGGTAATGGCGCGAACCGGTGCGGCGCCGGATAAGGCTTGATTGGCGGGTCTCATCCGACCGATTGGATTTTTTTGACTTCGCGTTCAGGCGGTTCTTTGCGTCCCGGGCCTCCGACCGGTTTTTTGCGGCGCGGGCCTCGGCCTCTGTTCGATCCGCCGTCTCAAGGCTTCGTCGAAATCGCCGACCATTTACCGTGTAGTTTTCGTACCAGTTCGGTGATCCGTCGCGTCGCTTAACGAGGCCCGATTCGGTTGCTCGCTTCTTGGGCATTCGCTGTTCAGTCTTTCAGCATAGGCTGCAAAAGGGGCACCGCCTCAATGTGCGCCGCTCGTCCACAGGCACATTGCATGGCCGCCCGATTTCGATCTCGGCAATCACACGGTCGCCATCAAATCGAAAACACCGGCAGACTGCTCCTTCCCTAATTGACGACTGCCAAGGTTAGTGGTCTTTGCCATTGGACCTCCGTATTCACCTGTTGCGCCGGACATTGATCAACGCAATGGCAACAAATGTTCTCCTCTCCATTGTTGCGTCTAAGTGATCATCGTTGCCGGCAAAGCATGCCGGACGAAAATGGTTAACTGCAAGCCATGTTTTACATCGCGATGTCGCCACTGCCCGAAATTGAGATGCTTTTGCCAGATCGTCGGTCAATTTCTACCGGCGCACGGTGCCTGCCCAACCGACGGTGCGCTTAATCGATTGTTGTTCCGCCGCCGATTGGGTTGGAGCTGCCCGCGCAGGCGTCAACCCGAACGCATCAGTTTAGGCGGGGCGCCGGGTTTACGGGGTCAACAATAGCTTCAGTTGCCCTGTAAGCGCGCCGTCATCGTACCGCAAACGCGTTCGAGCACGATGCCGCGCAGCCCCGACTTCAATCCCGAGCTCCACCCGCAGCCGCACATGCGGAACGCCGCTGAATGTCAGCACACCTTAGAGATTGGTGATCCATTCGAGGTGAGGATTGCGAGCCCGGGATCTATCTTGCGAACGTAGTCAATGCCGACTTACCTTTCCGACTCCGGTGGAGCACCCGATGCCCTGATGCTCTTAAAACCTATGACGCGTTGATCGCCGCCGGCGAACCCGACGC
>Ga0306923_10000717_pt1 | contig 27012 bp, 25 predicted proteins | sample sta12Can44000108_FD_203841 | JGI IMG/M metagenome (GOLD analysis project Ga0306923, IMG submission 203841) | Lab enrichment of tropical soil microbial communities from Luquillo Experimental Forest, Puerto Rico - statanox.12C.anox.44.000.108 (v2)... | ecosystem: Environmental > Terrestrial >... | reverse complement strand
GCCTCGCGGCGCGTGTGATTTCACCCTTGCGCTTCGCTATCACTTCACGTCCATCACGTTGTGAAGAGGACTTGCACCTCCCAGCTGTCAAACATGCTCGGCACACAATACAAAGGGCGGCCGCCTGGCCGCCCTCCGATTCAGTTTTCTGCTTGCAAAAGTGGTTTTAGACTCCTTTTACGTTCTCTGCCTGCCAGCCCTTGGGGCCCTTCACGACATCGAACTGAACCTGCTGACCTTCCTGCAGGCTGCGGAAGCCGTTGGCCTGAATCGCGGAGAAGTGAACGAACACATCCTCCCCATTCTGGCGGCTGATGAAACCATAACCTTTGGCGTCGTTAAACCACTTTACTGTTCCTGTTTCCATGGTGTTGCTTTGTTTCCTTTTTCTTGGATGTTGCGCTGAAAGTCGCAGGACTCGTGCAGGCAGGTCACGCTGGTAAGCGGAGAAACTGCAGAATGCATTGGACCGCAAGAATCAAACGCAAGCTTATTATACGTTATATCCTGAGGAAATAGCTATCCCTTTGTGATCCCGAGGATTAAACCCTTTCCGGCCGAAGACTTGCAGCACCCCCTGCGTCTTTCCCTCGGGGCCGGGGTCGGCAAAAACGCCCACTGCGTTACCCATAGGTAAACAGGACTACTCCTTTTTCATCGAGTCGATCAGTTGGAACAACTGACTCCGGTCCACCACCTCTACGAATGGAGTCCCCGTATGTTTGTTGCTGACCACATACAGGGTGGGGGTATGTTGCAGGCCGAGTTCAGTCCCAGCGGTGCGGTCGGCTTCAATCTTGGCGGCCAGCTTGCCGTCGGGATCGACAACAAAGGGCAGGTCGATTTTGTGGGCTAATGCAAACTTCTCGGCGAATGCCCGCAGCGTGTCTTTGCTGATCTCAAGCTGGTGCTTGAAGACCGTGTCCCGGAATTCGTTGCCGATCGCCTTCGACTTGGTGTCGAAATAGCGGGCGAGAACCGCCGCGTCGTAGGCCCAGGGATGCATCTGCAACGGGAAGTCGTGCCGCACCACGGGGATTTTGTAGGTCCGTGAAGCTTCTTCCACCAACGGCGCCGCACGGGCGCAATCGGGGCACTCCAGGTCCTCGAAAATTACGATGGCCACTGTAGCTCCCTTTGGGGGCCGCAGGGCGGGATGAACAGTCTTGGTCTGTGCCAGCGCGAAAGACGCGGCCAAGCAGACGCCGAGCATGAGCAAAGCAAGCTTTTTCGCCATAAAGTTAGTTGGATGCGGGGGTTCGGGAGGTTGCTGCTCCCGGCTGTTTCTATCGTACTCGATGCGAGTCGTCAGTCGCCAGTCGTCAGTCTTTTCGCGCAAGACTTGCGACGGAAGACTGACGACTAACAAAGGCGGCCGAAGCCGCCTTTTCTCCTGCCCTCAGTTCTCTTGCTAGGATCGAGTCGCTACCGCCGTCTGCTGCGCCATCATCGACGCAATCGTTTCCAGGATCTGCTCGATGGTGCGGCCGGTATCGGTGGCTGCGTCCACGTAGGGGTGGCGTCCGCCATCGGCATGCAACACCAGCACTCGCGTGCCCTGATGCGCCTTCTTGACCATATAGGGCAGGTGATGACGGTCGTTGCGGGTGAGTGTCGGGCCTAGAATCACTAAATCAAATGCGTCCTTCTTCAAGGTCGCTTCGATCTCTTTGCGGCCCACCGCAGTGGTGACGTGGTGTCCCGCTTTTTGCATGGAACCAGCCTGTGTGCTTGCGACTTCAGCGTCGCTCTCCCCGTACAGGATCTTGAGTTTGAACGAAGATTTCGCCATGGAACGACTGCACCTTCCTTCCTCGAGCATGAAGGTAGCAACCGGTCGGGAGGGCGAGTAGGTCACCAAAGACCGAGCACAAACGATCGTGGTAGAGGAAGGCTGCAGCTCGATGGTTTGACCCGTCCTGCTGCCTCCGATAAACTCAAGTCTTTCAGCACTCTACGAGTACCTGCCATGTCTGACATTCATATCAAACTCCCCGACGGATCTGATAAAGAATTCCCTAAAGGCACCACCGCCCTCGACATCGCCAGGTCCATCAGTCCGCGTCTGGCCGATGCAGCTCTGGTGGCAAGAACCAATGGCGACCTGATCGATCTGAGCCGTCCACTCGAAAAGGACACCGACCTGCGCATCCTGACTGAAAAGGATCCCGAAGCGCTCGGGGTGTACCGCCATTCGTCAGCGCACTTGTTGGCCGCGGCTGTTCTGGAGCTTTTCCCCGAGACCAAGCTTGGCCACGGCCCTGCGACCGAGAGCGGGTTCTTTTACGACTTCTACCGACCGACTCCGTTCACGCCCGAAGACCTCGAGAAGATCGAGAAGAAAATGCAGGAACTGGTGCAGCAGAACCTGCCCTACGCGCGCGAATTCCTGCCGCACCAGGAAGGCCTCGAGAAATTCAAGGCCGAAGGCGACTTCATGAAGTGCCACTTCATCGAGCAGTTCACTCAGCCCGATGAAAAGATTTCGATCTACAAAACCGGCAAATTTCTGGATTTTTGCCGCGGCCCGCACATTCCCGCGACGGGCAAGATCAAAGCGTTCAAGCTCCTCAATATAGCCGGGGCCTACTGGCTGGGGGACGAGAAGAATCCCCAGCTGCAGCGCATTTACGGCACTTCGTTCTTCTCAAAGAAGGATCTCGACGCTTACCTGAACTCGATCGAAGAAGCCAAGAAGCGCGACCATCGGGTGCTCGGCCAGCACCTTGACTTGTTCTCGATCCAGGAGCTCGCCGGGCCCGGCCTGATTTTCTGGCATCCCAAGGGCGGCATCATCCGCAAGGAAATGGAAGACTGGATGCGCACGGAGTACATCAAGCGCGGCTATGCGCTGGTGCACACCCCGCACGTGGCGCGCCGGCAGTTGTGGCAGACCTCCGGCCATGAGGGCTACTACGCAGAGAACATGTTTGACGTCATGGAGCTGGACGACGCGGAATATCGCATGAAGCCCATGAATTGCCCCTTCCACATCCTGATCTACCGGGACTCGCTCAAGTCCTACCGTGATTTGCCGGTGCGACTGGGCGAGATGGGAACGGTCTATCGTTACGAGCGCTCGGGCGTGATGCATGGACTCCTCCGCGTGCGTGGTTTTACGCAGGATGATGCTCACATCTTCTGCACTCCGGAGCAGATTGAAAACGAAATCGAGGGCTGCGTCGAGTTTGCAAGAGACGTCCTGAAAGATTTCGGCTTCGACCAGTTCCAAACCGAGCTTTCCACCTGGAACCCGGAAGACAAGAAGAGCTTCGTCGGCAGCGAAGACCAGTGGAACATGGCGACGAGCTCTCTGGAGAAGGTCTTAAAGAAGCTGAACATCGAATACAAAACCATCCCCGGCGAGGCGGCGTTCTATGGTCCGAAAATTGACTTCAAGGTGGTGGATGCGATCGGCCGCCTCTGGCAGCTTTCGACCGTGCAGTTCGACTTCAATCTTCCCCAGCGCTTCGGCTTGGAATACGTCGCCGAAGACGGCTCGCGCAAGCAGCCGCTGATGGTGCACCGCGCGTTATATGGGTCGATCGAGCGCTTCTTCGGAGTCCTGATCGAGCACTACGCGGGCGCCTTCCCAGTGTGGCTGTCGCCGGTGCAGGCGGTGATGATTCCGATTTCCGAGCGCCATGCCGAGTATGCCAATAAAGTCGCCGCACAACTGAAAGCTGCAGGTGTGCGGGTTGACGTCGACGCCCGCAACGAAAAGATGAACGCAAAGATTCGTGAGCACGCGCTGCAGAAAGTTCCTTTCTTGCTGGTGGTCGGCGACAAGGAAGCCGAAGCCGGCAAAGTCAACGTACGCACCCGTGGTAAAGAGAAGACAGAAGACATGGCGGCGACCGAATTCGCGGCCAAAATCAGCAAGCTGATCGCGGACAAGAGCCCGGGGTTGTAGGGAGATTCAACCCCGACTCCTCCTTTTCCGCGAACCACGTGGGCCGAGACGCCCTCGTCTGGGCGACCGGGCAGGGCCCGGCTAAGTTTTCTGTGCGTAGCCGGACGGGTTGTACCATGTTCCCGTGCATCCTCTCGCACACAAACTCCTCGAGCACATCCGCCGGCTCGAATTGCTCCAGGCTGGCGACCGTGCGGGGATCGCCGTTTCGGGAGGCTCGGATTCTGTAGCACTTCTTCGCCTTCTTCTCGAAATCCGCTCCGAAATCGGCCTGGTGCTTTCCGTTGTCCACTTCAACCACAAGCTCCGCGGCCCCGAATCCGATGAGGACGAAGCCTTCGTCGACCAACTTGCCCGCGAGCACCAACTGGAATTGCACTCCACCAACGCCGACGTAAAAGCCGAGGCGGGAGCCGAAGGCTCAAGCCTTGAGGCTACCGCCCGCGAATTGCGCTATCAGTTCTTCACTGATCTGGTAGCTCCCGACGAGCAGGGCCACTCACGCCTGAACAAAGTCGCCACCGGCCATACGCTCGACGATCAGGCCGAAACCGTCCTCATGCGGGTCGTGCGTGGCACCGGGATGCGCGGTTTGGCCGGCATTTATCCGGTATTCGAACTCGAACAGGATGACGAGCCCGTCGGGCAGGTCGTCCGCCCGCTGCTTGAGATCCGCCATCAGGACTTGCAGCGGTATCTGAGGGACCTTGGCCAGCTCTGGCGAGAAGACTCTTCAAACCTGAGCCCGCAATTCACCCGCAACCGCGTGCGTCATCTCCTCCTTCCGCTGCTAGAGCGCGAATTCAATCCGGCTGCAGCCGAGAGCCTCAGCGAACTTGCCGAACTCGCCCGCGGCGAGGAGGACTACTGGCAGGGAGAAATCTCCGGATGGATGGGCACCGCGATTCACTGGGCCGAGCCGAAATGGGCGGCTCGGGGGCAACAGGGGCTGGTGCAGCTACGACCGATGGACTCAACCTTGCAGCATCGCCTCAACCAGCGCGGGCCTCTGGTCATGAATGTCACGGTCGACTTGCTTTGGCTGCTTTCCGAGCCCCACGCCGTTCAACGCCGCGCGATCAAGGCTGTGGGAGAGCTGGCAGGTTTCCCGCTGGAATTCAAGCACGTCGAGGCCATCCTGCGCTTCGCCGCCGACGCCACGAATGATGGGAAAAAACTCTCGCTTCCCCTCGGATGGAAACTACAGCGCGACCCGACGGCACTGACCTTCCTGACGCCCGACCTGCGTACCCAGGAGCGCATCCCATCGGAATACGAATACGCACTACCCCTGCCCGGCCGGGCCATAGTGCCTGAAGCGGGCCTTGTGATAGAAGCGGTGGCGGTCGAAGCTGGCAGTGGCGACGGCTACAATCCCGAGCATTTGCTGAGCGCGTCGGCCCTGCCCGAGAATGTCGTCGTACGAAACTGGCGCCCGGGAGACCGCTATTGGCCGGCACATACGAAGGCAAGCAAGAAAGTAAAGGAACTGCTGCAACAGCGCCACGTTTCCGGACAGCTCCGTCAGGCGTGGCCTGTGCTGGCCAGCGACGACCATATTTTTTGGCTTAAAGGATTCCCGGTGGCCGCGAGGCTGCAACCTAAGGCCGGGGAGCGCGCGATCCTTATTCGCGAGCAGTGGATCGAAGAATAAGCAGGAATGGGCCCAGAACAACTCCGAAGCATTGCACAGAAAAAATGAGCACCAGCCCCAAGCCAGCGGCCCTGCGGTCGGTCATCTCCGCCGAACAGATCCAAAAGCGCGTCCGCGAAATGGGACGCCAGATCTCCGATGACTACCAGGGCAAGACCATCCATGCCCTCGGCGTTCTGGAAAACAGTTTCATCTTCATGGCCGATCTGGTTCGGGCGATGGAGGTTCCAGTTACCTGTACATTCATCAAGCCCAGCTACCGCCAGCCGCCGGGTGGCGGCGCTTCTGGCGTGTTGGAAATTCTGTTCAGCCACGAACTCGACATCCGGGGCAAAGACGTTCTGTTAATTGAAGGCTTGGTCCACTCGGGCGTGACCAGCGAGTTCCTGCTGAATGACTTTCGTGCCCGCGGGGCGGCGACCGTGAAGTTGGCTACCCTGCTTGACCGGCAGTCAGCCAGGCGGGTCCAGCTTCAGCCCGACTACTTCGGCTTTCTGGTGGATGACGCCTTCCTTTTCGGGTACGGCCTCGGCAGTGCAGAGCAGACCAACCGGAACCTTCCCTACCTGGCGGCTGCAAGCTAAAGTGCACCTGTGACTTAAGTTATGCAAACATGAACAGGTTTTTTCCTGGGGGAACGAGTAAAATGGCAGTCTCGGGTGAATGCCCAATCGAAGACCCCGCCGGCGGCATCTAACTACATTAGAGCTGCCTGCAGTCTGTAGCGTGTTCGATGCACGGCCCAGCTGGTTCTTTCAAGAGGAGTCCTGAGTGAATTCGACGGTTAAGACGGTTATTTTCTGGCTGGTCATCGTGATCTCGGCCTTCCTGCTCTGGCAGGTAGTGCGTACGGGCAGTTCCGGGAAGCAGGAGAAGCCCATCAACTTCTCCGAGTTTCTGAGCAATGTGGACCAGGGGAACGTCAGTGAAGTCACCATCAACGCGCAGGAAGTGCGCGGCAAGTTCAAAGACGGAAATGGGTTTACCACGACGACTCCGGTCAACTACCCCGACATGATCAAGGCCCTGCGCGACAAGGGCGTCAATATCAACATCCGCGATGTCACCAACGGCAGCTGGCCTCTGCAACTGCTAGGCACCTGGGCGCCCCTGATCCTGCTGGCCGCGCTCTGGTTCTTCATGATTCGCCAGATGCAGACCGGCGGGAACAAAGCTCTGTCGTTCGGTAAGAGCCGGGCACGTCTGCTCTCCATGCAGCAGAAGAAGGTCACGTTCAAAGACGTGGCCGGGGTTGATGAAGCCAAGGAAGAGCTGCGGGAGATCATCGAGTTCCTGCGTGAAGCGCAGAAGTTCCAGAAGCTGGGCGGACGCATTCCCAAGGGCGTGTTGCTCGTCGGACCTCCCGGAACCGGCAAGACGCTACTGGCCCGGGCAGTCGCCGGCGAAGCCAACGTTCCCTTCTTCTCGATTTCCGGCTCCGACTTCGTTGAGATGTTCGTCGGCGTAGGCGCCAGCCGTGTTCGGGACTTGTTCGAGCAGGGCAAGAAGAACGCTCCCTGCATCATCTTTATCGATGAAATCGATGCCGTCGGGCGTCACCGTGGCGCCGGCCTTGGCGGCGGTCACGACGAGCGCGAACAGACCCTGAACCAGTTGCTGGTCGAAATGGACGGTTTCGAATCGAACGAAGGCGTCATCCTGATGGCGGCCACAAACCGCCCGGATGTGCTCGATCCCGCACTCCTGCGACCCGGTCGCTTCGATCGCCGGGTGGTCGTGAATCGTCCTGACGTGCGGGGACGCGAGGAGATTCTCCGTGTCCACACTCGCAAGATTCCTCTAGCCGAGGACGTGGATCTTACCGTCCTGGCTCGTGGCACTCCGGGCTTTTCGGGAGCCGATTTGGCCAACATGGTTAACGAGGCCGCCCTGAGCGCTGCCCGGCAGAATCGCAAGGCAGTGCTGCAGTACGACTTCGAATTGGCAAAAGACAAAGTCCTGATGGGCGTGGAGCGCAAGTCGATGATCCTCTCCGACGAGGAGAAGAAGGTGACTGCCTTCCACGAAGCTGGCCACGCCTTGCTCGCCGTGAAGCTGCCGCACGCCGACCCGGTGCACAAAGTCACGATCATTCCTCGTGGCATGGCGCTGGGCGTCACCATGCAGCTGCCGATCGACGACAAGCACAACTACACCAAGGAATATCTGGAAACTGAGATCGCGATCCTGATGGGAGGGCGCCTGGCCGAGGAGCTTTTCCTCAACCAAATGAGCACCGGGGCCGGTAACGACATTGAGCGCGCCACCGAACTCGCCCGCAAGATGGTTTGCGAGTGGGGCATGAGTTCGCTCGGTCCGTTGACCTTCGGCAAGAAAGAAGAGCAGATCTTCCTGGGCCGCGAAATCGCGCAACACCGCGACTACAGCGAAGACACCGCCATCAAGATCGACCTTGAGGTTCGCCGCCTGGTCGACGAAGGCTACAACAGGGCCAAGTCCCTGCTCTCCGACAGCCGTGAGGTCCTGACCAAGATCGCGAACGCTCTGCTGGAGCGCGAAGTTCTCGACGCCAACGAGATCAAGATGATCGTCGACGGCAAGGAACTTCCGCCGATCAAGATGCCATCGAAGGACGAAGCCGTTCAGCAGGTGCTAAAGCCCGAGCCCGGACGGCCCGGAATTGCCAAGGGCGGCGAGAGTCCGGCAAGAGCCTAGCTGACGTACAAGAACATCAAAGGGCGGCCGCAATGGCCGCCCTTTTCGTCCCCTGTGACACTAAATCTCACTTAGGCAGGCTCTATCGGGGCGCCGGCTGGAGCGGTCATGCGCCGAAGGTCTTCCAGCGCCGGAATGCCCTGCAACCCCTGATAAATGCGGAACAGTGCATATGCGTGAAATGCCACGCCGAGAAAATCCTTGAACGGAATGAGAATGAGACCATCGATGAGATAGAGGACCATGCCGGCCAGGAAGGCCCATTTCGCACCCGTGCGCGCAAACTTCCAGAACAATACAAACACTCCCGCAATGAACAGATTTACGACCATCCCCAGCGTAGAACCGGTTGCTCCGGTCTGTCGTCCCACGGCATCGACAATTTCTGTAACTCCCAGCCCGAAGATGAAGTGGAAACCGGCTCCACTTATGGTGAGAACTGAGTTCAGCACCGACAGCCCGGCAATCGCCAGGAACCATCCCGCACCGTTTTTGACAATTTGTTCTGCACGGAGCTTTTGCTCCAACATCGCGGTAGGAGAGCTCAGGGATCCGGTTCCGGAGTCACCTGTGACCATTCGCGCCACCTCAACGGGGTTGTTAGGGCTGCTGCCCTAATCGCGCGGAGACAGTATCACAGGCGGTGGGACACACGAAAGAACTTTAGGGAAGAACTCGGATTCCCGCTGTTGACTTACATAACATGAATCTTGGGTTTAGAGGACGCCTCAACGTCACCCACATGAGCGGCGGGTACTCCCAGATGTTTCAGCTCTGTTAATAGTCGGTCTGCATCGTCAGCGGCTAGCGAGATCAGCAGTCCCCCTGCGGTCTGTGGATCGAATAGCAGAGTTTTCAGGTCTTCAGGGATACCGTTCCCATACTCGACCATGCATTCGGCAAACCCACGATTCGCCTTTAGGCCGCCGGGAATGTCCCCGGCCCGCACGCATTCGATCGCGCCAGGCAGGATCGGTATGTTCCTCGCATAGAGCCGCATCGAGACATGGCTCGCTAGTGCGACCTCGCGCAAGTGACCGATCAGCCCGAAGCCCGTGATGTCGGTCATGGCGTGCACGCGGTAGGCCATCACGGCCAGCAGATCAGCGGGCTTCTTGTTCAGAGTGGTCATGGACTCGATGGCGCCCTGCACCCATGCGTCTTGCGCTTTCTCTTTCTTGATCGCGGTGGAAATCACACCGGTGCCGATTGCCTTGGTGAGCACCAAGGCATCTCCGGGCCGAGCGCCCTTATTCGCCAGCACGCGCTTTGGGTCGATGAGGCCGGTCACCGAGTATCCGAACTTGGTTTCTTCGTCTCGAATACTGTGCCCGCCAATCACCGTACATCCCGCTTCGATCATCTTGGAAAGGCCACCCGCCAAAATGCGGCCAAGGATCTCCAGGTCACCCTTCTCCGGAAAACACACAAGCGCCAGCGCAGTCAGCGGCCTTCCGCCCATCGCATACACGTCACTCAATGAATTGGTGGCGGCGATCTGCCCGAAGACGTAGGGGTCGTCAACGACGGGCGTGAAGAAATCGACCGTCTGCACCAGCGCCGTTTCAGGCGCAATCTGATACACGCCCGCGTCGTCGGCATGATCGAAGCCGACCAGCACATTCGGGTCGTGTTGCCGGGCTAATTTCCCAAGCACCGAGTCCAGCGCCGCCGGACTGAGCTTGGACGCTCAACCCGCCGCTTTCACCGACTCCGTCAAACGGAATGGCTTGGTTTCAGGCACGAAATCATTGTAATGGAGCGGCGGGAGTGATTACGGGGCGTTTCACTGCGAAGTCTTTCGGAGAAGAAAGACGAACTCACGACAGAACCGAGGCGCAGAGAAACATAGCGGGAAAACTTCCGTCAGCTGGTCTTCTCGCGCGAAGCGAGGCGTAGCCGAGCGAAGTCGAGAGACCTTGTGTTTTCTCTGTGACCCTCTGTGGTGAAAGACTTTCTTGAGTCCAGTGAGAGAGCACTACTTTACCGTCACATCCTTGACCTTCAGGTCCGGATATTCGTGGTTCCACTGTTCCGAAATGCTCTCGAACGTCAACCGGAACGGCTTGCTTTGCCCCGGCCCGAGCGACGACACACCTAAGTCGACTGCTTCAGGGTAAGGACCACTGGTCCGCAGGACGCGCAAGGGAAGCGTTTCCCGCTGCGCGAGCTGGCCCATCGAGTCCTTGAAGGTTACTTCGACTACAACGTGTGTGACCGTCTGGCCGCCCGCGTTGGTCACAGTGCCGTCGATGTAGGAAACCGTCGCCCCCACGAAATTCTCAGCCGCGCTCATCTTTAGATCGGAAAACTTAAGGTTGGCGGCGTAGGGCGGCGGACCCGCAGGCACCTTCTGCTCGCCGCGAGAAACCAACCAGAGAATCGCCACAATCACAGCCACAGTGCCGACAGCGATCCCGATGGCGCGCCAGTTGGTCTCGCGCTCTTCCACCGTAGGATTCGGCTGAATGAGTCCGCCCATGGGGGGATTCTACTATTCGGGGAGGGACCGAGTGTTTACCGCCGAGGTGGAGGCTCATGCCGTTGCTTGAGAGCTGACGGCTGATGGCTGCCCTATTCTCCACCCACCGTCAAGCCATCGATCCGAATGGTCGGCGCCGCGACCGACCCGCGGAACTCGAGGTCATTCGCGACCTCCGAAATGTGGAAGAACATCTCTTTCAGATTCCCCGCTACCGTGATCTCCTCCACCGGATAGGTCAGTTCGCCACCAGAGATCCACAGCCCCGACGCCCCACGCGAGTAGTCGCCGGTTACCAGGTTCGCTCCGTGGCCGAGGAACTCGGTGACGTAGAGTCCCTCTTTGACGTCGGCAATCATCTGCTTGGGAGTTCTCGCTCCGGGCTGCAGAAAATAGTTGCCCGGCCCGATGCCCGGCGTCCCGGCCAGCCCGCGCGAGGCGTTCGCGGTCGTTTCCAAGCCAAGTTTCTTCGCGGTATAGGTGTTGAGCAGATACGATTTCAGCACCCCGTTTTCGATCACCAGCTTGCGCCGCGTGGGAATGCCTTCGCCGTCGAACGGGGCCGTTCCAAAGCCGCCCGGCATCGTCCCGTCATCGATCACGGTCACGGTGTCTCCCGCGATTTTTTGGCCCAGCTTGCCCGCCAGGAACGACGCGCCGCGATACACCGAGTCGCCGTTCACGCCTTCGAAGATGTGCTCAAGAATCGACGCCGACACCATCGGGTCGAAAATGACCGGCACATGCGCGGTCTTTGCTTTGCGGGCTCCCAGACGCCGTACCGTGCGTTGAGCAGCGACCTTGCCAACCTCTTCGGCCGACTCGAGCTTCGCCAGGCTCCGCGCCACCGAAAACCAGAAGTCGCGCTGCATGTTGCCTTTTTCGTCTTGGGCGATCGGGATCGCAGCCACCGAGCAGTACGACCGCCGGTACTCGCCGACAAACCCATGCGAGTTCACCAGCACCTTGCGCCCCGTGGCCGCGTCGAAGGAACCACCTTCGGAATTCTTGATGCGCGGATCGAAATCCATCGCCGCCTTCTCGGCCCGCCGCGCATAGTCGATGCGCGCCTCGCCCGGCAGCGAGTAAACGTCTTCGTGATACAGATCCAGAGCGCCCGACAGCGAACCCAGTTGGCGGGCTTCCGGAATACCGCCAAACGGATCTTCGGAAGTGATCTTCGCCAGCTCGAGCGCCGACTTCAGCATGCGTTCGAGCCCTTCGCGCGAGAAATCGCTGGAATAGGTACTGGCCGCGCGCTTGCCGAAAAACACTCGCACACCGATCGACCGCGCCCCCGATTCCTTTAAGGTCTCGACCTGGCCCAGGCGAACCGTGGTTGAAAACTCATCGCCCTCGCGGGCCACAGCTTCTGCCGCGGTTGCACCGCCGGTCATGGCACGGCGCACGAGGTCCTGCGCGATTTCTTTGAGGTCAGTTTCGAGTCTCGGGGTTTTATTTTCGGCTTGAGCCGAAGCGATCGTTTGCGTTTCAGACATAGTGGAATTCTTCACTACAGAGGCACAGAAAAAACCAAACGAGCAAGGACTGTACCAACCCGGCGTGCCCGGACCCAGTCGCTAGAAGCCAGTGGCCCCTTTACTGCATAAACCCGCCGGTGTCCTTGCGCGCGGTTCCGCCGACGGTCAGTCGATCTACCTTGATCGTGGGAATCCCCACCCCCACCGGCACGGCCTGGCCGTCTTTGCCACAAGTGCCGACGCCTTCATCCAGTTTCAAATCGTGCCCGACCATCGAAACGCGGGTCAGGACATCGGGGCCGTTTCCAATCAGCGTCGCGCCTTTGATCGGCGCCGTGATTTTGCCATCCTCGATCATGTAAGCTTCCGATGCCGAGAACACGAACTTTCCGTTCGTGATGTCGACCTGCCCGCCGCCAAAGTTCACCGCATAAATTCCGTGCTTCACGGAGCGAACAATGTCATCGGGATCATCCTGCCCGGCCAGCATATAAGTATTGGTCATGCGAGGCATGGGAATGTGTTCGTAGCTTTCGCGCCGTCCATTCCCTGTGTCGGCGATGCCCATCAGCTTCGAAGAGAGTTTGTCACTCAGGTAGCCCTTCAGGATTCCGTTTTCGATCAGCACGGTTTCCTGCGTCGGCTGTCCTTCATCGTCCACATTTAGCGACCCGCGCCGCCAAGGCATCGTTCCGTTATCGACCACCGTGCACTTTTCGCTGGCCACACGTCGTCCCACAAGGCCGGCGAACGCCGAGGTCTTCTTGCGGTTGAAGTCCGCTTCCAGGCCGTGTCCGACGGCTTCATGCAGGAGCACGCCCGGCCACCCGGAACCGAGCACGACTTCCATCTCGCCCGCCGGCGCTTCACGCGCGTCTAACTGCAAGATCGCCTGTCGCGCTGCTTCCTTCGCGAAATACTCCGGACTCTTCTCTCCGAAGAAGAAGTCCAGCGCCACGCGCCCCCCGCCGCCCGCGCTGCCACGCCCCGACTGCTCTCCGCTCTTCGCGATGCACGACGCATTCAGTCGCGCCAGGGGCTGCGAATCTTCCGCAATGGTGCCATCCGAGGTCGCTACCAGGATATTCCGCAATTCATCGGCATAACTCGCGCGCACTTCCTTGATCCGCGGATCGTACGCCCGCGCGGCCCCATCGATGCGCATCACCAGTTCCACCTTGGCCGTGATCTCCGCATCCACCGAGGGCAACGTCACCGGGTAAAGACTTCGTGCTGCGCTCTTCTGAAATCCGACGGTCGGCGTCTTTGCAGGGCCCGAGGCAATCAGTGCCGCCGTGCGAGCCGCATGCAGAATTCGCTCGGGAGAAAGGTCATCCGTGTAGGCATACCCGGTGCGTTCACCCGAAACCACGCGCACGCCGCAGCCGGCGGAAATCCCCTGCGAGGCAGACTTCACCATCGACTCGTCAACCATAAGGGACGTCGAAGACAGATACTCAAAATAGAGGTCGGCATAGTCCCCGCCAGCCGAAAGAGCAGCGGCGAGATAGCGGGAAAGGTCTGGCTGCGTCAGCCCGTAGTGTTTGAAAAAGAAATTTTCGTGATTCACAGGTATTAGATGCCTCAGGCCCGGACCCGGACTCCGGGCACTCTGCGGGATTCGTTCATTATCCCATATTAGCTTCCCCACTCCCGCCGTGTTCACCCATCACAGGCACCTCCCATCCTGCTGAAAAAATGACGACTATGACGGCAGAAACCCTCTCGCGGCTGCTCGAGGGCTTGCTTGGCGGCGCTCGGCACGCGACCGTGCTCGAAAACGGCGCCCGCATTGTTAACCTCGCCGAGTCGCGCTACTCCGTTTCTGGCGAGTACAACAAATGCCTGCTGCATCTCGGGTCGGCCGAGCGCAACGCCGTCCGCAGAATCCTGCACGCGGATCTCCGCAATGGTAGCTGGCGCCTGATGGTCCAGAAACTCGTGGCTCCGACCTTGCCCATCCATCCCGCGACCGGCACGATCCTGCGCTACCTCGCGCCTCGCATCGACTGGACACTGATGGGTGTGGATGAGCCCTGGCGCGACGGCGTTCGCGCTATCTTCCGGAGACGTTCGGCCACATCGAGCCGCGAATGGAACCGGGACCCCCGCGAACTTTCTTCCGCGAGAGCGTGCGCGGAGTGAGGTTTCGAGGCTGTTTAGTCCTTCCACGCCCCCAATAGCCGTCGCAAGGTCACCAACTGCCCCAGGTGATACGCGTTGTGGTCCGCGACCAGCAAAGCCTCGCGCAGGACGGTCTGCCCGTCTCCCCAGCGCAGCGGAGCATGCAGGTCAGTCTTCGGATTCTTGACCAACCCCTCCATCTCCCTCAAGTCCTTGCGAAATTGCTCAATGCTCTTCACCCAGGCCGCCGCCCTCGGCGGCGCATCACTCGTCGGCCAGTATCCCGCAGGAAATTCCGGGGAAACATGCTTCCCGTTGCGGCTGAACTCCAGGATGTCCCACTGTGCAATCCGCATGTGCTCCAGCACCATCCACGCCGTATAGGGAACTTCGGCGACTTTCTTCCCGCGAAGGTTTTCCGGGAAATCCTTGATCACATCGTCGAACCGGGCATGCGCGCCTCCACCTTGCAGTACATACAGCAGGTGCTCGCGCAGTGATTGGTCATGATGGATCTTCATGAGTTCTTTGCCTCTCCAGCAATTCAGTTCAGCCCCACTCCGCCGCTCGCCGGTGCTTCCGAATCCGGCTTCTCTCCCCGGTAGACGCGTGAAATGCCACGTACGATTCGCCGCATGGGGAGCCCGGTCTTGTCGTCTGCGAGGAAAACCTCACCCACTCGCGTTCCGCGGAAATACCATCGCCGGAACAGCGCCAAGTGCTCCATAATTTCGAGACCCCTCGCATTTGCCAGCGGCGTAATCCCCTCCAGTGCCATCTGCACTCGCGATTCCATCGACTGCGATTTCGTGTGCTCCGAGGTCTGGATCGGAAACTCCACTGGACCTGCGATGCGGCCCGCATCGATCCTGAAAAGCGCGACGCAGTTTTCGGCGATCGCAGGCTGCGCGATGACCCCCACCATCCGGTCCACGCGCCGTACCACTTCGGGCAGTTGTCCCAGCACCGGTTTCAGTTTTTCCAGTCGTGCATGCAGGCTTGCCGCGCTCTCGAACTCCAGATTGCCGGATGCCTCTTCGCGCTCCCGGGCCAACTCGCCTTCCAAAGATCTTCCGCCCGTATCCAGAAACGCCTGCACGTGCTCCACCTCTCCCCGATACTCATCATCAGTGCAGCCTTTGAAGCAGGGCGCGAGGCACATTTTCATCTCAGAATAGATGCATCCCGGGAAGGCCGGGTCGGGATGCAAATCGCCCACACAACGGCGCATTTTGAAAAAATCGAGCGAATCGTTCATGAACTTCTCAGCAGCCGTCCGCGAGGGAAACGGCCCATAGTAGAGCGACTTGCCGTTGAGGCGTCCCAACCGCGTGGTGACCGACGCGCGCGGGTATTCGTTCTCCAGATGCAATTTCACGAGTGGTGCAAAGCGAAGCCGCAAGCGCGATGCGTAAGTCTTCGGAAACTCCGCTTTCAGCGCCTGATATAGCAAGAACCCGGACTGGAAGTCCGAGCCCACCGGCGTGTACTCGATCGAGCGCACGACGCTCCGGAGGTTCAAGCGCTTGCTGCGCTCACCCGGCGATGACAGCAGCCGCCGCATCCGGCGTTGCAAGTTCGCCGTCTTGCTGACGTAAGGTTCACTGCCCGCTTCTCCCCGCAGCACAAAGACCGCCGGGACCGCTGGAAGGGCGGAAAAAATCTCGTGATCGCGGCCCGCTTCGAACTCCAGCCGATTTAGCAGCACTTGCAAATTCTAGAAGAAGCGGGGGATTCAGGCACGTTCCCCCCAGGTTTTTATCCTGCCGCCGTCTCGCAACGGCCAATTCCTGCGCTGCTTGCTGCCTTCGTTTGGATACAATGAGATGTAGAGAACAAACGTGTAGGCAGATACGTAGTCCTTAGTGGTGAAAAACTTTATGAAGCTATTGCGGCCTGTGCTGTTGGCAATCTTGCTGGCGGGAGCCTTTTTTTACTTCACCACCTGGAAATCCTCTCCCCTGCACCTTTCGAACTGGATCAATCGCCCCGTCAAAGTCGAGATCACGGAGGCGGCTGCCGGCGAATCGCTCGACCCCGAAGAGCAGAACAACATCCTCGTCTACCGCAAGAACATCCCCTCGGTCGTGAACATCACCTCCAAGGCCGTCGCGTTCGACTTCTTCTACGGACTGGTTCCCCAGGAAGGCCAGGGCTCGGGCTTCGTCATCGATAAGGAAGGCCACATCCTCACCAACTACCACGTGATCGCCGACGCCCGCCAGGTCGAAGTCACCATGCACAACCGGAAGAAATTCCGCGCCACGGTGATCGGGACCGACCCGGCGCACGACTTAGCCGTCATCAAGATCGACGCTCCCAACCTCACCCCGGCCGTGCTCGGCGATTCCAAGAACCTTCAGGTCGGCCAGAAGGTCTATGCCATTGGCAATCCCTTCGGTCTGGCCGGCACCATGACGCGCGGGATCGTTAGTTCGATCCGTCCGGTGAAGGAACCCAACGGTGCGACCATCGATGAAGCCATTCAGACCGATGCCGCCATTAATCCCGGCAACTCTGGCGGACCGCTCATGAACGGGCATGGGGAAGTCATCGGGATCAATACTATGATCCTTTCCAGCGTCGGCCAGAATGCCGGCATTGGCTTCGCTATCCCCATCAATACCGCAAAAGCTGTTCTCAATGACCTGGTCACGCTCGGTCGAGTGCGGCGACCGGCCCTGGGGGTTTCCACAATACCGATCGGTCCGGAACTCGCTCAGCAGGTGGGTTTGCCGGTCGACTTCGGGCTCCTGATCATTAAAGTTCTGCCCGGCGGTGCCGCAGAGCGGGCCGGATTACGCGGAGGCAACGAACGCGCCTACCTCGGCAACATCCCCATCATGCTGGGCGGCGATCTCATCGTCGCCATCAATGGGGAAAACATCGAAGACCAGCAAGACCTGGCCCAGGTGATGAATGCACATCGTGCCGGGGACGCGGTGAAGGTAACGGTCTACCGTGGAAAGCAGAAAATGGAAGTACCCGTGACTCTGGGCGAAGCAAGGGAGCAGGTCTAGCAGCACAAGACTTCGAGATTTCTCCGCCCAGCCACAAGCCTAGAAAGAGACACTCTCCCTGCTCGGGACGCCGCCTCCGGTCCCGGCTCCCAGTCGTGATAAGCTATCGCCCTGCCTATGACCGCCGTCCGCTAATTCTGCTGGTCTTGTTCTGGGGAGGCTCGCCGCGTCCCGACGCGGCTGCGTGCCTCTCGTACTGCCCACCGACAGCCAGAAAGGATTCCTTCCCATGAAATTTGTGGACAAGGCACTCGCACGGCGCCTGGAGTCGGCCGAAGAGATGCCGCAAGTGGATTGCGCGCGCATGCTGCAGAAACTTCGCCCTAAAATCGGGGCCGCCTTCGAGCCTTTTTGTGGCGGTCACGTGATCTTCGCCGGGCTCAATTCTCCTATCGGCCACGCCGCCGGTCTCGGCTTCGACGCAGCCCTCACGGCCGCTGATCTGGACCGCCTGGAGGCGTTCTACAGGTCTCACGGCGCACCGGCCCAGCTGGATCTATGCCCGCTCACCGATCCGAGCGTTCTCGAGTTGGTCAGCAAACGCCGTTATGCGCTCGCCGAGCTCAACAACGTTTTGTATTGCCCGCTTAGCTCGCCGATGATGGCAGACGTGCCCCCGGACGTATCCATCCGGCGTGGCACGCCCGAAGAAGCGGCGCTGTTCTCGCAGATCGTGTCTCATTGTTTCTTCGATAAGACCGCACCACCCGATGGGTTCGCCGACATGCTCGCCCCTTTGTTCGCCTTGCCCGAAGGTATGACCTATCTCGCCTCGGTGAGTGAAAAGCCGGTAGCCGCAGCCGCGGGACGAATCATCCCGGAACACCGCATCTTCGCCTTGTTTGGAGCGGGGACGCTGCCCGAGTTCCGTAACCGCGGAATTCAGACGGCGCTCTTGCGCACCCGCCTCAAAGCTGCGGCCCAGGCAGGTTGCGAGTATGCGGTCGTGATTACCCGAGGTGGAACCATCTCTGAGCGGAACTGCCTGCGGCTCGGGTTCCGCATCGCGTACAGTAAGGCAACCGTTATCAAGCACTGGGACAGCGCGTAACCGTTTCCAAGCCGCGGTCAGCACGTTGATGCGTTTTCGAAGTCAGCATTCGGCACTCAGCATTCAGCCGTTTCAAATCCTGCAACGGATCCCAATCGGCTGAGTGCTGAATGCTGACGGCCGAATGCTCTACTCTGTGCCCCCGTGTCTCTGTGGTGAAGAGTAAACTCAAGACCCTGCCCCATGAACGTCGACTCGATACGCGCCTACTGCCTCTCCTTCGACCACGCTACGGAAAAGCTTCAATGGGGCGACGACCTTTGCTTCAAGATCGGCGGGAAGATCTTTGCCATGCTCGGCCTCGATAATCCCCGGCTCTGCTTCAAGTGCGATCCCGAATGCTTCGCCGAACTAATTGAGCGAGAGCATATTCGTCCTGCGCCTTACGTCGGCCGTTACAAATGGGTCATGCTTGACCGCCTCGACGCACTGCCCAAAACCGAACTCGAGCACCTGATCCGCCAGTCCTATGCGATGGTGTCAGCGAAGGCGCCAAGAGCGCGGCATCGTCAAGGAAAATCTCGAGCAAACTCTCGCGCGACAAAATCCAAGCGCCGCCGGCCAGCTGAGCGCTCAACAAGGAAGCGACGCTAGACCCCGCCGCTTTCGACAAACTTGCCCGCTTTGTGCCAGACTTTCCCGGCGCGAGGATTGACTTGACCCTGTTCGGAGCGATCGAGGCCGGAGGAACGAAATTCGTTTGCGGAATTGGCACAGGCCCCGAAGACCTGCGCCTGGTCAGTTTTCCGACTGCGACTCCGGCGGCCACGCTCGATCAGATCGTCGATTATTTTCGTAGGGAAGCGGGCTCTGCCCTCAATGCCGTCGGGGTCGGAGCTTTTGGTCCGGTCGATCTTCGGCCGGAGTCCCCGACTTTCGGTTACATCACTTCAACCCCTAAGCCCGACTGGCAGCAATGTGACCTGGCGGGCACCCTGCAGCGCGCGCTCGACGTTCCCGTTGGCTTTGATACCGACGTCAATGCGGCGGCCGCTGGCGAAGCCCGCTGGGGCGCGGGCCGTGGCATTCCCGACTTCCTCTATCTCACCGTAGGAACCGGAATCGGCGGCGGAGCCATAGTGAACGGCGAGGTCATCCACGGACTGCTCCACCCCGAGATGGGACATATTCGCGTTCCTCATGATCCTAACCAGGATCCTTTCCCCGGCTGTTGCCCCTACCACAAGGATTGTCTCGAAGGCCTCGCTTCGGGCCCCGCCATCGAGGCTCGCTGGGGAACTCCGGCGCCAAAGCTTCCTGCCGATCATGCCGCCTGGAAACTCGAAGCCCGCTATCTCGCCATGGGACTTGCCACCTGGATCTGCACTCTGTCTCCTGAGCGCATTCTCCTCGGCGGCGGCGTCATGCAGCAGAAATTGCTCTTCCCAATGGTTCGCAAAGAACTCCTCGGTCTGCTCAACAGCTACATCCGCGTGCCTGCGATCCTCGAGCGCATTGATACCTACGTGGTCCCCCCTCAACTCGCGAGCCGCGCCGGCGTGCTGGGCGCGCTGGTTCTGGCCGAGCATATCTTCCGCAACCCAAGCGCGCGCATCGGAGCGCCCTTGGCAGGAGCCGACGCATGGCGCTGAACTCGACCCTGGTTAAAAGCACGGTTGTGGCTGCCCTGGGAGGCCTCCTGTTCGGCTTCGATACCGCCGTCATCGCGGGCGCGACAAGCCAGCTGACGACTACCTTTCACCTTACTCCTAACGGTTTGGGCGAGACCGTCTCGATTGCTCTCTGGGGTACGGTTGCCGGAGCGTTGCTCGCGGGCATTCCCGGAGATCGCTACGGCCGGCGCGACAGTCTGCGCGTCATGGCTGTGCTCTATTTGCTTTCCGCGCTCGGTAGCGCCTTCGCGCCCAACTGGACACTTCTCGTGATTTCCCGTTTCATCGGAGGTCTCGCTATCGGTGGCTCCTCGGTGCTCGGCCCGATGTACATCGCCGAAATTTCTCCAGCTCGCTGGCGCGGCCGCCTGGTTGGCTTTTTCCAATTCAACGTGGTCGCCGGGATTCTTCTGGCTTACTTCTCTAACTACCTGGTCGGCCGCTCCCTGATGGGCAGTCCCCTCGAGTGGCGCTGGAAGCTCGGAATCTCCGCCATTCCCGCCGCGCTATTCTTCCTGATGCTGTTCGGCATTCCCCGCAGCCCCCGCTGGCTGGCGCGCAAGGGACGCGCCGATGAAGCCCGTATGGTCCTGGAGGCGATCGGGGAGGAGAACATCGATTCGGAACTCGCCGCGATGAATACCGCCTTCGAGCGCGAAAAGCGGCAGGGCAAGGAGCGCCTGTTTACCGGTCGCCACCGCCTGCCGATTTTCCTCGCCGTTTCGATCGCGATGTTCAATCAGCTTTCGGGCATCAACGCCATTCTTTATTACCTGAACGACATCTTCGCGGCAGCCGGCTTCAGCAAAATGTCCTCGGACCTGCAAGCGGTCGCCATCGGAGCTACCAATCTGCTCTTCACCACGCTGGCCATGTCGATCATCGACAGCGTCGGGCGCCGCACCCTGATGCTTGTCGGCTCCGTGGGCACCGCGCTCAGCCTCGCCGGGGTGGCCGCGATTTTCGGGTCTGGCCGGAGCCAGGGTCTGCTGGTCTGGCTCCTGATCGGTTTCATGGCTGCCTTTGCTTTCTCGCAGGGTTCGGTAATCTGGGTCTACATCAGCGAAGTCTTTCCCACCAACGTGCGCGCCCGAGGGCAGAGCCTCGGCAGTTCCACTCACTGGATCATGAATGCGATCATCTCCTGGAAGTTCCCCGTGATCGCCGCCTACTCGAAAGCAGCCCCCTTTGTCTTCTTTTCCGCCATGATGGTTCTGCAATTCTTCGTGGTTCTCTTCTCCTATCCCGAAACGAGAAACGTTGTTCTCGAAGACATGGAAAAGAAGCTCTCCTCCGCCTGACCTTGCATTTGACTCGCTCTCACTCGCTGGGCTAGCCTCAAAGTTCACCCGGATTCGTGTTCCCTCCGGGGAACCCTGTCTCCACTCAACCTGATGCGATTCCACCGACATCTTCTGCTGCCGATCCTCCTGTCTTGCGCGCTGGCCGCCGCAGCCGCTCCCATGCGGCCGGTCCATGCTTCACATGGCATGGTGGCGAGCATGCACGAGCTGGCCTCACGGGCGGGAGTTGAAGTGATGCAGGGCGGTGGAAACGCCGTGGATGCCGCGGTCGCCACGGGCTTTGCCCTGGCCGTAGTCTTCCCCGAGGCCGGCAACCTTGGAGGCGGCGGCTTCATGCTCATCCGCAGGGGCGATGGCGCTGCGCGCTTCATCGACTATCGTGAGAAAGCTCCCGCCGCGGCGACCGCCAACATGTATCTCGACGCCCAGGGAAACGTCATCCCCAACGCCAGCCTCGTCGGATACAAGGCCATTGGCGTTCCCGGTTCCGTCGCTGGCCTCGCCTTTGCCCAGAAAACCTACGGCAAGCTGCCCTTGTCACAAGTTATGGCCCCCGCGATTAAGCTCGCTCGCGAAGGGTTTGCTCTCGAATGGGAAGATGCCGAGGCATATCGGGACGCCGACCTGGCCCGCTTCCCTGAATCGAAACGTATCTTTCAGCACGACGGAAACTACTACAAGCCGGGCGAGATCTTCCGCCAGCCCGAACTTGCTGCCACGCTCGAGCGCATCGCGAAGAACCCCGACGACTTCTATCACGGATCCATGGCTCAGGAACTGGCCGCCGCCGTCCAGAAGGGCGGTGGTCTCATCACGGCAGACGACCTGGCCCGCTACGAGGTCAAAGAGCGCGAGCCGATCCGCGGAACCTACCGTGGCTATGACATCATCAGCGCGCCGCCTCCGTCCTCCGGCGGAATCGCGCTGCTTGAGACCCTGAATATTCTGGAAGGCTTCGATCTGGCGAAGTATGGGAACCGTTCGGCCCAGTCCATCCACCTGACTTCCGAGGCCTTTCGGCGTGCGTTCTACGATCGCGCTGAGTTCCTCGGGGACCCGGATTTCTCAAGAATTCCCGTGGCTCAGCTCATCGACAAGCGTTATGGCGCCGGCTGGCGCGAGTCGATCGATTCTGCGCATGCCACCGCGAGCAAAGATCTTCACCGGCCTGCGGTCTTCAACGAACTCGAACAATACGCGCAATCCCATCAACCGCGAGCCGCCCGGAGCGAACCGCAGAACACCACGCATTATTCGGTGGTCGATTCGGCCGGCAATGCCGTGGCCGTGACAACTACGCTCAATGACAGTTTCGGTTCCCGTGTCACCGCGGAAGGACTCGGATTCCTGCTCAACGATGAGATGGATGACTTTGCTTCCAAGCAGGGCGCTCCCAATGCCTATGGTCTGATTCAGGGTCCTGCCAATGCGATTGGGCCGGGCAAGCGCCCGCTGTCGGCGATGACGCCCACCATAGTTTTGAAGGACGGAAAGCTGTATTTGGTGCTCGGCGCCGAAGGTGGACCCACCATCATCACCAACGTTGCCAACATGCTGATATCGGTGGTCGATTTCGGCCTCGACATTCAGGAAGCCGTAAATGCACCACGCTTCCACCAGCAGTGGATGCCGGATGAAATTCAACTCGAGGATAGAGTCTCTCCCGATACCATTCATCTGCTCGAGACCAAGGGGTACAAGATTCATACCGCGCATTTCATGGGCGATAGCGAGTGCATTGCCATCGATCCAAAAACGGGCGAACGGCTAGGCGCAAGCGACGGCCGTCACAATGGGAAGGCGGTAGGCTACTAGAAGCCGCTTACGGTGTTGATTGAGAACATCGGCTTAAGCCGGACAACCGGTTGGTAATCTGGGCAAGGCTTCAGCCGCGCGACGACAGGTTTGTATCAGGGCACGGCTTTAGCCGCGCTGAGACAGTGGCCCTATTAGGTGCGGCTTTGGCCGCTGGCCCGTATCATCGGACAAAGGCAGAATCATGCAAAAAGCGGTTTCCACCTACGTCTACATCAAGGAGCGCCTGCACCCCGGTCTGCTCGACGGACTGGTTCGCGGCGGTGCCCAGGCCATCGAGATTTTCGCCGCGCGCCAGCATCTCGACTACGCCAACCGCAAGCAGCACGTCCGCGAAATCGCTGACTGGTTCCGTTCCACCGGGATTCCGTTGAATTCCGTCCACTCCCCTCTTTATGCGGACTACGAATTCGGCCGCGCCGGGGCGCCCCCGGTCAATGTCGCCTCCACCGATCGCGCCGGGCGCATCGAGGCCATGGACGAAGTCAAGCGCGCCCTCGAAATCGCCGAGCAGATTCCGTTCCGGTTCCTCATCCAGCACCTCGGTACCAGCAATGAGGCATTCCACGATCGCAAGTTCGAAGCTGCGATGACGTCCATCGAGCACCTGCGTGCTTTCGCCAAGCCCCTGGGTGTGCGCATCCTGCTCGAAAATATCCCCAATGAACTGGCGACCCCCGACAAACTGGTGGAACTCATCCACGCCGCACATTTTGACGACGTCGGCATCTGTTTCGACTTCGGACACGCGCACATCATGTCGAACGTCGCCGAGGCCTTCGAGATCGTGAAACCCCACGTCCGTTCGACCCACGTGCACGACAACGCGAAAGACCGCGACGCGCACTTGTGGCCGGGCGAGGGTTCGGTCAACTGGAAAGAAGCCATGGAATTGTTGCGCAGCGCGCCGAACACGCCCCCGCTGCTTCTCGAAATCGAGCACGACGATAAGGTGAACCCGATCGAAAAAATGCAGCCGACGTTCGATAAGCTTGAAACAGCCTGACGGAATTGATCCTCCATGACTGAAATCATGTCTCCACCGATCACGACGATCGCCGAAATCGGCAAGCACGAAGGCCAGTCCGTCACCATTCGTGGCTGGCTCTACAATCTGCGCGAGAGCGGCAAGCTTCTGTTCCCCATCTTCCGCGACGGTAGCGGCCAGATCCAGGGCGTCGTACCCAAGAACGCCGTCTCGCCCGAAACTTTCGTGGCACTCAAAGGCCTTACGCAGGAATCGAGCCTGATCGTCGAAGGCAAGGTGCGCGCTGATAAGCGTGCTCCCGGCGGCTATGAACTTGACGTTGCCAACGTACAGGTCCTGCAGAAGGTTCCCGAGTCTGAGCCGTATCCGATCACTCCCAAAGAGCACGGCGTCGACTTCCTTATGGAGCATCGCCACCTCTGGATCCGCTCCCCGCGCCAGGCTGCCATCCTGCGCGTGCGGGCCGAGATTATCAAAGCCGCCCGCGACTTCTTCGACGACCGCGGCTTCACGCTGACCGACCCGCCGATCCTCACGCCCGCCGCATGCGAAGGCACGACCACGCTGTTTCCGGTCGACTACTTCGAAGAGCAGGCCTACCTCACCCAATCCGGCCAGCTTTACATCGAAGCGACGGCGATGGCCCTCGGCAAGGTCTACTCGTTCGGCCCCACGTTTCGAGCGGAAAAATCCAAAACGCGCCGCCATCTTACCGAGTTCTGGATGGTCGAGCCCGAAGTCGCCTACGCCACCCTCGACGACCTCATGGAACTGGGCGAGGGGCTCATCACCTTCATCGTGAAGCGCTGCCTTGAGAAACGCCGCGCCGACCTGCACACCATCGGCCGTGATATCTCCAAGCTCGAAAAGATCGGCACGCCCTTCCCGCGCATCACCTACGACGAAGCTGTCGAGCGTTTACAGGAAGGCTTTGCGACGGGCGCTCTCGAGAACAAGTTCGAATGGGGAGGCGACCTCGGCTCGCCCGACGAGACTTATCTGTCCTCACAGTTTGAACGCCCGCTGATGATTCACCGGTATCCTGCAAAAGTAAAAGCCTTCTACATGGAACCAGACCCGCAGCGTCCCGACCTTGCCCTGTGCGTCGACGTGCTCGCGCCCGAAGGCTACGGCGAAATCATCGGTGGCTCACAGCGTATGGCCTCGTATGATCTGCTGCTCCAGCGGATCCACGAGCACGGCTTGCCCGAAGAAGCTTTCAAGTGGTATCTGGACCTGCGCAAGTTCGGCGGTGTTCCGCACGGAGGGTTCGGCATGGGAATCGAGCGTGCTGTCGCCTGGATCTGCGGGCTCGAACACGTCCGCGAAACGATCCCATTCCCGCGAATGCTGCACCGGCTGTACCCGTAATAACATTTTTTCGTTGCAGTGAGAGGTTTCCCTTGCGCCCTTTGCGGATTTTCTTCGCGACCTTTGCGGTTAAAGGTTTTTTGAAGCTAACTCGAGACCTGAAACTCGAAACTTAAAAACTCGCATGACGCCAACGCCCAACACATCTTTCAGCAGCATCACTCCCAAACAGATTCGTGTGATCGGCGTTCCCCTCGACCTCGGCCAGTCGCGCCGAGGTGTCGACATGGGCCCATCCGCGGTCCGAGTCGCCGGCCTCGAAGCTCGCCTGGAAGCCATCGGCCACGTCGTCGAAGACGGGGGCAACGTCGCGGTCGCCATGCCCGAGCAGAAAAAAGAGGGTGCGGCGAATGCAAAGTACTTGAAGGAAATTACTGCCACCTGCACGAAGAACGCGGAACTGGTTTTCAAGAGTCTCGAAGCTGGCAAGGTCCCGCTCGTTCTCGGCGGGGATCATTCCGTCGCGGCCGGCACGGTCGCAGGTGTCGCCGAGTTCTACCGCAAGCAGAGCCAGAAAATCGGATTGATCTGGATCGACGCCCACAGCGACATCAACACCCCCGAGACGTCTCCAAGCGGAAACGTCCACGGCATGCCCTTGGCCGCCATCATGGGACTCGGCCCATCCGAACTCGGCAACCTCTACAACTTTTCTCCCAAGGTGCACCCGGAGAATTGCGTGCTGGTGGGAATCCGCGACGTCGACTCGCACGAGAAGGAGAACATCCGTCGCGCAGGAGTCGAAGTCTTCACCATGCGAGACATCGACGAGCGCGGTATGCGCTCCGTCATGGAAGAAGCTCTGCGCATGGCCGGGCGCGGCACCGCCGGATATCACGTCTCGCTCGATATGGACTGGATCGACCCCGAAGACGCTCCCGGTGTCGGCACTCCAGTCTGGGGCGGTGCAACCTACCGCGAAGCCCACCTCGCCATGGAGATCATCTCTGACCACGGCCGCATGCTGAGCATGGAGATCGTTGAAGTAAACCCGGTCATCGACGAGCATAACCAGACCGCTGATCTCGCCGTAGAACTCGCGCTCTCAGCCTTTGGCAAAAAGATTCTCTAGCGTATGATTCTTGTTTCAACCGGCTTGGACCTATGATGCGATCCGCCCTCCCGGTCGTTCTCGCCTTGATGTGCCTGCTTGTCTCACACCCTACCCGCGCCCAGGAACACAATTCCCCGGCCAAGCGGGCCGACAGCTCGGTTCAATCAATTGATGGCGGAGCGGGCCCCTGCTCCGTGATGCTCACCGCGACCGCAGATTCGAAGCCCGTCGTAGCAGCGGACGTAAAGGTCCACGTTGAGTATGGCTTTGCCGGTGCCCGTCGGCTTGATCTTGAGGCCTACACCGGCAATGACGGCAAGGTGAAGTTCACGGGGCTGCCGGCGCGGGTCCACCGGCCACCACTGCAGTTCAAGGCCTCAAAGGACGCGCTCGCGGGCACGGCCGTCTACAACCCTGAGGCCGAATGCAACGCCGAGCACGAGATTATTCTCACGCGGAAAACTCA
>Ga0306923_10000716_pt1 | contig 27014 bp, 26 predicted proteins | sample sta12Can44000108_FD_203841 | JGI IMG/M metagenome (GOLD analysis project Ga0306923, IMG submission 203841) | Lab enrichment of tropical soil microbial communities from Luquillo Experimental Forest, Puerto Rico - statanox.12C.anox.44.000.108 (v2)... | ecosystem: Environmental > Terrestrial >... | reverse complement strand
GCGACACGAACGGCTCATCGAGCAGCAGCAGATCGGGCGTGACCGCAAAGGCGCGCGCCAGCGCAACCCGCCGGGCAAGCCCGAGCGAAAGCTCGCCGGGATAGTGATCGCGATGCACCGCGAGCCCGAGCGTTGCAAACAGCGCGGCAAGCTCGCCGTCGCTTGCCTGCGGCGCCGCGATGCGCACGTTCTGCTCCACCGTGCGCCAGGGCAAAAGCCGCGGCTCCTGGAAAACCATACCCAGCGTGCCATGAGCGGGAAGCGTTACGCGGCCCTCGAACTCGCGGTCGAGTCCGGCAACAATCCGCAGCAAGGTGGTCTTGCCGCAGCCCGAGGGGCCGACCAGTGCGACCACCTCGCCGCTCTCCAGGTGCAATATCAGCTCGCCCAGGACGGGGAGACATCCTCCCGACGCCGCGCGATAGGATTTTTGCTTGATGACGATGTCAAGCCGGTCGCGGACGCCAGCGGGCGACGTGTCGTTCAAGCGGCTGCACCAGAAAGGTTTCGACTGCAAGCATGACGGCGATGAAGGCGAGAGCATAGGCCAGGATACGGGTCACGTCGAACAGCTGGAATGCGACGCCGATCTCGAAGCCCACGCCGTTGGGCCGCCCGAGCAGCTCGACAATGAGCACGATCTTCCAGACCAGCGACAGGCCGGAGCGGGCGGCGGCAGCGAGATAGGGCGCAAGCTGCGGCAACACGACGTGGCGCAAGCGCGTCAAGGCCGGCATGCGAAACACCTGCGCCATGTCATCGAGCGCGCGGTCGAGCGAGCGCGCGCCTTCCCGCACGGTCACGGTCGCAATTGGAAGCTTGTTGAGCGCCACCGCCGCGATGGCGGCGGTTTCGGTGAGCCCTGCCCAGACGTAAGCGAGCACGATGATGACGAGGGCCGGCAGGTTGAGAAGCGCGATCAGCCAGGGATCGCCGAGCCGGTCGGCGAGGCGCGAGCGGCCCATGAGCAGGCCGAGCAGCGAGCCGAGCGCCATGGCGATGACGAACGCCGCCGCCACGCGCGCGAGCGTCGCGCCGAGATTGAGTGCAAGCGCGCCGGAGCGCGCCTCATCGATGATTGCCAGCGCCACCGCCTGCGGGTCGGGCAGCAAACGCGCGCCTGCGATGCGCGAGCCGGCATACCAGGCCGCGATCAGCGCTGCGAGAGAGAACAGCCGCGCGCCCAAATCCGTCTACTCCAGGGCCGGGGAATAGAAGGTGCCGGGCGCGAGCGCGCGCGCGGAGCCGACCAGTGCCGCTCCGCCGGTCTCGGCGAGGACGAGATAGAGAGCGCCGGCGTCCGCCTCCTCCTGCGCGAGCGAACGGCGCACGATGCCCTCGGCGTAGCGCCGGCGATAGATCGCGAGCGCTTTTGCGTCACTGACGCGAAGCCTCGGCGCCAGCAGGTCCCATTCGGCTTGCGATGCCGCGAGAATTTCCTTTGCCCTGCGCGTGGCCGCGAGAAACCGGTCGATGGCGGAACGATGATGCGCGGCGAAGCCGCCGTCGAAGACGTAGCCGACCATTGCGACCGGTCCCTTGGCGCCGAGGCCTTGCACGACCCGGTCCATCGCAATGGCGCTTTGCAGTCCTCTGCTTTCCAGATCGGCGCAAAAATTCCAGTAGGTCAGGGTTGCGTCGATCTCGCCCTGTAATGCCTTCTCCGAAAGAAGCGGCGGCGCGCCATAGACGATGGTTGCCTCTCTTCTGAGATCGACGCCCGCGCGCAGCGCGAACGCCTGTAGCAACAGCCAGCTCTTGTCGAGCGGGCCTCCCGCGACGCCGAGCTTCCTGCCTTTGAGGTCGGCGACGTCGCGGATCGACGACTGCGCGGGCACCATCACTGCGCCGAGCGTGCTCGAGGAAGGATAAAAGACGAAGTCGTCGCCCAGCGAGCGCTCGCGCGCGACCCAGAGCCAATCGGAAAGCATGACATCGGCCGCGCCGCCTTTGAGCGCGATCTTGCCGGCTTCGGTCGAGGCAAGCTCCATGGTCTCGATCGCAAGATCCAGCTGGCGATCGATGCCGTGGGCCTTGATGACGTCAAGCTCCCACGCGAGCGTGCCGGTTTTCTGCACCGCAAGGCGAAGCCGGTCGGCGGCACCGGCATTCGCCGCGGCAACCGTGAGGATGGCGATCAAGGCGATGCGCAACAGGCAAGTCATCGGCGGACGATGCCATAGCCGGCGTCGCGGGCAAAGGCGCTACGCCGCCGGCAAGGTGCGGCGGAACAGGCCGCGCTGTGGGTCGTAGCCGATCACCGCCAACAGGAAGAATGCGGCGGCCGAGCCCAGCACGACCAGCGCGGAAACCGGCTCCAGCAGTCCGTAGAGCGCATAGCGGATGAGCTCGACCGCGTAGGTGAAGGGGTTGGCGAGCGCCACCAGGTAAAGAAGCTCGGACCCGCCCTCGCGCAGCCTCCACAACGGGTAGAGGGCGGAGGAGAAGAAGAACATGGGAAACATGACGAAGTTCATGGCGCCGGCGAAATTCTCGACTTGGCGGATATAGACCGAGAGGAACAGCCAGAGCGCTCCCAGCATCAGGCCCGCGAGAACAAGGGCCGGCAGCACGGCGAGCCAGCCGGATGCATCGAAGGTGACGTCGAACAGCGTGCAGACCAAAAGGAAGGCATAACACGTCATCACCGAGAGCGCGGTCCCCGCCGCGAGCTTGCAGCCCAGCAGCACCCAGCGCGGCAGCGGCGCGGTGAGCAAAAGCCGCATCATGCCCATTTCGCGGTCATAGACCATGGACAGCGAGGACTGCATTCCGTGAAACAGCAGGATGATCCCGAGCAGTCCCGGCACGATGTAGACCTGATAGGTGACGTAGGTCTTGTAGGGCGGAATGATGGAGACGCCGAACACGTTGTAGAAGCCGGCGGCGAACACGGCGAGCCACATCAGCGGACGCACCAGCGCGGACAACAGCCGGCCGCGCTGCTGGAGGAACTTGATGATCTCTCGCCTCGTGACGGCGCGCAGCGCCTGCATGGAGTGACCGACCTGCATGCCTGTTGGCCCTCACTCGCCGAGATGACAGGGCGACTCCGGCTCGTCGTCGCCGAGTGTATCGAGATTGTTGGACTTGTGCAGGAAGCCTTCGATCGGCGTCTGCGCCACCACGGCATAGGGCGCCGCAAGCAGGATCGCCTGGCGCAATTGATGGTCCCACTGACGCACGCTCACCGCGAGCCCCTTGTTGCCGTCAAAGCTCCCCTCGCTCAAAAGGAACTTGCGCAGCGCCCGGAACTCCTTCGAGCGCGCGCGCAACGCAGCCTGCGCCACCATCTTCACGGCAATCCAGCTGGCCCAGTCCGCGCCTTCCATGTGGCGGCCGCCGGAGCGCTTCTCGAAGCGCGAGTTGACTTGAGGGGCGCCGTTGTGGTCCCAGGTCCAGTGCCATGCCACGGGCTCGAGATCGATGCTGCCGGCGACCGGCCGCGGGCGCAGCGTGCGGTAGGGCACCTGCCGCGCGAACTCAAAAGCGCTGTCGGCAACGAATACGACGTCATAGTCCCGGTTGATGGCGCTGAGCAGGGCGGGATCGTTTTTTTCGCGCTCGCGCGGATCGGTGCCGGGCTTGAATTGCGCGCGCGCCACGATGTGTGCGCCGTATTTCTGCGCCGATCGCTCGAATGCCTTGGCCATGACTGTATCCTCGGCAAGCGGGCCTTCGAGCACGAGAAGGCTGCTCCATTTGCGCGATACGAAATCCTGCGCGAGGGCGTCCATGTACATGGCCAGGCTCGGCAGGGTATGGACGAATTCCGCAGCGCAGGCCGTGCGCCGCAGCGTGTCGTCCGTCACGGTTGCGTTGAAGACGAGAATGTCGCGCCCGCGAACGGCGTCGGCGAGCGGCTTGAACGCCTCTGCGGGCGCATCGACAATGAAGAAATGCATATCGCGGGTCGCGCGTGCCTGCGCAACCGCGCCGGCGACATCGGCGGGCGAGGCGACGCTGAAGCGCTCGATCGCGAGCTGCGTTCCGGCGACGCGCCCGAGTGCCTGCGCCTCGTCGAGACCGACCTGCGCGCCGACGAAAGGATGCTCGCGCCGCCTCAACACGAGCCGGCCGTAGCCGGTGATCGGCTCGTATCGGGGATCATCTGCAACCTCCACATAGCCGATGGCCAGCCGCTCGGGGGGACCCGGCTGCGGCGAACCCTGTGCGAAGCAGGACGGGGGAGCGAGCACACCGAGCAGGATGCCGAAGAGGCATGCGACGCGCATGGACAGACGCCCATTGATTGCGTTGGCTTGTCAGCCTACGCCCGATCAAAGAGAGTGGGCAACCAGCCGCTGGGGGACATTTCGGCGAGATGTGATCAGCGGCGCGACCGTGTCTTGTGGCACCGTAGTGCATCGACTTCACCGAACGCGATTCGCATGGACCAACCCTCCCAAGCTGCGCCGGCTTTGCTGCTGGATAATGTGAGCAAGAGCTTCGGCCCGGTCCGCGCCGTCGATGGCGTCAGCCTCAAGGCGTTTCCCGGCGAATTCATTGCAGTGCTGGGCCTCAACGGCGCCGGGAAGACGACGCTGTTTCAGATGCTTTGCGGGCTGCTTGCGCCGGACGGCGGGCGCATCGAGGTCATGGGGCATGACATGTCGCGCGACGGCGTGCCCGCGCTGGCGCGCCTCGGCATCGTATTCCAGCAGCCCACGCTCGACCTCGAGCTTTCCGTGGCTGCCAACCTCTATTTCCACGCCGGGCTGCACGGCTTGGCGCACCCGGTGGCGCGGGCGCGCATGGAGTCGCTGCTCGCCCGGTTCGGCCTCATTGCGCACGTCCACGCCCGGGCAGCGCAGCTTTCAGGCGGCAACCGCCGCCGCGTCGAGCTTGCTCGCGCGCTTCTGCACCAGCCGCGCCTCCTGCTGATGGACGAGCCGACGGTCGGGCTCGACCCGCAAAGCCGCAGCGACCTGCTGCGCCTCATGCGTGACATGCGAACGGAGCGCACGGTCGCGATCCTGTGGGCGACCCACCTCTGCGACGAAGTGCCCGGCGCAGACCGTGTGATCGTTCTCCATCGCGGCAAGCGCCTTGCGGACACGACGCCCGCGCAGCTCGTGGCCGCCGCCGGCGCCGCCAGCGTCGAAGAGGCGTTCCTGTCCATGACGGTGCGCACTCGATAGAGCAGGATGACTTTTCTTCGAAAATCGTCATCCTGCTCTATCTCTTTGTCTGCGCAACATCTCGCAAAACCGGTTCCCACTTTTGCGAGGGATGCTCCCGGCCCGCTGGAACGGCTGCCGCGGCCGAATTACCATGACCGAAAGGGGGCCAATGCAAAGGCCCGCAACGAGGAAGTGAAGCCGACCATGCGATCCGCCCCCACGCGGCTGCGCCTCGCCGCCATCGCGCTTGCCGGCGTATCCGCCGCTGCGCTCGCCGCATCCGCACACGCTGCGGAATACAAGATGACGGTGAACCGTGACCGGTTGATCAATGCGCAGAACGAGCCGCAGAACTGGCTGATGATGAACGGCGATTACGGCTCGACGCGCTACTCCAGGCTGACCCAGATCAACCGAGAGAACGTCAAGAACCTGCGCATGGTCTGGGCGCTTGCGCTCGGCGGCATGCAGGACATCGGCCAAAACGGCCCGGAGAACGAGGTCAACCCGCTCATTGACAACGGGTTCATGTATACCACCGACGGCTGGGGCACCGTCTACAAGATCGACGCGCGCAATCCCGGCAAGGGCGAGTTCGTCTGGATCGCCGATCCGGGTGTGCGGCACGAAGGCAACGTCCCGCGCACGCGCGGCATTGCGCTGTGGGAGGACCTTGTCATCGCCAACCTGCCGGATGGCCGCGTGATCGCCATCAATCGGGACAGCGGCGAGATCGTGTGGGACAAGCAGATTGCCAAACCGGACGAGTTCGGCGTGAAGGAAAGGTTCTTCACCGCGCCGGTTACTGCCGAGGGCAAGGTTCTGATCGCGAACGGCGCGGGCGATGCCGGAACGCGCGGCTGGCTTGCCGCGCTCGATGTCAGGACCGGCAATGAGCTCTGGCGCTGGTACGCCGTGCCGAAGCCCGGCGATCCCGGCAGCGAGACCTGGAAGGACAGCACCAATGCATGGAAGACCGGCGGCGGCGGGCTCTGGCAAACGGGCTCATACGATCCGGTCAGCAAGCTGACTATCTGGGGTACCGGCAACCCGGTGCCGCAATACGATCCGCAGTCGCGTCCCGGCGACAATCTCTATACCAACTCGGCGGTGGCGATCGACGTCGAGACCGGCAAGCTTGCCTGGTATTTCCAATACACCCCCAACGACTCCTGGGACTATGACGAGAACGGCATTCATCTGCTCTACGACACCACCATCAACGGCGAGAACCGCAAGGTGGTGGGCCATTTCGGGCGCAACGGCTTTTTCTACACGCTCGATCGCGCCAACGGGAGCTTCATCAAGGGCGGGCAATACGTGAACGATCTCAACTGGACCAAGGGCCTCGACCCGAAGACCGGCAAGCCGATCGAATACGATCCGAAGCTCGATGTGCAAATCTACGTGCCGCAGGCGCGCGCGCTGCGCGGCGAGGGCATGAAGCGCACCTGCCCCACCTGGCACGGCGGCGTGGCCTACCAGCCGGTCGCCTATAACCCGGTCAAGAAGATCGCCTATGGCGTCGGCGTCGAAGGCTGCTTCACGCAGAACGGCGCCGCGGCCGCGTTCAAATCAGCCGACGGCGGGCTCGATCGTCAGAAGTTCGAGAAGCGTACATATACCAGCGATCTCTACTACGGCTCCGTCACCGCCTATGACACCGTCAATCACAAGGTGGTGGCCAAGGCGATCACCGATATCGAGATCCGCTCGGGCGCCCTTGTCACCGCCGGAGGCGTGGTGTTCACCGCGCTGCAGGATGGCTGGGTGATCGCCTACCACGACGAGACGCTGGAGGAGCTCTGGCGCTTCAATGTCGGCACCCCGCTCAAGGGCGCGCCGGTGACCTACGCGGTCGGGCCGAGGCAATATCTCGCCGTGCAGACCAGCGGCCGTCACCTGCATCCGGTGAAATACGACAGGCTGGAGAACTCGAGCTACCTGTTCGTGTTCGCGTTGAACTAGAGCAAGCCGTGAGTTGGGTCGAGTTCTTCACGAGACCCAACCCGTGCAAAGGGGGAGCGCCGGAATGTTGGGTCTCGCAAGAGCTCGACCCAACCTACCTTGCTACTTCGGCAGCTCGTTGCACACTTCGTTTTCGGAGCCCCAATAGTCCACGCATTTTGCGTGGTCCATCGGTCCTTTGCCGATGATCTTGGCGAGCATGAAATCGGCGAGCGCCTCGATCTCGCGCGCCTGCAGGGTCGCGGGCGGATCGGGCATTGCCAGATTCGGTACCTTGATGTCCGCCTGCTTGAGGCCGTAGCAGCGTCCGTCGCTGTAGGCGAACTTGTCGAAGGCCGGCATCCCGCTGCCCGGTCTGCCGCACTTGATGAGCATGATGAGCGTCTCGCGGTCGAGCACCGAAGCGCGCAGGTTGGCGCCGTCCGGCATCTGGCTGTCCATCTTGCGGCCATCGCCCGCCCATCCGTGACAGGCCTGGCAATTTCCTTTTTGCCGGAATAGCCGCATGCCGTCGGCAATGTCGGAGGGGTCGGGAGCCTGGGCGTGAGCGGCCATGACGAATCCTGCCAGTGACAAGCACAATGTCGCGCGGAGCAGGAGGCTTTGCCCGGGCGTATGCATCATGGCGTCACGCAGACGTAATCGACATTGACACTCCATCCACGCGTCGATGTTTGGTGGCGGACGCGAGGCGATGTAGCATGCAATTCCATCCTTCGGGATTGCAAGCCACGATGGCGCGACCGGCGACGGTGCTTCTCTGCGGACTTTTCCTGTGCGCGGCATCAGCGGGCTCGCAGGAACTGCGGCGTGCGACGGTGTGGGACCTCAAGATCGGGCAGGGCGTCGAAGCGCAGCCCTCGTGGCGTGAATTTCGCAGCTTCGCCTGCGGCTCGAACGGCGGGCCGCCGCACCAGCAGCTGAGCGGCTGGAGCGACTTCTTGCGCTGCCCGCCTGCGCCCAATGGCTTGCATGAAGTCTATTTCGAGTACGACGACGAGTACGAGTACACCGCGCGCGCCAATGACCTTCCGGGCGAAGTATCGCGCTGGGCCGGCACGACCGAGGCGGGATTTCTCGTGATCGTGTCGGCGCTGTTCGACGACGCCGGCACCCTCAAGGGCATCCGCATCGTGACCGACCCCCGCCCCGAGCACCGCAACGATATCATCGAGGCCGATCTCAAGAAGCGCGACCGCGCCTATCTGTTCGGCGCCTTCATGGCGTCCCGCCATGGGATCGATGCGGCGCGGGACTGCACGTCGCAGCCTGCCGCCAAAGGCGAAAGCGCAATCGGCGCACTGTTCGTCAAGCAATCCTGCGAACGCACGGATCCCGCACGCGGGGTGCGAATTTCCGTGCGGGCGAATTACTTTCGAAAGCCCGGCCAGAGCGGCGTCAATCCGCAGCTCCCCTCGCAGCTCACGCAAGGTCAGTTCGAAAGCTCTGCGCGGCTCGAGATCCACGTCCTGCCTACGGACCCCTGACGGTGCCGTCGGGCATCACGGTATCGCGGAACACGGCATCGTCGAGCCTGGTCTCGTAGAGGTTGGCGCGCCGGAAATTCGTTCCGGCAAGCAGCGCGTGCGACAGGTCGGCTCGGCGAAAGTTCGCTCCCGAAGCATCCGCTTCGCTGAGATCGGCGCCGGACAGGCTGGCGTCGACGGCTTCGGCTCCCGTCAAGCGGGCGCTGCGCAGGCGGGCGCCGCCGAGCTGCGCGCCGTGCATGAAAACGAAGTCGAGCGCGGCCCGATCAAGGTTGGCACCGGTGATGATCGCCTGCGCAAGGCGCGCCTTGCGCAGGTCCACATTGCGCAAGATGGCCTTGCTGAGATCGCCCCCTGAAAGACGCGCAACGCCCATGCGCGCATCGGTCAGATCGGCGCCGGCGAGCCTGGCGCCGTCGAGGTTGGCGGCATAAAGCATGGCGCCGCGGAGCGTGGCTCCGCCAAGCTCCGCGCGGCTCAAATCCGCCTTGTTGAGATTGGCGCCGGTGAGGTCGGCGCCGGTTAGGCGTGCGCCGGCAAGCCTGGCGTCGTGAAGGTTCGCCTGCCTGAGATCGGCGCCGGTGAGATCGGCGCCGGAAAGGTCGCTCCGCTTGAAATTCATGCCGCCAAGGTCGCAGCGCGGACAGTCGTGAGTGCGGCCGTCGAGAAAGTCCTGGCGTGGATCGGCCTGCGCGGTGGTGACCGCCGGACCGGCAGCCAGAACCAGACAGGCTGCAAGGCGACGACCGAGCCTTCGGATCAATGCTTCTCCGGATATCTGCTGATGAAGCCGTCGCGGTTGGGCATCTTTACCTTGGGCAAGGTCTGCGCGTCCATAGCATCGCTTTCGCCGATGATCTTGTTCAGGGCCAGGATATAGGCCGTCGGCGCGACATCCATGCACAGCTCGGGCATACGCGCAACGGGAGGTCCGTGCGCCGGCGCACGACCGAGCGGAGGAATTCAGAGGAGCATCGCCGCGCGTGACTGAGACCCTCTTTCTCAGATGTTCAAGATCGTGTAGTCTGCACCTGCTGCCTCAACGAGGAGAGGCCGAGATCCTTGTCGCGCGGCGGGCAGCAAGGTGCCATCGGCGGGCGGTAGTCCTTGGCTTGACCGGTTTTTCCCGTCCGGCGGTCCGGGAGATCACTGCCACAACCATTTGCGCGCGGTGAACGCGCAACGACAAGATCAACAGGGAGGAGGCATGCGACGACAACCAATTGCTTTGTTGGCAGCCGCCGTCCTTGTCGGTTCGAGCGGCGCCGCAATGGCCCACCACTCGTTTGCCATGTTCGACCAGGAAAACCCGATCGAACTCGACGGCATTGTCCACGAGTTCAAGTACACCAATCCGCACTCCTATCTCCTGCTCGAAGTCAAGGGAGAGGACGGCAGCCCCGTGGTCTGGAATCTGGAAGGTCAGGCGCCCAGCATACTGAGCCGGGACGGATGGTCGAGCCAGTCGCTGCGGCCCGGCGACCGTGTGATGGTGACCATAGATCCGCTGCGGAGCGGTGCCCCCGGCGGCTCCTGGAATCTCAGGAGGATCAAATTCAAGGACGGCAGGCCGGTGGTGGTTACCCCGTAGGCGGCGTGGAAAATAACTGGAGCATCTCCTTCAAAAGGTGACCTTAAATTCATCCTGCTTCAACTTCTACGGCTTCAAGGAGGCGAGGTAGGCAGCCGCCGTCAAGAGATCGTCTGGGCCGAGAGGGACGACAACCGCCGTCATGAGCGGCGTCCAGGCCCCATTCCGATTATTGTGCTGCATGTCATAGAGTTGACGCGCGATGTAGCTCGGCGAGCGGCCGGCTAGCGGCGGGACCGGACCGAGGCCGCGCAGATCGCCTCCGTGACAGACCGTGCACGTCGTGACCGTGCCACCGGCGGCGGTGACCCCCTTCATTACCAATGCTTCGCCCTTCCTGATGCTGCCGGGCGGCACGTAGGCAATGAAGCCCGAATGCGGGTTGCGCATGAACTCGGTATCACGGGTATTCTCGGGTATCTCGATGATGCGTTCGCCGATCGGCTCAAAGCCCGCGCCGTCGCCTTCGAGCCTGAGAAACATCCCGTTCTGGGGATTGGTCCTCGGGATGGTTTCGCTCTCCACCACGGTGATCCAGGGCGCGGCGGGAATTGCGGTGAAATATTTTGCCGCCGCGACGGTTTCGTCATCCGTCATCATTCTGGCGAAGCGCGTCATCAACCCGGTGTTGGCCTTTCTTGGATCGGATGTTTTCCTGGTGCCATTCCGGAAATCCAGCATCTGCTGCATGAAATACTCGTAGCTGAGGCCTGTGATGTTGGCATTCTCGGGACGACCCTTGCCGTTGGGATAATGGCACAAGCTGCAGGCGTAGACCTGCGGCTGCGCAGATTGCTTGCCTTTGGCCACGATCTCCGGCATCGCCGGATGGTCTTCGGGGAACCAGTCGGCAGGGCCGTACCGATCGGCGATCTGGGCGCGGGTGAACGAGTATTTCGACCCGGGCAGGGAGTGCAGCGTTACGTTATCGAGCGCTCGCGCCGGCGTAGGCTCCGCAGGCGGCGTCCCGGGCATCAGCGGGGTTGCAAACCCGTATGCCCATGCCGGCGGTCCGTCGTCCGCCTGCACGGTGGTAGCAGCCGCTGCCACAGCGCCGAACGCCAAACCGGCAAGCAAAAATTCCTTCATTGCCCTCTCTCCCTTGAGCTTTGTTTGAAAATGGCCTGCAGTCCCTGCGAAATTCCCAAATCAGCGGCTCCCGATTGTCACGGGGCTGCTCTTGACGAGATTGCTTCTGATGCTTGAGGCGCTCAGTGCGCGCACCGCATATGTCCGCGTCCCTGGCGGTGGCGCCGTATCGACCCACATGGCGCTGCGCAGGGGCATCGGGCTCAGCGGCATTTCCGGCGGGGTGCCAGCGACCAACACATAAACCTCGTAGGAATAGAAGTACGGCTCCGTATTGGGACGCCAGCGCAGAATAACGTTGCCGTCCTCCGCGCTCGCCTCGATCCAGGTCGGATCGGCCGGGCGATCCGGAATATGTGGCGTGATCCAGTAAGCGGTGATCGCATACGGATCGATCGTTACCGATTCTTCGAACTTGCCGTTGGCAAGCGCAACCCCGCTCTGTATCGGAGCCGAGACCGCCAGCTCCTGAGCAAATCTGATCCTTCTCGCCTCGGCGGCGCCGGGAAATTGCCCGCGGCGCGCTTCGTCGCTCGCAGCAGTGGAAGCGTTTGAGTGCGTAGAATCAACCCGAAAACGAGCGATGTTGACGCGTTGCCACGTAATGTCGGTGAGCGCATAGTTGAGCGTGCACGCTCGCGGCGTGTCCGTGCTGGCCCTCGGGTAGATGCAAAAGACGGAGCAGATGTGCGTGTCGGCGGCTGTGATGAGATGAAACAGCTCCGAATTGGGAAAGAAGTTTTCGCCCCCGGCGACAACGGTGCCGTGCCGATCGCCCAGCAGACGCAGGATCTCATAGAAATTGAAGACAGGCAGCTTGAGAAGATCGCGGGCGGACTCGGAGGCGCGCGTGCAGAGCGAGCGGCGTCCGTCGAAGCTCGTCTGAACCAGCTGCTGGTTGGCATTGTCCGAAGCCGCAACAAACCGCAGGCCGTGAGCGCGAAATCGCGAGCTCAGGCCATTGTAGGCGATCATCAACGTGCACATCCAGGCCGCGAACCGCTCGTCCATGCGCGCCTGAAACGGCACATTGAACCCGACGCGCATGTCGGCCTCGTTGTTGATGATCTCGAGGCCGGCGAACCGTGCCGGGTCGATGGCGAGAGCAAGCTCCGCCGTCTCGATCGCAGCCTCAAAAGCATTCGAAAATTCCGGCTCCCCCTTTGAGGTCCAGTTGCCTTTGGCGTGCAGGGAAATGAAATCGCATTTGACGCCCCGTTCGGCGCTGAGGAACTTGAGGAAATCTTCCATGTCGCGCCGCGCGGCAGCCGTGCCGCTGCGGTATACGATCGCGGGGCCACCAAGCCGTATCGGATGTCCCGCGCCGAGCACCGCCTCGGAAGTCGCGCGGTAGAGGTCGAAATACCGGGGATTGTAGCGCGCGCGCCAGAATGGCGCTCCGTTCGGCTCGTTCCACACCTCGAATCTCCAGTCGCGCATCGCCGCCGCAAAGCGCGTGTCGCCGGCCAGCTCATCGAGGAAGCGCCGCACCAGCAGCTTCCAGTTTTCCAGCGACGCCGGCGGGGTAGCGGCGTGGCCGGCCACCGCCTTGGGAAAAAAATTCAGCACGATGAATGGCGCAAGTCCGCGCGCGGTAAGGGCGGCCAGTGCGTCGAACGTGCGTGAAAAATTCATCGGCGAGCCGACGTCGGGCCAGACAATGCCGCCGTCGAGCGGATCGTCGTCGATGGTGCTGGCACGCGTGCCGCTGTCGAGCGCATGGAAAAACCGAACCGATCCGAAGGCCATCGGCGATGCGGCCATGTTGTCGAGCAGGCGCGCCAGCGCAGGCTGCGTCAGCCAGTCGACGTCGTACTGCCCGACCATGTTGAACTCGCCGGCCCGCACGGATCCTTGTGGTCCGGCATCGGTATCGGGGGGTCGCGCCGAATCGATGATCGTTGCTGAAACAATCGGAGAAGCTTGCGCCGTGGCTTTGGTAGCGCGGCGTAAAGCCGCGATCGCCATGACGCGAGTCAGAAAATGGCGGCGCGTCGGACTTTTCAATTGTTTCGGCTTCGGTGCCACGGACTCCTTCAATACCTCCCCTCCAGGGTAGGTCGACTGCCGAGCGAAGCGAAGGCAGTCGGGTGGGGTGTCCGCGACGCGGCGTGCCGGTCTAGCAGAGCTCCCTCACATCACTACGCAGTCGCTTCAGTATACCACCACGCTTCTGATGCTCTTGCCCTCGTGCATCAGGTCGAACCCCTTATTGATGTCCGCAAGCCGCATGGTGTGCGTGATCATGGGGTCGATCTGGATCTTGCCCTCCATGTACCAGTCGACAATTTTCGGCACATCGGTGCGACCGCGGGCGCCGCCGAAGGCGGTGCCCTTCCAGACCCGGCCGGTGACGAGCTGGAACGGACGGGTTGCTATTTCCGCACCCGCAGGCGCCACGCCGATAATGATGGATTGGCCCCAGCCGCGATGGCAGGCCTCGAGCGCTTGGCGCATCACCGTGACGTTGCCGGTGCAGTCGAAGCTGTAGTCGGCGCCCCCGATCTGGTCGGCGCCCCGCTTTGTCATGTTGACGAGATGCGCGACCAGGTCGCCCCCGACCTCCTTCGGATTGACGAAATGCGTCATGCCGAACCGCTCGCCCCACTCCTTCTTGGCGTTGTTGACGTCGACCCCGATGATCATGTCCGCCCCGGCGAGGCGCAGCCCCTGGATGACGTTGAGACCGATGCCGCCGAGCCCGAATACCACAGCCTTCGCGCCCGGCTCGACCTTGGCGGTGTTGAGCACCGCGCCGACGCCGGTGGTGACGCCGCAGCCGATGTAGCACACCTTGTCGAATGGAGCGTCCTCGCGAATTCTGGCAACCGCGATTTCCGGCAGCACCGTGAAATTCGAGAACGTGGAGGTACCCATGTAGTGGTGCAGCTTCTTGCCGTCGAGCGAGAAGCGGGAGGTGCCGTCCGGCATGACCCCCTGACCTTGCGTCGCACGGATGGCCGTGCACAGGTTGGTCTTGCGTGAGAGACACGACGGGCATTGCCGGCATTCGGGCGTGTAGAGCGGAATGACGTGATCACCCTTCTTCACGCTGCTCACGCCGGCCCCGACATCGACGACAATGCCGGCTCCCTCGTGGCCAAGGATCGCCGGAAACAGTCCTTCCGGGTCGGCGCCGGACAGCGTGAATTCGTCAGTGTGGCAGATGCCGGTCGCCTTAACCTCGACCAGGACCTCGCCGGCCTTGGGACCATCGAGCTCGACTTCGGCGATCTGGAGCGGCTTGGCCTTTTCCAGCGCAACAGCAGCACGGGTTTTCATGGCGCTTTTCCTCCTCGTCGAGAAGCTTGTATGATCGAGCGCGCGGGCCGCTCGCATGCGCCGTTTGAATTCTTCGGCGCAAGGTATGGCTTGAGAGGATGACTGGTCGGGAGCGGCCTAGCAATAGCTGCGTGCAACAGGTTTGGGAGGATAAATCATGGCGCAGATCTCAATTCATCCCGCAGTGGATAACGGCGTAAAGCAGGGCTCGGCGAGCTTTGCCGGCGGCACGCTCCAATGCAAATGCGCGAGCAGTCCGGTGGAGGTGAGCATTGCGGGCCAGTGCGCCTATAATCACGTGTGCGGATGCACCAAATGCTGGAAGCCTGCGGGCGCGATGTTCTCGATGGTCGCCGTGGTGCCGCGCGACAAGCTGCGAGTCAGCAAGAACGGCGAGAAGCTCAAGCCTGTGGACGCCAACGCGCCGATTCAGCGTCATGCCTGCACCCAATGCGGCGCGCACATGTACGGCCGCATTGAGAACCAAAAGCATCCGTTTTACGGATTTGATTTCATCCACACAGAGCTCTCCAAGGACCAGGGCTGGGCGGCGCCCGAATTCGCGGCGTTCGTCTCTTCGGTCATCGAGTCCGGTACCCCTCCCGGCCAGATGGCAGCGGTCCGGTCTCGCTTGAAGGAGTTGGGGCTCGAGCCTTACGACTGCCTTTCCCCCGGCCTGATGGATGCGATCGCAACCCACGTCGCCAAAGCTTCGGGCAAGCTTGCGGCCTGATCACGGTCGGCCTGTCACTCCCGTCGGAGGCGGTCCAGGTTGCGTGCCTGGTCGAAATTCCTGGCCGCCTCGAGCCCGATCGGCGCAATCAGCCTTGCCGATGCGAGGTCGGCTGCACGGAAATCGGTGCCGACGATCGTGACCCCGATGAGGGCTGCGCCGCCCAGCGCGGCGCCCCTCAGGGAGGCATTGGTCAAGTCCGCGTTCTTGAGAGACGCAAATTCCAGGTCGACGCGCGACAGATCGGCATCGCGCAGCACCGCTCGGTCGAGATTGCTGGATCGCAGCACCGCACGCATCAGTCCCATCGACTGGTTCTTCATGTCGGCGCCGAGGTTGGCGCCGATGAGCACGGTGCCGACGAGGCTTGCCCCGGTCAGGTCAGCCGCCACGCGCGCACCCGAAAGGTCGGCACCGTCAAGTCGAGCGCGCCGCATTTGCGCGCCAAACATGCTGGCGCCCTTGAGGCTTGCCCGGCTGAGATCGGTCTCCAGAAGCCAGGCCTGGTCGAGCACCGCATGGTCGAGCTTTGCATCGGCAAGCTTCGTCTTGTTGAGCTTGGCGGCGCGCAGGACGGCGGCGGAAAGATCCAAGCCCGAAAGATCGAGCCCGGAGAGCCTTCTCCCGGTGAAATCGACCGGCCGCACGGATGTTGCAGCGGCGATTGCGGCCTCGACGTCTGCGCGGCTCATTTCCGCAGATATCATCTCGGGCGAAGCGAGATCGATGTGCTGCATCATGTCCTGCGCCGCCGCGGCAACCGGCACAATGGCAAGCGTTCCGCACAGGATGACGGTCTTGATCCGCATTCGATTTTCTCGACAGGGTTTTCTTGGCGACCCTTGAGCTCAGAGTTCAATTGCCTAAATTTGCGCGCGAAACGGGGTGACGGCGAAAGGACGGCCGGCGAATGGCGTCAACAGGAGACATGCGGGGCTTCTCCCTGGGGCTTGCGCTTGCGGCGGCGGCTGCTACGGCGCTCGGCGCCGCCGAGCTCAATGACTATCCGACCACCGCGCGTGCCGACTATGTTTTTGCGTGCATGAAGACGAATGGCGAGACGCGCCAGGCATTGGAGCAATGTTCGTGCTCCATCGATGTCATCGCATCCATCCTCCCGTACGAGCGCTATGTCTCCGCGGAGACAGTCCTGAGCCTTGCACAGGTGCCGGGGCGGTTCGGCACCATGTTCAGGTCGCCTGAGGAAGCGAGATCCGCGACCAATGATCTGCGGCGCGCGCAGGCCGAAGCCAGGGTCCGCTGCTTCTAGTTCTCGTCCGTCTCTGACATTGCCGGCCATTCCCCCTTGAACACATGACCCTTGGTGTCGGTCGCTTCGACGCGGAAGGTGCTTGAGCCGTTCGGCCGATACGCGAACCGGATATTGGGATCTTCCGACATCGAAATGCCGCCTTCCATGGTGAGCAGCAGATCGTCCCCTTGCCAGATTTTCACGGCGTGGATGAAGAATGGCGGAATGTATAGGTGCGTCACCTGATCCATTTGCAAACCGGAATGGTTTGGGTGCTGGATCATGATCTGGGCTTCACGCATGGTGCCTGCCTCCGCCGGCACGGGCGTTGCGAACTGTCGAAACCGCATCTGGCCGAAGCCGGCTCTGTCGGCATTCTTGACGGTCGGGGCTGAGCAGCCGCCCGAGGCCTTCACATAGGTGCTCACGACATAGAGCTTGCCGTCGCTGAGCTCGGCGACCGCATGCACGTTCGTGTACGAGTTCACGCGCATGCGGGTCGAGATGGAGGAAACCACCGCGCCTGGTCCTATACCGAAGGTTGCCGCGACCGGAGCGGGGTTTTCGTCGATCACAACGGTAAACGCATTGACGCGCCGGGTGTCGGATGGTGCCAGCATGGCACGGACAGTGACCGGAACGATTGCGGCATCCTCGGCGCGCCCGGGCATTTCGATAGCGAGCAGCCCGCTGCCGTCCGCGAGCGGCCGTCCCTCGAAGATATCATTCGCAAGTCCCGGCCACGGATCCCTCTGGGCAGCGGGCTCTGCAAGCGCGCTGCACGCCGCCAAAGCAACAAGGCCGACTTGAAAGGCTGCGGTCCGCAAGGCCCGCGCAAGCGTTGCGTTCATTGCGCATTTCTCCTCCAGGGCGCCTTACTCCCATTCAAGCTCGGCGAATGCCGCCGTGGCGTTGCGCCCATTATAGTCCTCAAACAGGCTCCAGCGATCCTTTTCGGCCAGTCCGGCACTGCGCGCTGCCACGGCGAGGGTGGCTCCACGCGAGATCATGCCGCGAACGTCATTGGTCAGACGTTCCAGGTAGCGCCGCTGATTTGCCAGCGCAGCCTGCCAATCATCGACCGGCGGGCCGTGGCCAGGCAAGACGTGCTTGGCGGGAATCTGCCCAAGCTCATCCATCACGGCGAGCCATCCCAAGATGCTGCCGTCGAGCACCGGCACATGCTTTGTCACGACCAGATCGCCCGCAAACAACGTGCCGCTTTCCTCGTCCAGAACGGTGACGTCGTTGTCGGTGTGAGCCGTTGGCCAGGCCCTGATGGCCAGCCGTCGCCCTCCCAGATCGAGCTTCACTTCATCGGCAACAAGCTGCGTCGGGGGAATTATCTTCACATCCGCCATAAGCTCGCCGCCCATGGAGCGCCGGTAGGCGTCAAGATAGAACGGTCCACGCATCGCGAGCGCGCGCGGCAGATTCCGGTGCCCGACGAAGACTGCGCCCTCATCCTCGAACGCCGCATGACCGAAGATGTGATCGGGATGCCCGTGCGTGCTGATGATGTAACGGATCGGCTTGCCTGTGCGAGCGCGTATCGCCGCCAGCAGCTTGCGACCTTCGCGGGCGCTGCCGCCGGTATCGATTACCGCAACCGCATCGTTGCCGATGATGAAACCGACATTGGCGATGCTGCCCTCGTTCTCACGCGTCATGAGCGCGAGCGCTCCGATATGCGTGAACACGCCTGCCGCTTGCTCCGTCACGGCAAGCCGCTCCGGCGGCTGCTGCGCGCGGGCAGGGAAGGGGACAATGCAAAGCGTCAACGCGGATGCGACCGACGCCGCCGTCGACAATATGAGCTTCCTGGCCATGCCATCTTGCAATGTCGTCAAATGGTAGTGCCGGTCAGTATGCGAATGTCGGATGCAGGTAAAGCGGCTGCCTCATGCCCAGCTTGCGCGGGCGCCATCGGGTGAAGGTTTCGGTTGCGAAGGGGCGTCAGGTGGGCCTAAGCTTTCTAACTACGGCCTCCGGCTTGAGGAACGCCAGAGCGACGGAATCCTGGCGCTTCCTCGTGCGCCAGCGGGACACGTGTCCTCGCTCGCGTGACACGCAGTCGGGAGCTGATCGGTTCGGACGCCGGCCTGTGCGCGGCGGTCGTTCGAACATAGTCACAGGGAGGATTCCAATGCGAAAATTTCCGCTTGTGAGCTGCCTGGGTGCCCTCGCCATCTTTGCCGGAGGAGCCGCCCAGGCAAACGATGACCTCATCAAGATGTCGAAGAATCCCAACGATTGGGTAATGCCAACCGGGGATTACGCCAACCAGCGTTACTCCCAGCTCAAGCAGATCACCGCCCAGAATGTCCGCAATCTGCAGGTAGCATGGACGTTCTCAACCGGCGTTCTGCGCGGCCACGAGGGAGCGCCGCTCGTGATCGGGAACGTCATGTACGTGCACGGACCGTTTCCGAATCCGGTCTACGCGCTCGACCTCAACAACGATGCCAAGATCCTCTGGAAATATGAGCCCAAGCAGGATCCCAACGTGATCCCCGTCATGTGCTGCGACACGGTCAATCGCGGGCTCGCCTATGCAGACGGAAAGATTTTCCTGCATCAGGCGGATACTACCCTGGTCGCGCTCGACGCCAAGGACGGCAAGGTGGTCTGGCAGGCGAAGAACGGGGATCCGTCAAAGGGACAGACCGGCACCTCGGCTCCCATCGTGGTCAAGGACAAGGTTCTGGTCGGCATCTCCGGCGGCGAGTTCGGGGTGCAGTGTCACGTGACTGCCTATGATCTCAAGACCGGTAAGCAGGTATGGCGGGCCTTTTCGGAGGGACCGGACGATGAGCTGCTGGTCGATCCGGAGAAGACGACCGACCTGGGCAAGCCGATCGGCAAGGACTCCAGCCTCAAGACCTGGCAAGGCGATCAGTGGAAGATCGGCGGCGGCTGCACTTGGGGGTGGATCTCCTACGATCCCCAGCTCAACCTGATCTATTACGGCTCCGGCAATCCTTCGACCTGGAATCCGAAGCAGCGCCCGGGCGACAACAAATGGTCCATGACCATCTGGGCGCGCAATCCCGACAACGGCGTCGCCAAATGGGTCTATCAGATGACGCCGCACGACGAGTGGGATTTCGACGGGGTCAACGAGATGATCCTTGCCGATCTCAATATCGGGGGAGCCGCCCGCAAGGTTCTGGTTCACTTCGATCGCAACGGTTTCGGCTATACGCTCGACCGGACCAACGGCGAGCTGCTCGTGGCCGAGAAATTCGATCCGAAGGTGAACTGGGCCACCAAGGTCGACATGGACAAGAATTCCAAGACCTATGGGCGGCCGCTGGTCGTTCCCCAGTACTCCACCGAGCACAACGGCGAGGATGTCAATTCGAAGGGCGTCTGTCCGGCGGCGCTCGGAAGCAAGGACGAGCAGCCGGCGGCGTTCTCGCCGCAGACCGGCCTGTTCTATGTGCCGACCAACCACGTCTGCATGGACTATGAGCCCTTCAAGGTGAGCTACACCGCCGGCCAGCCCTACGTCGGCGCGACGCTCTCGATGTACCCGCCTCCCGGCGAGAAGAATATGGGCAACTTCATTGCCTGGGATGCCGCCACCGGCAAGATCAAGTGGTCGGTACCGGAGCAGTTCTCGGTGTGGTCGGGCGCTTTGGCGACCGCCGGCGGCGTCGTGTTCTACGGAACGCTGGAGGGCTATCTCAAAGCCGTTGATGCCAAGACCGGCAAGGAGCTCTACAAGTTCAAGACGCCGTCCGGCATCATTGGCAACGTGATGACCTATGAGCACGGCGGCAAGCAGTATGTCGCGGTGCTGTCGGGAGTCGGCGGGTGGGCCGGTATCGGGCTTGCCGCTGGTTTGACGGAGCCCACCGAAGGCCTTGGTGCCGTCGGCGGATACGCCGCACTGCGTAACTATACGTCGCTCGGCGGGCAGCTTACGGTGTTTGCCCTGCCCTGATCCGCAAGTGTCGGCGAGCAGCCGGCGACGTTTGACTATGCGCCTCCGATCTCGGATCCGTCTGAGATCGGGGGCGCGACATTCCGCGCAATCCGACGCGACCTGCAGGCGTATATTGAAGCTCGAGGTTTGATTCGAGCCGGCTCAAAGGGCATTTGCGGTGAAAAGTCTGCTCGGCATCATGCTGGCCGTCGGCCAGCTTATGGTGGGGTTCGCATTCGCGGACGGGTCCGGCGATCCGGCGGCGGTCAAGCAGGAGGATGGAAAGTATTACGACAAAAGCGGCAATCCGACCTACAAGGTGGCGCCCGACGGGACCGTCGACTGGTTTACCTATTCCGGCTACCGCCGCTATCACTCGGACTGCCATACATGCCACGGCCCCGATGGCGAAGGATCGTCCTACGGCCCGGCGCTCAAGAATTCGTTGAAGACCATGAGCTACTCCGAGTTCGCGACGGTTGTGGTGAACGGGCGCACGAACGTCAATACGGCGCAGGAAAACGTCATGCCCTCGTTCGGCACCAATCGGAACGTGATGTGCTACCTGGACGATATTTTCATCTACCTTCGTGCCCGCGCCAATGACGCCGTTCCGCGGGCAAGGCCGCAAAAGCGGGAAGACAAGCCGAAGGCAGCGAGCGACGCCGAGAGCAGCTGCCTCGGGCTTAGCCATTGAGCGCGATCAAGCCAAAAGCTGCGACCCGAAACGACGGCCATTTGCCGGCGAATGCGATGAGAAGATATCGAAGCAAAGATCTGATATGCACATGCTGCTCGATGTTCTTGTGCATCTTTTCCGCAGCAGTCGGCGGTATGGCGCTGCTGGCTGGAAGTTTGCTTGCGCAGCCGCAAACGTCGATCGAGCTCATCGATCCCAAAACGCTGCGGGTTTGCGCCGACCCGCACAACATGCCGTTCTCCACCGACAAGGGCGAGGGCTTTGAAAACAAGCTTGCCGAATTGATCGCCGCGAAGCTTGCAAAGGATCTTGCGTATACCTGGTACCCGCAAGCGCCGGGCTTTGTGCGCAATACGCTTGCTGCCTATAAATGCGATGTTCTGATGGGCGTGCCGCAAGGGGATGATCTGGTGCAGGTCACCAACCCCTACTACCGCACGGCGTACGCGCTGGTGTTCAAGGCGACTAGCGATCTTGCCGGCGTGGATACCATTGAAGATCCTCACCTGAAGGGTAAACGCATCGGCATCGTGGCGGGGACGCCGCCTGCGGACAACATGGCCGTCAATGGCCTAATGGCAAATGCGAAGCCCTACCCGCTGGTCATCGATACGCGCGTCGATTCCTCCGCGGCAGCCATGATCCACGACCTCGCAGCCGGCGAGATTGATGCCGGGATCCTGTGGGGCCCGATGGCCGGATACTACGCGAGGTCGGCAGGCGCTGAAATGACGGTTGTGCCGCTGGTCAAGGAAAAGAGCGGTCCGCGGCTTGCCTATCATATTTCCATGGGCGTGCGTTTCGCCGACCAGGAGTGGAAGCGCTTGCTCAACCGCGAGATTGCGCAGAACCAGGACGCCATCAACAAGCTGCTCATGAGCTTCGGCGTCCCGCTGCTCGACGGTAACGATCGGCCGCTCGCGACGGATCCGATCGCCAGATAGATCATGATCGTCAGGATGGCCGGCGTCATTCTGCTCGCGGCATGGATGCTCGCGGACGGAGCTGCCGACGATGCCCGCTCGACCGAGGAACCGGAGAGCTATCGGAGCGGGAATTATCGCGCTCCGACGCCTGCAACCCTGCGCGGGGCCCGCGTCATCGCGACGTCCGAAGCCGAAGCAATCTGGCGGGCAGGTTATGCCGCGTTCGTTGACGTGCTGCCGCAGGTCCCGCATCCTGCCGAGCTTCCCGCCGGGATCTTATGGCGCGGGCAGCGGCGCTTGAACATCCCTGGAAGTCTCTGGCTTCCGGATACCGGGTACGGCGAGCCTTCGGCGATCGAGCAGGATTATCTCAGGTCCGGCTTGCAACGGGTCACCCGCGGCAATCGCAGCATGCCGCTGGTGATATACTGCCAAAGGCAATGCTGGATGTCGTGGAACGCGGCAAAGAGGGCGGTTTCGTGGGGATACACAGCCGTCATCTGGTACCCTGACGGGACCGACGGCTGGCAGGATGCCGGACTGCCGCTGGCGGAGGCGACCCCGGCGGCGCATCCCGGAGAGTGAGCTTCACTCGATCGATTGCTCGATCATGCGAGCAAGTGCGAACAGACGTTGCTCAATGAGAACCGGCACTTCGCAGGCGTAGCCGATGGTCTTGCGCCGCTCCTCGAAGATGCGGGTGTCCCATGTCACCTGATTGGCCAGCTCCTCGATCCTGCTCTGATCACGATCGCTCGCGTCCTGGAGCTCGCGCAGCTTGGCAATCTCCGAGCGGGTCTTTTCGGCGAAGGCCTTTTGCTGGCGGAAGAACCGTTCGATTCCGTCCATCACCTGGCTGCGTTCCTGATTGAGGCTCGCGAACAATCCCGCAAAGACCAGCTTTGCCTTTTGCTGCCGCTCGGCGGCGCTGCCGGTGATAAAGTCCGAAATCAATTTCTGCGCCTCCTCGAGGGACGTGCGGCGTGCGGCGAGCCGTGCAACCAGATCCCGCGTGACCGCATCCTGCTCCCAGGCACTCCCCACGCCATCAATGGATGGCCCCGACCATACGGCGGCTGCCGAGATTTCCGGCACCTTGATCTGATTGCAGGGCCAGTCGGGAAAGCGCGGATCAGCGGCGAGCGTCATGGTTTGCAGGACGAGCTCGATGATCGCAACAATGAGCGGCACTGAATACTTCAAGACTGCCTCATGGCTCACCGCGCCGCGCAAGCAATCCCCGCGCCGGATCATAGGCGAGGATCGCGCCGACCATGAAAAGGATCGTGCATCCGCCGACAACCGCGAGCGAAATCCAGTTGACCTGCCCATAGAGCGCAAACCGCACCAGCTCGACAGCGTGGGTAAAGGGGTTGAGCTGGCAGATATAATAAAGCCACGGACTTCCTTCCCGCACGCGCCATAATGGATAAAGCGCGGAGGATGCGAAAAACATCGGAAAGATCACGAAATTCATCGCGCCTGCGAAATTCTCGAGCTGCTTGCTGACCGACGACATCAGCATGCCGAGCGCACCCAGCATGAGACCGGTGAGGATCAGCGCCGGGAGGACGGCAATGTATCCAATCGGCGGCGCCTCGATGTCCCAGAACCAGGCAATGGCGAGGAACGTGTAGACTTGCGGCAATGATACCGCCATCCCGGCCATGAGCTTCGATGAGAGCAGGAACCAGCGGGGCAAGGGACTCACAAGCAGCGTGCGCATGTTGCCCATTTCACGATCGTAGACCATGGACAGCGAGGACTGCATGCCGTTGAACAGCTGGATCAGCAGCATCAAGCCCGGCGCGATGTAAACCTCATACAGGATGTACGTCTCGTAGGGAGGGATGATGGAGACACCCAGCACCTGCCGGAATCCGGCGGCGAAGATGAAGAGCCAGACCAGAGGGCGCACCAGGGCGGCGACGAAGCGCTCGCGCTGGTGCAGAAAGCGCAGCCCTTCGCGCCAGACGATGCCCTTCAGGCAGACGGCGTATTGCAGCGGTGAGAAGCCCGTCAGCCGTTGCGAGATGACAGCGTCGGCGCTCATGATTCCTCGCGTGCGGCATCGTCCGCCTGGGTCAGCGCAATGAATGCTGCACGAATATCCTGCGCGTGGGCGACTTCCACGACGCGTGCGACTGCGCCATGCGCGAGAACCCGGCCTTGATGCAGCACCACGGCCTGATCGCTCTGCGCGACCTCATCGATCAGGTGCGTGGCCCACAGCACGGAGACACCCTCCTCGACCATCTTGCGCACGTGGACGAGGATATGCGCCCTTGATTTGATGTCGAGCCCGACCGTCGGCTCATCGAGCAGCAGGAGGCGGGGCTGGTGCAGGAGCGCGCGCGCAATTTCAACCTGCCGCATCTGGCCCCCGGAGAGGTTGCGCACCTTGTCATTCGCGCGTTCCGACAGCGCGATGCGGCGCAGCACGTCAAAGGCGCGCGCGCGGCCTTCCCGTTTGCCGGTGCCGTGCAGGGCGGCATGATAGGTCAGGTTCTGCACGACCGTCAGATCGAGGTCGAGGGTGCGGGGCTGGAACACGACTCCGACCATGCGCAGCGCTTCGTTCGATGCATGAACGATGTCATGACCGAAGATCCGGATGTGGCCGCTCTGAACGGCGTAGAGACGCGTGATGAGCGAAAACAATGTGCTCTTTCCCGCGCCGTTGAGCCCGAGCAGTACCGTGAACGTCGATGGCGCAACCGAGAAGCTCACGTCGGCCAACGCCGCCCGCGCGCCATAGCGATGGCTCACCCCCTCGATCGCGAGCGTCGGGGTCTCGACTGTGCTCATCCCGTGCATTCAGTGCCGCGAGATCGCTACGCCCCAAGGCAATTCGCCCACCTGGATCGACTTGACGACCTTGAGACTTGCGACGTCAATGACCGAGACGTCATTGGATACGCCGTTGGTGGTGAGAAGATATTTCTCGTCAGGGGTGAACGCCATGTGCCAGACGCGCTGGCCGACAAGAAGATATTTCTCAACGGCGTGCGTTACGCCGTTTATCACGGCGATGCGATTGGCCGGACCGAGCGCGACGAATCCGGTCTTGCCGTCGCGGGTGATGCCGATCCCGACTGCCTGGATTGCCTCCTTGCGCAGTCCCGGTATCTCGAACGTGATCTTGGCTGTTACTGCGTGCTTCACCGGGTCGATCACGCTGACCGTTCCGCCTATCTCGGAAGAAACCCACAGCTCCGAGCCGTCGCGCTTGAACTCCGCGAACCGCGGGCGGGCATCGACGAGAACATTTGCGACAATCCGGCGCGTCTGCGTGTCGATGAAATGCGCCATGTTGGTCGTTTCCGATGTGTTGACGAGTATCCTGCCGTCCGGACTAAGGCCCATGCCTTCCGGCTCGACGCCGACCTGGACCTCGCCCAGGGGAACGCGCCTCTCGAGATCGATGATGGTGACGGTGTTGTCATTTTCGTTGGCTACATAAAGGAGCTTGCCGCTCGGGTCCTGCGTAAACAGCTCGGGATCAGGACCCGAGGGCAGGACGGCCACGATCTCGTGCGTGCCGGTGTCGATCATCTGGATGGTGTCGTCGTCTCCGACGGCGACCAGAAGGAATTTTCCGTCCTTGGTCAAATCGATGCCGCGTGGTCTTTGACCAACTTTGATGGTCTTCACGACCGCAAGCTTGTCGATGTCAATCACGCTGACGGTATTGCTCTTCTCGTTCGAGACATAGGCCGTAAATGCGGTTGCCTGCGTGTGAAACAGGAACAGGAGGCCAATGCCAAGCAGGGTTGGGCGCGGAAACATCAGTTCAACCTCAATTCGCTCTTACCCCACATCATCAGTCATCTGTGCAATCGTCGCAATCTGCGCTTGATATTGCATCACTTTTTAAACTAAACCATCAGTCTATTTGCAAGCGCCGCAATCGAAATCGCTTCTCGTGCTTCCCATACGCTTCCCACTTTTGGGAAGCAACTCGATCCGAGCTCTCCATGAAACTCACCCAGAAGACTGTTGTCGCACTCACGATTCCTGCCGGCAAGTCAGAGGCGATCTATTTCGACGACGATGTTCCAGGTCTCGGGTTGCGGTTGCGCGAAGGCGGTGCCGCGCGGTGGGTCTACCAGTATCGCGTCGGCGCCAAGCAGCGCCGGCTCTCGCTCGGATCTGTGGCGGCGATCGCTCCCGCTCGTGCTCGCGAGCTCGCTGGCCAACTGCAAGCGAGAGTCCGCCTCGGGGAGGATCCGGCCGCTACGAAGGCCGAGGAGCGCATCCGGGCGGTTGAGACAGTGGGCGCCACCCTCGATCGCTATTTGGCGCACAAGCGGGCTCACCTGAAGCCGCGCTCGCTTGCCGAGATTGAACGACACCTGCGCAAGAACTGTCGGCCATTGCACGGGCTGCGGCTCGACAAGATCAGCTGCCGTGATATCGCCGGAAGGATCACTGCGCTCGCGGCCAGCAACGGTTCGGTGACGGCCAATCGAGCAGCCGCAGCGTTGAGCGCCTTCTTCTCCTGGGGCATTCGCGAGGGATTGGTTAGCGCAAATCCCGCTGCCGTACTGAACCGGCAACCGGAGCGATCGCGTTCACGACTGCTCGCTGATCACGAACTTAAAGCAATTTGGGCGGGCGCCGCCGGCGATAGCGATTACGACGCAGTGGTTCGCTTGCTGCTGTTGACCGGACTGCGCGCTGCTGAGGTTGCCGGATTGAAATGGTCGGAAATCGTTGGTGATCGGATTGTGCTGCCGTCAGAGCGAGTTAAGAACAAGCGTGAGCATCACGTCCCGATCACTGATCCGGTGCGCGTCATTCTTAATGGCCGACCACGCAAGGAGGGGCGTGATTACATATTCGGTCGCCTGCGTGATCGGCCGATGAGCGGTTGGTCGCTTTGCAAGGCAAACCTTGACCAGCGCATCAAGGCGGCGGGGCACGAGCTCC
>Ga0306923_10000713_pt1 | contig 27057 bp, 28 predicted proteins | sample sta12Can44000108_FD_203841 | JGI IMG/M metagenome (GOLD analysis project Ga0306923, IMG submission 203841) | Lab enrichment of tropical soil microbial communities from Luquillo Experimental Forest, Puerto Rico - statanox.12C.anox.44.000.108 (v2)... | ecosystem: Environmental > Terrestrial >... | reverse complement strand
TGATGGTCGAGAATCCTCGGGCGCACGATCGCTAGTGCCGAGGTTCGCATCATTGTGGGGCGCCCTCGTTTGCGAACCTCGGAATCCAAAGAACACTGGCAACTTACTGATTCTAGTGTGGCTTCGGTTCAGCGCATGACGAACTCGCGACAGCAATGATGCGGACTTGCCACACTAGAATGATCTCGTCATCTCGGGAGAATGACTCGCGGGGTCCAGCCACGAACGCCGCGCGCAATTATCAGGACCAATTCCCGCGGCGAGACTGAGTTGACGTCTTGGCTGCAATCGCCCGCTCTACTTCGGCTGCCAGAACTCTGAAGTGCTCCGAAAATCTTGTAAATAAATCACGTTCCGCCCTATCCGTTGTCAAATCCCGGATCAGTTCGCAGTCGGCGACTTGGGCCTGGAGCTGCTCGAGGTGCGTTTGCATGTCTTCCAGATCCAAATCACGGCAAGCATATTCCGCTGCCGCGATCTCCGGAGCTAATTGGGTCGAACAGTACGCGGTACGATGGTCATCCATGTTTATGAACATAGGTTTCCAACGTGAAGGCGGCTTAACAGATATTGGGCGATTTCGCGGCGGGCGGGAACCAGCTGTGGGACTTTGAATTTTCGCTCCCGCTTTGGCGCTGGCGGTAGCCCGGCCTTCCGAAAAAGCGCAAGACAGTGGCGGAATGTCCCGAAACTGCTCCATCGAAGAAGAGCGTCACATCTATGGCGCCGTCCCGAGAAGAGCTGCCGCCGCCAATACAATCGTGATCTCGCCAATCTGCTCCATCGCTCCGAGTATGTCGCCTGTTTGTCCTGCGACATGCCTGATGGCGAGCCAGCCCATTATCAGTCCGACGAGCACCAACAAGATCACCCCGATGATCGCCCCGCTCGGACCTAGACCGAAAATCAGGCAAAGCATCCCCAGACCCATAGCGATCATTGCGTTTTGCCTTGATGGCTGTCCGGCTCCCGCCGAAAGCCCGTCTGATCGTGCCGGCGGGACCAGCCACATGAACATCGGCAGCGCGGCGCGGGCCGCGGCATGCGATACCGAAAGAGCTGCCGCAACTGATCCAGCCTTGCCGATCGCCGCCAGGGCGCTCCATCGCAAGGCGACCGACAGGATAAGGGCGCAGGCGCCGTAAGTGCCGATCCGGCTGTCGCGCATGATATCGAGCTTGCGATCGGGTGTCCTGCCGCCGCCGAGCCCATCGGCGGTATCGGCGAGACCGTCCTCATGGAGTGCACCCGTGATGAGTATGGTAACCGCCACGGCAAGCAACGCGGCCGGGCCGGCCGTCAAGCCGGTCATGCGCGCGAGGGAATAGATCGCCGCCCCGGCGAGGCCGACGAGGAGTCCTGCCACCGGCAGTGCCCAGCTCGCGCGCGCGATCTCACCGTCGCTGACCGCCGCCTGCGGGCCAACGGGAAGGATTGTGGAGAGCGCAACCGCAATCCGGATGTCCATCACGATCTTTTCGAGAAGCTCGAAATGGTTCATCTCAGTCAGACCTTCGAACCTGGTTTGCCGAGTATCATGAGTTTGTCGCAAGCAGGCTACTTCAGCTTCATCGGCAATCCGGCCACGACAAACTCCACTTCATTCGCGGCGCGGGCAATCGTCTGATTCATGTGACCCGCCGCATCGCGAAACTCACGCGCCAGCGCGTTGTCGGGCACGATGCCAAGCCCGACCTCGTTCGTGACAACGACCACGGGGCTGTGCTGGCTGGTCAGCGCGGAAGAGAGATGCGCAACTTCGTCCATCCAGTCGCGTTTCGAGTGAAGCACGTTGGACAACCAAAGCGTAAGACAATCGATCAGCCTGGCGCCGCCGTTATCGGTTTCGATCAGCGTCTGCACGAGGTCAAGCGGCACCTCCCGTTCGATCCAGCCGTTTCCCCGTCGTGCGCGGTGCTTTGCTATGCGTGCCACCATCTCGGCATCGAGCGCCTCGGCAGTGGCAATATAGACGGGCTGCCCCGGAAAGGTGCAGGCGCGGGCTTCGGCGTGCCGGCTTTTTCCCGACCGGGCTCCTCCGGTTATCAAGATGATGGGCATGATCGTCTCCGGACTAGTGGTCCGATTCCAACATTCGCACCCCTCGCCGCACGCACTTTTGCGAATATCAGAATCGATGGACCACTGGCAAAATTATAAGATTCTAGTGGAGTTTAGGATTTGGCATTCGCTTTTCGGGTTTGAGGCTGGGAGGATAGCGAATGTCAAATCCACTCCACTAGTCGGCACTAACCACCAATCGACGGTAAAAACAAAGCCGAAATCCATGCCGATTGGGCTTGCGCCCGGCCGACGTCTTCGCGCATCAGGGGTAAAGCATGATCCGGAAAAGTGGGAACCGGTTTTCCGAAAAAGATCATGCTTAGACAACCGCCCAAGGCGGGAGAATCTCGTGGGATTTGCAGCAGCCATGGTGGTGGCGATGATGGCGGACGCTGCGCTCGGTTGGCCGAAGGGGCTGTTTGTCCTCGTCGGTCATCCCGTCACCTGGTTCGGCAAGCTGATCGATCTGCTGGATGCGGGCTGGAATCGGAGCTCCGACCCTCCCGCGTTCCGGCGCGCGGCAGGCGTCGCGGCCGCGCTTTTCGTCATTGCGCTGGCGGCGGCTGTGGCGTGGGCGATACAGGCGCTGCTCCTCCCGGCATGGAGCCGCATCGTCCTTGTCGGGATCCTGGCATGGCCGCTGGTCGCGTTGCGCTCGCTGCATGATCACGTGGCCGCGGTAGCACATCCCTTGCGCGCCGGCGATCTCAGGCTCGCGCGCACGGCAGTTGCGCAAATCGTGGGCCGCGATCCGGCCACACTTGACGAAGGAGGCATTGCGCGAGCGGCCATCGAAAGTCTCGCCGAGAATGCCTCCGACGGCGTCGTCGCGCCGGTGTTCTGGGGCGCCTTGTTCGGGTTACCCGGAATTGTCGGCTACAAGGCGATCAATACACTGGATTCCATGATCGGCCATCGCACGCCGCGTCACGAGGCGTTCGGTTGGGCTGCGGCTCGCATCGATGACGTTGCCAATCTCATACCGGCTCGCCTCACCGCTTTACTTTTTGCGCTGCTCGCCGCACGGCCATCGGTTGCGATGTCGTGCATGATGCGAGACGCAAGGCATCACCGCTCGATCAACGCAGGCTGGCCGGAAGCGGCGATGGCCGGCGCGCTCGGCGTGCGGCTCAGCGGCCCGCGGATCTATGACGGCAGCATGGCGGAAGAACCATGGCTGAACGGCCAGGCGCGCGATCCGCGCGCCGCAGACATCGACCAGGGATTGAAAGTCTACCGCCGTGCCATGATGCTTTTCGCCGGGCTGCTTTTGATCCTGGCCGTTGCCTGATGGAGCGCGAAATGCCCGAGCACGGGGGAAATCTCGATATGGCCATGCAGCGCTTCGGCGGCCGCGCGCAGGACTGGATCGATCTTTCGACCGGCATCAATCGGCAGCCCTACCCGGTGGGAGAGGTGCCATCCGACTGCTGGAGCGCATTGCCATCGCGATGGGGGATCGAATCCCTTCATCAGACGGCACGGCGCGCTTACGCCTCGCAAGCATCCATCCTGGCGACAAGCGGCGCGCAGGCGGCCATTGGTCTTTTGCCCCACCTTTCATCTCGCGGCCGTGCGCGTATTTTTGCGCCCGCCTATAGCGAGTATGCGGCGGTGCTTTCGGCTGTGGGCTGGGATGTCGCCGAAACCTCCGGCCTCGAAGCGCTCGCGGGGGCCGATGTCGCCGTAGTTTGTAATCCCAACAATCCTGACGGACAGCGCCATGATCCGGAGCAACTGCTCACTCTTTTGCCGCGGGTCGGTCGACTCGTGATCGACGAGAGTTTCGTGGACGCCGTTCCGCACCTGTCGCTAGCGCCCAGGGCGGGACGACCAGGTCTTTTGATCATACGGTCGTTCGGAAAATTTTATGGGCTTGCCGGTCTGCGGCTCGGTTTTATCATCGCGGACGAGGCTGAAATTGCCAGGCTTGCCGCAATCGCCGGCCCGTGGCCGGTTTCGGGCGCTGCGATTGCGATCGGCAAGCGCGCCCTTTCGGACTGCGACTGGGCGGCAGCGACCTCGGCCCGCCTTGCGCGCGATTGCGAGCGGCTCGACTTGGAAGTGAAACCGCTCGGCTGGACCCTCGTTGGTGGAACGCCGCTGTTCCGGCTCTATCAGACCGGCGAGGCGCAAGTTGCACAGGAGCGGCTCGCCCGCGCGCACATATGGTCGCGTGCATTCGCCAAGAGGCCTGGGTGGCTTCGGCTGGGCCTTCCCGGCAACGAGGCCGAATGGGTGCGCCTGGCTTCCGCACTCGCGCGTCGATGACCGGTCGTTAGCGCGCAGCGGCGAGCAGACCTTCGACATCGAGATGGTGTTCGATATGGTCGGCGAGGGCATCGAGCGTACTCTCGACCCTTGCGCGGTAATGCAGGTTTGCGGCCGGAATATCCATTCGTGCGAGAAATGCCTTTCGAAAACTGTCCGACGCAAACACGCCGTGCAGATAACTGCCGTGCACGCGACCATCTGTGGAAACGGCGCCTTCCGGCGCGCCGTTGAGGATGGCGAATGGGCGCGCGCGGTCCTCGCCTTCGGTGAGCCCGATGTGAATTTCATAAGCCTCGATCGGCTCGTCCGTCGCGGCGTGGGAAGCCGTAACGCGCATCACGGTCTTTTGCGGCGTCATCACCGTCTTCACGTCGAGAAGTCCAAGTCCCGGCGTTTCGCCGGGGGGGCCCTCGATTCCTTCCGGGTCCGCCACGATGTGTCCGAGCATCTGATAGCCGCCGCAGATACCCAGCACATGGCCGCCGCGGCGATGGTGCGCGAGAAGATCAATGTCCCAGCCTTGCGAACGCAGAAAGGCGAGGTCGCCGCGGGTCGATTTCGAACCGGGAAGGATGACTAGCCTGGCATCGCCCGGGATCGCTTCTCCTGGCCGGACCATGACAAGATCGATTTCCGGTTCGAGCTTCAGCGGGTCGAGATCGTCGAAGTTGGCTATCCGTGACAATGCGAGAAAAGCAATTCTGCATTTGCCCGGTTTGCGCGCTCCGCCAAGTCCCATCGCATCCTCGGCCGGAAGCTCGCCAGCGAGGGCAAAGTAGGGCAGGACTCCAAAGCCCCTCCAGCAGGTTCGGCTCTCGATCAGATGGTAACCGTCATCGAACAGCGAAGGATCGCCGCGGAACTTGTTGATGATGAAACCGCGGATCATGACAACATCCTCGGGATCGAGCACGGCTTTAATTCCGACGAGCTGCGCGATCACGCCGCCGCGGTCGATATCGCCGACGAGCACCACCGGGACGTCGGCACTTCGTGCAAAGCCCATATTGGCGATGTCGGCCTTGCGAAGGTTGACCTCTGCGGCGCTGCCGGCGCCTTCCACCAGCACCAGGTCGGCGCGCTCCTTCAGCCGAGCGAAACTTTCGAGCACCACCTTCATCAGCACAGGCTTCATGGCGGCGTATTCACGTGCGCGCAATGTCGCAACCCGGCGTCCCTGCACAACGATCTGCGCGCCGATGTCCGTTTCCGGTTTCAGCAACACCGGATTCATGTCGGTGTGAGGCGCGACGCCTGCGGCCTGCGCCTGCAACGCCTGCGCGCGCCCGATCTCGCCGCCATCGACCGTCACGGCCGCATTGTTCGACATGTTCTGCGGCTTGAAGGGCAGCACGCGAAGGCCGCGACGCGTGAGGGAACGTGCAAGCCCGGCTACGAGGAGCGACTTGCCCACATCCGAACCTGTTCCCTGGATCATCAACGCGCGTGCCATGGGCTCGGATTTCCGCCTGGTGTGTCAGTACTCGACGCCCGGCTGCGCCTTGATTCCGGAGCGGAACGGATGCTTGATCAGCGTCATTTCAGTGACGAGGTCGGCGGTGTCGATCAGTTCCTGTCTGGCGTTGCGCCCCGTGAGGACGACATGGGTCATCGCAGGCTTTGAATTCTTCAAGAACTCGACGACTTCGCCGATGTCGAGATAGTCGTAGCGGAGCGCGATATTGATCTCGTCGAGAACGACCATGCGCAAGCTGGAATCGGCGATCAACTGCTTGGCCGTTTCCCAGCCGGCCCGCGCGGCCGCAATGTCGCGGGCGCGATCCTGCGTTTCCCAGGTGAAGCCTTCGCCCATCGCGTGGAATTGACAGAGATCGCCGAAATGCCCCGTGAGCAGGCGACGCTCGCCGGTATCCCACGCTCCCTTGATGAATTGGACCACGGCGCAGGGAAAACCATGCGCGACACATCGCAGAATCATGCCGAAAGCCGAGGACGATTTTCCCTTGCCGGCGCCGGTATGGACGATGATGAGACCCTTCTCATCATGTTTGGTGGCCATCATCCGGTCACGGGCGGCCTTCTTTTTTGCCATTTTCGCCGCATGGCGCGCGTCCAACGATGCATTGGAGTCGGCGGTTTCCCCGTCATCGACGGCATCCTGTTCGGAAATCATCTGATGCGCTCCTTTGGCTTGACAAGTTGGGGTCTTGGGCAAAAGGTGAACCACTAGCGTTGGTTCCTGTCCTACGACAGGCGAAGAGGGAATGCGATAGGGCTCAAGTTCTCACGCCCGAAAAGCAGCCGCCCCCGCGACCGTGACCGGAGAGATGCCCAAAGCCACTGACCCCTGGAGGGATCGGGAAGGCGGGGATCGGAGGGAGAAAACCCTGCTCCGCAAGCCGGGAGACCTGCCAGCGCACGATTGAGACCGGCGGACGGGGTGTTCCGCGACGGGGAACGAACCTTTGAAATCATTGGTTCGTGTGCCTCATCGCTCCCGTCAGACCCTTGGGGAGAGCGATGACCGTCACGCTTCATGTCTGCATCACCTGTCGTGCGGGCCAAACGCTCGACGAGGGCGAGACCACGCCCGGCGCGCGCCTGTATGCGGCCATTCTCGGTTTCGGCGTGCCCGAGGGCGTCAGCGTGGTCGGCGTCGAATGTCTTTCCGCCTGCAACCAGGGTTGCTCGGTGGCGCTCAGCGCGCCCGGACGATGGTCCTACATCTACGGGCGCCTTTCGGATGCGAATGCGCCCGATGTGGTCGCAGGCGCGGCGGCCTACGCGGCAGCACCGAATGGTATCGTGCCATGGCGCGGCCGTCCGGAAATCTTCCGCAAGCAATCGCTTGCACGCATTCCACCCATTTCAGTCGTTTCGGAGGCCGCCGAATGAATACGCTTGCCAAGGTCCCGGTGACCGTCGTGACCGGCTTTCTCGGATCGGGCAAGACGACGTTGATCCGGCACCTGATCAGCAACGCCAATGCAAAGAAACTCGCCGTGCTTGTCAACGAGTTCGGCAGCGAAGGCGTGGACGGAGAGATACTCAAATCCTGCGCCGTGGCGAATTGTCCCGCGGAAAACGTCGTCGAGCTTGCCAATGGCTGTATCTGCTGCACGGTGGCCGACGATTTCATTCCCGCCATGGAACAGTTGCTGTCGCGTCAGGTGAAGCCCGACCATATTCTAATCGAGACGTCGGGACTGGCGTTGCCAAAACCGCTTCTGAAAGCGTTCGACTGGCCCGAGATTCGCTCGCGAATAACCGTCGATGGCGTGATCGCGCTTGCCGATGCCGAGGCCGTGGCGGCCGGCCGTTTCGCGCCGGATCCGGCTGCGGTCGAAGCGCAGCGCGCGGCCGACGAAAATCTCGACCATGAAACGCCGCTTTCGGAAGTGTTCGAGGATCAGATCGCGTGCGCGGACATTGTGCTGCTGACGAAAGCGGACCTTGCCGGCGAAAAAGGACTTGAAGCGGCCAAGGCAGCGATATCAGCCGAGATGCCGCGCCGCGTACCGATGCTCGCAATCGTCGATGGCGCGGTCGACGCGCGCGTGATCCTTGGCCTCGAAGCCGCGGCGGAAGACGATCTTGCGGCGCGTCCTTCTCACCATGACGGCGAGGACGAACACGAACACAACGATTTCGCGTCCGTCGTGATCGAACTTCCGGAAATCCGCGATCTGGACAGGTTGGTCGCTTCCGTCCAGCGGCTGGCGCGCGAGCAGAACGTGTTGCGCGCCAAGGGATACATCGCGGTTGCGGGCAAGCCGATGCGCTTGCTGCTGCAGGCGGTGGGCGAGCGGGTGCGGCATCAGTTCGACACTGCCTGGGGCATGCGGCCCAGGCAATCGAAGCTGGTTGTGATCGGCGAACATGGCGATATCGACGAGGCTGCAATCAGGGCGGGACTCGGAGTCTGATGCACGTTGTCTTTCGCGAGAGCCGCGGTCTGGAAGAGACCGCGACACCCAGGGATCTCGGCCAGGAACCGGCCGAACTGGTGGCGCTCTCGTTCTCTGACAGCGATCTTGCAGCGCTCGCAGCCGGCTGGCGGCGGGGGCGCGCCAGCCTGCCGTCGCTCCGACTTGCTAACTTGGCGGAGCTGCGTCATCCGCTTTCGGTTGACACCTATATCGAGCGAACGCTTTCGCATGCGCGCGGCGTCCTGGTGCGCGTGATCGGCGGCGAATCCTATTGGTCGTACGGTCTTTCCAAGCTCCACCAATTGGCGAAGAGCCGCGACTTCGCGCTTGCGGTTTTGCCGGCGGATGGTCGCGACGATCCACGCCTGGACGCGCTCTCGACCTTGCCGATTTCGACTCTCAGGCGACTGAAGGTATTGTGCGACAAGGGCGGCCCGATCGCGGCGCAGGCCGCGATTGCTCAGCTGGCGCTGGCCGCGGGCTTTTATGCCGGACCGGTGATCGGCGAAATCAATCTTCCCGAGATCGGTTTCTACGATCCCGCGCACGGCGCGATCTCTGCCCCGCCAAATTTCGATCAGCGGCCGCGTGCGCTCGTCACCTTTTATCGTTCCTATCTGGCCGCTGCAGATACCGCACCGGTTGACGCCTTGATCGTGGCGCTGCGGCAGAGGGGCTTTGATGCCTATGGCGTGTTCGTCACGTCGCTGAAGGCCGAAGGTGTAGCCGAATGGCTAAGGGCTCATTTCAATCGGCACCCGCCGGCTGTCATCGTCAATGCGACGGCGTTTTCGGCGCTGGGAGATGACGGCAGCACGCCGCTCGACTCCATTTGCTGCCCGGTTTTCCAGGTCGCCTTGTCGACGGCCCGGCGCGACGCCTGGCAGGAATCGCTTCGCGGTCTCTCGCCGGGTGATCTGGCGATGCATGTGGTGTTGCCCGAGGTCGATGGCCGCCTGTTTGCCGGCGTTGTGAGTTTCAAGTCGCCGGGCGAGCGCGATCCCGATCTGCAGTTTTCCCATCTTGCGCACAAACCCGACGATGAGCGGGTCTGTGCGGTTACCGGGCGGGTGAAAGCCTGGCACCGGCTTGCGCTCAAGCCGACGCACGACAAGCAGCTTGCGATCGTGCTTTCGAGCTACCCTGGCCGTCGCCACCAGATCGCGCATGCGGTCGGTCTCGATGCGCTGGCCTCGGTCGAGACGTTGCTCTCCGATCTCAATTCGAACGGTTTCGACGTCGAACCTGTGGAAAGGCTCGGCGAGGTTCTCCTGCGAGAGGATTTGGCGTGGGATCTCGGCGATTACCGCGAGGAATTGGCTAGGCTTCCGCGCCAGTTGCGGGATGATCTCGAAAACACTTGGGGCGCGGCGGAAGATGATCCCTGTTGCTACGGCGACGAATTTCGCTTTGCCGCGATCCGGCGCGGCAAAATCATCATCGCAGTCCAGCCGGAACGTGGTGACTTCGACCATCGCGATGCCGAATATCACGACCTCTCGCGCACACCCCGCCATGCGTATGTTGCCTTTTATCTGTGGCTGAGGCGACAGGGCATCGACGCGCTCATCCATATGGGCGCGCATGGAACGCTCGAATGGCTGCCCGGCAAATCCGTCGCGCTGTCGTCCTCCTGTTGGCCGGAAGCATTGATCGGCGATCTGCCCGTGCTCTATCCCTTCATCGTCAACGATCCCGGGGAGGCGGCGCAGGCCAAGCGGCGCACCGGCGCGGTCACGATCGGCCATTTGCCGCCGCCATTGGCGCCGGCCGCTTTGCCCGAAGCGTTACGTCGCCTCGAGCAACTGCTTGATGAATATTCAACAGCCGATGGCCTCGATCCGGCGCGTCGCCAGCGCTTGATTGCATCGATACGCGATGAAGCCCGCGCGGCGGGGCTGGAAGATGATCTTGGAATTGCCGCTTCCGCCGCGCCGGCGGAAGCCATTCCGCGGATCGATCGCTTTGTCTGCGATCTCAAGGAAAGCCAGTTCGGCGACGGCCTGCATGTGTTCGGGCGAGGCGATTGCGGTGAGGCCGAAAAGGATGCGCTGCTTGCAGCGCTCTCGGGCAGGCGCATCGCGCCGGGACCGGCCGGCTCACCCTGGCGCGGACGCCGCGATGTATTGCCGACCGGGCGCAACCTGTTTGCCGTCGATCCCCGCGCCGTGCCGACTCCTTCGGCGCATGCGCAAGGGAGCAAGCTTGCCGAGGAACTCTTGCGCCGTCACCTGCAGGATCACGGCGACTGGCCGAAAGGACTCATGGTGGACCTCTGGGGATCTTCGACCATGCGCACCGCGGGTGAGGATTTTGCGATGGCGCTGCATCTTGCGGGCATCGCGCCACGCTGGGACCACGCGTCGGGGCGAGTCGCGGGATATGACATCATCTCGCCGGCGGAACTCGGCAGGCCTCGCATCGACGTGACGCTTCGCGTTTCGGGACTGTTTCGCGACGTTTTTTCGGCTCTCGCGCAACTGTTCGAAGCCGCGACCGAGGCGTTGGCTGACCGCGACGGTGAAGGCGACGAAAATCCGTATATACACCGCACAGCGCGCGTGTTCGCACCACGTCCCGGGCAGTACGGTATCGGCATCGCCTCGTTGCCGGAGGTGTTCACCACAGAATCGCGCCTTGCCGCCGGCGAAGCCTGGCTTTCCGCTTCGTCCTGGGCTTTTGCTGCAAATGGAGAGATGCGGGCTGATCGCGAAGCAATGGAGGCAAGGCTCGCCGCGACCGACGCTTTCGTCCACACCCAGGACCTGCCAGAAACCGATTTGCTGCTCGCAGCGGACTATGCCGCGCATGAGGCGGGTGCGGCGGCCGCGTCCGCCCGGCTCGGCGTCGCCGCTCCATCGCTCTATCACCTCGACGCGACGCGTCCCGATCAACCGCATGCGCGCTCCCTGACCGAGGAAATCTCGCGCGTCGTGCGTGCGCGCGCCGCCAATCCGGACTGGATCGCAGGCATGATGCGTCACGGCTTTCGGGGTGCGGCCGAAATCGCCGCGACGCTCGAGCACATGGCGGCCTTCGCTCATCTTGCCAATGCCGTGCCGTCCCATCTCTTCGATCTCTACTTCGATGCGACGCTCGGCAATGACGATGTTCGCGCGTTCATGTCGCACGAGAATCCGCTGGCACTCGCGGCAATCGAAATCTGCTTCAACCGATTGCATGAGGCTTTGCTTTGGAAGACGCGCCGCAATTCGATCGCGGCCGCGCTGCGGGAGGCCTCATGAGCGACGTCGCGATCAGGGGATGGTGTCCGGGGGCCTTGCAGCCGATGCGATCCGGAGATGGACTCGTGGTTCGTGTCCGGCCGCATGCGAGCCGCATCGATGCGGCGCAGGCGATGGGTATAGCAGAGCTCGCCGAACGACATGGCAACGGCATCATCGATCTGACCAACAGGGCCAACCTCCAGATCAGGGGCGTCTGCGATGCGGGCCATTTACTGGTGGTCGAGGGGCTCGCGCGACTCGGGCTGGTCGATCCGGATCCGGACACCGAGGCGCGGCGTAACATCCTGATGACGCCGTTCTGGACCGAAGGCGATGAAATCGCCTCCATCGCGGCGGAACTGGAGCAGGCGCTTGCAACCGGTCCTGCCGGTGTTCCGACCAAGTTCGGCTTCGCTGTCGATTGTGGCAGGGAACGCGCGCTGGCCGGCGCTTCCGCCGACGTGCGGATCGAGCGCGCCGTGACAGGACATCTCATCGTGCGTGCCGACGGCGCGGAACTTGGTCATCAGGTCGCGCGGCGAGAGGCGGTCAGCGTCGCGCTCGCGCTGACCGAATGGTTTGTCAGTTCGGGCGGAGCCAAAGGTAGCCGGGGACGAATGGCCGCTCATGTCGGCGCCGGCGCCAGGCTGCCCGAGGGGCTCTGCGGCAATGCCAGGCCCGCACGCAGCCAAGTACTGCGCGGCCCCGGAGTCTATCCGCAAGGCGCGATGTTTGGCATGGCATTCGGGCAATTGACCTGCGCCGCGCTTCGATATCTCGCCAAATGTGCGCCCGCGCTTCGTATGACGCCCTGGCGCATGATCCTGGCGGAGGGGATGGAGGAGATGCCCCACTGCGAGGAAATCATCGCGCAAGCCGAAGATCCGATGCTGCGCCTTATCGCCTGCAGCGGCGCGCCGCGCTGCGGGCAGGCGCATGCCGACACGCGCGCGCTGGCCACGGCGCTTGCACCGCATTTGGCCGAAGATGCGCGGCTCCACGTCTCCGGTTGCGCCAAAGGTTGTGCCCATTCTGGTCCGGCGTCGATCACGCTGGTGGCGACCCGCGAGGGATTTGATCTCGTCCGCGGCGGCTCGGTCCGGGATGCGCCGGCGCTGCGCGGACTGAGCAGCGCCGGTATCCTGACAAACCCCTCGGTGTTACGGGGAGCGGGCTGATGCTGCACAGCTACGAGACCGATGCTGCGGCGATCTATCGGCAATCCTTTGCCATCATACGCGCCGAGGCGGAGCTTGCGCGCTTTACGGCAGAGGAGGAGCCTGTGGTCGTGCGCATGATTCATGCCGCAGGCATGGTGGGACTGGAAGCGAAGATCCACTTTACATCCGGCATGGCCAGTGTCGCGCGGGCGGCGCTGCAGAACGGCGCACCGGTACTGTGCGATGCGCGGATGGTGTCGGAGGGAATCACGCGAGCGCGCCTGCCGGCCGGCAACTCAATTATCTGCACCCTCGACGACCCCGCCGTTGCTTCGCTCGCGCAATCCATGGGCAATACGCGCTCGGCGGCGGCGGTTGAGCTATGGCGGCCGCACCTTGATGGCGCGATCGTCGCGATCGGCAACGCGCCCACCGCGTTGTTTCATCTCCTCAACATGCTCAAGGACGAGAATTGTCCAAGGCCCGCAGCAATCATCGGCTGTCCGGTCGGTTTTGTCGGCGCGGCTGAGGCCAAGGCAGCGCTGTTGGCCGATCCACCCACGCCGGTGCTGACCGTCGAAGGACGCCTTGGCGGCTCGGCGATCACCGTCGCCGCCGTGAATGCGCTGGCAAGCCGGAGCGAATAGCGATGGGCGCCATCATCTGCTGCGGCCTTGGGCCAGGGGATCCGGAACTGATGAGCGTGCGCGCCGATCGCGAGGTCCGCGCGGCAAAGCATGTCGCCTATTTTCGAAAAAAGGGACACCCCGGTCAGGCGCGGCACATTGTCGAGGGGCTGCTGGCCAAGGACGTCTGCGAATATCCCATGGAGTATCCGGTCACGACCGAGATTGCCTTTGGCAGCTCCGAATATAATCGACTGCTCGCCGACTTCTATGACGAATGCGCCGAGCGGCTGGCGCAGCTTGCTAGCGCCGTCGAAGTGGTCGTGCTGTGCGAGGGCGATCCCTACTTCTACGGTTCCTTCATGCACCTGCACGCGCGGTTGCAGGGGCGGGTCAGGATCGAGGTGATTGCCGGCATTCCGGGAATGGCGGGTTGCTGGAATTCGGTCGGCCAGCCGATTGCGCTTGGCGACGACGTCACGACGGTGTTGATGGGCACCCTCGCGGAGGATGAACTGGAGCGGCGGATGCGTAGTTCCGATGCGCTCGTTGTCATGAAGACCGGGCGTAATCTGCAAAAGGTTCGCCGGGCGCTCGCCTCCGCCGATCGCCTCGCCGACGCATGGCTGGTCGAGCGCGGCACCATGCCGGGCGAACGCGTCACCCGGCTGATGGATGTTCACGACAACGAGTGTCCCTATTTTGCGATCGTGCTGGTCCACGGCCGTGGACGGCGCATGGAAGCCGCCGAATGACGGGCACGCTGACGATTGCGGGAATTGGGCCGGGCGACGAGGCGATGGTCACGCCGGAGGTTTCCGCCGCGCTCGCCACTGCGACAGATATATTGGGCTATGCGCCCTATGTCGCACGCGTGCCTCCCCGCACGGGGCTTGCGCTGCATCCATCCGACAATCGCTTGGAGCTGCAGCGCGCGGGCGAGGCCTTGCGACTTGCCTCCGAAGGGCGCCACGTCGTCGTGGTTTCGTCCGGCGATCCCGGCGTGTTCGCCATGGCCTCCGCGGTGTTCGAAGCATTGGAGGATTCGCCACAATGGCAGGGACTTCCCATCCGTGTCCTGCCCGGCGTGACCGCGATGCTGGCTGCGGCGGCCCGCGTCGGCGCGCCGCTCGGGCATGATTTCTGCGCGATCAATCTGTCCGACAATCTGAAGCCATGGCCGACGATCGAGAAGCGCCTGCGGCTTGCCGCAGAGGCCGATTTCGCGATCGCGATGTACAATCCGCGCTCGGCAAGCCGGCCCGAAGGCTTTGCACGCGCACTCGAGGTTTTGAGCGAGGCGGGCTGCGGAGAACGCATCGTGATCTTCGCCCGCGCGCTCACGACGCCGGAAGAGAAGATCGAAACAGTGATACTGCGGGACGCGCAACCGGAGATGGCCGATATGAGGACGCTTGTCATCGTCGCCAACTCGGCAACCCGCCGCGTCGGTCGCTGGGTCTACGCGCCGAGGCACGTCCGATGACCGAGCCATTGCATCACCTCGGCTATGCTTTCCACCCGCAGCCTGTCCGGCAGTTCCGGCCGCTTCAGCATGACCACGGGAAGGCCAAGTTCGCGCGCCGCATCGATCTTGGCACGCGCGCCACTTCCACCGGAGTTGCGGGCGACAACCCATTCGATTCCGCGCGAGCGCATCATGTCCAACTCGCTCTCGAGCAGGAATGGCCCGCGCGACACGATGATGTCCGCATCGGGCAAGGGAAGCGGCTCGATCGGAGGATCGACAAATCTCAACGTGTAGGCGTGCTGCGGCTTGGCGCCGAACGCCGCGACGTGCTGCCGTCCGATCGCAAGGAAAACGCGAGTGCGCTCGAGCGGCAATGCCGTCACGGCGGAAGTGAGATCGGCTACCTCGATCCAATTGTCACCAACTGCCTTGACCCATGGCGCGCGTTCAAGCGCGATCAGCCGCGCGCCCGTGGCAGCGCAGGCCATAACCGCGTTGCGGCTCATCTCGACCGCAAAGGGATGGGTCGCGTCGATAACATCTGTAATTTTTTCCCGACGAATGTACTCGGCGAGACCGCTGGCGCCGCCGAAACCACCGGAGCGCGTCGGCAACGGCTGTGTCGCAGGGGCGCGCGTGCGCCCTCCATAGGAATAGATCGCTTCAAAGCCCGCGCGCGCGACGGCATCTGCAAGCAAGTGGGCATTGCTCGTTCCGCCCAGAATGAGGGCGCGTGTCATGCGTGATCCTTCGCCCGACCCCTGGCTGACCATCATCGGCATCGGCGAAGATGGCCTTTCAGGCCTCTCGGACGCAAGCCGAAAGGCGCTCGCCGAGGCCGAGACGGTCTTTGGTGGCGAGCGGCATTTGGCGCTGGCCGATATCGGCGACCGCGGCCGGCCGTGGCCGGTGCCGTTCCAGACAGATTGGGTTCTTACCTGCCGCGGCCGTCCGACTGCGGTACTCGCCTCGGGTGATCCGTTTTGGCATGGCGTCGGCGCGGTTCTCGCGGAGCGGCTGAACAGAAGCGAATGGGTAGCCCATCCTGCGCCCTCGACATTCTCGCTTGTCGCGGCGCGGCTCGGCTGGCGACTCGAAACCGTGGCCTGTCTGGGACTGCATGCCGCCCCGTTTGAATGTCTCCTGCCGCATCTGGCGCAGGGCGGGCGGATCATTTGTCTCCTGCGCGACGGCGATGCTGGCGTCGCTCTCGCCGAATGGCTGAAAGCGCAGGGATGGGGCCATTCGCAGCTTTGGACCCTTGCTGCGCTCGGAGGCAATCACGAATCCATCACGCAACATCGCGCCGACAGCTACCACGGCGATCGAGCCGCGGACCTCGTAGCCATCGCGTTGGAAGTGAAGGGTTCCGGCGGGCTGCCACGCAGCTCCGGTCTTGCGGACTCGCTTTTTGTGCACGACGGCCAGATCACCCGCCGGCCGATGCGTGCACTCGCGCTCTCCGCACTTGCGCCAAGGCCAGGCGAACGACTATGGGACATCGGCGCGGGCTCCGGCTCGATCTCCGTCGAATGGGCGCTCTGCGGAGGAACTGCGATTGCGATCGAAGCTCGCAATGATCGCGCCGCGAATATCCGAAAAAATGCCGCGGCGTTCGGGCTGACGAGCCGGATTTTGGTCGTCGAGGGCGCCGCGCCCGGCGTGCTGGCGGACCTCAAGATGCCGCAAGCCGTCTTCGTGGGGGGAGGGCTCGATGCCGCAATGTTCGACGGCCTTTGGCCGCTGCTGGAGCCGGGTACGCGGCTGGTTGTGCATGCCGTCACACTCGAGACCGAGACGCTTCTGTCGGAGCTGCATCGGCTCCACGGCGGCGAACTCATGCGCTTCGAAATCTCTCATGCGGGCAAGCTCGGCCGCTATCGTTCATGGGAGGCGGAGCGGCCGGTCGTGCAATGGAGTGCGGTGAAATGAGGGTCGCAGGGCTGGGATTCAGGCGTGACGTCACGCTGGCTTCGCTGCGCGAAGCGCTCGTCGCCGCCGGCGCCGAAGGTCTTGCGGCGGTTGCAACCGTCAGCGATAAATCGCACACGGCAGCTTTGCGACTATTGGCGCGAGAGTTCAATCTGCCGATCAAGGCAATTCCGGCAGCCGTCCTGGCCGGCATCAAAACCCCGACGCAATCCGAATTCGTCCAGGCGAAGTTCGGCACGGGCTCCATTGCCGAGGCGGCCGCGCTTGCAGCCGCCGGTGCTCGTGCACGGCTGATTTCGAGGCGGACTGTGTCGCAGGATCGAACGGCCACCGCCGCAATTGCCGAAGGAGACGGCGAATGACGGTGCACTTCATCGGCGCCGGACCGGGCGCTGCCGATCTGCTCACGCTGCGCGGGCGCGACATCATTGCCGCCTGTCCCGTATGCCTCTATGCCGGCTCGCTCGTGCCGCAGGGAGTTCTGGCGCATTGCCCGCAAGGCGCGCGCATCGTCGACACGGCGCCGCTATCGCTCGACGAAATCATGTCGGAGATCGTCACCGCGCATGCGCAAGGCAAGGATGTCGCGCGGCTGCATTCGGGCGATCTATCGATCTGGTCAGCGATGGGCGAGCAACTGCGCCGCCTGCGTGCGCTTGAGATTCCCTATTCCGTCACTCCCGGCGTGCCGGCTTTTTCGGCCGCTGCCGCAGCCCTGGAGGCGGAACTCACGCTGCCGGGAATCGCGCAAACCGTCGTGCTGACACGGACTCCGGGACGGGCGAGCGCCATGCCGGAAGGCGAGAGCCTCGCCGCCTTTGCCGCAACCGGCGCGGTGCTTGCGATCCATCTCTCGGTGCATATGCTCGACGAGCTGATTGCCGAGCTCACGTCGCATTACGGCGCAGACTGCCCCGTGGCGATCGTCTGGCGCGCGAGCTGGCCGGACCAGCGGATCATTCGCGCCACCCTCGGTACACTCGATACGGCAGTCGGTCCCGAGCTCGAACGGACGGCGCTTGTGCTCGTCGGCAGGACACTCGGTTCTGAGGATTTTACCGAAAGCCGCCTCTATGCGGCCGACTATGACCGCCGCTATCGGCCGCGAGGACGGACGCCGCGCTTCCCGGAGGCTTCATGACGCGGGCACTGGTCATTTCGGCGCCGGCCTCGGGCGCGGGCAAGACAACGCTGACGCTGGCACTCGCGCGCGCTTATCGCGATCGCGGGATGAAGGTGCAGTGCCTGAAGAGCGGTCCCGATTATATCGACCCCGCGTTTCACGCAGCAGCCACGGGCCGCGCCTCGGTCAACATCGACAGTTGGGCGATGGATCGTGAGACCATCGTTCATCTCGCCTCGTGCGGCGCCACCGCCGATCTGGTGCTGGCCGAGGGCTCGATGGGCCTGTTCGATGGCGTCGCCACGCCGGGCATCTCCGGTACTGGCGCCACCGCCGACATTGCCGAAATGCTGGGATGGCCGGTCCTGCTCGTGATCGATCCTTCCGGGCAGGCGCAAACCGCCGCGGCCATCGCCAGCGGACTGCGCGATTTCCGTGCCGGAGTGCGCCTGGCCGGTGTCGTTCTCAACCGCGTCGCCAGCGCCCGACATGAGGATCTCGTGCGCCGCGCGCTTGCCGGCGTCGGGATAGCTGTGTTCGGCGCGTTGCCCCGCAACGCCGCGATCACCTTGCCGAAGCGGCACCTCGGTCTGGTGCAGGCCGAGGAGCAGAAAGAGATAGGCGGCCTGATCGATGAAGCCGCGCGCTTCATCGCCGCGCATGTTGATCTCGACGCGGTGCGGCGAGCGGCAACGATGTGGTCGCTGCAACCGCTCGCGCGAGGTCAAACGGTCAGGCCCCCCGGTCAGCGCATCGCGCTGGCACGCGATGCCGCCTTCTCTTTCATGTATCCGCATATGCTGGAGGCCTGGCACGCGGCCGGAGCCGAGATCGCGACGTTCTCCCCACTCGCCGACGAAATTCCGGATGCAGGCGCGGATGTATGCTGGCTTCCGGGCGGCTATCCGGAACTGCATGCCGGCCGTCTTGGCGCAAACAAGCGGTTTCAGCGTGCGCTGAACTCGTTCGCCCAAACACGGCCGGTGCACGGAGAGTGCGGAGGTTACATGGTGCTTGGTAACGCCCTGACCGATGCTGACGGCACGCGCCACGAGATGGCAGGATTGCTCGGGCTGGAGACGAGTTTTGCCCAGCGCCGCATGCATCTGGGGTACCGGATGGCTGAACTAGCTGCGCCAATACCTGGATATGAGGCCGGCGTGCGTTTGCGTGGCCACGAATTCCATTATTCCACCATTGTTTCGCAGCCGGATCTGCCCCTGGCAGTCGTGTGCGACGCGGCCGGCGCCGTGATTGCCGAGACCGGCTCACGTCGCGGTCATGCCACCGGTACATTCTTCCATCTTATCGCGGAGGACAGGTGAGCGGCTTCGTCTCCTTTGTCTCGGCCGGTCCGGGCGATCCGGAACTCCTGACGCTGAAGGCGGCATCGCGCCTGCGCGCGGCCGACGTCGTGCTGTATGACGACCTTGCCTCGGGCGCGATCCTGGATCACGCAAACGAGCGGGCCAACCTGGTGGCGGTCGGCAAGCGTGCGGGATGCCAGTCGACCAGGCAGCAGCATCTCAATCGACTTCTCGTCGACTATGCCGCGACCGGTGCGCGCGTGGTGCGATTGAAATCCGGCGATGCGGGCATTTTTGGACGCCTCGAGGAGGAGATCGAAATGCTCCGCGCGGCAGGGATCGGCTACGAGATCGTCCCCGGCGTCACCTCGGCCTGCGTGGCGGCGGCGCAGGCGGGCATTCCGCTCTCCCGGCGCCACACCTCGCGCCGGGTCCAGTTCGTGACCGGCGCCGATACAAGCGGCCAGCTGCCCGCAAATCTCAACTTGGGTGCGCTCGCCGACCCGGAATCGACCACCGTGGTTTACATGGGCAAACGAACCTTTCCGATTCTCGCGGCAAAACTGATCGAGCATGGCATGAGCCCGGATACGCCGGCGCTGCTTGCCGAGTCGCTTGGCCATGCCGACGAGCGGCTGGTTCGCTCCACCATCGCAGGGCTCGCCGAACAGCTAGGTCAAGCTACCGGCGTGACGACGGCCGCCGTAATTCTTTTCGGCGCGCTCGCAGGAGAATTTCCGCGATGATGCCTTTTCTCGATCGGGCTCCCTGCCATTTATTTTCGAATTGCGAGCCAGCAGGGCGGCTTGCGAATGCGGTGTCAACGTTGTCGGATGTAACAGGAGGAATTGGATCATGCATATCGAACCGGGAATCGTCACAGGCGCCAAGATCGTTCTGAGTTATGCCACGGGTGCTGCCGCTTGCGCCTGTGCCTCGAAACTTGCCGCCGAAACCGTGCGCGAGCAGGGGATTGTCTCGTTGGCGGTGCGTACCATTGCGGCCACGGCCCTGGTGTTCTCCTTCTTCGAGCTGCTGCCGCACTTCCGGGTCGGTGTTTCGGAGGTCCATTTCATTCTCGGCTCGACATTGTTCCTGATTTTGGGCGCCGCGCCCGCCGCGCTCGGGCTAGCGCTTGGTCTGCTGCTGCAGGGGCTGTTTTTCGAGCCGGCCGACCTGCCGCAATACGGCATGAACGTGACTACGCTGCTGGTGCCCTTGTTCGCGATTCAAGCGCTTGCCGGACGCGTAATTGCCCGCAACACCGCCTATGTTGATTTGCAGTACCGCCAGGCGCTCGCGCTATCGACCGCGTACCAGTCCGGAATCGTGGCGTGGGTCGCGTTCTGGGCGCTGTACGGTGCGGGCTTTGGCGCGGCCAACCTCGCCAATATCGTCACCTTTGCAGCATCCTACGCGCTCGTCATCGTGATCGAGCCGCTGGCCGATTTGGCGGTGCTGGCGCTGGCAAAATCGCTGCGGGGCGTCACGGCAGACGGATGGGTCACCCGCCGTTTGCATAATGCGGCGTGAAGAGGCGCGGAAGGCGGTCCGACGGCACGACCGCCTTCCCTTCTCGTCATGCTGAGGCTCGCTTTGATAGGCATCGGTTGCGGCGATCCCGAGCAGCTGACGCTTGCCGCGATCCGCGCGATCAACAGGGCCGACCTTGTTCTCATTCCGCGCAAGGGAACGGAGAAATCCGATCTTGCCGACTTGCGGCGGGCCATTTGCGCGGACGTGCTGACCAGCGACAAGACGCGGGTCGTCGAATTCGACCTTCCGGTGCGTGACTCAGCCGAGGAGGATTACCGCAAGGGCGTGGACGAATGGCACGAAGCTGTCGCCGCGACCTGGTCGCGCGAAATCGCAGGCCATCTCGGGGATCAAGGGCGCGTGGCGCTCCTGATCTGGGGCGATCCTTCGCTTTATGACTCCAGCCTGCGGATCGCGGGACGACTTCAGCCGCCGCCGCGCATTGAAGTGGTCCCCGGTATCACGGCGATCCAGGCGCTTTGCGCGGCGCATGCGCTGCCCGTAAATGAGATCGGCGAGCCCTTTCTGGTGACGACGGGACGTCGACTGCGCGAACGAGGCTGGCCGTCCGGCGTGGACACTGTGGTGGTCATGCTGGATGGTGCCGTCGCGTTTCAATCCATCGATCCGGCAGGACTGCGGATCTGGTGGGGCGCCTACCTCGGCATGCCCGACGAGATCCTGATCTCGGGCGAGCTGGCCGAAGTCGGGCCACATATCGTCGCCGCGCGACGCCAGGCGCGCGAAAAGCACGGCTGGATCATGGACAGCTACATTCTCAGACGTAGATAGCGATCATCATCGAAACGTTCATTCAAGGCAGGACAACATGCTTCCCAAGTGGGTCTACCAGCCGTGCGCGGGCACCTCGGCCATTCATCGCGACGCAGCCATGGCGCGCCAGGCTCAGCTTACCAAGCCAGCCGGCTCGCTGGGACGGCTCGAGCAACTCGCCATTGAACTCGCCGGCCTGCAGGAGACAGAGCGGCCCCGTGCGACGCGCGTCCCCATCATCATCTTTGCCGGCGATCACGGCGTTGTCGCCCAGGGCGTCTCGGCGTACCCTCAGGAAGTCACGATCGCCATGATGTCGAATTTCGCCTCCGGCGGTGCGGCCATCTCGGTTCTTGCGCGCCAATTGGGTTCGAGACTGGAGGTCGTCGACGCAGGCACGCTCGCGCAGTCGCCGGTGCACGGAATTGTGACAGACAAACCGCGCAGCGGCAGCCGCGACTTCAGCAAGGAGGCGGCGCTGGAGCCCGTTGAAGTAGCGTTCGCACTGGAGTGCGGAAAGCGCGCGGTGTTGCGGGCTGCCAGAGAGACGCCCGATCTCCTGATCCTCGGCGAGATGGGCATTGGCAATACCACGAGCTCGGCGGCGATCGCCGCGGCCCTGCTTGCGATCAGCGCCGAAGAGATCGCCGGCAGCGGCACAGGCATCGATGCAGCCGGTCGCGCGCGCAAGGTGCGTGTGATCGATGACGCTCTCGCGCGGCACGGGCTCACGAGAGGGGGCGTTTCTGCCGAGAATGTGTTCTGCGCGGTCGGCGGTCTTGAAATCGTGGCCATCTGCGGCGCGATCATTGCGGCTGCTCAGAATCGTTTGCCCGTCCTGCTCGACGGATTCATCGTCTCGGTTGCGGCGCTAGCCGCGGTGCGTCTCAACCCGTCATGTCGTCCGTTTATTCTGGCCTCGCATCAATCGGCGGAGCGGGGGCATTCCCTGGTGCTCCGCGCACTGGACGTTCCGCCGCTCATCGATCTCGATCTCAGGCTCGGCGAGGGATCGGGGGCAGCGGTCGCATTGCCGCTGCTGCGCCTTGCATGCGCGCTGCACAATGAAATGGCGACCTTCGCACAGGCGAACGTTCCGGGCGCTCATTGATGGCGCGAGGCCGTCGAAGCGAGCGCGGCAAGATCTGGGGCGCCGAGGACATTCTGGTTGACGGAGGCGATTCGCCATCCATTCCGCAGCCGATCAATCCGGGTAATCGACAGCGGCTGGATGACGAAACGCAGAGCCGCTTCGGGATCGATATCGAGCGCGACGCAAAGCGCGGCCCGAATTGTACCCGAGTGGACCACGAGCGTCGCCGGGCCGGGCGCGATTTTGGAGAATCCCTGCCGGACCCTGGCGACCTGATCTGCAAAACTTTCACCGCCGGGCGGCCTTGATCGAGCGGGATTTTGCCAGAACTGCGCGTAGCCCGCTTCCCCGCCGGCAGCCAGATCGTCGTGAGTGTAGCCGGTCCAGGCGCCAAAATCCTGCTCGGCGAATTCAGGTATCGGGACCGGATCGAGTCCGAGCGCCCGAGCAGTATCGATCGTTCGTCGTGCCGGGCTGGCGTAACTCGCGGCTTTGGGAGGCAGATGCCTTCGCACGGCCTCCAGGTGCGCCCGATCGCTCAGGTCGACCGGAGCGTTCGCGGCATGGATCAATCCGTCGACGCCGCAGACGGCCGCGTGCCGGACCAGCCAAAGTAAGCTCTCCCCTTCCATCTGTAGTTCCGGCGATTCTCAAGATAATCGCGAATTGTGTTCAAGCCGCTGAGAGCGTCTACCATGATAAGCCGGCCGGGATAACTTTTTCGTCCCGATTCTTTTCGAAGCGGTAAGCTGCAGAACAGCACGCAGGTTAGAGAGAGCTTGTCCGCTTTGGTGACAGTTGCTGCGGCAGCCCGCGGCATAAATTCCACGGTGGAGCCTTCTGCTTCGAGCGCGCGCGCCCGTCGCGTCAACGATTGCTACGACCGCGGATCGTCGACGAAATCGACCGGGGTGCCCTTTGAGAGCTCGCTCGCGACGCGTTCGGCATCCCAATTGGTGAGACGCACGCATCCGTGCGATTGAGCCTTGGACACCTTGCCGGGATCAGGCGTGCCGTGGATGCCATAGCCTTCGGCGGAGAGATTGATCCAAACGATGCCGACCGGATTGTTCGGCCCCGGTCTGATCGTGAAAGGCTTGTTCGAGTGAACCCCCCTGAAGTGGTATTTGGGATCATAGCGATAGGTTGGGTTATGCTCGATCGCGGTGACCTTCAGAGTGCCGGTCGGCGATGGCTTCTCTTCGCTACCGACGGTTGCCGGATAAAACCCGATCAGGGCGTTCGAACGATCAAATAGCTTTACGGTCTGCCGGCTCTTGTCGACCTCTACCCTGGCGGCTTTCGCCGAATTTGCCGCGTTCTGCTCGAATGTATCGACGACGACGATGCTGTCGCCGGCGCGGTCGAAACGCTGGCCGGGGTTTAGCGCTGCGAGCAGTTGCTCGCTCATGTGAAATTTTTCGGCCAGACCTTCGCGGGGGCTGCTGTAGCTCAGTCTCGGAATGTCCTTCATGGCCTCCATCTTGTGTGGCAGTTTATGCAGGAAAGGTCCCCTGATGTCCTTTTCGGTGATCGTGTAATTCATAAGCACAGGCGCGTTGTCGGTTTCGAGCTTTTTCCAGACTTCTGCGCTGAGATCGCTCGTGCCCACAAACTCCAGCGCCTCGGCGTATGCGCGCAGCGCCTTCTTGGCGTTTTCGCCGAATCTTCCGTCGATCTCACCCGGAGAGAAGTGCGACCGGTCCAGCAGCACTTGCAGCCGTACGCCGAGAGGACTCGGTTTCTCGGCTGAAAGCGATCTTCCCGAGGGCTCGGCGGAATTGACGAAAGCAGGGGTCAGCTCGGCTCCAGTTGCCGGAGTTGCTGCCAATGCAATGAAAAAACCCAGCCATACGCGCGCAGGCACATTGATCCGACGTTTGGCGTTCGCGGCGGCCCGCGATTCCATGGATCCACTCCTTGCAAAAATTGCATAGGAGGCAACGAACGCGATCAGCGTTCGTTCCCGCTCGTCGCGGGCGCTCCGATGTCGGGAAATACGGTGCTTGTCCCGGTTGGACCAACCGCAGGTTCCCAGCGAACGATTCGGGGTCATTCTCGAGCGGTTGCTGCGGCTGTGGACCGGCTATCCGAAGATGCGCCGCTTTGAAAGGGAAGCCTGAGCCGCGGTACCTTCGTTGGAACCGGGCTGGCGGTCTGAAGTTCTTCGTCAAGCGGCTATTCACGACGAAAAGGTGTCGCCTTGACCCCGGCCAGGATTCGGGAAGCCTTGCGGAAGCTTCGGCACTCGATCGAGGAGCTCGGGCCGCATCAATCGCTTGCGTTGTTGGCTCTTCCCCTGTGTTTGGTTGAGCCTTCAAGGCTTGTTGCGGTCGCCCTGATCGGCGATGGGCATTGGCTTACGGGCACGGCAACGATTGCGGTCGCTTATACCGTGAGCCTGCTGTGTGTTGAACGGCTCTTCGTGATCGCCAAGCCCAAGCTTCTGAAGCTTCATTGGTTTGCGAAGGGGTGGGCATGGATGATCGTGCAGCGATACAGATTGGCAAAAGCATTTTCGCGGTAGTTTAGCCGGCTATTTCCGGCACCGCATGTCGGTCCGCCTTTCCTCAACCGCACTGCGCCGGCGCTCGACCACGATTGCCAGTGTCCCCTCGCCAGCGCCGAGCGTCGCGGGAGGCGTGCGGCTGATCCGTGCTGCAAGTTCGGTCAGATCGACGAATTCGTCGGCCTGGCGACGAATTTCGTCCACAATCACCGGTGGTTCGCTCGCGGTCGTCGAAACAACGGTGACCCGAACGCCGCGGCGTTGCAGCGCGGCGAGCAGCGGACGGAGATTGCCGTGTCCCGAGAACAGCACGATTTCATCGACGTGATCGGCTGTTTCCATGGCGCCGACCGCAAATTCGATGTCCGTGTTGGTCTTGATCTTGCGTCGTCCGCCATCGTCGACAAACTCCTTGATCGGCTTGGTAACGACCATGTAACCGTTGTAATCGAGCCAATCGACCAGGGGACGGACGGCGCAGTATTCCAGATCATCCATCACGGTCGTGTAGTAGAACGCCCGAAGCAGCTTTCCGCGCTCGTTGAACACTTCGAGAAGTTTTTTATAGTCGATCTCGAACCCGAGCGCCTTTGCCATTGCGTGAAGTTTGACGCCGTCAATGAACAGCGCAAGCTTGCCCCTACGATCTGCCATGTTGCCCCACAAATAACGGCAGAGGCGTTTCCCCTGCACGAGCGGCGATGAGCCGTACAAGATTGCTTACTTTGATCCCGGCGAGACCCGTCCGCGGTGTTTGGATGATATTAGCGAGTGCACTACTCATTCTTTTTTCGGTTCCCCAGCAGGTCCCCTGTTTTTCGATTGATGAAGTGGAGCCTCGTGCAGGCCCCGCATTTGACGACCTCGTATTCGTTTTCCGGCACGTCCTCGCCGTCGTCCAACCGGTGCTGGATGTTCAGTTGTGTTATTGGGCACTTGAAAACGAACGCCGCCATCCGCTCTCATTGCAGTCTGGTGATGCGGGCAGGGTAACTTGATCCAAAACACCGGGCCTTCGCCAACAGCCGGATTTTCCGGAAATGGATATCGTTTTTCACTCGCTCGCTGCGACCAAAGGTAGAAACCACGGTCGTACTTCCGTGGACGATGCCGAGCTCGCGGAGAATTTGCCGATTGTCAGCTGCGGCGAGCTGCTGGCTTTTTTCGCGCGGAGAAGGCGAGAATCGGTCGGCCGGTCGTGCAGGACGACGAACGGCGATCCGGAATCAGTAGACATCGCAGTGTCCGCTTTAGTATTGATTCAACCAAGCTGGTGCGGCCTCGCTTCCGACTTCAGTCCTCTTGCGACCTGGGCAGGCGTCACGAATGAATATTCATCCGATTCCGTCCTCGCCTGCGCTCTCGACGGTGCGCTGCTCGGATCCGGAAAAATTCGGTGCCATGTTGCCCGATATCAGGCGTCGGCTTCTGCCCCTCGGCACCGATTTCAGTTTTTCGCAGGCCGAACTCCAGCTTGGGCATCTTCGCCTCATCGTGGTGGAACGGCCGCCCTGCATCTCGGAGGGATATCTTGCAAAAACTCAAATCGGGATCGCGCTCTCGATGGACGATTCACCCGGGCTGAAGCTGAACGGCATATCGCTCGCCGAGCCCGCGCTGGTGACGCACGGAGCGGCAATCCCGCACCACATCTTCCAGCCGAGTAAGTTGACGATCGCGGCGATGCTGGTGCCGGACGAAGACGGTGACCGCGGATGGCCCGAGCGAGTTCCGGCAGCCAGAGTTGATCGGATCCGGCCTACCGCCATTAAACACCTGCGCTCGACAATCCGGGATGTGCTGCAGACTGCTGCAGCGCTTTATCCGCCTTCATCCCTGCGACCGAACGTGGTGTCAGGCATGCGGCTGAGCTTGCTTGACGCGGTCGACCATGCCTTCCTCACCGCGCCGCGAGAAATGGAAGCCCGACCAGCTATTCGCAAATACGTCCGGATCTGCCGCCTCGTTGACGAATTCATACATGACGACGCTCTCGAAATACCGAGTAGTACCGAGATCGCGGATGCCGCCGGCGTCACCATCCGGACGTTGCACAATGCCATGATCGCGG
>Ga0306923_10000712_pt1 | contig 27070 bp, 25 predicted proteins | sample sta12Can44000108_FD_203841 | JGI IMG/M metagenome (GOLD analysis project Ga0306923, IMG submission 203841) | Lab enrichment of tropical soil microbial communities from Luquillo Experimental Forest, Puerto Rico - statanox.12C.anox.44.000.108 (v2)... | ecosystem: Environmental > Terrestrial >... | reverse complement strand
GCGCCTACCCATCGCGGAGTTCCAAAAATGACACAGCGGTAGTGTTGTAAATGTGCCCATTCTTCGGAATGTAGTCTTAACGCGAACCGTTCATTGCCGTGCTGCCGAGACGCCTGCTCAACGGTGATTAAAGTAGACGTTGGAGAATAGCGAGATGGCGAAACTGCGGATTACTCCTTGCGTGGCTGTCGTAGGACTAGGCTTATCGGCGTGCACCAACCCATACGATCCCGCACAGCGTTTTGTCGGCGGCGGTCTGCTTGGCGCCGGTGCTGGTGCGGCGATCGGGGCTGCTGCCGGAGGCGGACCGGGGGCGGCCCTCGGCGCTGCAATCGGCGGAGCCACAGGTGCCGTTGGAGGGGTCGCCACCACACCACCATCACCGTACGGCTACTACGGATACCCTGGCTACTACGGCTATCCCGGCTATTACGGCTATCCCGGCTATTATGGTTATCAAGGCTACCGCTAATGACGGAAGCCGCCAGTTACTGGTGTTGCTCCATTTGCCAACCGCCGGGGCCGACCAAGGGCACTGCTCACAGTCCTGAAGCGGGTCAGATGGCCGATACTGCTCGGATAGAGGACAGCGGAGCCACATGCGATCGACAGATACTCGAGCCCTATCCGGCGAAAGAGATGATATGCTGGCCGGGGAGCGTGCGGGTGGGCAATGTGCGGAACTATGACCCGAGCCTGATCGAACCCATGCTGCGTAGGGCGTGTACTCAGACCGGGCAGGACCGCACCAGCACGAGTGTCCGTGATCGACCCTTCTCGGCCACTCCAGCCGTCGCGGTGGGAACTGCTCTTCTTGCCCCTATCCGGCCATTTCTTGACCGCAGCCCAAATGGCTCAGTCGGGGCATCACCCACCGTCGGCGCCGACGACAACGAGTGACCGCTAACCTCACCGAGTGGCGCCAGCTACGGGTGGAACGCTTCGCCGCAGCCGGAAACGGCGCGGTGATCCGGCCGCCGTTCCATTGCGAACTACGGCTTCAATATTCGCCCCGATGCCGGCGTGTTCCCGAACTTCAACCGCGTGATCCTCGACGTCGTGGAGGACACGATCGGCGACCGCACGCAGATCGGGCCGGGGGTGCAGATCCTGGCGGCTGACCATCCGCGCGACCCGGCAGTGCGAGCCTCAGGGTTGGAGTTTGGCCGCCCGGTCCGCATTGGGCGCAACGTCTGGATCGGAGCGGGAGCCATCATCCTGACGGGCGTGTCCATCGGCGATGATGCGTTGATCGCGCGGGCAGCGTGGTCACCCGTGGTGTGCCCGCCGGGGCTACCGCCTTCGGAATCCGGCACGCATGCGGGCCCCGGCAGCCTGCTAACCGCACACTGTTCGAAGTCCGGGACCGTCGGCTCACTAGGACGGATGAATTTATTACGGAGGCTGAACCTTGCCGATTTGGGCGCGTCGGGCTCGGACACAGCAGGCGCAGGTTGACTTACAGCGAGGGACTGCAATCGGAAAGCGCCGTCGCGAAGCGGAAGAGGCGGTTATTATCTGCGCGGGTTTTTGAGGCAAGCGATTGTGGGAGATTTCGCGGCGGTGCAACCGCGGGAACCAACGAATCCGCATCAGGGAATGTTGCCGTGTCGAGGCGGGTGACCGGGATGAAGGTCCTGCAAGGCGTATACGGATGGGAACCCCAAACAGGCCTACGGCTCGGTCGGAACGGCCTCGCGATGGCCCTCTGCATCGTGGTCGTGCTTGGAGCCGGATTAAGGGCGTACGCGCTCGACTTTCAGAGCCTGTGGACCGACGAAATCTCTTCGCTGATGATCACGGATCCGACGCTGCCATTCCGCCAATTCTGGGACCGAGTGCTGGCCGACACTCATCCGCCCATCTACTACTTGGTTCTGCGGTGGTCATTGTCGGCGTTCAGCCAATCGGAGATCGTTGCGCGCGCTCCGAGCGTCTTGTTTGGAATATTGACTGTTTGCGCCGCCGGGGTACTCCCCGGCGCGTCTCTCTCGCGCAGCTCACGCGTCGCGTTGCCGCTTCTCCTCGCCGTTTCACCGGGTGCGGTCTGGTATGCCCGAGAGGCGCGCTCCTACGCACTCCTTCTGTTGCTGTCGACAGTCATTACTGTGGCTTGCATTCGCTTGTTGCGCTGCACGCGGCACGAAGACGGCAAGGCGCGCGGAGCGCTCACGATGCTCACTATGGCGGCGTTGCTCGCCTCCTTCACGCATTATTTCGGCTTCCTCCTCTCGATGGCGGCGTTTTTCACCTGCTTTCTTCTGGTTGACATCCGGCACAGAGCGATTGTCGTCCTTTCCGGTTGCGGGGTTGCCGCATTATTCCTGCCATGGGTGGTTTACCATTCTCGATTCATCACCAGCGAGCAAGCAACCTGGATAGGAGAGCTTTCGGTCGCGGCTTCAATCGACTGGTTCAAACACCTGGCGTTCGGTGGGACGGTTTCGCTGATCGTTTTCATCGGTGCCGTCATGGCGGTCCTGGCGACAGTAGGATGGCGCAGCAGTGTGGCACTGAATTCGGCGATCGGTGCCTGTGCCCTGCTCTGCCTGCTGACACTGGCCGCCGCGGCTACGATCTCGCTCCACACACCAATCCTGACAAGCCGCAACATGATCGTCGTTCTTCCGGCCATATATGCGATTGCCGCAGAGTTGACCTCGTGGCTAATGCGCCGTTGGGGCACTATCGTTGGCGCGACGTATCTGGTCCTTCAAATCGGGCTCATGTGCCAGGCGCTGGCCGCCTACTATACGATCGACGGAAATGAGCAATGGCGGGACTCGGCGGCACTGGTACTAGGCACGCCCGGCTGCGACTCGGGCGACATTCGTGTTTACGGCGATGCGTCCAATTACCGCTTCTTCACACGATCCGTCAGACCAAACTTGCAACTGATCGAAATCCCGTGGGGAGCGGCAGCGGACCTCGGCAATGAGCCCACCACCAGCTCCTGCCCGATCGTGCTTTGGATAGTCGGTGTAGCGCCATGGGATCTCGACCACCTGCTCGACAGACTTGGCCTCTCATGCTCCTCCTCTGAGGTGGCGGAATACCACTCGGCCTACGTGATTTTCCGCAAGCACCCATAACGTCTGCCTGAACCACCGACCCCCGCACCGCTCGACTTGGCCGAACTCGGCGGATGATCGGCCGTTTGTTTTATCGTGCAGCCGGCGCCGCGAGCAAGCGTCGCCTTTGACCGTAGCTCGCTTCGTATTGTCCGGGAGGTTCCTGATAGTCCGCTCCATCCTAGTCCCATGGTGTTGCGAACGTCGGATTCAGTGCGACGGCGAGCGAGCCACGTGTTTGCTAATCCGCACCGCAAGACCGGTCGACCTCCATACTGGCAAAATCGCTGGGAGCGCTGTTCGGTTGATTTGAGAAATTCGGCGAAACGCTGCTCGATCGGTACCAGCGGCGTCTGCGAAGATGCGCGGATCGTCGGGGTACAGAGGCGCGACAGCAGTTGCCAAGGCGTTACGAGAGACCAAATTCTCGCGTGGGATGAACGATCGGTCTGGATCCGGCTTAACCCGTTCGCTACAGGACAGCCGAATGGCAGCTTACGGCGCTACCTCGCCGTCCACGGGCGTTCCTACGAAAGACGGATGTCCACCCGTAGCCGCCCCTCTCTTACTCGGGTGCGGGTAACCCGCACCCTTGCCCCTCGGCGAGAGCGGGACGAAGCTCGGTCAACGGGAGGGTCCGAGTGGCGCGGAGCGCTGCTTGGATGGCTTTAACCGAGACGGGGCGGAGCACCCGGTACCAACAGCGCGGGAATATCGATGCCCGTCTGGGCGTAGCTTGACTTTGGCCGGATCCAGCTTCTGTCCGGGGTCAGCCCATGAAAAGGCCGCCCCATTGATGGGGTCCGATGGACGGTCGTCCCAGCTGGCGGCACGTGGTTTTCCCAACGGCTTGTCGTTCGTTGCACGGCGATCGTGGCGGACTTAGCCGTTCCCGTCGTCCGGGCCGCAGTCGTGCGCCAGGCTGTCGAAGGCCCGCGCTCGATAGCTACGCCGCCTTTGCGGCCACAGCCGGACCTCCGAAATCGAACTGATCGCCGGTGACCCAGATACGATGCATAATACTGCAAGCTTGCGTGCCACGGCGACCGTCGCACGCTTTAAGCCGCGTCGCTTAGCGACGGAGACACCCGAGGCCCGCAGCGGAGACCACTTGCGAGTGCGGGTCATCAGCGCCGATGCGGCCTCGTAAAGAAGATGCCGCAACATTCGATCCCCGCACTTACTGATCTGTCCGGATCTGTCGATCTCGCGGACTGATATATGCACAGTGTCAGGCCGAGATGCGCTCCGAGCGCCTTTAAATTGCCGAAGCGGCCAGGGTCGTCGTCCGTTGCAATGTATGCAAGCGTGGTCACCGATCCGACGCCCGGGATGGTCATCAGGCGGCGACCGACGTCCGAGCGCCGGGCCAAGCCGCCAGAGTGCGATCCGCCGCTTTCCGTTCGGCGCGCATCACTTCCCGCACCCGCAACAGCAGCTCGATCGCCGCCGACAATTTCGCGAGTGCCGCCTGCTCGATCAGCTCGAGCACCCGCGCGGCGACGCGATTGCGGTGAATTGCCCCGATCTTGAGACCGTAGACCCTCAGCAACCCTCGGATGGTGTCCTCGATTTGCAATAGCGAGGCAACGAGCTGCATCCGGGCCGCGAGTGTGGTCCGCATCGACTGCGTCGCAAGGGATTTGACGTGGACCGGCCGATAGTGACCGAGGCGCATCATCCCAGCGATGCCGCGCGCGTCATTCTTGTCGGTCTTGATCGGACGCGAGGACAGAAAGCGCTGCGCCTGTCGCGTCTCGATGCAGACAATAGGTATGCCCGCTTCACGAAGCGCCCGATGGAGCCACTCGGATAGCGGGCACGCCTCGATTCCGGCGAGCTCGATGTTCCCAAGCCACTCCGTCAGCCGCTTGATGAGCGGGCCGGGCCCACTTGGAACCTTCCCTTGCCACTGTACTCCGCCGTCGCGGTCGACAACGAGGATCGCCGTTTTCACGAGTGAAACGTCCGAGCCCGATGAAAACACGCATGGCCGACTCCTGGTCGGCTGGTTGAACCCAGATCGACCCTAGGCACGTCCGGTCTGGATCCGATTACCACAGCTGATGCACACCGCGTCGTCGGGAAGCCCGTCGACCGTGAACTCCTCGCCGAACTGCCCACAGGTGTGAAGTCGCTTTGGCCGAGTCGGTTCTGCCAATAGCGATAGGAGGCCATCTGATAGACGAAGACCGCCCGGTGTTCGCCGCCGTGCCCCGCCAGATCGCCTTGCCCGTCGCCGTCGATGTTGAGCCGCCGCACCATCCGCCGGCCGTGCACCAGCGCCTTCCAGATCGCGGTGTGGACGGTCCTGCCCTGCCACACGACGTCGCGCGGCAGACCTACATTGACGGAAAGCAATCGCGCCATCAGTTCCTTATCGCGTGCGGCAGCGATCGTCGGATGGGACGCACTTGTATCAGTTCCCCTGGCCCGTCACCCGCTGCACCATCGACCAGATCGCGCCCACCTGCACGCCTTGCTTGGTAAGGAACTGCCTGTCGCCGGCATAGCCCCACCAGTTCCAGCATCCCTCTAGGTTGGTGTTGAACAGCGACAAGAAATCTTGTGAAGACAGTTCCGCGACGCTGGTGGCGTGGGCCTGAGGATACAGCACGACGATACGATTGGTCTCGGCCCATTCGTTCACGCCGGTCTTTGTGTAGAACTCGTCGCGAAGCACCTCGGCCGATTGCAGGCAGCCGTGTAGCACCACGTGCAGGCGGCAACGCTCAGCGGCTCCCGGCTCGCAGGCCTTTGGCACGTAGAGGTAGCCTGTGTCGAGCAATCCGTTGGCCGCCGCCGCCTTGCCCGGCGCGAACTCTGTCTGGTCGAAGGCAACAATGCGCCCGGCCGGCTGGACGGCCGGCGGCTGCAGCGGGCCGTAGATCGTCTGCAATAACTCTTCGGCCTGGTCGTAGCGGCAATCGTTGATGAACGGTTTGGCATTGGCATCGCAGGCGTTGCCGAAATTCTGCGTCACCCACGAATGCCCGGCGCCGGCGCCTGGTAGGTCCTGGTCGCGGAATTTCACTTGCGAGCCGGGCACGCCAAGGGTGCGATAGAGACTCGCGCCCAATTCGACCGTCTTGGAGCTGACGACCTTGTCTGCCTGTCCGGTAAACATATAGACCCGGCTGCGGGCGAGGTTGCCAGGCGGGTCGATCCAGGCCTTGGCCGCCAAGTCAGCCGTCAACTGCGCATAGAAGTCGACCGGCTGCAGCAGGGTCGGCACCGACATGCATGGCCCGACAGCCAGGCTCGCCAGCGCGAAAACGCCGTCCTCGGATACGCTGTCGACCGCGCAGCCATAAAGGCCGCCGGCGATCATGCCGGCGCCGATGATCCCGGCCGAATGCGCGATGTGAAGCTGGTTGGCCATGAACGCGCCCGAGGAAATCCCGGAGACCGAAACTTGAGCCGGATCGACCGGAAAATGTCCCAGCGGATCGGCCGCCCATGCGCCGCCGAACCAAGCCGCCGCCAACAGCAGCGCCATAGCCGTATGCCGGATAAACCGGTATGCCGATCTGATGGACATGGCCTACCGATCAGGAGCGCGAGGTCGGTTGGACGGCCGTTGCCGCCGGCGCCACGGAACCGCCAACCGATATCTTGTCGGGGATCGCATGGTCCAGCGCCGCCTTGAACTCGTCCAACGCCGCCATCATTCGCGATTGCAAGATATTGGCTACTTCAGCGCTGCTGCGGGCAGTCATCTCCGAAAGGATGTTCGAGTTTGCCTGATTTTCGAGGATCGTGGTTTTGAGTGATTCGATCTGATGGCTGACGACCGCCCGGATGTCCGGCGACGTCACGGCTGTGGGCTCGCCGACAGAGCGGCGCATTATCCCTTCAATGATTTCGGTCTGGCGCTTGGCCAGGACGCCGATCCCTTCGAGCATTTTTTGCTGGGCCTGCCGGATCGCCTCCATGTTGCGCATCTGGATGCCGATCAGATCGCTAAGAAAACTAAAGCCGCCGTCGACGGATAGCGAAGGGTCAACCATGACTAAAACTCCCTGAATGTCGGCCTAAGTTAATGTGTACTTGAGTTCGTCGACCCACGAACCGCGTTGGCCTTCAGCGAGTACAAGATTACTCGCAGACGGCGAGTTCGAAGGTCTGATTTCGCCGGACAGAGCCTCCTTGGTACGACGTTGGAAGCACCGTTGAAACTGCATCATTACATTTTAAAGTTAATTTATGAAGGTTATAAGATCGCCCGGTCTGCGACCGATCGCGGCACCACCTGGGCTTCGCGCAAGTGGCAGGCGACGCGGTGTCCAGGGAGGACCTCGCGCATCGGCTCCACCTGCGCTGCGCGCGCCAAAGCGTAGGGGCAGCGGGTGTGGAACTCCGGTTGCCGGCGCTCAGCAGGCTGACGGATCCGTCGCCCGGCCTTAGCGCGAAATGGCCGCAGACAAATCGACCCTGACCCCTATTCCCCTCTGACCCCCATTCCCCTGACCCCCGATTCCCACCTCGGCCGATTTAATTCGCTATTCGCTCGATTTAACTCCCTGTTCGTCGGATTTATTTCCCTGTTCGATCGCCTAGGGAATCTGCCTTGCGGATCGCACCAATATCAAAGACTTGGAAGCACAGGTTCGGTCCCGAAATGGCCCGAAATCGAGTTTTTCGCAGTATTTTCCCGTCTACCAGGGAAGGCCGGAGGTGGGCTACAGCGCCACCGCCGCGGCCTGCGCGCGCACCGCGGGCGGTAAGTCGCGCAGATGGCAGGCGACTTGGTGGCCGGGGAGGACCTCGCGCATTTCCGGCTCTTCTTGCGAGCAGCGCCCAAAGGCGTGAGGGCAGCGCGTATGGAAGCGGCAGCCCGGGGGTGGGTTGATCGGGCTCGGCACGTCGCCTTTGAGGATGATGCGCCGGCGCGACGCTTCGGGATCGGGGACCGGCACCGCCGATAAGAGCGCCTCGGTGTAGGGGTGCTGCGGACGGGTGAAGAGGGCCTGTTTGTCGGCGAGCTCGACGATCTTGCCGAGATACATGACCGCGATGCGGTGGCTGATGTGCTCGACCACCGCCAAGTCGTGGGCGACGAAGAGATAGGAGAGCCCGAACTCGCGCTGCAGGTCGGCGAGGAGGTTGATCACCTGTGCCTGCACCGAGACGTCGAGGGCGGAGACCGGCTCGTCGCAGATAATCAGGCTCGGGTGCAACGCCAAGGCCCGGGCGATGCCGATGCGCTGACGTTGCCCACCCGAAAATTCGTGCGGGAAGCGGTGGAGCGCATCGCCGCGCAAGCCCACCTTGAGGGCCAGCTCCTCGACGCGATCTTCGAGCTCGCGGCCGCCGGAGACGCCGTAATTAGCCAGCGGCTCGCCGATGATGTCGCGAATTCTCAGGCGCGGGTTGAGCGAGGAGTAGGGGTCCTGGAACACCACCTGGAGCTGGCGCCGATAGGGCCGCATCTCGCCGCGCGACAGCCCGTCGATCCGCTCGCCGTTGATGCGGATCTCGCCCTCGGTCGGGTCGATCAGTTTGAGGATCATCTTGCCCGCGGTCGACTTGCCACAGCCGCTCTCGCCGACAAGGCCCAAGGTCTCGCCTTCGGCGATATCGAAAGAGATGCCGTCGACCGCGTGGACCTCCCCGACGGCGCGCCGCAACAGACCTTTGCGGACCGGGAAATGCTTGACGAGGCCGCGCACCGAGAGCAGCGGCTCGTCGCCCCCACCCTGACCCTCCCCCGCTCGCGGGGGAGGGAATGGGAAGGGGCCAGGCGGCGGCGCGGCCGCCGTCATGACGCGGCCACCCCGTCGGAGTGGAAGCAGGCGGCGTAATGCCCGGGTTCCTTCTCCTCGAATTGTGGCATCTCACGGCGGCATTGGTCGGTCGCAAAAGTGCAGCGCGCCTCGAACGGACAGCCGGCGATCGCCTCCTTCAGCGAGGGCACCGTCCCGGGGATCTCGGCGAGCCGCGGCGCGCGCTCACTCGCGAGCGTGGCGCCGAGCCGCGGCACCGAGTTCAACAGCCCCTTGGTGTAGGGGTGGAGCGGCCGACGGAACAATGGCCCGACCGGCGCCTCCTCGGCCTTCCTGCCGGCGTACATGACGACGACGCGCTGCGCCATCTCGGCGACCACGCCGAGATCGTGGGTGATCAGCACGATCGCCGCGTCGATCTTCTGCTTCAACTCGCGCATCAGATCGAGGATCTGCGCCTGGATCGTCACGTCGAGTGCCGTCGTCGGCTCGTCGGCGATCAAGAGCTTCGGGTTGCACGCGAGCGCCATTGCGATCATCACTCGCTGGCGCATGCCGCCCGAGAGCTGGTGGGGGTATTCGGCAATGCGCCGCTCGGCCTCTGGGATATGCACGAGGCGCAGCATGTCGACGGCCTTGTTGAGCGCCCTGTTGCGGCTCAGCCCCTGATGAAGGGTCAAGGTCTCGGCGATCTGCCGGCCGATCGTCAGCACCGGGTTCAGCGAGGTCATCGGCTCCTGAAAGATCATCGAGATCTCATTGCCGCGAACATCGCGCATCTGCGCCTCGCCGAGGCCGAGCAGGTCGCGCCCGGCAAAGCGGATCCTACCGGAGACGATGCGCCCGGGCGGCGATGGGATCAGCCGCAAAACCGAGAGTGCGGTGACGCTCTTGCCGCAGCCGCTCTCACCGACGATCGCCAATGTCTCGCCGGGGAAGACATGAAACGAGACGCCGTCGACGGCATGAACGACCCCGTCGCGGGTGAAAAACCAGGTTCGCAGATCGGCGACCTCGAGGAGCGGCTCGGCCTGGGCGGCCGGCGCCTTCGGAAGGGTGGCGACATAGGCCGCCTCGGCCATGGCTACATCCGCCGCGCGAGACGCGGATCAAGTGCGTCGCGCAGCCCGTCGCCCAACAGGTTGATGGCGAGCACGGTGATCGACAGGAACGCCCCGGGGAAAAGGACGATGTAGTAGGCAACCTGAAAGAGGCTCCTCCCCTCGGCCATGATGTTGCCCCAGCTCGGGATGTTGGGCGGTGTGCCGGCGCCGAGAAACGACAGGATCGCCTCGACGATCATCGCCGAGGCGGCGACGAAGGTGGCTTGCACAAGGAGCGGCGGCAGAGTGTTGGGCAGGATGTGCCGCCATAGGATGCGGAAAAAGCCGGTGCCGCTGGCATGCGCCGCCTCGACGAAGGGCAGCTCGCGCAAGGTCAGCACGACGCCGCGGACGAGCCGGGTGACCCGCGGCAGGTCGGCGACGGTGATCGCGAAGATGACGTTCTCGATGCTGGCGCGGGTCAAGGCCATCAACGCGATCGCGATCAGGATCGAGGGGATCGACATCAGCCCGTCCATGATCCGCATCACGATTGCGTCGGTCCAGCGGCTGAAGCCGGTGACGAGGCCGATGGCGAGACCGAACCCGCTCGCCAGCAGTGCCACGCTGATCCCGACGATCAGCGACACTCGCGCCCCGTAGATCGTGCGGCTGTAGACGTCGCGACCGAGCATGTCGGTGCCGAACCAATATTGCGCCGACGGCCAGCGCAGCCGACGGATCGGCGACAATGCCTGCGGGTCAACGGTGCCGAGATAAGGGGCAAAGACCGCCATCAGCACCATCAAGCCGAGCAGCGCCCCGCCGATGACCATCGTCGGATGGCGGCGGATATAGGTGAGCAAGCCACCTCGTCGTACTGAACGCGCGTCGATGAGGGCGAGATCGGCTGGCGCTACTGTCATCGTGTTAATACCGGATACGCGGATCGAGGAAGGTGTAGCTCAGGTCGACGAGCAGATTGATCAGCACGTAGGCGGCCGAGAAGACGAGGATGATCCCCTGAATAATCGGATAATCGCGGCGCAGGATCGCATCGACGGTGAGGCGGCCCAGGCCCGGGATCGCGAACACCGTCTCGGTGACGACGACGCCGGAGATCAGCGCGGCCACTCCGATGCCGATGATCGTCGCGATCGGCACGGCGGCGTTCTTCAGCGCATGGCCGATCAGCACCTTGTCGTTCGCCAAGCCCTTGGCCTGCGCGGTGCGGATATAATCCTGGGCCAAGACGTCGAGCATGCTGGCGCGCGTCATGCGGGCGATCAACGCGGCAAAGACCATGCCGAGGGCGAGGGTCGGCATCACGAGGTGCGACAAGAACGGTATCAGGCCGCCGCCGATGGTGACAAAGCCCTGCACCGGCAACAGGTCGGTGGAGATCGCAAAAACATAAATCAACAGGTAGGCAAGCACGAAGACCGGCACGGAAAACCCGAGCACCGCGAAGACCATGACCACGCGGTCGATCCACGAGCCGGCCTTCCATGCGGCGAGCACGCCCATCGGGACCGCCGCAAGGACAGAGACCAACAAAGTCGAGATCGTCAAGGTGAGGGTAGGCTCGACCCGCTGTGCGATCAGCTTGGATACCGGAAGGTTGGTGAAGATCGAGATGCCGAGATCGCCGTGCAGCAGACCCCATACCCACGTCGCGAACTGGACGTAAAGCGGCTGGTCGAGACCGAGTTTCTGCCGGATCCGGGCGATGTCGTCCAATGTCGCTGTGTCGCCGGCGATGATGACTGCCGGGTCGCCGGGGCTCAGATGGAGGAGCGAGAAGACGAACAACGCGACGACCGCCATGACCGGGATCGTCGCGAGGATGCGCCTGATGATGTAGGCGAACACGCCCTACGCTCTCATTGCTTCTCGTCGTTCCACAGGAAGACAACCGGTGCGATTAAGAGGTTTATGACTTCCGCTGTTGGGGCGCCGTTATGCCACCGAGATTACGCGATCCACATCCGGGTTTATAGTGCAAAAGCCGGGCCACGGATCTGCCGCATCGGCAGGGTTGAACCGAACTCGCGGCGGCCGGCTTGGTTGGCGTTGCAGAAGTCGGCATGCGATCCCACTCTGCATCGTCGATTTCATTTCTGTGGAGGCTGAGGATGCCGAGCGCCACGAGCAGCCAGACGATCGGACCCTTCTGGCACCTGATCGAACACCCGGAATGGGCCGATTTGACGCGGTTCGGTGCCGCGGGCCATGAGGTTACGCTCTCCGGCACCATCATCGACGGCGACGGCAATCCGGTGACGGATGCCGCCGTCGAGCTGTGGCAGGCCGACCCGCCCTCGGACGAACATTTCCCGGCCTTTGGCCGGTCGCGCACGGATGAAGCGGGCACGTTCCATTTCAGGACGCTGAGGCCGGGACCGGTGCCCGGCCGCGGCAACGTGCAACAGGCGCCTCACTTCGCCATCACCATCCTCGCGCGCGGCCTGCTCAAGGGTCTCGTTACCCGTGCCTATTTCGCCGGCGAGCCGCTCAACGAAACCGATCCGCTGCTGTCCTCGATCGAAGACCAGAGGCGCCGCGGCACCTTGATCGCCAAAGCCGAAGGTGCGGACGGGTGGCGAATAGACATTCGTCTGCAGCGCGGGGCGCTCGGGGAGACCGAAACCGTGTTCCTCGACATTTGAGGAAGGAAACGTCAATTCGCCGTTCCGCTGCGCACGCGTCCTACCGCAGCGTGTTGTGGATCAGGTAGTCGGCGAAATCGGTCGGTTTCAGCTTGACCTCAACCCGATCGCTCTGCCCCGCGAGGGCTCGCGTCACGATAATGTGACTCTCGACCCGGCTAGGAGCGAGCCGGAATACTCCATTGGCCCCTTTGAGCTTCGGGTAGAGGTTGGGTTCGATGACCTTTTCCTTGCGCGCGAGCCGCGCGAGCGCCTCATCTTCGCTCAAATTTTCTACTGTTTGCTTGCGGGTGATCGTCCAGTCGGTCTCACCGGCCCAACCTGCGGCGGCGAGCGCCTTGGGGTCGCTCGGCGCAACCCCGACCTTGTAGATATGCTTGCCGAGACCGACATCCGACGCCCAGCGGCAGAGCCTGGCGCTGCGCGCGACGTAGAGGATTCCCATCCCATCCTCCCACTCCAGGGAATAACGATGATGTCCTGACCGTTACATCGCGATTTTCAACTCCAAGTCAAACGCCGGGATCGTGCCATGCCGCTGCTGATCGGATCCGCCACTCTTGCAGCCACTTTGTTGAGCATGGCATTCGGCCAAATCAATACCGGCTTCGAGGCTTTCGGCGTGCTTCTCGCCGCCGTGGTTCTGATGACCCTGCGGGAGGCATGACAAGCTCTACCCGACCGCAATCTGCGCCCGTTCGTCGCAGCTAGCAAAAACCCTCTGCCTCGTCAAAGTCTTGGCATCGAAAGCTCAGGCGCTCCTTTTTTGTTTACGAAGTGACACAAAGGGTAACAGTTCGTTAGACTTCCTCCGCGCAGCCTGGGTCGAGGCAAGGAGCGGGGGCACGAGGAATGAGGCGATGTTTTCTGGCCAGGGTGTCTGCTCTCGTTCTCGCTATTGCGATGTTGTACAATATGCCAGTAGCGGGAATGGGGCTCGATCCTGCGTTCGAGCGGGACTTGCTGGGCCCCGAGCGCGCGATGGGGGTCCTCGTCTGGAGCCACGGCCGCTCGATCATCGTCGAAGACTCTGAGTCGACGCCGCCGCCATTTCTCCGGGTTCTGCGCGATGGCGGGTGGGATGTACTGCGCTTTGATCGTCCGCGCGAGGACGACACCCTGACCAGCAGCACACGACGCCTCGTCGACCATGTGGCCCGGCTCAAGCACAAGGGCTATCGCCGCATCGTTTTGGCGGGACAGTCTTTCGGCGCCTTTCTTGCGCTGATGGCAGCCGATGCTTCGGATGATGTCGACGCAGTCGTCGCGACCGCGCCGGCGGCGTTCGGTAGTTTCGACGAATCTTACGGCTCTTGGCGTCTCAACGCGATCCGCCTCTACCCGCTGCTCGAGCAGGTCAAGCGGGCTCGGGTCATGCTGTTCTATTTCCACGGCGACGATTTCGACCCGGGGGGACGCGGGGAGCGGTCGCGGGCGATCCTGTCCGAGCACGGGCTCGGCTTTGCGGTGGTCGATCAGCCCGCCTTTCTCGTCGGCCATTGGGCATCGTCCACTGGTCTGTTCCTGCGCCGGTTTGGCGGGTGCATCCATGATTTTGTCGATGCCGATGCGCTCAAAGACGAGCTCGTTTGCCAGCCGGTGTGGGGCGAGGCGCCCAGTGCCGAACTCCGCCTGCCGGACGAGCTTCTCCATCCGCAGGCGGCGGCGCTTGTCGCGGCGCCGGCAATCGGAGCTTCGGCGCCCGCGGTGTCGGCTGCGCCTGCCCCTGGGCAAGGCACGGCCTTACACGGCGCCTGGTACGGGTTCTACCCGAACGGGAGAGAGCTACTCGTCGCTATCGAGGCGATGCACGGGCGGGAACTCGCTGCGGTCTACGCCATCGGGCCGGGGATCGACGCAGACGAGCCGGCCGAATGGACCCGGCGCGAGGGCCGCCTGGTCGATGACGACTTCGTCTTCGAGGAAAATGGCAAGAGCACGCTGCACTTTCGCCCGCGCGCCGATGGCGGGTTAAAGGCCACCTGGATTTCGCCCGACGGCAAGACTTCGATGGACGCCGGCTTGCAGCGGATCGATCCGCAGCAATTCTCCCGCTGCGCCGAAGCCCGATAGCCGCTCACTCTCAGCCCCAATATCGTCCGCTGCTGCCAATCGCGACGACAATGACTCCGAGCACCAAGTTGATCGTCACGATGGTGCGGATCTGGCCCAACCGCCGCCCGCCCTCGGCCCAGTCCTGTCGCGCGACCGCGGTGCGGAACCGGCGCCACGGGGCAAAATAGAGGTGCAAGAAGAGCAGCACCATCAGGATGCCGATCCCTTGCATCAAGTGGATGTGGAGCCCCACGTCGCCGAACCCGGCATAGACGCCAAAGACCATCGCATAGCCGGTCAGCAGGAGCAGGACGATTGCGGCGAACACCCACGCGAAGAAGCGGCCGAGGACACGTGACCACAGCATGAGGCGCGGCCCGGGTTCAAGTACAGCGGCAGCGGGTCGCAGCACTTGATGGGCAAAGAACATGCCGCCGACCCAGACCACGGCTGAAAGGGTGTGCAGGATCAACGATACCGAGGCGATCACCGTTGTCTCGGACTCGGAGCCGCCCGCCAAAACGCGCGGCTTGCTGACAACCCAGTGTCCGTCAATGAACCTGCGGCTTCACCTTTTCACACAACAGCTGCAGCGATTTCATCACTCTCTGATGCGGGATCTTGGTGCCGCAATTCATCTCGCACAGGATGCCGTCTAGACCGAGGGTTTCCTGCAGGCCCATCAGCCGGTCGGCAACCCGCTCAGGCGAGCCGACGATCAGTTTTTCGCGCAAGGCCTCTTCATAGGTGATCGTCTGCAGCCGCCGCCCACGCGCCGCTCGTAACTCGCCTTGCTGTACCCCCGCGCGGGTTGCCGAGTCCTCGAGCCGCTCGCCGAGATAGCGGTAGAAATACATGATGCTCTCTTCGGGCTCGTCGCGAGCCTGCTCGTCGGTGTCGGCGACATAGACCGGAGCGCGCAGGAAGACCTTGCCTTTGCCGGGATGCCCCGCCTCTTTCCAGGCTTTGCGGTAGGCCGATATGTTCGGTTCCAACTCCTCGAGCGTGCCTTGCCGCACCGCGACCAGGACGCCATGCCCGAGCCTGGCGATGTTCGGGAACGTATCCGTGCTGTTGGCCGCGATGCGGATGTCGGGCCATGGCTTTTGATACGGCTTCGGAGCGAGCCTGACGTTTTCGAAGCTGTAGTACTTGCCCTGATAGGAGAACGACGGCTCGGTCCACGCCCGTTTCAGGATTTCGAGCGTTTCGGCAAAGCGCTCGCGGCTTTCGCCGTATGGTACGCCATAGGCTTCGTAGGTGCGCGGGAAACCACTGCGCCCAATCCCGAAAATCAGGCGGCCGCGGCTGATCTGGTCGACCGTCGCGGCCTCTTCAGCCAGCCGCAGCGGGTGGCAGAGCGGCAATACCTGGACGCCGGTTCCGATCTTCATGCGCTTGGTGCGGGCGGCGATGGCACTGGCGAGGGTAAGCGGCGCCGAGCACACCGACCGGTCCGGGTTGACGTGGATCTCGGCCAGCCACATCGCGTCCAGCCCCCAGCGCTCGGCCGCATCGATCTCGTCGAACGAGGTGGCGAACGCTTCCTCGTCGGTCACCCCGGCGGTCCGCTGAAACTCGTGGAACATGCCGAATTCGAACGCCATTCGCTTCTCCTTCTCGCCGTGCGTGGCTCGCCGGTTACCGAGGCTGGTCGCCAGGACAACTCAGATTTTCACATTAAAGGCCATCACGGAGTGATGCCAGTCAAGTTCAGCAATGTTGCTTACCTGCCAGGCGTTCCCGAGACGGTGCAGAACCGAGTCTCGCCTGCGAGCATTTGCGGATCGCGGCGCTGCGCGGGATCGATGCGTCGGCTATGCGTCCTAACCGCGGCGGCGAGAGCCGCTACCCGATTTCCGCTGTCGACAGCGGAAAAAAGCGTTTTCGCCCTCGAAAAGCCCCGCTTCGACACCGGAAACCTAATTGCAATCAGCATCTTACGCCCATTCGGCCGATGCCGGCCGACAGCGGAAATCGAGCACGGTTTGCGGCGGTTGGCAGCGGGCCGGCAGTGGAATTCAGACGCGGCATTGGGCTTGCTAAATTCGGCATAACTGATGTCTTATTTAATTGACAAAATAGCACTTGCTGATATATAAGGACAAGCTCGACCGCCACAACAGGCGGTCGCAACCGGGAGCATTCCGCAGGAGCACAGATGTCCGAGGTGAAGAGAGACTACAAGATCGGCTACGGCAAGCCGCCGCGCGGCCGGCCGTTCCAGAAGGGCCAGTCGGGCAACCCGCGCGGCCCGCGCCGCAAGGACCTGTCGTCGCTGCTGATCGCCGCGCTGAACGAGCCGGTCTACGCCACGATCGACGGCAAGCGGCGCAAGATCACCAAGCGCGAGGCGATCATCAAGCAGATGGTCAACGAATCGGCGAGCGCCAATCTGCGCGCGACCAAGATGTTGTTCGATATGATGAAGGAGGTCGAGGAGAAGGCGGGCGCCGTGGCACCGCCCGAGCCCGCGAAATTGACGGCGGCCGACCGGGAGGTCGTCGATCTGTTCGTCGCACGCTTGCGCCGCCAGATCGCGGCCGAAGCGGCTGAGGCCGCGGCCACAGCCGCGGTCGAAGAGCCCGATTGACGATGCCGATCTCGACCGTTTCCGAGGACACCCTGTGGGGCGAGTGCGCGGCGCTGCTGCGCGACGATTTCGCAAGCTTTGCCGCACGCTGCTTTCGCGAGCTCAACCCGCGCACCCGCTTCGCGATGAACTGGCATGTCGAGGTCATGGCCGGGAAGCTGGCGGCCGTACGCGAAGGTCGGATCCGCCGGCTGCTGGTCAATGTGCCGCCGCGCCATCTGAAGTCGCACGTGGCGTCCGTCTCGTTTCCCGCCTGGTGCCTCGGCCACGACCCGACCGCCCAGATCCTCTGTGTCTCCTACGCGCAGGACCTCGCCGACAAATTGTCGCGCGATTGCCGGCGCATCGTCACTGCCGACTGGTACCCGAAGCTCTTCCCGGCGACGCGGCTGTCGCCGCAGCGTCAGGCCGTACCCGAATTCGAGACGACGGCACAGGGCTTTCGCATCGCCACCTCGGTCGGCGGGGTGCTGACCGGGCGGGGTGCCGACATCATCATCATCGACGACCCGCTGAAGCCCGAGGAGGCGTTGTCGCAAGCCCAACGCCAGGCGGCCAACGAGTGGTACGACCACACCCTTTACAGCCGGCTCAACGACAAGCTCTCCGGTGCTATCGTGCTGATCATGCACCGGCTGCACGAGGATGACCTCGCCGGCCACGTGCTGGCGCAGGAACCGTGGGAGGTCGTGCGGCTGTCGGCGGTCGCCGAGGAGGACGAATTGCACCGGGTCGAGACGGTGTTCGGCCGGCAATCCTTTATTCGCAAGGCGGGCGAGGTCTTGCACCCCGAGCGCGAGCCGCCGGAGATGCTCGAGCAGCTCCGCCGCACGATCGGCGAATATAATTTTGCCGGCCAGTACCAGCAGACCCCGTCGCCGCAGGGCGGCGGCATGGTCAAGGCGGCATGGTTCCGCAGCTACGCGGCGAACGAGCGGCCCGAAAAGTTCGACCGCATCGTGCAGAGCTGGGACACCGCCAACAAGGCCTCCGAGCTCAGCGATTTCAGCGTCTGCACGAGCTGGGGGATCAAGGGCAAGGACATCTATCTGCTGCACGTATTGCGCAAGCGCATGGAGTATCCCGAGCTGAAGCGCGCGGTGCGCGAGCAATGCCAGGCGTTCGACGCGACTGTCGTGCTGATCGAGGACAAGGCCTCCGGCACCCAGCTGATCCAGGAATTGATCGAGCAGGGTCTGCACGCCGTCACTCGCTATCAGCCGCAGTCCGACAAGATCATGCGCATGCACGCCCAGACCGCAATGATCGAGAACGGCTTTGTGCATCTGCCGAAGGAGGCGGCGTGGCTCGCCGAATATTTGCACGAGCTGACGGTTTTCCCCAAAGGCAAGCACGACGACCAGGTCGATTCGACCGCACAGATGCTCGACTGGTTTAAGCAGGCCAGCAGCGGCCCCAGCTCCAACGCGGGGATCTGGCATTTGCATAAACAGCAATATGAAGCCCAGCAGGCCGGCTTGCAGACCGCGCGCTCCGAGCCGTTATCGGTGATGGCGAGGAGGCTCGGCATCCTCCGGCCGTTATGACGCGAGATGAAAGCCCGGCGCGCGCTAAAAACTCTACAGGCGCGATCGCGGCCTCCGTAAAGGTCGTTTCGCTGCAGTTGGAGGCGCCGAAGCATGCCCCATTTGGTAATGCAGTGGCAGGCTCCCCGATATTCCGAGTGGCGATACATGGGATCCAATAACTAGCTATTGCTTTGGATACCAGGTTCTCGATAGTCTAGATTTCGGGATGGCACCGACCCTTTCGCCGGCACCGGATGAGTCGCTTATCTCGTCAAAGCGATGGTCCGGCGGGTCGTCACATCAGATTCTCTCTCAACTTCTCAAGTATCACCGCTTATGCTACGCATGACCTCCTCGGAGCTGCATGTTTGCCTTTCGGTTTATTGGGTATACCTCCAAAAAAGCGGATGCTCGCTCCCTTCAGGAACGCGCCGTAGCTGCGGCGACCGGACGTTTGGCGGCCTCGTGCTCGTCAGCAAAATACGCCCAATATCGTCGATGAGGGATCTGTTGCTCGAATATTCATCGTGATTGAGTCCGAAAAGGTCATCCCCAATAGCCGTCACATCTATAGTGTCGATCCCTTGCGCGATGAGCGGTCCGCTTGCAGGTACATCGCCCGCCCGAGGGACCCCGCCCGCTTTGATCCGACTCGCTAGCATCGCCTTGTCCGCCGAGGAAACGTACAGCGTCAGGCCCTTCGCGGCGACTCTCAGGCGATCGACCATCGAACGGAATACGTCGCTGTCAACGTCTGGAGCTGCCAACACCAGCTCAGACAAGCTGATTCTTATTCCAGCGTCTTGCGCATGGGCGAGCGCATCTACAACGATCTGGTTACCCATGCTGTGAGCAATGACATAAATCTTCGAAACTCCTGCGGCATCGTAGATCATGCGCAAGATATCTAAGAGCGGAAAATCCAGGATCGGTCCGCTTTTTCCTAAGACCGCCCTCGCCTTCGGGACTGTCCAGTGATTGGGGGTGTCACTCGGCCTTGGCTGACCGTTCGGCACGAGCGGGATGCGCGTGAAATATCTGGCCGAAGCCAGGACCAAGCGCTCCATTGTAGACGGCACGCCGCACTTGCAACAGCAGGTCTGCACCTCTCCTGGACCAGCGCATCTGCTGCGACTTGTTCATGCGTCGGTTGACAAGGAAATTAGCCGTGCCCTCAGTGATCGAGCTTCCCACTCGCCGACCGGCACGGTAGTCGTCGACATTGTCCCGCGCGTGGCATAGCTCAGCGTAACGCTGGGAGGCATGGCGTTGGCCCTAAGCGCGAGCGGCTGCTGGATCAATTGGAGCCGATGGCGTCACGCGGGCGGAGGCCGAGGATCAGGATGCCATGGACTGGCCGACACGGCGTGAAGCCATGGATCGCGGTCATGAGACCTATCCAGGCGTCAATATGATGCGCAGATCGGCCGCGTTGTCGATGGCCGCCTTGGAGTAGAGCATCGGGACGCACTCGCCGACCGCCCACAGGGGCGCGAGATCGGCATAGTGCGGCGAGCGCGGATCGCCCGATTGTCCCGGCGCGTTGATGCAGCGGCTGTTGTCCCAATTACCGACATCGATCACCATCCGGAACGAGGCACCCGAGGTCACGCGAAAATCCGAGAGCCGGTAGCCCGCGTTCATCGGTGTCTGGCTCGAGCCGCCCATCGGCAGCTGCCCGACATCAGGGAAGCCCTTGGCGACGGTTGCCAGCGTGTGCTCGAAATAGCCGTGATGCAGCTTGCCCCACGACCACTGTGCCGGGTCCGCCCCGAGCCGTGCGCGGCAATCGGCCATAGCGGCGCCGAGCGTGCGCGCGAGGGTCGCGTCCTGATCAGGCACGCGGCGCCGTTCCAGCATCTCGAGCAGCGTTTCGGTATCACCGGGCACCAACACCGCACGCACGGCAGGATCGGGCGCGAGCACCTCCAGCAGCGCCGGGCGTAGATGCTTCGACCACCACACCTCCGAAAGCGCGGCGGCCGCACTGTCGCGAGAAAGACGATGGTCCCAACTACGTAATAAATCGAGCGCCCGCCCGATGTCGCCGGCACCAGCCGACATCGATACGATCAGCCTGCCCAGCCGCCGCGCGGGAACGGAAAGAACATCAGCCTGCAACTGCATGGATTGCTCGATGGTGTGCTTCGGCTGGGCGTCGAGGACCTCGTGGATGCGGCGCGTGCGCGACCATTCCGCCCATTCGAAGCCGAGCTTGTGCTCGAGCGCCGGATGGCCGGCGGGGATGTTCATTTCGTTGGCGGTGGCGAAGTAACCCTTCGCTGGATTGATACTCCTGGGGAGTTGGTCAAAGGAATGAAAGCCGGTCCATTCGTAGCGGCCATCGCCAGGCACTGGCAGCAATCCGTCCCAGTTCGGACGAATGGGTGCGCGGCCAGCTACAAACCAGGCGATGTTGCCGTCTGTGTCGGCATAAACGTGGTTCAGCGATGGCGCCACCCAGCCGCGCAACGCCTGCGCGTATTCCTCTGGCGATTTCGCGCTCAGGCACGCGATGCTGCTGAAATAGGCGGAAGCGCCGGGTTCGGACCAGACTGAGCGCACGGCGAAAGCACGACGCTTGGCGGCATCTTCATAAATCACCGGGCCGTGGCGCGTGAACTTCAGCACCACCTCCTGGTCTGGCACGCCCTTGACCGCGATTTTCTCCCGGATGATCTGCATGCGCTCCCAGCCGCTGCCGTAACGGTACTGGTCAGGATCATCGGTCTTCGTTTCGTAAACGGTGATGTCTTCCTGGTCCATCGGGAAGATGGTCACGCCGAACGCGGCCTTGCCGTTGTGGCCGATGGTGAAGCCGGGCTGAATCGGCTCGGCCGCGCCGATGGCGTCGATGCCCGGTCCGGTCAGGTGCACGATCATGCGCAAGGACGGCAGCGCGTGCGAGCGATGCGGATCGCTTGCCAGGACCGGCCGCCCGGTCGCGGAGCGGTTGCCGGAGATTGTCCAGTTGTTCGATCCTTCGGCATAGACATCGCCGAGGTCATCGACCTTGGTCCATTTCCAGGCGTCGGCGAGCGTGGCCGCCATGCGCTCGGGGCTGAAATCGATGCGCACGGTCGCGAGCTTGAACACATTGAGCACATCCGCCGGAATGTCGTTGAGGTCGAGACCGTCCGGCACCGTTGGCGTCCACGGCGGCGCGATCGAACGGCGAACTAGGTCCATTTCCATACCGGCTCGAGCCGCGACCTGCGCGGGCAGCACCTCCGAAAGCGCGTTGCGCACCAGCGCGTGGCTGCGGATGCGCAGCGCCTCCTCGGGGTGCCAGCGCTGCGGGCGCGTGCCCATGACGGCGAACTCGGGCGGCAGCTGTTCCGGCTTCTGCTCGGTGAGCACGATCCAGGCGTTGATGCCGGCGACGAAGGCTTCGACGATGCTGCGCACCTCCGGCGTACCGTACGCTTTCCATTCCGCCTGCATGTCCCCGCGATAGAGGAACAGGCGTGCGGCGCGATCCTGCGCGAGGAAGCCCGGACCGAAATCAGCGGCGAGCAGGCCGAGGCCGCGCTTGCGCCAGAGATCAATCTGCCACAGCCGGTCGCGGGCGGCGTTCAGGCCTTGCAGGAAGAACACATCGTGCCGCGTGCGCGCGCGGATGTGCGGAATGCCCCAGCGATCCACGATGATTTCCGCGGGCTGTTCGAGTCCAGGGATAATGTGCTCGAGCGTCTGGAACTTTGTCATGGGGATTGTTTCCGTACGTCAAGAATTAAAGCTGGAAATCATCGACGATCGTCACGGCCGCGCTTCCACCATCGTCACCAGCCAACTGCCGATCGACAACTGGCACGCTCACATCGGCGATCCCACAATCGCCGATGCCGTGCTCGACCGTCTGGTGCACAGCGCTCATCGGCTCGAATTGAAGGGCGAGTCCCTGCGCAAACTCCGCGCCGCCAAGAACCTTAAGCTTGACGAGGTTCCCGCAAACTGACCCTATTCACTGCTGATTCTCCTGCTCCACCGCATCATATTGTTGTTGCGAAACGCAAGAGGACAAGAGCAAAGCGAGCAGGGCGATCGCGAGCGGTGCGGCAGCCCTCATGGATGATGTTCTTCCCGATGGGCGACCCGTATCGGCAAGATCTCTTGTACCATCGCGTGTCGCGACCCCTTGGGTATCGCTTCCGGCAACCTGTCCGTGGTCAGCGGGCTGCGGCTAATGAGCGGCAACTAACGATACCTGGAATCGCCCCCTACTGCAAAATGGATCTTGGTACCGTAAGGAATGATCCGACCACCGTCAGCCGCTGTCACCGGGCGGAGAGGGGAGATCGAGCCCGGCTGCCCCCTCTGACGGTTCGCTGACTGCCGGCGCTTAGGATCAACCTGGGTTTGGCGTTCTCCTAGCGATCCAAGCTCCGTGTGCAGGGCAGCGTCGGGGGTCTTCTTGTCCATACCCCGGCGTTGCTCTCTCGCTCGCAGACCCAGCCTCTCGCCCGCATCTCCCTCGCTCCCAGGCGAGCCGACAGGTTCCACCTCAGCTGTTAGCCGGGTCGCCACTCGTGCGGTGCCGGCGGCGGCGTGCAATCCGCAAGCGCCGGAGCAGCCCCGAGAAAAGGTCGCAGCTGGGTGGGCTAGACAGCCAGCCTCGTCCCGGAAGCACCGCGACGAGCCCTGCGAAGAGCGCAAGAAAGAGAACAATCGGACCGCCGCGCTCAATCCTGCCAAAAGCCGTCGAACAGGCCCGAGGCATTATGCATTATCATGAAAGGGCTAACTCGCCATTACCGCGGCTCAGCCCCTTTCGAGCTTAGATGCAGCAATCCCGTGAGGTCCGATTGCCCAGCCCGCTACATCATACCGCCGCGTATGTCCGGCCCGTTGTCGTGCGGATAGGACGGGACTGGCGCCTGTCCCTGCCCGGTTGCCGGTGGGGCACATCCGCCGAGCAATAGGACGATCACCGTCGCGAGCCATCTACGCGGGTTCATTGCGCTACGAGCGGCTCGATAAGGCTGGCGTCGTTGTTCTTGACGTTGCCCACGCGCGTGCTGACCGGCCAGCATGTCATCTCTTCCGACGGGTAGGGCGTGAGCATCGCCTTTACCTGGCGGGCATCGGCAGGCGTCTCCCCGAGCCATGCGGGCCACGTCTCAGGGCCGAGGACCACTGGCATTCGGTTGTGCAGCTCCGCGCACAGCTCGTTGGGCGTCGTTGTGACGATCGCGAAGCTCCTGACCCATTCACCGGCTGACGAGCGCCAATTCTCCCACAGGCCGGCCAGAGCCATCAGCCTGCGATCCGCTAGCGCAACCGCGTAGGGCTGCTTCCCCGCCCCGGTCTTCTTCCACTCGTAAAAGTTATCGACCGGCACCAGGCAGCGGCGCCGCTGGAACGCCTCGCGGAAGGCCGGCCTGTTCTCGATCCCTTCGGCCTTAGCGTTGATGTTCGCAAAACCGACTTTGATGTCCTTGGCCCAGAACGGCACGAGCCCCCAGCGCATCACGTCCAAGCTGCGCTCGCCGGCCCTCGCGTCGTGACGGATCACGGGGAGCGGGTCGGTTGGCGCCACGTTCCAACTGGGCGGGAAGTTCGGGGTCGGCCGCTCGCGCGGGATCGAGAAGGCGAGTTTGATCTCGCTCACGTCAGAAGAGAGGCGAACCCGGCCACACTAGGGCGAAAGATAGGGTCGATAATTATCGGGCCCAAGCGGCTGGACAGCGCAGAAGACCCCGTGGCATTAGAGAGAACAAAAGAGGAACAAAATATGCCAGGCAATCCGCGTGAGATCATCACCTCAGCCGAACGGCGCTTCCCTGTCCGCGTCAGGATCGCGGTTCCCCCAACGGGCCTCGGCCAGCGGCACACGCAAATGACCGCTTGGCTCGACGAGAATTGCGGCGCGGATGGATGGGCCATGACACCGTCAGGGACGCGCGGCGTGCTGAACGACGCCCTCTCGGTCTACTTCGTTGATGCTACGCTCGCCAGCGCATTTGTCGCCCGGTGGTGCGTCGGGACGAAGGTCGAGACTGCGGGAGGCGTCTTCCAGGTTCGGGAGCATGAGCCGGAGCCGCGGGTCGGGTCCGGGCTGCATAGGACACCCTAGTGGATAAAATCTGACGCTTAGTACCCCTGCTGGGGGTCCGCTCCGGGTGGTTAGCCGCCATTCGATCAGCCGCTACTCGATGACCTCGGTGGCGCGGGCGAGGATCGATGGCGGCACGGTAATGCCGAGTGCCTTCGCAGTCTTAAGGTTGATCACCAACAGGAACCGGTCCGGCCGCATCACCGGCAGGTCGGCCGGATTGGCCCCGTCGAGTATCCTGCCGGCATAGCGGCCGGCCTGACGATAACCGTAAGTAGGGTTGCTGTCGTAGCTGATCAGCCCGCCAGCCACGGGAAAGATGGAGCTGCCATAGATGGCCGGGACGGAGTGCCGAGCCGCTAACTCGACAACGAGCGTCCGGCGGCCGGAAAAAAACCCGTCCGCGCCGACAATCACCCCGCCCACTCGCTGGCCGACCAGAGGCGCGAACGCAGCGTCGAGTTCTATTCCGCTGCTGGCCGTCACCACGATGATCCTTCGGCCGATCGCACGGGCCGCCTCCTCCGCAAGTTTCGATTGGCGCTTGGCGAGAACACCTTTCGCATTGACAAGAAGGCCGAAGACCTCGGCCATCGGAACTAACTCGCTCAAGATTTCCAGCTGCTTGGGGACCAATTCGGTAGAAAGCATGCTGACGCCGGTCAGATTGCCGCCGGGCCGATTGAAGCTCTCGACGAGCCCCGCCTCGACGGGATCGTCACCAGCGACGAAGACTATCGGGACCGTGGCAGTCGCTGACTTTGCCACCAATGCAGCACCGAGCGTCGGCGCGACGAGTACGGCTATCTGCCGTCCGACCAAGTCGGCCGCCAGCGCTGGCAATAGATCGTAGTGATTCTCCGCCGAACGGTATTCAACCACGACGTTGCGGCCGTCGACATAACCGGCCTCGCCGAGGCCCTCACGGAAGGCATCCAGGCTTCCATATGACCGGCCGGCGGGAACGCATCGAGCAGTCCAATCACCGGCTTCGTTCGTTGCTGCGCACCGGTGCCACGCGGCCAAATTGCGGCGCTGCCAGCAATAACGGCGATCAGATCTCGCCGCCTCACTCAATCACCTCGTCGGCGCGCGCGAGGATCGCGGGCAGGATGCCGAGGACATAGGGCACCGAGGGCCCAGAACACGACAGCGGCGGCGAGATCGCGGCTGGATCCCGGCGGCCCAAAAGACCTCCCGTATTGCTCCCGAAACCGCGGAGCCACCCCGAAAGTCCACGCTCGCCTCGCCGACGCAGTCACTGCCGCGCTGACTTAACCCTACCCCAAATTCTCGGTCTGCGCGAATATTTAGTGGGGCTTATCGCAGCCCAAGGTCACGCGGTCATCGTGCAGCGATGGCCGTTGTGATCGAACCTTCCGGAGCACAAGCACTGCAAGGTCGATAAGGTAAGCCCGGAGGCTGACCCGGTCCTCGGGCGTCGTCGGAACGTCGTTGGCGTTGAGTAACGGCAGGTCATCGCGCTACGGAACTCGAAGGACAGCTTTGGGTCGACTTTCACCGTTGAGTGCGAATGGCTCGGACGGGTGGCTTTCTGCCGGTCCGCTTTCGAGTCCGCGGAGACCCAGGAATCACATGTCGGGATTGTTTCGGAAGCCCGATTCCAGTCAGCCCGAACCTGCTCTAATATTACCGCCGCTCAACTACGGAGGCGGCGATGCCCAAGACGATCGAGCACTGCCACTGGCCGGATGCGCCGGACATGTGGATGCCCTATGCGCCCGCGATCAAAGTGCGCGGCGGCACGACGGTCTATCTCGCCGGCTGTACCGCGGCGCCGGTCTATCACCATCACCCGCACCGGTCGGAGGAATTCGATTCCATGCCGCGCGACATGGAGGGCCAGGCGCGCGCCGCGCTCACCAATCTAAAGCGCGGGCTCGAGGCGGTCGGTGCTAGCTTCGCCGACGTGGTGACCTGCGACCGCTTCGTGACCGATCTGTCGGATCAGGATGCGCTCAACCGCGTTTGGGCCGAGTTCTTCGGCGGCGCCAAGCCCGCAACGACGACGGTGCAGGTGGTGCGGCTCGCCACCGATCCGCGTTGCCTGGTCGAGATCAACGCCGTCGCGGTGATCGATTAGAAAGCCCTCCTCCTGAACGTTGCGGCGCGCATTGGGCGCCGCAGGGGCACCACTGGACCGGTTCGTTTGCAGGTGCGCAATGGCCGCTTAGGGTCGACGGACTAAACCGCTCTCGCGGTAACTTGTAGCGAAAAGAGAGTTCGGAGGAGTAGCGGGCGACGGGTGTCCTGTCTTGAGATTGAGGGGCCAAGAACCTCACCCAAGACAGGAGCCCCCAATGACCGA
>Ga0306923_10000707_pt1 | contig 27109 bp, 16 predicted proteins | sample sta12Can44000108_FD_203841 | JGI IMG/M metagenome (GOLD analysis project Ga0306923, IMG submission 203841) | Lab enrichment of tropical soil microbial communities from Luquillo Experimental Forest, Puerto Rico - statanox.12C.anox.44.000.108 (v2)... | ecosystem: Environmental > Terrestrial >... | reverse complement strand
GGCGCATTTGGACGAAAAGGCGATCGCCGGTTACGTCACCAGCGCTAAGTCGCTGACGATCGTCGATTTCCTGATCAAGATGATCCCTACCAATCTGGTCGGGGCCGTTGCCCAAGGCGATATCCTACCGGTGCTGGTGATGGCAGTCCTGTTCGGCTTCGCGCTTTGCCACATGGGGGAACGCGGTCAGCGGCTGGTCGCTTTGATCGACGACTTCACTCAAGCGCTGTTCGGGGTGGTGCGGATCATCATGTACGTGGCGCCGTTCGCCGCTTTTGCCGCCATGGCGTTCACAATCGGGAAGTTCGGCTTCGGAATGCTCGCCAGCCTCGGGCAATTGTTGGCGAGTATCTATCTGACATCGATTTTATTCGTGCTGATCGTATTGGGGCTGATCGCCCGGATCTTTGACCTGAGCGTGTGGAAGATCATTCGTTACTTTAAGGACGAGCTGCTGATCGCGTTCAGTGCGACCTCGGGCGAGGCGATGATCCCGCGTTCGATCGCCAAGCTCGAGCGGATGGGGTGCTCGCAGGAGACCGTCGGGTTGGTCCTGCCGACCGGCTTCTCGTTCAACACGGACGGCACGGCTATCTATATGACCATGGCGGTATTGTTCATCGCACAGGCGACCGATATTCACCTGACGACAGGCCAGCAGCTGACGATGCTTTTTGTAATGCTGTTCACCTCCAAGGGTGCGGCCGGCGTGGCTGGCGCCGGCTTTGTGGCGCTCGCCGCGACGATGCCGGCGCTAGGAGTTTTACCGGTGGGCGGCTTGGCGCTGCTCCTCGGAGTAGAGCGATTTATGTCCGAGATCCGCGCCGTCACCAACCTTTTCAGCAATATCTTTGCGACCGTGGTGATTTCGCGGTGGATGGGCGAGCTCGACGACGGACGCCTGAGCCGTGTCCTCGATGGCGAGGCCGACGACGAGCCTCTGGAGCTGCTGGTCTAATGGCAGGATTGCTCACAATTGGCTTTTACCTCTCGGGCGCCCGCAACGCATCGCGCTGGCCGATCTTGCCGGAGTTCACCGCCAATCATTCTCCGCCACCCCGGCGAAAGCCGGGGCCCATCTTGCGGCAGCACGAATCGCGTAGGATCAGTAACGCATCGCCACTGCTTGAAGACTTCGGAGTAGCGGTGAGATGGGTCCCAGCCTTCGCCGGGAAGACAAGGAATATTGGGTCTTTCCTAGTCAAGTTGTGTAGTCTCATTGTTTGAGACGGTGCACTAGCGTCTAGACGTTGACCGGTGCCAGCGGGGCTCGGCCGCGGATCAGATCGGCCGCCTTTTCGGCGACCATGATGACCGGAGCATTGATGTTACCGCCGATGAGATCCGGCATCACCGAGGCATCGACGATGCGCAGCGCGTCGACCCCCAGCACTCTGAGTTCGGGGTCGACTACAGCCGTCGGATCGCTCGCCCGCCCCATCTTGCAGGTGCCGAGCGGATGGTGAACGGTGATCGCGGAGGCACGGATATGCGCGTCGATGTCAGCGTCGGACCGGCAATCGCGCCCCGGCGCAATCTCTTCCGCGGCGAAGGGAGCGAGAGACGGCTGTCGACCGATCTCGCGCGCGAGGCGCAGTCCGGCGCGCAACGTGGCCCAGTCCTTCGCGGTGGCGAGGAAATTCTGTCGGATGCGGATCGAAACGCGTGGATCGGATGAGGCGAGCTCGAGATAGCCGCGGCTCTCCGGCCGCAACAGCACGGCCCGGCAGCCGAAACTGTCCGTATAAGGACGCGCAAAGGGAGGAAAATATGGGGTTGCCGTCATCGGCGCGGCATTGAAGAGCAGTTGGGTGTCGGGAAGCGGCAACCCGAGCGAGCTCTTCAGGAAGGCCATGATCCCGCCCGGCCAATCAGACGCGATCCCCTCACCGCGCAGATACGCCTTGCCGAGCTCCAAGAGGAGGCGGTCGGCGCGCATCTTGGCGTGCAGGGGCCCCGGCTCCTTGCGGGCATAAGCGACGGTAACCGAGACGTGATCCTGGAGGTTGCCGCCGACTCCCGGCAACGGCACCTTCACCGTGATTCCCTGCTTGCCGAGCGCCTCGGGATCGCCGATACCGGACAGCATCAGGAGCTGAGGCGAATTGATCACCCCGCCGGCCAAGATCAATTCGCGCTCGGCGCGGGCGATCAGCCGCTCGCCTCCCTTGAGATACTCGGCTCCGACGGCGCGATTGCTGTCGAAAAGGATGCGTGTCGCCAACGCCTTGACCTCGACCGCGAGATTGGGCCGCGCCAGCGCCGGCCGCAAGTAGGCGACGGCCGCACTGCATCGCCGGCCGTCGCGGATCGTCTGCTGCGAGCGGCCGAAGCCCTCCTGTTGCGCGCCGTTGTAGTCGTCGGTCAGCGGATGACCAGCCGCTTCCCCGGCCGCCCGATAGGCCTCGACCAGCGGATCGGTATAGCGCGTCAGCCGCGTCGTCAGCGGCCCGTCCCCGCCCCGATAGGTGCTGGCGCCGCCCTCCCAGGATTCCTGGCGGCGGAAATAGGGCAGCACATTGGCGTAAGACCAGGTCGTCAACCCCGTTTCCGCCCAGCGCTCGTAATCGCCGCGGTGGCCGCGTACATAAGCCATGGCGTTGATCGAAGACGAGCCGCCGATAACTTTGCCGCGCGCGCACTCGACCCGGCGCCCGTCCATCGTCGCTTCGGGCTCTGCGAAGTAACCCCAGTCATGCTTGCGCTGGCGCAGCATCCGGCCCCAGGCGAGCGGTATGCTGATCCACGGATCGCGGTCCCATCCCCCCGCTTCGAGGAGCAGCACACTTGCGTCCGGGTCTTCGGTGAGCCGGTTGGCCAACACGCAGCCGGCCGATCCGGCGCCAACGATCACGTAAGCGTATACCCGATCCGGCATGTCAGCCCCCTATGTTCGGCCCTAACGAATCCTTGACGAAACCGGAGCTATCCCGTGACGGCAAGCGTTACCACATATCGGCGAGCGCGAATTACGTTCGAGTGTGAGATGCCATCTGCCCAAAAAATCGCAGGATTGCCAAGCCTAGCGGAGCTCGTACATCAACCCGTCACCACTACGGTCGCGCGGTTCGAGATCCGCTACAGCCGGTTTCTCGATCCCAAAGGCAACGCGGTTCGCGCGCTGCCGGATTTTACCGCCGACCGCGCCGAGCTGGTCGCTCTCTATCGGGCGATGGTGTTGGCGCGCGCGTTCGACGCCAAGGCGGTCGCTTTGCAGAGGACGGGCCGACTCGGCACCTTTCCCTCGGCGTTGGGTCAAGAGGCGGTAGCCATCGGGATCGCCGCCGCGATGCGCAAGGATGACGTGTTTCTGCCGAGCTTCCGTGAGCATGGCGCCCAGCTGTGGCGCGGTGTCAGCCTGGTCGAGCTCTTCCTGTTTTGGGGCGGCGACGAGCGGGGCAGCGATTTTGCCGGGCCGCGCGAGGATTTTCCGATCTGCGTGCCGGTCGCGACCCACGCCCCGCATGCGGTCGGTGTGGCACTCGCCCTCAAGCTGAGGCGTCAGGAGCGGGTCGCGGTCTGCGCCTTTGGCGACGGCGCCACCTCGAAAGGCGATGTCGCCGAGGCGCTCAACATCGCCGGTGTGTGGCGTCTGCCGCTCGTGTTTGTCGTCAACAATAACCGCTGGGCGATCTCGGTCCCGGTCGCTCAGCAAACTGCGGCCGAGACTTTGGCACAAAAGGCAATCGCCGCCGGGATCGAAGGCGAACAGGTCGACGGCAACGATGTTATCGCGGTGCGCGAAGCAGTCGCCCGCGCCGTCGCCAAGGCGCGCTCAGGCGGTGGGTCGCACTTGATCGAAGCGCTGACCTATCGGCTGAGCGACCACACCACCGCCGATGATGCGCGCCGCTACCGCAGCGATTCTGACGTGAGCCCGCACTGGGGAGAAGACCCGATCACTAGATTGCGAAACCACCTCGTCGGCCGCGGCATATGGGCCAAAGCCGACGAGGAGGGGCTGCTGGCCGAGGTATCGGCAGCGGTCGACAAAGCGGCGGAAACCTACCTCGCAACCCCGCCGCAGGGACCGGAAACGATCTTCGATTTTACCTACGAGACCCCGCCCAAGGACCTCGCAGAGCAACGTCGCGCGGCATCCGAAATGATGCAGGAGTGACGGCGGTGCCCGAGATCAACCTCGTCCAAGCCGTCAATCTGGCGCTCGCCCGAGCCATGGCCGAGGACGCCAACGTCCTCGTGCTCGGTGAAGACGTCGCGGCCGAGGGCGGCGTGTTCCGCGCCACCGATGGCCTGTTGACGCGCTTTGGGCCAGACCGCGTGCTCGACACACCGCTCGCCGAGAACGCGATCGCCGGGCTATCGGTCGGGCTTGCGGCTCAGGGCTTCCGCCCGGTCGCGGAGATCCAATTCACCGGCTTCATCTATCCGGCGATCGACCAGCTGGTGAACCATGCCTCGCGCCTGCGCACCCGAACGCGCGGGCGGCTCAGCTGCCCGATGGTCGTGCGGTCGCCAGCGGGTGGCGGGATCCGCGCCATCGAGCACCATTCGGAGAGCCCAGAGGCGATGTTTGCCCACATTCCGGGTCTGCGTGTCGTGATCCCATCCTCGCCGGCGCGCGCCTACGGCCTGCTCCTCGCCGCTATCCGCGACCCCGACCCGGTCGTCTTTCTCGAACCGACGCGGCTCTACCGCGCCTCGCGCGAGGAGGTCGAGGACGACGGTTCGGCATTGCCGCTCGATCGCTGCTTTATGCTGCGCGAGGGTGCCGACATCACGCTCGTGACTTGGGGAGCGATGATCAAGGAGACCCTCGCCGCTGCCGACACGCTCGCCGTCGAGGGGGTCAGCGCCGAAGTCGTTGACGTCGCAACCTTGAAGCCGCTCGACACAGATGGCCTCCTCGAATCGGTCGCGAAGACCGGCCGCTGCGTCATCGTCCACGAAGCGCCGCTCACTGGCGGATTTGGCGCTGAGATCGCCGCGAGGATCGCCGAACGCGGGCTCGTGTCGCTGCTCGCCCCGATCGAGCGGGTCGCCGGCTGGGACACGGTGATGCCGCTGCCGCGGCTTGAGCAACATTATCTGCCGAGCGAGGCCCGCATCCTAGACGCGGTGCGGCGCGTATTAGCCTACCAGTGAGCACCCCGTCATTCCTGCGAAAAGCAGGAATCCAGGGTCGCAAGACCTCGACGGTCGCACTGGACCCCGGCTTTCGCGAGGGTGACGGTGACAGGAAACCGGAGCCATGAGCATTTTTGTCCTCCCTGATCTTGGCGAAGGCCTGCAAGAGGCGGAGCTCGTCGCCTGGCACGTCGCCGAAGGTGATCATGTCGTGGCCGACCAGCCGCTCGTCTCGGTCGAGACCGAGAAGGCGGTGGTTGAGGTGCCGTCGCCGCAATCCGGCCGAATCGCCCGGCTCCGCGCTCAGCCGGGGGAGCGGGTCAAAGTCGGTGCCGCCCTGGTCGAATTCGACGAAGGCCCGCGCGCCGATACCGGCACTGTGGTGGGCGAACTCGCCGCCGCCACAGCGCCGGCTGCCCGGGCCGCCGAGGCAGCGCCGGCTGGAGCCGCCGTAAGGGCTGCACCGGCGGTGCGGGCTTTAGCACAGCGGCTCGGCGTCGATCTGAAGATCGTCGCGGCGAGCGGCCCCGGCGGTGCTGTGACCAGTGCCGATGTCGAGCGCGCGGCGCGGACATTGACCGAGGCAGGCCCGGCCGAGGCGCTCGCCGGCGTGCGCCGGGCGATGGCCGTCAACATGACCCGCTCGCATGCCGAGATCGTCCCGGCGACGGTGTCCGACGAAGCCGATATCGAGGATTGGCCGCCGGGCAGCGACACGACGATCCGACTGGTTCGCGCGGTCGTCGCCGGCTGCATCGCGGTTCCCGAGCTCAACGCTTGGTACGACGGGCGCAACATGGAGCGCCGTCTGGTCAAGCAGATCGATCTGGGTCTGGCGGTCGATACCGGGGACGGACTCTTCGTGCCGGTGCTGCGCAATGTTGGCGGCCGGGATGCCGCCGATCTGCGGCGCGGCATCGAAGCGATGAAACAGGACGTGCTGGCGCGCTCGGTGCCGCTCGCCGAGTTGCGCGGCCAGACCATCACGCTGTCGAATTTCGGGATGTTTGGGGGACGTTTCGCCGCCCTCGTCATCGTACCGCCGCAAGTTGCGATTCTCGGAGCGGGACGCATCGCCCCGCGGGCGGTCGTCGCTGACGGCAAGCTGGTCGCCCATCGGCTGCTGCCTTTGTCGCTGACCTTCGACCATCGTGCGGTCACCGGCGGCGAGGCAGCGCGTTTTCTGAAGGCCGCGATTGAGGAGCTCGAGCGGCCGGAGTGAGCGCTCCAAAGCCCTTGCCGGCGGGCCCCGTTATTTTTCGCTGCGAACGGTTAGGTTGCGATCGAACTTTTTTGCTCTCCTCTAAAACGGAAGATCGCACCCCGATGCAAGCGAAGACGCGGCGCTCGGTCTAACTTGCCGAGGTCGACACCGCGCAGGAACGGAACCTGGAGGCTCCCACCGTTCAAATAGGCCTGCCGCCGGGTTGCTTCGCATCCCGCGCTCCAGGCGCCGGCTCCCTTGCGGAGCAGGAGAATGCGAGCCGGCTCTGCCATCGGAGGCTGGCGGGCCGATACCAACTCAAAAGGTGATTGTAGATCGAATACCGAGAACCAAGGCATTGGGAATCGGCCGGCCAGTCGGCGCGGGCATGGGGACGATAGCGTGACCGCCGGGATGAAGGATTACCTGCAGATCCGGCTGCAGAACCCACCACGGCGCAATTTGCGCCAAGTAGGTTAGCTCAAAGACGCTTTCGTAGTCGCGCACCGGTTGCTCCACGCCGGTGAACGACGATGTGTCACTGGCGAGACCGCGGGCGGCACTGCCGATCCGACCATAGCTCGCCGCGATGCCGGTCAGGTCGAGGCCACGGCCGGGCAACAAGCCTTTATAGGTCAGGCCACCATCGACCTCGAGGCTGATCAGGTTACGGTCACCCGGCACGCCGCCAACGCGCACAAATCCGGACAGAGCTTGGGTTGGTGCTTCGGGAGGCTGCCACAGCAGCTTGTCGACGATCGCGTAAAAGCCAAAATCGCCGCGATGCTGAAGCGCAACGCCGTTACTTGTCGGGTCGGCTAATGAATGCCCCAAAATATCTCGGCGCAGATCGGGGAAATCGGCCGTGTGATACCAACCGCCGAGTTTGAGGTCGCTGAGTGGGTTGGGGAGATCCGGCTTCGTATCAAACGAATAGGCGAGTTCGGCGAGCACGAGCGCACCGCCCTCGCCGATAAGGAAGTTGGTGCCGCCTGAGTTGCGGAGCTGGGGATCGCTGGGTCCGGGTGGCGCCGGATTCCCGTTGAAGAGCGCAGTGGACAGCGTCAAACCGGTCGCGGGCGCGACGCGCAGCCGCGCACCCGGCACCGCGAAGGGATAGCACGGCCCGCCGCTTGGCAGGTCGGTTGACAAAAGGTCCGGACAGCCAAATGTCGAATTGATGAAGTTTGCGGAGTACTGGCTGATGTAGAATTCGTCGTCGAGAGAAATTTGACCGATACGGACCGACACCTGACGGTCGAGAAGTTCCTGCTGAAACCATAGATCATTCAGACGCGAGGTAGGCAATGCCTCGATCGTGCTGACCGCCAGCAAGTTGCCGATCGCGCTCCGCGATAAGCCGCGGCCACTGATCTGGTATGCCTCGCTGTAGATCGTGGCACCTGGCCAATTCGCGAGTTTTTCGAGATCTATGTTTAGCGTCATTGTGAGCAGGCCCTGATAGATCGTGGTCTGCTTTATGCCGCCAACCGGGTTGGAGAGCATTTCCGAGGTGTCATTGGCGTTGAGGTCGATGCCGGCGTCCTTCAAAGTCTTGCGCATCCCACCCCAGTCGCCGGTAAGAGTTTCCTGCTCGAAAAGACCGTCCTCAGCCGTGGCAGGTATGCTGGGTGGTCCCAGCATGATTATAACGAGGGTAATCAGCGCGAAGAGCCGACGCACTACAGCTAAACCGGGAGCCCTACATGGGGCGGGGAAGTTAAGTGGCCGCGGCTATCTTGCGCGGTCCGACTGACTACGCCCGGTGTCGATGGCGCGGTAGGCTCCGCTGGGACCGAGGAGGTGCCGGGTAACGCTGGCGACTGCCGCAGCAAGATCGGGATCGTCGGGCTGCCCCTCGACGATCGCTTGTCGCTCGACGAGGGTCTGATACTCACCGTTGAGATAGAGCCTCGCCTCGATCGTGACCGGTCGGTGCGCACCAGGCCTTCCCTCGGGGCTTATCCGACCTCCGACGTGGCGCACCTCGCCACCGGCATAAGGGTTCAGTTTGAAGCTCCATTCGACCCTATCAGCCGCCAGGCTGCTGCCGGTCGCCGGCGCGAAACGCCAGTCGGATAACCTGGCCTCTTCCATGTGCATCGCGAGGAAGCGCACGAACTCGAGGTGACGAAATCCCGGCAGGACATTGGATGCGTTGACCTCCAAAGTACCCGCCGCCGCAGGAGAGACCAGCGCCAACGTTCCACATGCCGTTACCAAAGCCCAGCACATGAACGCCGCGATGAGGCGACATGCCAAGGCCACGAAACAAACAGGCGATTTCCTGCCGTCGCTCATGTGTAGTCGACGATCCTGTCCGCGCACGATAGCCCAATTGTGAAGCGGGTTCCAGTGACCTGATGCTCTCGGCGCCGGTGAGGATGGACACTTCAGTCGGAGATCCTCAGCCGGTAGCCGTGCGCGTGGTGTCCGTGCAGCGCGCTGCCGCGGCCCGACAGGCTCGGATTGACCATGAAATAGACATGCGCGCTCTGAGGCTTGGCTCCCGGAAGCGCTCTCTCCCATGAGCCGTCGGGGCGCAGGATCCAGCTTTGGGCATCGTCGTGGAGGTTGGCTTCCATGATCTGGTCGAGGATCTGCTGGTGCACGGTCGGGTTTTCTATCGGTATCAGCGTCTCTACGCGGCCATCGAGGTTTCGCGGCATCCAATCCGCCGACGAAATGAATACCGCGGCATCCGGCGAAGGCAGCCCGTGTCCCGCGCCAAAGCACACGATACGAGCATGTTCGAGGAAACGCCCAACGATGCTCTTGACCGTGATGTTTTCAGACAGTCCGGGCACGCCCGGTCGCAATGAACACATCCCGCGAATGACCAGCGAGATCGATACTCCTGCCTGAGAGGCACGATAAAGGGCGTCGATCATCCCGGCATCGACCAGCGCATTGAGCTTTGCCCAGATCGTCGCTGGCCGGCCGGCCTCCGCATGGGCGATCTCAGCCTCGATGAGCTTAATCAGCTTGGCCCTGATGCCGTCAGGCGAAATCGCCAATTTTTCGAGATGGGCCGGTGGTGCATAACCGGTGACGAAATTGAACACTCGTGCCGCGTCGTGGCACAGCGCGGGGTCACAGGTAAATAAAGACAAGTCCGTGTAGATTTTGGCAGTGACCGGATGATAATTGCCGGTCCCAAAGTGCACATAGGAGCGCAGTGTCTCGCCCTCGCGTCTTGCGACCAACGAGACCTTGGCATGCGTTTTCAGATAGATGAAGCCAAAGATCACCTGCGCCCCAGCCTGCTCCAGGCGTCGGGCCCAGTGTATATTGTGCTCCTCATCGAACCGCGCTTTTAACTCAACCACTGCCGTGACTGACTTGCCGGCTTCGGCGGCATCGGCTAGGGCGGCGACGATCGGCGAATCCTCTGAGGTCCGGTATAGGGTCTGCTTGATCGCAATGACGTTCGGGTCATCCGCCGCCTGCCGTAAAAATTGCACGACAACGTCGAAAGACTCATATGGGTGATGAACCACGATGTCTTTTGCCCGAATGGCGGCAAAGCAATCCCCGCCGTAGTCCTTTATCCGCTCGGGAAACCGGGGGGCGAACGGCGGGAACAGCAGGTCCGGTCGTTCTGGCGTGATCAGGTGGCGAATATCGGAAAGAGCCACGATACCGTCTAGTGTAACCACATCGCGTGGCTGTGTGCGGGTCTCCTCCACGACAAAATCACGGAGACGGTCCGGGGTACCGGCCGAGAACATCAGGCGAGTGATATCACCGCGCCGCCGCCGTTTGAGCGCAGACTCGAACATCGCCACGAGGTCTTGCGCCTTTTCTTCGATTTCGATGTCGCTGTTTCGGAGTGCCCTAAACATGCCATGGCCGAGCGGCGTCATCCCGGGAAACAGCTCCGACATCCCTATCGCGAGCAGCACCTCCTCAACTACAATGAAGCGGATCTCCTTGCCGGGCAGTCGGATGAAACGTTCGACGCGCTCCGGGATCAAGACCAGAGCGTTGATCTCGGGCCCGTCGTCTCGACGCAATTCCACAACGATTGCTAACGCCCGATTTGGAATAAACGGGAATGGATGTGCCGGGTCGATCGCGATCGGCGTCATAACCGGAAGCAGGCGATCGATGAAGAATTGGTTCAGCCAATCGCGATCCTCGCCCGTCAACGCCTCGTGGCCGAGGATGAAGATCCGTTCCTCGCGCATACGCTTCTGCAGGTCTACCCAACATTTCTGCTGGCGACGAACGAGGTCTCGTGCCACCTCGGCGATCGCCACCAGTTGCTGCTCCGGGGTCAATCCGTCATCGCTCTTCGCGGTGATTCCGCTCTCCGCCAGCTCTTGCAGACCGGCGACCCGCACCATGTAGAACTCGTCGAGGTTGCTGTCGGAAATCGACAGAAAGCGGACCCTTTCGAGAAGCGGGTGTTCCGAATTGCTCGCTTCCTCGAGAACCCGCTCGTTGAAGGCGAGCCAGGAAAGCTCGCGATTGATGTAGCGTTTTGGCGACTCCCCCGGTGCGGCCGATGTCGCCCGCTCGATCGGCGCCGGATCGATCGCCAACTGCTCCATTTCTACCCCCACTGCTGCGTCAGCCGTTCGCGGGGCGGCTATGCGGGTTCCCCGTCGACTGGGCAAGCTACGTCCTAATAGGACGAGATCATTTCGTCAGCGACCCGGGACACTCCGGGTACATTTTCGGCCAGCGCGAGCAATGCCTTGCGTTCTGCCTCCGAGCCGACGAGCCCCCAAAGATGTACGACGCGGTTGCCAACCGTGATGTTTCGCTCGCCAAAACCGGTCCACGTTTGGTTTTTGAGTCGCGACAGCAACTCGAGCCGGATTTGGCGATCCGTTTCGTCGTTCTGGTCGATCCGGCCGGCCACCGAGGCGAGCGCTTGGATCAGGTTGGCGCGGCTGACGATGCCGACGAGCTTGCCGTCTTTGACGACCGGGACGCGCTTGATCCGCTTGCGCTCGAAGAGAGTTGCGATATCGGAGAGCGGCGTCTCTTCGGTCACCGAGATCACGCCCGTCGTCATGACTTCGCCGACCTTTTTGCCGTGCGACTTTGCGAATTCTTCAGCAAGCCTGGTCGCACCGGTCACCGCCTCCAGCCACCAGGGCCTATGCTTTTCGGTGCCAATCTCGGCGCGATGGATCAGGTCGGCCTCGCTGAGCATGCCTATCAGATTGCCGTCTTGATCGAGAACCGGAAGGGCACTGACATCATGCTCAGCGAGAAGCTTGGTCGCCTCGGCCACGTCCGTATCGGGGCGCACGGTGACGACATCGCGCACCATCACGTCGATCGCACGCATATTGCCCGTCTCAGAATATATTCAGGAACAAGAAGTAGAGGCCGCCCGACAGCATCATCGCCATCGGCAAGGTCAGGACCCATGCCAGCACGATATTGCGGATGGTCGAGAGCTGCAGGCCCGACCCGTTGGCCGCCATGGTCCCAGCGACACCCGATGACAAGACGTGGGTGGTTGAGACCGGGAGACCGTACATGTCGGCTCCGGCGATGGTCGCCGCTGCGACGAGCTCCGCGGCTGCTCCTTGGCCATAGGTCAAATGCGTCTTGCCGATTTTCTCGCCGACGGTGATCACGATCCGCTTCCAGCCTACCATCGTGCCGAGGCCGAGCGTGATCGCGACCGAAATCTTGACCCAGGTCGGGATGAACTTTGTGGAGCTGTCAAGCGACTGCTTGTAACCATTTAAACTCGCCACTTCCTCCTTCGACAGATCGCTGTCCTTATCCTTCATCAGATTGCGCAGCGCTTCGTCTACGAGATACATGTCGTTGCGGGTATTGCCGACAGCGGCGGCGGGGATCTTTGCGATCGAGCCGTACTGCTTGACCTGCTTGTCGATGTCCTGGATCAGAATGGCGAGCGACGGATAGGTTCCCTCGCTGATCTTGTGGTGAGCAACGTACTCCATCACCGCAGGACGCGGGTTGCCGAGAATATTATACCCGGCAGCTTTTGCCTCGACGATTTTCGAGGCGGCCGCCGAAGTGGCCGAGAATTGCGCCATTTGGCCGTCGGGCAAGGCACGGTTGAGTGCGTAGGCGGTGGGGACGGTGCCAATCAGGATCAACATGATCAGCCCCATGCCTTTTTGTCCGTCGTTTGAACCATGGGCAAAGCTGACCGCAGTACAGGTGAAAACCAGCAAGCCACGGATCCACCATGCCGGCGGCTGATCGGTTTCCGGCGAGCGGTAGAGTTCGGGTTGCCGGATCACAACCTTCATCGCGAGCAGCAACAGCGCCGAGGCGAAAAAGCCGACGAGAGGAGAAAACAGCAGCGCTTTCCCGACATTGGTGGCCTGCCCCCAGTCGACACCCGAGGTTCCATCCTGGCCGTGTACCAAGGCATTGGCGATGCCGACACCGATGATCGATCCGATCAGTGTGTGCGAACTCGAAGCCGGGAGGCCGAGATACCAGGTGCCCAGGTTCCAGATGATCGCGGCAATCAGCAGTGCGAATACCATCGCAAACCCGGCCGAACTCCCGACCTGCAAGATCAATTCGACCGGCAGGAGCGAAATTATCCCGAATGCGACCGCACCGCTCGACAGCAGAACCCCAAGGAAATTGAACGACCCCGACCAGACGACGGCGATTTGGGCAGGCAACGAATGCGTGTAGATCACCGTGGCCACGGCATTCGCGGTATCGTGGAAACCATTGACGAACTCGAAGCCAAGCGCGATCAACAGAGCGACAAAAAGCAGCAGGTAGGGCAAAAACGTTGTGGGTTTTGCGCCGGTGGCCTCGACGTCCGAATAGAGGCTGTAGGCCACGTAGAGCAGACCGCCAGCAAGTACCAGAAGCAAGATGATGGCGGTGCGCGGATCGAGCGGACGATCAAGCTTGGGGCGCGCCCCGCCCGTGGCGGTCCCCGTTCTTACATCCAGCGCAACATCAGTCATTTTTCTTGGTCCCCTGGTTCCGGCAAGCGCCGGAGTATGGCTAGTTAATATTTCAGTTATGTGACAGTGTCTTGACGGCGCGTTGACGAGACATGCCTGACTAGCGAGCGTTCACAGCGGCAGGGCCGCGACGGCAAGCCCTCGCGCTACCTGCCGAAGTAGCTATGCTCCAGCGCCCGCCACGACGCGCTCGCGGTGATTTCGATCAGGGCGCGATCGAGAGACTTCTTGAGCGGAGAATTCGGCGGCAGCGCGAACGCCATGTAGGAGGGGGCGAGTAGGCCGCTCGGCATCGGGATGACCCCGGAGAAATACGTCGAGATCTCGTATTCCAAAGCACCCACGCTATTGACGACGGCGTCGGACTTGCCGCCCACCAGCGACGCCAGCGCGTCCTTGAGATTGGCGTATTTCGTGTAATGCAGATGCTGCTCGTCGAGATATTCGGCACCCGAAGAATCCGCGACGGCCGCCAATCGTTTCCCGTCGAGATCGCTGGTCCCTGCGATCGGGGCCGATGTAACGGCATCGGCGGTCATACGCGCGACGAGGCTCGTCGTCAGCAGGGATATCAGAGCCAGGCTCACCAGCATCCAGAGCACGGCAATGAATCGTCCGACCCGCGTCAGCGGCGTCACATCGCCGTAGCCGACCGTGGTCATTGTGACGGCTGCCCAATAGATGCCGTCGGATAACGAGGTGACCGCGCGCTCGTGTGGATTTCCCGCGAGCCGGCGCCGGCGCTCGAAGACCCACATCAGGGCACCGATCAGCACAAGCAGCCCCAGGGTGAACACGATCAAGGGGCCGAGCTCCCTGACGACCGCGACATAGGACATGACCGCCGCGATGGGCCCGGTTTGCTTGGGGAGGGCGACCGCGACGCCGGAGCGGTGGGCCGGATAGGTGAATTCGACGTGAGTCAGCCGGTCCGGCGTGATGGTGATCGCCCCGATCGCCGCGTCGAACTGACCACGCTCGACTCCGCTGATGAGGTCCCCCATTTGCGCGACCGCGATAAAGCGATAGCTCAGATGGAGGTCGTCGGCGACGCGCCGCCAAAGGTCGATGCTGGCACCTGAAAACAATCCCTCGGCATCGACCGACCCGTACGGCGGCACGTCGTAGACAGCGACGCGTAGGGGCTCGTCGGCAGCGCGTTCGGCGCCCGAGGCGCTCGATCGTGCCGCGGCACCGACAAGGCAGATTGCGAGGGCGATCGCGCTCAGAGGCGATCGCGTGGCGATGCGTCGCCCGGACCAAAGATTGCGTGAACGCTTTCTCATGATCGAGGATGAGAGTTGCACCCGTTGAATTTAGTAAGCTGGAATCATTTCGTCGGAGACTTGCCGTCAGGCCGGAGGTTTGTTGGTCTCCGGGTCGCGGTAAAACTCAGGCCTCCTGATAATCGCCCCGAGTATGGCCAGCTAATATTTCAGTTCTATGACAGCAACCGCTCGGATCTCGACTTGACTAGCGCGCTGCCCCGTGCTGCGAGTCCGCCGCTCAAAGGATACCAGGGTGCAAGGAAGCTCAACCAGCTATGCAAGCCTAACGGCGCGGGGTCTGGTCCCGAACCGCTGGGACATCATTGCCTTCCCGTTGGTCTTTGGCCTGCTACTGCTTGCCGCCAAAGGAGCTCGCGAAACCTTGGCGCCACTCTCGGCGCTCAAAGAGCCCGTCATCTCGCTCGATCCGATCAATCTGCCGGAATACGCGCTGCGCACGACCTTGCGCATGTTGGCGGCGATGATCGCTTCGCTGGTCTTTACCGTCACCTATGGGACACTCGCCGCCAAAAGCCGGCGAGCCGAGCTCGTCCTCGTCCCGCTGCTCGACATCCTCCAATCGGTGCCGGTGCTGGGTTACATTTCCTTCACCGTCGTCTTCTTCATGTCTCTGTTTCCCGGCCGGGTCGCGGGCGCCGAGGCCGCGGCGATCTTCGCAATCTTCACGAGCCAGGCCTGGAACATGACCTTCAGCTTCTACCAGTCGCTGCGCACCGTGCCGCGCGACCTCGAGGAGGCAACGCATAGTTTTCGTTTCTCGGCATGGCAGCGCTTTTGGCGGCTCGAGGCGCCGTTCGCGATGCCGGGTCTCGTCTGGAACATGATGATGAGCATGTCCGGGGGCTGGTTCTTCGTCGTGGCAAGCGAGGCGATCACAGTCGGCGATAGAACTATTACGTTGCCTGGGATCGGCGCGTATTTGGCTCAGGCGACGGCGGAAAAGGACTTGGCTGCGGTCGGTTGGGTGGTGCTGACGATGACCGCGGTGATCATCCTCTATGACCAGCTGATGTTTCGGCCGCTGGTCGCCTGGGCCGACAAGTTCCGCTTCGAGCAGACCGGTGCGCAAACGATACCCGGTTCATGGTTTCTCGATTTACTCCAGCGCAGCCGCCTCTTTGGAACCTTGACCAACCCGGGGAGCCTGCTGCTGCACGCGCTTGCGCGCCGGCGTTTCGCCCCGATGCGGCAGGGGATTACGAGTGTTCGCCCCTCGCACTCGACGATCGTGGACGTTCTCTGGTTCATCGCCGTAGCGGCAGCAGCCGTCTTCGCTGCATGGAAGATCATTGCTTTTGTCGCGGCCGGGGTAGGCTGGGGCGATGTCCTTGACGCCTTGAAGCTCGGTCTTTTCACTTTGACCCGGGTGGTTGTGCTGATCGCGGTCGCCTCCTTGATTTGGGTCCCGATCGGAGTCCAGGTCGGTTTACGGCCGCACCTGGCCGAGAAGATCCAGCCTCTGGCGCAGTTTCTCGCAGCCTTCCCGGCCAATCTGCTGTTCCCGGTGTTCGTGGTGGTCATTGTCCGTTTCGAGCTGAACCCGGGCATCTGGCTCAGCCCGCTGATCATCCTCGGCACGCAGTGGTATATTCTGTTCAATGTGGTCGCCGGCACGATGGCCTATCCCAACGACTTCCGCGAAGCGGCGACCAATTTTCGCATGCGCGGTTGGCAATGGTGGCGCCAGGTTATGTTGCCGGGGATCTTTCCCTATTTCGTTACCGGTGCCATTACTGCTGCGGGCGGTGCGTGGAATGCCAGCATCGTCGCCGAAGCGGTCTCCTGGGGCGACACCAAGGTCACGGCCCACGGTCTGGGAGCCTATATCGCAGAGAACACGGCTGCCGGCGACTACCCCAGGATCGTTCTCGGCATTGCTGTCATGTCGATGCTGGTGACCCTGTTCAACCGGTTGCTCTGGCGGCCGCTCTATGCCTATGCGGAAGAACGGCTGCGCCTCGACTGAGAAATCACAATGGTCGCATTAGACACCCTGCACGAGACGACTCTGGGGGAGCCGATCCTTACAGTGCACGATGTGACCCGCGGTTTCCCTCGGGGGTCGGGCGAGGTACGCGTCCTTGCCGACGTCGATCTTTTGCTGCGAGCCGGCGAGATCGTCGGTTTGCTCGGCCGCTCGGGCTCCGGCAAATCGACCCTGTTGCGCATCATCTCCGGTCTAATCAGACCCAGCAGCGGCAAGGTGATTTACCGCGGCCGTCCTGTGAACGGCCCTGCGGAAGGGATCGCGATGGTCTTTCAGACCTTCGCTCTCTTTCCTTGGCTGACCGTATTGCAGAATGTCGAAGCGGGGCTCGAGGCCCTGGGGGTGCCGGACAAGGATAGCCGCAGACGGGCGCTTTCTGCGATCGATCTGATCGGTCTCGACGGTTTCGAGTCGGCTTACCCCCGCGAATTGTCGGGCGGCATGCGCCAGCGCGTCGGCTTTGCCCGCGCGCTTGTCGTGGAGCCAACCATTCTGCTGCTGGATGAACCTTTTTCGGCACTCGACGTACTGACCGCCGAGACAATCCGCACCGACCTTCTCGATCTCTGGATTGAGCGCCGGCTGCCGACCAAATCGATGCTGCTGGTCACGCACAACATCGAGGAGGCGGTCTTCATGTGCGACCGCATCCTGATCTTTTCCTCAAATCCAGGACGCGTCGTAGGCGAAATCGAGGTCACGTTTCGGCATCCGCGCAACCGTCTCGATGCAGATTTTCGCCAGATGGTGGACGATATTTATGCAAAGATGACGGCACGACCGACCGTCGAAGCCGCGGGGCAATTGCCCAAACTGCAGCTCGGCAGCCGGCTGCCGCCGGTCTCGACAAACGTCATAGCAGGTCTGATCGAGACCGTCGCCGCACCGCCCTATCAGGGCAAGGCGGATCTGCCGGAAATCGCGCGTACCCTACAGCTCGAGATTGACGATTTATTCCCGGTTGCCGAAGTCCTGCACTACCTTGGCTTTGCCGAGATCAAGGAGGGCGACATTCTGCTGAGCGCGGCGGCGCGTAATTTTGCCGATCTCGACACGCAGACACGCAAGGAAGTCTTCGCCCGCCACTTGCTCGCCTCGGTGCCGCTTGCCCAACACATCAGGCATGTGCTCGACGAGCGGCCCGGTCATCGGGCACCCCGGGTGCGCTTCGAGCAAGAGCTCGAAGACCATCTCAGCGACACGGCCGCCGAGGAAACGCTCGATGCTGTGACAGATTGGGGTCGCTACGCGGAAATCTTCGCCTATGACGATCAGGCGGAGATGTTCAGCCTGGAGGACCCCAAGGGCTAAGCCCGTCATCGTTAATCGGTGACCGTTGCGGGTAACGCCGAGCTTGTGCGAAATTTGCCCGGCATCTTTCCGGCTGGTCGACGTTCGGATAGCCCGCGCGCCGGCCTTCAAATGGGGGATCTTCATGGTCGCGCAGGTGCGAGAGTTCCGCAGGAAGGCCGCACTGTGCCGGCGTGCGGCGAGCATTCCTACTTCCGGGGCCGGGAACGCCGACCGCATCCTTTTGGCGTTGGCAGAGCAACTCGAGCGCGATGCCACGCTCCGCGAGCGCCAATTGCAAAAGGACGTATCCGACCGCGCTCCCCAATAAGAGGCCGGGGCTTTAACGCCGGCGGCGCGCGAAGCTCGTCCGCGCGCGGCCCGCCGGATATCGGCGACCGCGAGGAACAGGGCAGTCCCTGACAGAAATACCAATACCGAGCCCTGACGCCACGATCGACCGCGATAGAGGTGCCGCGCTCGTCGCGGATGGAAAAAGCGTCATCGCGGTACGCTAAGTTGGCTCTCGGTGGCCCGATGAGTCGGTCCATGTCCCGACACACTAGCTCCCGCTTTGGTCGCACTTCACGGTCGCGGGGTCGTCGAGATCGAAACCTGAGAGAGCCGTCGTGAAGCCGTCGGACACTGCTCTTTCAGCGGGTCGGAGATTTGAACTACGACGTCGGTGCTACATTCTCCTCGATCCGTCGAACGCGACGCCGAGAATACCCCCGAGACAGGAGGCGACAGCCTAGCGCTCAGCGCGGGGCAATGTGCCGAGCCGCTGCGCGCCCCGTGCATACGTGTTGGCGCGCAAGAATGCGATGTCGCGGACCTCGACCGGCCGCGGCCGGCGGACGAGGCATTCGCGACGTCGGCCACACAGAAACTCGGGCGAGTGTGAAGCAGCTCACACATGTCCGGGTCGAAAAGGGGTTAACTAGGGCTTGCGGTCCCCCCTCGCCAGACCGCAAACGCCCAGGCACCGGTTTGCACGGCGCCAGAGGTGATCATACAATTTCGTTAATAGAGATCCAGAAGCGGCACAAAAAGCCAGATCTCCAAAGATCGCGCGCCAACTGGGTCGGGGAGCCTGAAGAATGGCGTACGTACCGGGTTACGATCACGACGTGTTCGTGAGCTACGCCCACCTCGACAATCAGGGAGACGGGGCGTGGGTGAGCACTTTGGTGCGTCACCTGGACACCGAAATCAGACAACGGCTCGGCACCCAAGACCTCCGGCTCTGGATCGACCGTGAGCTCGACGGCAATCATCCGCTCACCCCCGAGATCATGCGGGCGATCCGCCGGTCTGCCACCATTATTCTGATTGTGTCGCCGAGCTATGTCGCGTCTGAGTGGTGTGCCCGGGAGCGCAACGCCTTCCTCGGCTTTGCCCGAGACTGTGTCTCAGAGGGCCGCATATTTGTCGTTAGATATCGCGAAATCGATCCGCAAATCCTGCCGCCCGAATTCGGCGACCTGATCGGCTTCAAGTTCTGGACCCAGGATCACGATGCGGGCGGCGTCGCGCGTCCCCTCGGTCTCACCGATCTGAAAGAACAAGCTTATTTTGCCGCTGTCATCAATCTCGCCGACAAGCTCTCTCAGAAACTGAAGGAGATCCGAACCGCCCGCATAGCGGGCGCACCCTCTTCCGCCCCTGCCACGGTCGAATGTGTATTCCTGGCGCGCTCGACCGACGATATGGAAACGCGCGAAGCGGAGCTCGTTAGCCATCTGACCCAGGCTGGATTGCGCATCCTTCCGGAAACCTGGTATCGCGAAGACAACGAGCAGGAGTTCCGGGCGGCCATGCAGGCGGATCTGCAGCGCTGTTCGGTGTTTGTGCAGGTGCTCGGCAGATTACCCGGACGCCGGGCGAGATTTGCCGAAGGGCGGCGCTTTCCGGCGATCCAACACGATATCGCCAGAGAGGTCGGCAAGCCGATCCTGCAATGGCGCGACGCAGACGATCCGGCGACGATCCAAGATGAAGCTCATCGGGCGCTGCTCGAGGGCGCTCGGGCCGGTGGTTTTGAGGAATTCAAGCGGGCGGTCGTCGAGGCGACGCGCCGCAAGGAACAAACTTCGCGATCCCGCGCGGCCAATGTCGCGGTGTTTGTCAACGCCGATAGAACCGATCTCGAGATTGCGCGGAATCTATCGGAGCTATTTGCCCAGCACGGCGTAATGTCCTCCTGGCCGATTGCAGAAGGTGGCCCGGAGAAAATCCGTCAGGATCTCGAAGAGAACCTCAAGGCTTGCGACGGGCTCGTGTTGATCTATGGCGCCACGGAACCGTCCTGGGTCCGCGATCAGCTGCGACAAGGTCGTAAGATCCTCGGCCGCCGCGATCAACCCCTCGCCGGGCTGGCCGTCTATCTTGGTCCTCCTCCCGAAAAGCCGGAGCTGGCGGTAGCGGTGCCCGAGCTGATCACCTTAGACGGTCGCAACGGTGTGAGCCCGGCAATGCTGCGCCCGTTTGTCGAAAGGCTGACGCTGGAGCCTTGATCGATGGCGATAACGCTCGAGTTCAGCATCCTGCCCTATCCGGGGCTGCGGCCGTTCCGGTACGACGAATCCGACATTTTCTTTGGCCGGGAAGTGCAGACCGACCATCTCCTCGAGCGTCTGGCCCGGAACCATTTCCTTGTTGTAACCGGCCCTTCTGGGTGCGGAAAATCCTCGCTGATCAAGGCCGGCATGATCCCCGCACTGAGCGCCGGTTTCATGGTCGAAGGCGGGTCACGCTGGCGCATCTGTGAATTGCGCCCCGGCGATCGGCCGCTCGCCAGATTGGCCCAGGAGTTGGCCTCGGCGGATATATTGGGCCCCGATCGCACCGGCCTCGAATCGATCGCGTTCATCGAAGCGACCTTGCGGCGCGGTCCTCTCGGTCTGATCGAAATCGTTAAAGGCGCGGACACACTCAAGGACGCAAATCTCCTCGTCCTCATCGACCAGTTCGAAGAGATCTTTCGCTATCGCGACCGGATCGCCGCCGACGAGGCCGATGCCTTTGTTGCCCTGCTGCTCGCCAGCGCCCGCCAGAACGAGGTAGCGATTTATGTCGTGATCACGATGCGTTCGGACTATCTCGGCGACTGCGCGCTGTTCCATGGCCTGCCCGAGGCGGTCAACGATGCCCAATATCTGACGCCAAGACTGACCCGCGAAGACCTGGAGCTGGCCATCGCCGGACCGGCGAGGGTTTTTGGTGGGCAGGTTGAGCCGCCGCTGCTCAATCGGCTGATCAACGATATCGGCACCGATCCCGACCAATTACCGCTGCTGCAGCATGCGCTCGCGCGACTATGGAGTATCGCCTCCGGCAAGCCGCCGATTCTGACCGTCGAGGATTATCTGGCGATCGGCGGCCTCGGCGCCGCGCTCTCCCATCATGCTGATGAGATCTTTGCAGAGCTAACGCCGGAGCAGCAGCGCATCGCCGAAATCATGTTTCGCCGCCTGAGCGGGACCCAGGACGGCAGGCGCGACGTGCGCGCTCCCGCACGGATCGGCGAAATCGCCAGCATTGCCGGGGTCGGCCCCGACGCAGTTATTGCCGTAGCGGACGCCTTCCGCCGAGCCGATCGCTGCTTTCTGACGACCCCGGAAGGGGCATTGGATGCAAACACGCTGCTCGATCTCAGTCATGAAAGCCTGATACGCCAATGGCACCGCCTCACCGACTGGGTCAAAGAGGAGACGCAATCGGCGGAGATATACCAGCGCCTGCGCGACTGGGCATTGCGCTGGGAACATGGCAATGCCGACCTGTGGCGCGGCCCGGATCTGGCGAATGCCGTCGCTTGGAGACAGCGCGAGGCGCCAAATGAGGCTTGGGCTGAGCGCTATGGCGGCGGGGATCAATTTTGCCTGGCAATGAAATTCCTCGATGCGGGCGAGGAAGCGCATCGCGCGGCGGCGACGCGTGAGCAGCAGATGAAGCGAGTGTGGCGCTTAGCCTGGGGCTTTGGGGCGGCCACCGCCGTGTTGCTGGCCGGAATCGTTGGCTATTATCTGGCTTACTCTTGGGATCACACTGCCTATTACAACAATTATGTTACAGCCTGGGGGGTTCCGAAGGGTATCCAACCGCTGACCGCGGCTGAGGTCGGGCAGCGCAATTCCTCATACAGGATCGTTACACGGGGGCTCTGGGGTCCGGTCGAAAGCATGGACCGCGTCAATTCCGCCGGACACCTCGGAAATGGACTGTTTGCATTCTTGGCCTCTCCCGGGGATAAAGCCGACACGCCTTCTCGCCGGGAATTCTCCTACGATCCTCAAGGTCGAATTGCCTACGAAATCGCTTTGAACAGGCAGGGTCAACCTATCAGCACAAGGATCTACGGGCCCGCACCCTGGGGACCGATCCATAGCCGGACCGCGTATACCATCAACCGGAACGGATCTCTGGCGCCGGAAAAAGGCTCATGCGCTGCTTATGTCATCTACGATTATTCACCTGAAGGATTTATTACCCAGACTCACTATTACGATCAGAGCGGCAATCCGACACCCGGCAAGGACGGAGCTTTCATAAACGAGACAAAACATGACGATTTTGGCCGAGTAATCGAGTCCGCATCGCTGTGGAAAGACGGCAAACCAATGAATGACGCCGATGGGAATTCTGGAGTGCGCACGTATTATGATCAAAAAGGTAATTTAGTGATTATCGAATACGTAGATGCCGCAGGGAATCCCACAGAGCTCAATACAAACCATATCTATCGTACCACCGTGAAATACGACGATAGCGGCAATCCAGTTTCGACCTCTCAGCAACATGTCAATGGCGATGTCAATCTCATTGGTGGGCTATGTAAAGCGGTTAAAAACAGCATTGTTGATGGCGCCGAATGTATCAGGGCCGAGCAGCTGTCCAAAGACGAGCAGCTGTCCAAAGACGGGGAGCTGTCCAAAACACAGGGGGCTGTTACGCGGAACAAATTTGATGAGTACGATCAGATGATAGAATCTGCTTATTTTGACCGCGATGCACATCCGATTTTAGGACCGCTAGGAGAGTTCAGGGAGAAGCTCAGCTACGACCATGACTGTAATGTCACGGAGTTCGCCGCCTACGGAACCGATGACAGGCCGATCATTAGCGACTTGGGTTTTCACAAGAAGATCAGCGCATTCAGGAACGGGCAAGAAATCCGGACCGAGTATCGTGACGTAGACGGCAGGCTAATGGCGCTTGGCAAAGGCTTCGCCGCGGTTAGCAGGGAATACGATGCTCAAGGCAATGAGATAGTGACAACCTATCTGGGTGTCGATGACCGTCCAGTGCCCAATCGTACAGAAGGTTATGCCATCAAAACCGTGTCATACGACGCCTGCGGGCGGGCAATCGAGACCAAATTCTTCGATGCGCATAATCATCACATGCGTTTGAAAAAGGGATATGCCGATATCCGCCAAACCTATGACGAAAACAACAATGTCAAAGAAGAAGCCTATTTCGATGATAAAAATCAGCCCGCCCGGTCGATCGATGGCTATACCCGCGTCGTTCGAGAATTCGACCGAAATCGCAACATCATCGACGAGCGCTACTTCGACGATCTGGGCAAACCGTTCTTGGTGAAGGGGGCCTATGCGGAGCACAAGAGCCGGTATGACAACCACAACGATTTGGTCGAGGAAGAATATTTCGGGTCGAACGGAGAGCCGGTCGCGAATGAGAAGGGATGGGCTCAGCACAAGCGGCGTTATGACGAGCACAACACTTTGATCGAAGAGGCGTGGTTCGGGCCCGATGGCGAACCGGTCCTCAATGACGAGGGATGGGCGCGCATGACCCGTGTCAATGACGCGCATGGCAGAGAGTTAGAAACGGCGTGGTTCGGGGTCGATGGCCAGCCGGTTATGTTGAGCAAGGGTTACGCGAAACGGGCGCTGCACCATGACGATGACGGAAATGTCATCGAGGAAGCCTATTTCGGAACCGAAGGCGAGCCCGTCGTCAGCAAAGACGGATACGCTCGGATTACGAAGACCTACGATGCGTTCGGACACTTAACCGGGTGGGCTCATTTCGGAGTTCTCGGAGAGAAGGTCACCGGAACAACAGAGGTCTACCACCGCGCCAGGGTAGTACCCGATGAAAGGAACAATCGATTGGAATTCGCTGCCTTCGGACCGGACGACAACCCCGTGCTGGTCAAGGAAGGGTATTCTCGCAATGTCATGCGTTATGACTCACGTAATCATCTAATCGAAGATGCATATTTCGACGTGAACGGTGGACCGGTCGTTAGCAATGCGGGTTACTCCAGTGCGACACAAGTCTTCGACAACCACGGAAAGGTGACTGAAGTCGCGTTTTTCGGGGTCGATGGCAAGCCCATGATCGGGAAGAACGGTTACGCGAAATTCACCGATCGCTACAATGCCTACGGCGACCTGATCGACGAAGCCTATTTTGGGAAGGATGGCGAACCAGTCGACAGACATGAAGGATACGCGCGGCTGACGCGTGTCGTGGACAGAGGCGGCCGTGTGATCGAGGAGGCCTATTTCGGGACGGATGGAAGGCCAGTAGCGCAGAAGAACGGCTATGCAAAGCTTACGCACCGCTATGATGCGCAGGGCGGATTGCTCGAAGATGCCTATTTCGGCGCTGGCGGGGAACCTGTCTTGAATGAACAGAGATATAGTCGCAAAGTCTACATCAAGGATAACCGTGAACTAGATGTAGAAACCGCATATTTTGGAAGCGACGGGGAACCCATATTGAATGACCGAGGGTTTGCTCGTGCAAAGGAGGTCAATGACGATCTGGGCCGCCCGATCGAATTTTCCTACTTCGGGATTCATGGCGAGCCGATTATCGGAAAGAACAGTTATCAATTTCATCGCGTTACGAAGAAATTAGATTCACGAGGTAATGAACTCGAATTGGCAACATTCGGGGTGGATGGCAAGCCGATCGAGGTGGTCGATTCGGCCAGCGGCCGTCGCTGCGCCAAATGGGTCAACCGCTTCGACGCGAACAACAAGAAAATAGAGTCGCAATGCTTCGATGCGTCTGGACAGCCGGTTGTCGAGGAGAAAGGAGCAGCGCTCAAGCGGTCGACCGGAAATCCTTGAGGGGGTCGCTCATCTGGGTCGAACGCCGCTAGCAAAAACTAACAAAGGACGATGCCTTTCGCTTTGGCCTCGCAACAGGGCGCCTAGGGTGGCCCACCTAGGGTCGGTCCATCATCCGACGTGCTAACCCCCCATAAGCTCCCGCCGCACGATCGCGGCACCCTCGGCCAATGCCTTGAGCTTGGCGAAGGCCAGACCGCGCGGGATGTATTTCATGCCGCAATCGGGGGCCGGGATCAGCCGCTCGGGCGGCAGGTGCTTGAGGGCCGCACGGATGCGGGCGGCGACGGTCTCGGGTGTCTCGGGCTCCGGGTCGCCCATATTGATGACGCCAAAGATCACGGTCTTGTCGCCGAGACCGTCGAGGGTCGTAAGATCGAGATTGGGTTGGGCCGCTTCGATCGAGATCTGCTCGACCTTTGAGGTGGTGAGCTCGGATAGGAACGCGTAGCGGTTCGGCTTGTCGCGAGCGACATAGGCGTAGCCGAAGCAGAGGTGCAATGCCGTGGGCCCGGGGATGCCGTCGAGTGCCTTGTCGATCGCCGGCAATGCCAGACGGCGCGCCTCTTCGGCGCGGGCCTGCAGCCACGGCTCGTCGAGCTGGATCACATCGGCGCCGGCCGCCTTGAGTTCGCGGACCTCCGCGTTGACCGCCGCGGCGTAATCCATGACCAGCTCTTCCTCGTCCTTGTAGAACTCGTTCTTGGCCTGGCGCGACATCGTGAACGGGCCGGGCAGCGTGATCTTGATTTTGCGGTCGGTGTTGGCGCGCAGGAATTCGACGTCATGCACCTCGACCCGTCGAATCCGGCGGATCGGGCCGACGATACGCGGCACGACGACGGTGCCGCCGGTGCGCCCCATGACCGTCGCCGGATTGTCGAGGTCGATCCCCGAGAGCGCGGTCGCCAAGCGGTTCGAATAACTTTCGCGACGGATCTCGCCATCGGTGATGATGTCGATGCCGGCGCGCTCCATGTCGCCGATCGCGAGCCGGGTCGCATCGTCCTGTGCCGCTTCGAGCCACGGCTCGGGCACCCGCCACAGTTCCTGAGCGCGCACGCGCACCGGCCCCTGATGGGTCAGCTTGTCGCGGTCGATGAGCCAGTCTGGCTGCGGATAGCTGCCGACCACCGTCGTTGGAAGAAGGGTCTCGGTCATCATCGTCGCCTCGTCGGATCACGCCATCTTGGCACCAAAATCGCGGCGTATCATGCGCCACTCAAACAGCGGAATGTCTGTCCGCTCGATTCCGCTGCCGTTCCCCTGCCATCCCGTTGACATTCCGCTGCTGTTCCGCTGCGGAGGACATGCCGGAAACGACCGGACCTCACGCGTATCCCTTTGATCCTTGGGATGTTTTCTTGGGGCCTCGGCGCCCGCATCCGATTCTTTTGCAAATTTTCCCTGCCGGCAGCGGAATCAAAGATCGGGATGTCGACATCAAGTAGTGGGCCGTGCTGCCGTGCGCCGTAAACCTCGGTGTCGCCCGTGTCGCCGGCCGGCACGAGGCGCGGCAGAGCCGCATCGAAGGTCGCGGCTGACGGCGAGGGTTTGGTTAGCGAATCGTTTTGGCCATCGGCCGTACCGCGATGCCCGCCTGCTCTAGCTTTTCCCGGACAAGCCCGGCCATCGCCACAGCGGCCGGGTTGTCGCCGTGGACGCAGACCGTGTCGATCGCGACCGGGATGCGCTTGCCCGAGGTGCTGATGATCGCACCTTCGCGGACCATCGCTTGCACTCGTGCGGCGGCTTCCTCGGGTTCGTGCAGCACCGCGCCGGGGAGCTTACGCGAGACCAGATTGCCGGTGTCGTCATAGGCGCGATCGGCGTAGATCTCGCGCGCCATTCTGAGGCCGAGCTCGGCCGCCGCGCGTTCGAGTTCGGTGCCGGCCATCACGACATAGATCAGCTCCCGGTCCACCGCGCCGATCCCGCGGCCGATCGCGAGTGCGGTCGGGCGCTCGACCGCGGCGAGGTTGGCCAATGTGCCGTGCGCCTTGACATGCCCGACGCGGTGGCCGACAGCACGCGCCACGCCTTGCAAAGCGCCGATCTGGTAGACCACCGTCTTTTCGACGTCCTCGGGTTTCTCACCTTGGATCTGGCGCCGGCCGAAACCCCAGACATCGAAAAAGCTCGGATGCGCGCCGATCCCGACACGGTTCTCCCTGGCGCGGCTGACGGTCTCGAACATGACGAGC
>Ga0306923_10000705_pt1 | contig 27129 bp, 24 predicted proteins | sample sta12Can44000108_FD_203841 | JGI IMG/M metagenome (GOLD analysis project Ga0306923, IMG submission 203841) | Lab enrichment of tropical soil microbial communities from Luquillo Experimental Forest, Puerto Rico - statanox.12C.anox.44.000.108 (v2)... | ecosystem: Environmental > Terrestrial >... | reverse complement strand
CACACCCCACCCAATCATCGCGGGGTGGAGCAGCCCGGTAGCTCGTCAGGCTCATAACCTGAAGGCCGCAGGTTCAAATCCTGCCCCCGCAACCAAAAATTAACCCGCTAAGTCAATGGCTTAGCGGGTTTTTTGATTCCAAAACCCGCTTCCCTAAAACCGCCCCGGAATCATATCGGAATCACTCGGGAGCAAAGTCCGGCGTGCCCAGACGCATTCCTGTAATCCTCCGCCGAGGGCCGCCTTCCGCAGCATGGAACGCTGTGGCGTAATCGAGCAGTGCTGCAAACACTGGTGTTAGCAGCAGTGTTAAAGACGGTGTGATGTCTCAAATCCAGATCATTACCGGCGTTGATCGTCGGCGTCGGTGGAGCGATGAGCAAAAGCAGGCGATCATCGCGGCTGCCTTTGCGCCGGGAGCGGTGGTCAGCGCCGTGGCGCGGCAGGCGGATGTCAACAGCGGGCAGATTTATCGCTGGCGTCGGGAGCTTCGGGTCGGATCGCCTGGATTTGCCGAGGTTGTCGTATCGCCGGGTTCCGTCCCACCGGACAGATCGTCGGCTTCGGTAATTGATGTCGAGTTGGACGGCGGCGCCCGCGTTCGCCTTCCGGCGAGTATCTCACCGGAGTTGGCGACGGCGGTCTTGGCGGCCTTGGTGCGGCGATGATCCCGGTTCCATCGGGCGTGCGGGTGTGGCTGGCGGTGGGCCGCACCGACATGCGGCGCGGCATGAACGGCTTGGCCCTTCAGGTTCAAGAAGCGCTGCGGCGTGATCCCCATGCGGGCGATCTGTTCGTCTTTCGCGGCCGCCGAGGCGACATGATCAAGATCATCTGGCATGACGGTCTGGGGATGTCGCTTTACGCCAAGAGATTGGAGAAAGGACGGTTCATCTGGCCGTCGCCGGCGGACGGCGTGGTGGCGATTTCCGCTGCGCAACTGGCCTATATGCTGGACGGCATCGATTGGAGAAACCCGCGCCTGACGTTCCGGCCCGAGCGGGTCGGATAGTCGAATTTTCTCAGGGTTTCCGCCATTTATCGGAAGCCAAACGGGGCATTTTGTGATTCACTTCTGGGTATGGATTGCCAGCCCGACGACGACCTTCCCGACGATATCGAAGCGCTCAAAGCAGCGCTGATTTCGGCGCGGAGCGAACTGGCTGCCGTCCGCGCCAAAGTCTCCGGCGATCAGGCTCTGATCGCTCATCTGAAGCTCTTGATCGCCAAATACAACCGGGAGAAGTTCGGGACGCGCTCGGAGCGTTCGGCGCGGATTCTCGATCAGCTTGAGCTGCAGTTGGAAGACCTGGAGACCTCGGCCACCGAGGATGAATTGGCCGCCGAAGCCGCTGCGGCCCACGCGACGACCACGGTCGAGGTTATTTCCCGCAAGCGCCCCGCGCGCAAGCCGTTTCCCGAGCATCTGCCCCGGGAGAGAGTGGTCATTGCCGCCCCGACCTCCTGTCCTTGCTGCGGCGGCAGCCGCCTGTCCAAGCTGGGCGAGGACATCACCGAGACGCTGGAGGTCATTCCCCGCCAGTGGAAGGTGATCCAGACCGTGCGTGAGAAGTTCAGTTGCCGCGACTGCGAAAGCATCATCCAGGCCCCGGCGCCATTCCATGTGATCCCGCGCGGCTGGGCCGGTCCCAGCCTGCTGGCGATGATTCTGTTCGAGAAATTCGGCCAGCATCAGCCGCTGAACCGCCAGGCCGAGCGCTATGCCCGCGAGGGAGTGGATCTGAGCCTGTCGACCTTGGCCGATCAGGTTGGCGCCTGCTGCACGGTGCTGGCCCCGATCTTTAAACGCTTGGAAGCCCATGTCCTCGCCGCCGAGCGTTTGCATGGCGACGACACCACCGTGCCGGTGCTGGCGAAAGGAAAAACCGACACCGGGCGATTATGGACCTATGTCCGCGATGACCGCCCCTTCGGCGGCAACGGTCCGCCTGCGGCGATCTTCTATTTCTCCCGCGATCGCGGCGGCGAGCATCCGCGCAGCCATCTCGCCCACTATACCGGCATTTTGCAAGCCGACGCTTATAGTGGTTACGGCAAACTCTACGAGGCCGACCGATCGCCTGCCCCGATCACCGAGGCGCTGTGTTGGGCCCATGCCCGGCGCAAGTTCTTCGAACTTGCCGATCTGGCCGCCTCGGCACGCCGCAAAGGCAAGGCGACGGCGATCTCGCCGCTGGCGCTGGAGGCTGTGCAACGCATCGACGCCCTGTTCGATATCGAGCGCGATCTCAATGGCCTCGGCGCCGAGGAACGGCTTGCCGCCCGGCAAGACCGCAGCGCCTCCCTCGTCGCCGACCTGGAAAAATGGATGCGCGAGCAACGAGCCAAACTCTCGCGTCATGCCGAAGTCGCCAAGGCCATGGACTACATGCTTACCCGCTGGGACGCCTTTACGGCATTTCTCGGTGATGGCAGAATCTGCCTGACCAACAATGCCGCCGAACGAGCCTTGCGCGGCATCGCTCTCGGTCGGAAGTCCTGGCTGTTCGCCGGGGCTGATCGCGGCGGTCAGCGGGCCGCCGTCCTCTACAGCCTGATTGTTACCGCCAAGATGAATGATGTCGATCCTCAAGCATGGCTGGCCGATGTGCTGGCTCGCATCGCCGAGCATCCCGTTCAGCGGATCGACGAGTTGCTGCCATGGAACTGGAAGAAAACAATAACGGACATCGCCGCATGAACGACCAGGAAATGATCGCCCGCCTCCACATCAGCCTCGATGATATTGAGCCCGAGATCTGGCGTCGCGTTGAAGTGCCGCTCGGCATCACCCTCAAGGGGTTGCACGACGTCATTCAGGCTGCGATGCCCTGGCAGGATTATCACCTCTATCAGTTCCATGTGGATGGTATCGAATATGGCATCACGGATCCGGATCTCGATCCTCCTGCCGATCTGAAAAATGCCAAAAACATGAAGCTCGAAACGCTTATCGCCAAGGGTGCCGAGGAACTCGATTATACCTATGACTTCGGCGATGACTGGGCGCATCTGATCGTGATTGAGGCCGTCGAGCCCGCAAAACCTGATGTCAAATACCCACGATTTATCGAGGGTGAACGCCAGGCCCCGCCTGAAGATGTTGGCGGCGTCCCAGGCTATTACGACTTCATCGATATCATGGGCAAAGGCAGGGGCACCCGCTACCGCGACGCCGTCGAATGGTATGGCGAGAAATTCGATCCGGAAAAAATCGACACTCTCGTCATCAAACTGGGAGTCGGCGCCATCGCCAAGCGCCGCCTCGCCGGTAAAATGGCCTATGCCAAGAAACTCAAGAAAAACTGACGGCCTTCACCGGACGCTTACGCATTCCTCGGCTGTCTGATCAGTTCAGAATAAAGCGGATCGGAACGTCGATGCTGGATTCTGTCGGCAATCCGTGGCGTCGCGCCGGCTTCAGCCGCCAGCGCTTCAATGTTTCCACGGCGGCTTCGTCGAGCGCTGTATCGCCGCTGCTGCCGATCACCGCGACCGATTCGGGCGATCCATCCTCGGCGACGACCAGGCGCACCACCACGGTTCCCTCATGTCCTTTTCGTCGGGCGCTCATGGGATAGCTCGGGATTGGCGTTTCCGCTTGTCCCAGATGATAGGCTGCGGGCTGGAATGCGGCGGGTTCGTCCGAAGCGGCGGAAGCCTCGCCGGGTCCAGAAGCTGAAGACGGAGTAGATAGAGGAGCGGCACCGCTGACGGCGTCGGCTGTTTTGTCCTTCTCCGGCGAAGGGGCCGGGGATGGTACGTCTGCGTGCCGGATCGTTGGTGGCTTGATCGGGCGCGGCGCGGGGCGTGTTGCTGGGGGCTGTGGGACTGATTCTGGGTGAGGAGGTTGGACCTTCGATCCCGGCTGTGTGTTCGCCGGTTCCTCCGCCATGGTCAGCGTGATTGGCACGACGGTCTCGTTGGGGAGCCCATGTCCGATGGCGGCTGCCATTGCTGCGCCCAGGACTAAGCCATGCAGCAGCAAGGACAGACCCATCGCCATCAGGGGGCGCAGGCGGCCTTCGCCGCTTAGCGGGATTGGGCGCTCAGCCATGCCGTGCTGGTTTCCAGGGCCGCCGCATAGGCGGTTTCGCCCAGCAGACGCCCAATGCCGGTGTGCAGGCCGCAATGATCCGCGCAGTGGTTGGCCAGAGGCGAGGCGATCAGGATGCAATCGGTGCCGGTACCGGTAACCGGACGGCTATCTTGCGGGATGGTCAGGCCCAGCCCCATGATGGCGGCGGTGCGGGCCTGGGCGACGATGGACAGGGCCTCCAGCGCTGCCGCGAACGACAGCGGCGCCGACAGTACGGCGACGACGTTGATGGTGCCGATGTGTTTCATCGCGCCATGCATTCGATCTGACGCCGCGGGGCCGGGAAGCACGCTTTCGCCATTGCCCAGCCCCGAGGTGGCGGTGACGCTGACCGCCCCGGCGCGTGAACGCCGTTGCAGATGGGCAAAGCGGCGGACTTCAGCCGCCGTCATCAATCCAACTTCGGCCTCGACGCCATCGGCCAGGGCGCGGCGGCGGAACAGATCGGCGGGGTCTTCGCCCATCGGCAGATCGGCATCGCAAACCTGCAGCCAGGCGATATGCCGCGCCGCGCCCAGGGACGGTCCGACCACCGGCCAGCCCAGCACCTGAAAGCGGCTGCCCAGATCCAACGTCAGCCAGGGCTCGCGCAATTCGGGCCGGGGCAGGCGGGCGAAGGGGCCGAGGGTAGTCATCGCGTTCTCTCCCACGGCAGCAGATAGGGCAGGTCTCGCGCTACGCCGCGCAGGGCGCGGACGCCGTAGACCCGATCCAGCAAGCCATCGTCGAGGATGGTAGGAGGGCCATCGGCCACCAGATGACCTTGATCCAAAACGCAGATCCGGTGGCAGCTTCGCGCTGCCAAGGCAAGGTCGTGCAGCACCACGATCACGGCGTCGCCTTGCTCGGCGCGGCGGCGCAACAAGTCGAGCACGGCCAATTGATGTCCTGGATCAAGATGGGCAATGGGTTCGTCGGCCAGCAAAACCGGCGCTTCGACGGCCAGGGCGCGGGCCAGCAGCACCCGCGCCCGTTCGCCGCCCGACAAGGCGTTGAGCGGACGGCCGGTCAGGTTGGCGACATCGGCTTCGGTCATGGCCTGGTCGATGGCGGCGCGGTCGGCGTCATCCAGGGGAGCAAAACGCTCCCGGTGCGGCAATCGCCCCAGGGCCACCACTTCCTCGACCGGCATCGCCCAATGGGCCTGGGTTCCCTGGGGCAGATAGGCGATGCGCCGGGCCCGTTCGCTGGGCGGCAGGGCGGCGATGGACCGATCTTCGAAGGCGACCTGACCGGAACAGGGCAGCAGACCGGCCAAGGCTTTCAGCAGGGTGGTTTTGCCCGCGCCATTCGGTCCCAGCAGCCCCAGCATCTGGCCGCGCGCCGCCGCAACGGTGACGCTGTGTAAAACCTGTCGGCCTTTCAGGGACACGCCGATATTTTCCCCTGCCAGAATGGTCATTGCTCGGCTCCCTGCATTTTCAGGATCAGTCCCAGGAAGAACGGAATGCCGACCAGCGATGTCAGAACCCCCAGCATCAGTTCGCTGCTGGCGGGGATCAGCCGCACCGCCATGTCGGCCAGCGTGACCAGCAAGGCGCCGCCTAAGGCGCTGGGCAACAACAGGCGCGACGGCTGATGACGGACCAGCGGCCGCAGCAGATGGGGCACCACCAGGCCGACGAAACCGACCGATCCGGCCACAGCCACCGACGCCCCCACCGCCAAGGCCGTGCCCAGCACCGCCCACAGGCGCAACCGCCCGACGCGGATTCCCAGGCTGGCCGCCGCTTCTTCCCCCAGGCTGAGGGCGTCCAGGCCGCGCCCGGTCCCGGCCATGATCAGCCAGCCGGCGGCGGCGAAGGGCAGGGCCAGCGTGACATCGTCGAAGCTGCGGTCGTGCAGCGATCCCAGCAGCCACATCACCATTTCGCTGAGGGCGTAAGGATTGGGCGACAGGTTCATCGCCAGCGAGGTCAAGGCGACGGCCAAGCTGGACAGGGCCACTCCGGTCAGGATCAGCGTCAATGTTCCGGCATTGCGCCCGGCGATCAGCAACAGCAACAGGGTGCCGATCGCGGCTGCCCCCATGGCTGTCAGCGGCAGGGCCAGGGGAAAGACCGCCGACCAGCCGAAATACAGCGCCACCACGGCCCCCAGTCCGGCACTGGCCGAGGTGCCGGTCAACCCGGGTTCGGCCAGGGGGTTGCGCAGCAAGCCTTGCAGCACCGCGCCCGACAGCCCCAGGGATGCGCCGACAATGGCCCCCAGCAGGGCACGGGGCAGGCGGATGTCTTGAACGATCAACACCAGCCGGGCATCGTCGCCGCCCCCGGCCAGGGCTTGGGCGATCTGCTGGGCGGTCAATGATGCGGGGCCGATGCAGACCGAGATGAACAAGGTGGCAGCGAGCAAAACAAGCAAAAACAGGGAAAGACTGCGGGCTCCGCCCACGCCCACCAAGGCCTGAAGGCCTTGGAACCCATGAGTTTTTGGAGAAAGGGGGCGGCAGCCCCTTGGCTTTCGGAATGTCATGGCGCGGTGTTTCCCTCGCGGGCGGTGGCCAGGGCCTCGGCGGCATCGACCAGCGGCCAGCCGCCGCAGGACCACAGCCGTCCGGGGACATCGACGATGCGAGTTTGTTTGAGGGCGGTACGGAACACGGGATGATGGGCGAAGCTGTCATGCAGCGACCAGGGACGCCCGTCGAAAAAGCTGGTGATGATGACTTCGGGCGGATGCAGCAGAAGCGTTTCCAGATCGAGGCTGGTCCAGCCTTGCTTGCCCAACTCGGCGGCCAGATTGCGATAGCCGGCGGCGGTCATCGCGGCATCGACCGAGGTTCCGCGCCCGGCGGTGCCGCCGTCAGGACGGTAATAGGCCGCCAGCGGACGGCGCTCAGGCGATGGCGCCGACAAATGGTCGAGACGGCTTTGCAGTCCGGCGGTCAGGTCCGCTCCGCGCGCCGATTCGCCAAGATCGTTGGCCGCCGTGCGTAGCGCGGTCATCACTTCGGGAAAGCTGTCGGCAGCGGGCACGCGGATGACGCGGACCCCAAGCCGTTGCAGCAAGGCCAGGGTTTTGCCGTCGCCATAGGTGCCGGTGACGACCGTGGTGGCGTTGCTCAACAACAAGCTTTCGGCTGAAGCGGAAAGCGTGGGCAGCCCTAGCGCCTGTCCCGCCACTGCCGACAGATGCGGGTCGGCGGCCCAGCGCGATAATCCGACGATGCGCTGGCGCGGCAGCAGCGCCATCACTGCCTGATCGGAGCAGAGATTGAGCGATGCCACCCTGTCTTCCGCCCAGGCTGACGGACTGAGCGCCGCCACGGCCAGCAACCCGCTGATCAATGTCCGCCGCATCGGAATTTTTCTCCGGCACGGTCCAGCGGATCGGGCGGCAGCCCCAGATAGCGGGCGCGCAGTTCATCCCACAGGGACAGCCGCGACCAGTCGGGAGTCTTGACGATCTTTTCGCCGTCGAGAAACGGATTGGGAAGGAATACCGTCATCTGCTGTTCGTCTTTGCCATTGGCCAGACGCAGCATCCACGACCGCGGCGTGCCGTCGGAGTTGAGCAGGCGGACCAATTCGGCGCGGGCGGTGCGGCGATGATGAGCCAGTTCCGGCGCCACAGGAAAGCGGGGCGTCCCCTTATGTTGGCCGATGCAGACATGAAAATGCCAGGCGCCGAAATCGACGGTCAGATAGCCGTCGAACATCGACACCTTCTGCGGGGCGTTGGGGGCGCGGATTTCAAAAACCGCGCCTTGCACCAGCGAGCCGAACACCAGCTTATCCCAATGATTGGTGAACAGGTCTTTCAGCAGGGCGAACAAGACCTGTTCGTCGGTGGGCAGGGCGAACAGCTCCATCCGCCCCATGCCTGGGTCGTCGATGATTTCCGAATATGTCTTGGCGAGGTCCATGACCCGCTTCTCCTGACCGAACGCGACCGGTCAACCGCCAGGGGACGGTTGCGGTCATGACATCTGGAGACCGCTCAAGGTCAGGCGAAAGCCGGATTCCTGGCGGACCGTCCAAAAACGCAACGTCACCACGTTCGGAAGAGATTCCGGACCGCCGATGCACCCCGCTCGGTCGGATGGGCGACGATGTGAGGCAGGTCTCCTGGCTCGCGGGTCTTCACCATCATCCTGCCTTCCCGGGGATCTCCCAGTGGCGTTTGTCGGATGAAAGCTCGCCGCTCACAGTTGCGGGGGCAGCCACGGTTTCGGTCCCGACTGGGTTGTTCTCCCAATGGGTATCTCACCGTGTTCCCTTTTAATCCCTGGGGCATATTCGCCTTCGGGAAACCATCACATGCTTTCAGGGATACGCGGCGATGCGGGGATCTGTCAATCAACATTTTGCGGCTTGACGCGGTTCCAAATCTATTTGTAGGGTTGTGGCGATGGTTCCTCACCGAGGATTAAAAGGGAACGCAGTGCCGGTCTTCGGACCTTAAGCTGCGGCTGCCCCCGCAACTGTGAGCGGCGAGCCAAGCGTCAGATATGCCACTGGGAAACCGGGAAGGCGACGCAAGGCAAAGACCCGCAAGCCAGGAGACCTTGCCATCGACCGTGGTCACGCACGGGCACGTTGGGCGGGGTGCACCAATGGAGACCGGGAAGCGGCCTTTCCTTCGGGGATGGACCAGACCGTGCTTTGGCTCGTGGTGACGGTGTTGCCACGAGAGGTTTTCATGTCCTCCTCATTGCGTTTGGGAACAAACCGTCCGGTTCTGGCTTCCCTGTCTCTTTTTGCCGCTTCCGCCATGCTTGCTTGTCCGGCCATGGCTGATGATAGTTCCCCCGTTGTTGATCCCCATGGCGTCGATCCCATCGTCGTCAGCGCCACCCGTCTGCCGACCCCGGCGTCCGAGGTGGCCAGCAGCATTACCGTGATCACCGCCGAAGAAATCGAACAGAAGCAGCAGCGGACCTTACCTGACGTGTTGCGGGAAGTGCCCGGTCTCAATCTGGTGCAGACCGGCGGTCCTGGAGGCACCACTTCGGTGTTCATGCGCGGGACCAACGCCAATCACACCAAGGTGCTGATTGACGGCATCGACGTCAGCGATCCCAGTTCGACCGACGGTTCGTTTGATTTTTCCCAGGTGCTGACGGCGGACATCGAGCGGGTCGAAGTCCTGCGTGGGCCGCAGAGCGGTCTTTACGGTTCGGACGCCATCGGCGGCGTCATCAACATCACCACCAAGAAGGGCGAGGGGCCGCTTAAAACCTCGGCCAGTCTGGAAGGCGGCTCGTTCGGAACCTTCAACCAGACAGCGGCGGCCAGCGGTTCCACCGGACGCTTCAATTATGCGTTCGACCTGATTCATAACCGCTCCACGTCGGTCCCGGTGACGCCGAAGAATTTGATCCCGGCGGGGGAAAAACAGGTGGACGATCTGTCTGACAACAAGACCTTTTCGACCCGTCTGGGAGCCGACCTGACGGATAGCATCGACGTTGGTCTGGTGGCCCGCGCCACCCAGACGCAGTTGGAGAACACTGGCGATCACTACGATATGTCCCGCTTCTCGATGGTGCCGGACGGCTCGCACAGCTATAACAACAACACCGAATATTTCACGCGCGGCACCGTGCATCAGGTGCTGCTCAACGGTGATTTCGATCATACGCTGGGATTGGCCTATTCCGATTATCGCCGCCGTTATGCCGGGACCGACGGAGTGCCCAATTACTACCGCGGCGACCGGGTCAAGGGTGATTGGCAAGGCAACATTCATGTCGCCCAGGGCGAAACCGTGACCCTGGGGGCGGAAAGCCAGCGAGACAGCATCGACGATTCCCAAACGGTGTATGGTGCGGCCAATAATGCCTCGGCCCATGTCACCAACAATGCCGGTTTCGTCCAGTTGCAATCCGACTGGAACAAGCGGGTGGAGAACGCCGTCAGCCTGCGCTACGACGACAACAGCCGGTTTGGCAGCAAAACGACCTATCGTCTCGCTCCGGCTCTGCTGCTGCCGGAAACCGGGACCAAGCTTAAGGCCAGCGTCGGGACCGGCTTTAAGGCGCCGTCATTGGATCAGCTCTACGACAACTATCCGTCCTATAACTTTTACGCCAACCCCAATCTGCGGCCGGAAACCAGCCTGGGTTATGATGCCGGGTTCGAGCAGAAGCTGGGGGGCGTGTCGTTGGGATCGACCTATTTCCATAACAGCATCGATAATCTGATCCAGTCGACGGCCACTTCCTATACCAACATCGGCAAAGCCACGACCCAGGGCTTCGAGAATTTTGTCTCGACGAAGCCGTTGGACAGTCTGACGTTGCGGGCCGACTACACCTATACCCTGGCCGATAACGACATCCTGCATCAGGAACTGTTGCGCCGGCCCAAACACAAGGCGACCTTGACCTCCACTTGGCAGGCAACTCAGGAGCTGTCGCTTTCCGGCAGCCTGATCATGACCGGGGATTGGGTGGACACTGATCGTGAAGGGGCTGTGCCCCGGATGAAAGCCAGCGGTTACACCACGGCCAATCTGGCGGCGAACTATGCCTTGACCGACGGCTTGGCGCTGTTTGGGCGGGTGACCAACCTGTTCGACCGGCGTGTGGAAAATCCCATCGGTTTCCAGCAGCCTGGGATCGGGGCTTTCGCTGGGGTCAAAGCGTCATTCTGATCGGATACCCTGTGGGCTGGCGGCGGGAGCCGTCAGCCTGTGGGGCTCTTCACTGTACCTTGCTACGATAGCTTTTCAGCCGGGAAGGCCTTTCCAAACAGCCAGCCTTGCGCCAGATCAGGTTCCAGAGGGGATAGAGTCCGCCACTCTTCCTCTGTTTCAACGCCTTCAGCCAAGATGGTGGCCTCCAATGCGCGGAAGTTGCGAATAAGCTGCTGAAGCTGAGATATGACCTGGGGATTACGGCGGGCGCTTCGGATAACGGTGATGCAGAGCTTGACGATATCCGGACGCAGAATTTCAACGGCTGCCGCATCAGTGAATCCGCAGCCGGTATCGTCCAAGGCGATGCGGGCACCATGGTTTCTCAATTCATGGAGGGCGGACACGAGGTCGATTGCCCGATCGATCGGAAGGTGTTCCGTGATTTCAACGACAATTCCGGGTCGGGACAACTGGGACCGGATCTCTGTATCCAGCAGTAATGGCATGCTGAGATTGATGGCCAAGAAGTGGTTCGGGTCTAACCGGTTGGCCCAAGACAGAGCCTTCAGAGCGCAGGCCTTTTCCAATTCGCGCGACAGGCCTGTGCGGGCCGCGGCGCTGAAAAGCTTGTCGGCCTGTTCCAATTCGCTGGCGAACGGCCCCCGTGACAGAGCTTCGAAGCCAACAATCTTTCTGTCTGCGAAAGAGACAATCGGCTGAAGCATCAGACGTATTGAGTCGTTTTCAATGATGCTCTCAATTGTTTCTCTCAGATGATCGAGATTGGATGTCTTGATTTTTGCGGCCTGCATTTGCGGTTCCATCCAGGCGTCAAGATCGGCCACTCCTGGGGCGGCGGGCAGGCTCAGGACTTTGGCGACAATGGCGGCCCATTGGCTGGTACTTCCTCCGAAGACCTCGAGCGCCAGTTGACTGACCAGCCGCTGAGCCGCTGTTTCGATCACCTCCAATGCCTCGGCGCGATCCTCGGCGAGAGGGTTGTCGCTCCAGATGAAGTAGGTGCTCCAACGACCGCGCCGATTCGAGGGCAATGGCTTAAAGGCATGGGCGTGCGCCAGCACCTTGTGACATATCTCCGGTAATCGCTGGTTTAATTCGCCCAGGGCCGTGTCGATCACGGTTTTCCCCATGACACTGTCCAATTGCGGCAGGGCGCGAACATCAACGACAAGAATGTAACTCGCCGTGAAATGGGGGTACGACATGTCTTATCCTCGATTTAAAGCGGGATCCGGGGGCGTTTTTAAGCCGTTACGGCTATGCCGAAATGGCACCGCGGACGACGCCGATCATGCGGACACGCAGTTGGTCGACGGATTGGACGATCTGTTCGGCCGCTCCCGCTAAAAGGCGCGCCCGCTCGCTGTTGGTTCCGGCTTCATGGGAAACAACGGCGATCCGTTCGGCGACTTCCTTGGTGGCAAGGGCCGTCTCGCTGACGTTACGGCGAATTTCTTCCGTCGATTGGCTTTGATGCTCGACCGCCGCGGCGATCGCCGAAGAGATGCTTTCCACATCCCGGATGGCTTGGGCGATCCCTTGAACTGCCGCGACCGCCGTGCTGGTTGCTGCCTGGATATCGCCAATCTGGCAACCGATCTCGTGTGTGGCGCGGGCGGTCTGGTTCGCCAAATGCTTCACTTCGCCGGCAACCACCGAGAACCCTTTGCCCGCTTCGCCGGCGCGGGCAGCCTCAATGGTGGCGTTCAAAGCCAGCAGGTTGGTCTGGCTGGCGATGGTGGCGATCGTCTTCGTCACTTCGCCGATATGTTCAACGGAATGGGCAAGCTGATGGATGATGTCTTCAGCTCCGTTGGCCGCATCGACGGCCCGGGCGGTGATGCTGGCGGCGGTATCGACCTGTTGACTGATTTCGGCGGTGGCCGAGGCCAGTTGCTCCGATACGGTCGAGACCGCCTGGACGTTGTTGAGGGCCTGAGCCGCCGCTGCCGCAACACCTTGGGCGTTGCCCCCCACCACTTCGGCCGAATTGGCCATGTCGCGGGTGCTGTCGGCCATTTGCCCGATCTCTCCGGCGACCAGGGCAACCGCTTGCGAACTGTCCTTCTCGACCGTTTCGGCCATGGCTTGCAGGGCTGCCTGCTTCTCGGCGTCGCTACGATGTCTTTCCTCGTCCTGGGCGGCACGCAGGCGTACGGCCTCCATCGCGTTTTGCTTGAAGACCGATATGGCGGCGGCCATGCTGCCGATCTCATCGCGATTGTCGGCATAGGGGATGTCGATGGTGAGGTTGCCCTCGGCCAGCAGTTGCATAGTCCGGGTGATAGTTACAATTGGGCGGACGATGTTCAAGGCGACTTCACGGCCGGCGGCAAGCAATCCGACGCTTAATCCTATGACCAGGGTCAGGATCAGCAATCTGCTTTCCTTGTCCTGTTCCAGATCCAAGTGATCGCGTAGCTGGGTCACCTCCTTGCGGCTGTCGGCGGACAAGTTCTCGATGATGGTGTCGAGGGCGACACGGTTGTCGCGCATGGCGGTGCTGGTGCCGAAGTCGCGGGCAGCCTCGATGCCGCGTTGGCGGGACAGTTGGACCACTTCGTCACGGAAGCCGATATAGGATTCGACCATGCGCTCGGCGTCGTGGAAAGCGCCGCGCCGTTCGGGCGGAACCGAGTCGCGCCACTGACCGAGCCGGTCGCGCAATTGCTGCATATTGGCGGAAAGGGACTTGGCGTTTCCTTCCGCCGTTTCGGCGTCCTCTGCCAGATAGATGCCTCGGGCATCGACAGTTCCGGCGAGGACCAGGGCGTTGACCTGTTCGGCCAGCACCGCGCTTTCCGAGGCCCGTTCCATCTCTTGGGCGACCTGGGCGTAGGCGTGCAGACTGTTCACCGCCATGGCCGCGATCACCAGCGACACGGCGGCAAGGGTCAGCACCACGCAGAGTACTCTGCCTTGGATGTTAAGGTGGAACATGGGGAAGTCCTCGGCTTGCCGGTGAAGACGGTGGCGGCAGCGTGGTTCGCTGCCGTCTGTTACCTCAATTGCTCTTTTCCTGGATGCGCTTGCCGTAAGACACGGCATAGGCGGCCGAGCGGTAAGCCAGCACCGCGTCGGGAGAGGGCTCGACGCCGGCGCTCAGCACGTTGGGGTCGAAGTTGATGTCCTCGCACTGCCCCACGGCGTCTTCACCGGCCTTGGTCAGGGTCAGGGTGCCGGCCTTGACCTCGCGGCGGTCCGTCGGCCAGGCGATGGAGGGATTGTCGATGGGGTCGCCATCCTGCCCCAGCATCACGATCATGTCCCACTGCACCGGGCCTTTGTGGGTTCGTTCCGTGATGCGCTTGACGAGAAAGTCCTTGGGCAGCTTGGTGAGCTCATCATCGCTGAGGGCATTGACGCCGTCATGGGGCTGGAACCGCCATTTGATCCAATGCTCCTGCTTGTCTGCATTGATGAACTTGAAGGCGTTGACGCTGTAATAGGCCGTCTCGGCGAAGGAGGGGGGCGGGTTATGGCTTGCCAGCCAGTCGGACTGGGCCTTGCTGTCGGGATATTTGGCGAAATAGGCCTTCAGTTTTTCGGGGTCGCGTTTGCCGGTGGCGGGGTCGGGGGCTTCGGCCAATTGGCGCTGATAGAAGCTTTCCGGGCTGGCGGCGCCGAACATCGGGGTATTCAGCATGGCCATCTGATGCAGCTCGCTGCCGGGCAACTGGAACTGCAAGGCCATGGCTCGGGGATTGCGGGTCGTGTCCGGTACCCATGGGTTGGGGCCCGCCAACGAGAAACGGGCGATCACCGGCACTTCCTTGCCCGAGAAAAGTTGCGAAGAGCTAAGGGATTTGGCGGCATCGCTGGCTTGGAAGCTGCCGATGGCGCAAGTGCCCTTGGCATGGTTGCGCCGCAAACCGGTATGGACCCCGGTGATCTTTTCCAAGGCGTTGACCACGTCGTCGGGGGCCGGATCATCCTCGGCGAAGGCAGCGCCGAGGGGAACAGCCGTGCCCAGCACGAAAAGAATGGCCAACATGCGTAACATCGAAGAATTCATAATACCCTCCACGAGATGGGATGAAGAAACTTGGGTAACTGACGGCCTCTACTTTCCGGCCGCCGACACCAGGACCGGTTTCTCGCTGTAAATGGCGGGAAACAGCCGCTTAAGGTCGGTGATCTTTGGTTGGTCGTAGATGGCGATGTAGGGATAGGTGGGATTCCGCGACAGGAAGTCCTGGTGGTAGTCCTCGGCAGGGTAGAAGCTGGCGCCGGTCTCGATACGGGTCACGACCGGTTTGGCGAAACTCTGCGCTCCTTCGACTTGGGCGATATAGGCGCGGGCCACCTGTTCTTGTTCCGCCGTTTGGGGGAAGATGGCGGAGCGATATTGCTTGCCGCTGTCGGGCTCCTGGCGGTCCAACTGGGTGGGGTCGTGGACCACCGAGAAGAAGATGCGCAGCAAGGTGCCGTAAGTCACCTGGGTCGGATCGAAGGTGATTTGAACGGACTCGGCGTGGCCGGTGCTACCGCCGGCGACGGTTTCATAATGGGCCGTGTCGGCCGTACCGCCGGCATAGCCCGATACGGCGCGTTGCACGCCCTTCACATGCTGAAAGACCCCCTGCACGCCCCAGAAGCAGCCGCCGGCCAGAATAGCCGTCTCGCTATGAACCGTTTTAACGGCTTCATCCTGAGTGGGCGGGGCCAAGGTGATGGCGTCCGACGCCTCGGCGGGGGCTTGCAGAAGCAACAGGCTGGCAATGGCGGCCAGAGCCGCTACGTCGGCGCGGCGTCGGAGGGGGGACGGCATGACAAAAGGCGATTTCGGGGTCATGGGAGACATCCTTTCAAGAGAAGAGGGGGCGCGGAGCCGTCAGCCGAACGTGAAGGCATAGGCTGAAACCGGATCCTGGAATTCGATGCTGAAGCTGTGGTCGGCGACCGGGCCGGATTGGCGGATCAGCTGATAGAGCCGCTGCTCGGTGACGGTGCCGCTGCCGTCCGGGGCAATGTCGCCGCCGTGATCGCCGTCGGGGGCGTGACCATCGATGCTGACCTTGAAGCGGGCGGGCTTGCCGTCGGCGGACGGGCCTAAGACCAGATGCAGATCGCGGGCATGGAAGCGGTAGGTGATCCGGCCTCCCGCGCCGGCGGCTTGCGCCCGTTCCGCTCCGACCGTCCAGGCGCCCGACAATCCCCAGCCGTCCAAGGGCAGGTCGGCGGGCAGTGTGTAGGTCGCCTGGGCATCTTGCATGACCGGGCCGGAGACGAAGCGCTCGCCGCGCCCATAGCCAAGATAGGTTTCGGGGGACCGGGTCTCATTGCTGTCGGCGGCCTTCTGTATGCCCTGGCCTTGGACCTGGGTGGCGGCAGCGGGGATATTGGCAGCCCCGGTTTCACGCAGAAGTGTCTGGATCACCTCTTCAGATTCGGCGTAGTTGCCTTCGCCGAAATGGTGATGGCGAATTTGCCCCTGAGCATCGATGAAATAATGTGCCGGCCAATATTCGTTGTTGAAGGCCTTCCAGATAGCGTAGTCGTTGTCGAGCGCCACCGGATAGCTGATGCCGAACTGTTTGATGGCGCGGGCGACGTTGGCGGGATCGCGCTCGAAGGCGAATTCCGGGGCATGCACGCCGATCACCACCAGTCCCTGGTCGTGATATTTCTCCGCCCAGGCCTTGATATAGGGCAGGGTTCGCAGGCAGTTGATGCAGGAATAGGTCCAGAAATCCACCAGCACCACCTTGCCTTTCAGATCGGCGGGCGTCAGGGGCGGCGAATTCATCCATTGCACGGCGCCGTCCAGGGACGGCAGGCGGCCCTCGACCGGCAGAGTATTTGAGGCGCTGGCGATCGGCGGGGCGGGCGTGGCGTCGCGACCAGCCAGATTATCGACCAGGCGCTGTTCCAGTCCGGCGGTGGACGCTGTGGCGAAATTGGCCAGCAGGCCGGTATCCAACCCAAGAGCGATGGCCGCCACGCCGGTCAGCATGGCCAGGCCCAGGGCGCGTCTGATCCATTCGCCGATGCCTAGCGAACGCTTCATGGCGGCGAACACCCGCCCGCCGACCAGCAGCGCCAGGGCCAGCGATGTCGCCGCGCCGACGCCATAAGCCAGCAGCAGCAGAGCGGTTGCGGCGGAGGCTCCCTGCAAGGCGGCTCCGGTCAGCACCAGCCCCAGGATCGGTCCGGCGCAGGGAGCCCACAACAGGCCGGTGGCGATGCCCAGCAGGAAAGCGGAGCCGGGATGGCCCTGCCGACCATTCTGCCCGGCCAGTTCGGTCAGGCGGGCACCGGCCGAGACCAGCGGACGGGTCAGGCGTTCGGACAATCCCGGCAGCAACAGGGTCATGGCGAACAGGGTCATCAGAGCCAGCGCCGCCCAGCGTCCAGCCTGATTGGCGGAAACCACCCATCCGCCGCCGAGAGTGGCAACCGAGGCGACGCCGGTGAAGGTGACGGCCATGCCGGCCAGAAGCGGCAGGCCGGAACGGGCGAAAGGCTGGTCGGCGCGGGCGAAGACGAACGGCAGCACCGGCAGAATGCAGGGGCTCAGGATCGTCAGGGCTCCGCCCAGATAGGATAACAAGAACAGCAGCATGATCGTGATCCTCAGGCAGCGCCCGGCGCGAAGGTCAGCGCCACGCCGTTCATGCAGTAACGCAGGCCGGTCGGCTTGGGGCCGTCGTCAAAGACATGTCCCAGATGGCCTCCGCATCGTGTGCAATGGATTTCGGTGCGGATCATGCCGAACGAGGTATCATTGCGTTCGGCGACCGCCTGCGGCAGGGGCGTCCAAAAGCTGGGCCAGCCGGTGTGGCTGTCGAACTTGGCGGCCGACGAGAATAATTTTTGTCCGCAACCAGCACAGCCGAACTGGCCGGTGCGATGCTCGTCGTTCAGCGGACTGGAATAGGGGCGCTCGGTGCCTTCCGCGCGCAGAACATCATATTGGGTAGGGGTGAGCCGGGCCCGCCATTCCTGGTCGCTCAGCGTCAGGGGAAAGCTTTCGGTCGCACTCGCCGGGCGGAATGACCGGGCCAGCAGTCCGCCGCCCAGAAGGGTGGTCGCGCCGGCAAGCAGGAAGGTACGTCTGGTTGTCATGGCATCCTCGTCGGTGAACGGAAGGGATGCTGTGACGTTAGGCGGCCCCGGATGCCGAAGTCCTCACGGAGAGTTCAATATTTCGTGATAATCAGACGGCCAGGGTGAAACGGAAGACCGCTCCCCTGCCGGGCATCTCGACCAGTTGGATGGGGGCGTTATTCAGGGCGAGCAGGCGCTGTGTCACCACCAATCCCAGGCCGCCGCTTTGCGGATTGGCGCTACTGAAGGCCGAGGCGCGTGTGAACAGGCCGTCGCGCAAGGCGGGCGGGATGCCGGGGCCGGTATCCGACACTTCGACTTCGACGCCGCCGTCCACGGGATGCAGTCCGACGGCGATTTCGGTGCCCGCGGGCGTGTGGCGGACGGCATTGCCGATCAGGTTGGTCAACACCCGTTCGATCATGCCCAGATCGGCGCGGACCGGAGGCAGTCCCGGCGGAATGTCCGCCTTGAAGGTCAGATGCCGGCTTTGCAGCCCCAGGCCGAACTTTTGCGCCACGTCCTGCACCAGATCGGGCAGGGAAAAGGCTTCGATCTCGGGATGCACCAGCCCGGACTCCAGACGAGCCAGCTCGAACAGTTCCTGGGCCATTTTTCCGACTTTGCCGCTTTGGCCCAGCGCGATGTCGAGGTAATGCCGCTGCTGCTCGACCGTCAGGCTGTCGGCCTTCAGTTTCAGGGTTTCGAGGTAGCCGTGCAGCGATGTCAGCGGGGTTCGCAGATCATGGGAAATATTGGCGATCAGGTCACGGCGCTGCTGATCTTGCCTGGTCAGTTCTTGCCATTGTTCGCCGATGCGGCGGCCCATCTGGGCGAAGGCGGCGCGTAAGACGGCGATTTCGTCGCCGTCGTCGGTCTGGGGCGGATCGACGGTCAGGGCCGCCGCATTCTCGCCGTTGGCGTCGAAGCCACGCACGGCCTCGGTCAGACTCCGTAAGGGCTGGGTGATCAGGCGGAAGGCGAAAAAGCCCATCGCCAATCCCATCAGAACGACCAGGGCGGTTGTCCACAGGGCGGTGCGCAGCACCTCGTCATTCGCCAGTCGGGCGGCCAGGGCGGTGCGGGTTTCGCCTTCCAGGATGACGTAGACATAGCCCGCCTGCCGGCCTTCGACCTTCACCGGTGCTGCGCGGAAAACCTTGGCGACATTCGGGGCGCGCGGATCGTCGCCCAGGATCGGCAGGGCGTCGCCGGCCAACAGCCGCCGGACCGGGGCCAGATCGACATGATCGCGCTTCAAATGGCCGGGCGGGGCGGCGTTGCCGACGATGCGTCCTTCATTGTCCAGCAGATAGACCTCGACGGACGGGTTGACGATCATCAGTTTATCGAACAGTTCGCGTACGGCCTCGGGCCGCCAGCCGTCGGCATCCATCAGTTGGGCGGTCTCGGCGATATGTCCGGCCAGCCCGACCGACAGCTGCTGTGCCAAGGCCTGTTCATGGCGGGCGCTGGAATGAATCTGCAAGGCCACGGAAATGGCGCTGCAGGCCAGCAATACGGCGGCGAAGACCAGGGACAGGCGATGGGCCAGCGGCAATCTGCTCATGAGCCGGAGCCTTCTTTCGTTGCGGCGAATTTGTAGCCGCGCCCCCAGACGGTCAGAATCCGTTTGGGATCGGCGGGGTCGGCTTCGATCTTGGCGCGCAGGCGGTTGATATGGGTGTTGACGGTGTGGTCGTAGCCATCATGGTTGTAGCCCCAGACCTCGTTGAGCAGTTGAAGGCGCGAGAAGACCCGTTCGGGTTGGCGGGCGAAGAAATACAGCAGGTCGAATTCTCTTGGAGTCAGATCCAGGGGGTGGCCATGCAGACTGGCCGTCCGCGCCAGCGGGTCCAGTTTAAGACCGTCGCTTTCCAACTGCCCGGCCTCGATGCGGGCGTTGCGGGCCTGGGCATCGGCGCGGCGCAGCAAGGCCCTGGCCCGCGCCACCAGTTCCATGATGGAGAACGGCTTGGCCAGATAATCGTCGGCTCCGAGTTCGAGGCCGAGGATGCGATGCACTTCGCTGGAGCGGGCACTGATGATGATGATCGGTACGTAATGGCTCAGGGTACGGGCCCGCTTGCAAATCTCCAAACCGTCGACGCCCGGCAGCATCAGGTCGAGAACCAGAAGGCCCCACGGCTTCTTTTCCAGAAGCCGCATCCCTGTATCGCCGTCGGCGGCATGCTCGACCAGGAACCCCTCGTCCGACAGATGCAGCCGCAACAGCTCTGCGATATGAGGGTCGTCCTCGACCACGAGGACATGTTTGGCGGACACCATCGCGGCTCCTGGATGAAAGTCTGACGCCATCTTCCGATATTTCCCCTCCCGGCAGAAATCACGATTTGTTTAACTTCCGGCGAGGACTCCTTGAACCGAGGGCGTGAAGATTTGGGGCGAATTCATTGAAGGACGAAAACCATGAAACCCGTTCTGCTCGCCACCATGTTCGCATCCATTTGCCTGTCCGCGCTGTCTGCCGGGACATTCGCGGACGATGTGCCGTCGAAGACCGCCGCTCCCGTCGGAACCATGAGCAAAGACGTCATGTCGGCCGGCACGATGAGCCGTGTCGCCATCCCCCATGATACCATGAGCCGAGCTGCCCCGGCGGCCTTGGCCAGCGAAGCCAAGAGCGAAACGGCACCCCAAGACACCATGTCGCGGAACGCCAATTCGCAAGACAAGAAGGCACATTAAGATTAAGAGTGGCCGAGCTGACCGCTCTGGAATGAGGCTCCTAGCGCCTTTAAAACAGGAAACGCGCCCTTGTGGTTCCGTCGAGGGCGGTGAGTTCGGCCATCAGCTCGGTCTCGTCGATGTCGCCATCGACATCGACCACCACATAGCCGATCTCGGCGTCGGTCTGCAGATACTGGGCGGAAATGTTGAGGTCGCGCGACGAGAAAATCTCGTTCAGGCGACGCATCATGCCCGGCAGGTTCTTGTGAATATGCAGGAAGCGGGTGCCTCCGGCCTTCACCGGCAGCGACACCTCCGGGAAGTTGACGGCACCGACGGTGGAACCGTTGTCTGAGTACTTGATCAGCTTCTCGGCGACTTCCAGGCCGATATTGGCCTGGGCCTCGAGGGTCGAGCCGCCGATATGCGGGGTCAGAATGACGTTCGGCAGATTGCGCAAGGGGCTTTCGAACTCCTCGCCGTTGGCCGCCGGCTCCTTGGGGAAGACGTCGATGGCCGCGCCCAGCAGATGACCGTCCTTCAGCGCCTCGGCCAGGGGGTCGATCTCGACCACATTGCCGCGCGAGGCGTTGATCAGATAGGCGCCCTTCTGCATGGCGCGAATTTCCGCCTCGCCGATCATGTTCTTGGTCTGCGGCGTCGCCGGCACATGCAGGGAGACCACGTCCGAGGTGGACAGCAGCTCTTCAAGGGTCGAAACCGGGCGGGCATTGCCGATGGCCAGCTTCTTTTCGACGTCGAAGTAGCGGACCTGCATGCCCATGGCTTCGGCCAGCACCGACAGCTGCGAGCCGATATGCCCGTAACCGATGATGCCCAGCGTCTTGCCGCGCAGCTCGAAGGAATTGCTGGCCGACTTGTTCCACTCGCCCTTATGACAGGCCGCCGACTTCTCGGGAATCCGGCGCATCAGCATGACCATTTCCGCCACCACCAGCTCGGCCACCGAACGGGTGTTGGAATAGGGCGCGTTGAACACCGGAATGCCGGCCTTGTGCGCCGCCTCCAGCGCCACCTGATTGGTGCCGATGCAGAAGCAGCCGATGGCCATCAGCCGGTTGGCCGCCGCCAGCACACGCTCGGTGACGCGGGTCCGCGAGCGGATGCCCAGAACATGAACGCCCTGAATCTTCTTGATCAGCTGGTCTTCGTCCAGACCGACCTTCAGGGCTTCGATGTTGGTATAGCCAAGATCCTTGAATTCCTGGATGGCGTTGTCGTGCACGCCTTCCAGCAGCAGAATCTTGATCTTGTCCTTCGAGAGAGAATGTTTGACCACGATAGATCCTCTTGCGTTACGGCTGTGCCGACATCATGGCGTTCACAGCGTCTTTTCTGTGAGGCGATGTATGACTTGAGTGGATGCGCTCGGTGGTAGAACCATCTCTACCAAGGCGTTGGCGGCACGGCTTTGGTAGCGGCTATGATGCCGCAGCAGATAAAAATTGCGGTCCGGTAGGCGGAAATTAACTTGTGCCAGCAGACCGGCTTCAATGCCCGGGGCGGCAACAGTCGCTGACAGAGCGGTCGCGCCAAGCCCGGCCTCAACAGCGGCACGCACGGCTTCGTTCGAGGGGAACTCCATGGCGACTTTCAGATCGCCCGGGGACACATCGAATTGAATCAGCGCTTCTTCGAACGCGGAACGAGTGCCGGAGCCGGATTCTCGGAGAACCCATTCTTCGAGCAAGAGGTCCGGCGGTGACAAGGGGTGTCCTGCCGCCCAAGGGTGGTTCGGTCCCACCACGATGATCAACTGATCGCGGGCGACCGGCGTGCAGACGACACGGTCGGTGACGATGACACCCTCGACGAAGCCCAACTCGGCAAGGCCGTTTCCCACGGCCTCGGCGACCTGGGCGGTATTGCCGATATCAAGACGGACCTTGATCAAAGGGTGGCGGTGATGGAACGACACCAGATGCCGGGGGAGCCAGTAGCTGGCGATGGTTTGGCTGGCAAGTACACCCAGTGAGCCGCGTTCCAGGGCGCCAAAATCACTCAGCGCCAGTTCCATGGTCTCGACTTGGCTCAGAAGACTCCTGGCCTCGGACAGAAGCAACAGGCCAGCCTCGGTCAGTTCAATCCGACGCCCGACGCGGTTGAACAGCCTGGTCTGATAGCGCCCCTCCAACGCGGCGATCGCATGGCTGACGGCTGACTGCGCCAGATTCAGCATTCTGGCAGCTTGAGTCATATGCTGGCGTTCGGCCACGGCCACAAAAATGCGGAGCTGGTCCAGGGTCATGGGGCGGTCCTGTCGTCTCGGGGCGTCAGATATCCTGTTCAGATGCGGCATTATGGCACCAGCTTCGGCCGCAAACCGATCTAATTTTTAGATTAGATCATGAGAAACATCTATTGGATTGATCGATTCATCCCTGAGACCCTTCGGACAGATTTCATTCTTTCCTGATCGGGTCGCTTTGACCGTCCACGGCAGGAAAGGCGACTGCACGAAGGATGTGTTGTCATGACCAAGGTTGAAACTCTTGCCGCGATGGAACTTGAACCGGACGACCTTACCGAAGTTCCTAAGATCGTCCGTCAATTCACCCCGAATTGGTTCACGGTGACTATGGGGACGGGGGTTCTGGGACTGGCCCTAAACCAACTTCCATTGCCTTTGCCCGGCCTGCATCAGGTGGGAACCTTGCTGTGGCTGGTGAACATCGTCTTGTTTTTCTTGTTCAGCGTCCTCTATTTCATCCGTTGGATTACCTGCTTCGACGAAGCCCGTCGGATCTTCCACCATTCCGTGATGTCAATGTTCTTCGGGGCCATTCCCATGGGATTGGCCACCATCGTCAACGGTACCCTGGCTTTCGGTCCTCAGTTTCTGGGCGACGATGCCCTGTGGGTCGCTCACGGTCTGTGGTGGGCGGATGTGGCGATGTCGGTAGCCTGCGGCTTGTTGATTCCGTATTTCATGTTCACCCGCCAGGATCACAGCATGGAAAAGATGACGGCGGTGTGGCTGCTGCCGATCGTCGCCTGCGAAGTGGCCGCGGCCAGCGGCGGGCTGCTGGCGCCGCACCTGGCGGCAACGGACGGATACGGCATCCTTATCACCAGCTATGTGCTGTGGGCGCTGTCGGTCCCTCTGGCCATGAGCATTCTGGCCATTCTGCTGCTGCGTCTGGTGGTGCACAACCTGCCGGGCCAGGACATGGCGGCTTCTGGCTGGCTGTCGCTGGGCCCGATCGGCACCGGCGCCCTCGGACTGTTGCTGCTGGGCGGCGACGCTCCGGAGCTGTTCGCCGCCGCCGGTATGCCGATGGTCGGGCAGGTGGCCAACGGCGCCGGGATCATTGGCGGCTTGATGCTGTGGGGCTACGGCGTCTGGTGGCTGATCCTGGCGGTGATGAAGACCGCGCATTATCTGCGTCGCGGCATGCCGTTCAATCTGGGCTGGTGGGGGTTCACCTTCCCGCTGGGCGTCTATTCGCTGGCGACTCTGGCCTTGGGACGCGCCACTCACCTGAACTTCTTCACGGTTGCTGGCGGCGTGCTGGTCCTGTGCCTCACCGGGTTCTGGGCGGTGGTCGCCAGCCGGACAGCGCGTGGAGCCTTGAGCGGGGCCTTGTTCGTGTCGCCCTGCCTGTCACTGAAGATCCCTGACCAGTTCGAGGTCGATGTGGTCTAGAGACGTGGTCCAGACAGGCCGCCGGCGGCCCAGCCCGATCATTCCCCCTGTCATCGGGCTGGGCCGCTTCCCCGCAGCGGATCCGCCGTCCTCAAGAAAGGAATGGCGTTATGTTAACCCTGAAAAACATCCGTATACCGGTCCGTCTGACGATCGCTTTTGCCATTTTGCTGCTTTTGACCATGGTGGTTGGCGGCATTGGAATCCGGAACGCTCGGATATTGTCGGGTATTACGTCCGAATTTCACGACCAGCCTTTTGCTGTCGCCGACGATATGAGCAAAGTCCGCGTCGCCTATCGCACCATGCTGATTGCCAGTCGTGACGCCGTGCTGGCCGATACGCCCGAGCAGTTGGAGGCCGCCAAGAGAGAGGCGAAACAAGACGCCGAAATCTATGTGGGGTCGCTGCTGGCGGCACGAGCGGCATTTTCTGGCGAAAAAGAGCTTTTCGACCTGTCGCTGGCAACCTTTGACGAATTCAAGCAGACCACAGACGAGATCATCGCCAAAGCAAAGGATGGCGATCGGGCGGGCGCACTGGTGCTGTTGCGCGGTAAGGCATCCGAGATCACAGAAAAGAACTCCCAGGCGAACATCGCCCTTTTCAAGGCGTCGGACCGCTTAGCGGCAGATTTCATGGAACAAGCCCGGAGCCGGGTCGCCATGGTCGAATTGTTCGGGATTATTCTGTTGGGCGTGGCCGTCCTGGTGGGGGCCTTTGTCGGTTTCGTCACCTCATGCTCGATAACGGGGCCGGTCAACAATGCCCGGCTTTGCATGGAGGAACTGACAGCGGGAAACCTGAGCGTTCCCGTGCCCGGCGTGGACCGTGGCGACGAACTGGGATTGATGGCCCGGTCGATCGCCGTGTTCAAGGAAGAACTCCTGCGGATCCGCCAGATGGAAGACGCGCAGAAGGTTATGGAGGCACAAGCCGAAGAACAACGTCGGCAGGAAATGCGCATTGTCGCCGATAATTTTGAGACACAGTTCGGTTCGGTGGTGCAAAAAGTCATTCTGGCGGTGCGCGACCTGCGTACGGCTGCCCAGGATATGGCGTCCACGGCGGCGCGCTCGTCGGCTCAGACCTCGATGGTGGCCGCGGCGGCGGAAGACGCCTCGGGGAATGTTCAGGCCGTTTCAACGGCAACGGAAGAATTCTCAGCCTCTGTCAGTGAAATCACACATCTGGTCGAACGTTCGCAACACGTCGCTATCCGTGCCGATGGACAGGCCAAGCAGACCTCATCCCTGATACGCACACTTTCCGAAAACGTCGCCGGTATCGGCGAAATCGTGGCGCTGATCAACGACATCGCCGGCCAGACCAACCTGTTGGCCCTGAACGCCACTATCGAAGCGGCGCGGGCGGGGGAGGCGGGCAAAGGCTTCGCCGTGGTGGCCTCGGAGGTGAAGAACCTTGCCAATCAGACCGGCAAAGCCACCGACGACATTGCCGCCAGAATCGCTGCTGTCCAGACCACCACCAGCGCCGCTGTCGAAGCCATCGAGGCGATTGTTTCGGTGGTCGGCGAGGTGAGTGACATCGAAGCGTCGGTTTTCTCGTCCGTCCAGCGGCAAAACCGGGCGACGGAAAATATCCGGGAATATGTAGGAAATTCGTCTTCGGGGATGACAAACGTGTCCCTGGGCATCGCTGAAGTGGAGACGGCGGCGCAAGAAGCCGGAGGCGCTTCAAACCACATCCTGGATTCTCTCTCCATTCTGACGAATCAGGTCGATGTTCTTCAGGCAGAATCGTCGTCGTTTCTGGTCATGGTCCGTTCTGGATAAGGAACGTGGATGAGGCCAGCCCTATTTTCCCAGTATGAGGAGTTCGTCATCATGACTCTGTTGCCTAAACGCATTGCCGTCAGCGGCGCCGCCGGCCAGATCTGCTATTCGCTGCTTTTCCGGCTTGCCAAAGGAGATCTGTTCGGTCTCCAGCAACCCATCATCCTGCATCTGCTGGATTTACCTCAGGCCTTGCCGGCAGTGCGCGGCGTGGTGATGGAACTGCAGGATTGCGCGTTCCCTCTACTGGCTGACGTGGTGGTCACGGACGATCCGAAGGTCGCTTTCCGTGATATCGATGCCGCACTGCTGGTGGGGTCTCGGCCGCGCGGCAAAGGTATGGAACGGCGGGATCTTCTGGCGGCGAATGCCGAGATTTTTCGGATTCAAGGAATGGCCCTGAACGAGGTCGCCAAGCGTGACGCGCTGGTGCTGGTGGTCGGCAATCCAGCCAACACCAACGCTTTCGTACTGTCTCATTTTGCCCCGGATTTCCCCCGGGATAATATTTCCTCGATGATCCGTCTCGACCACAATCGCGCATTGTCTCAGTTTGCCGCCAAGGCGGGAGTCGGCGTGCGCGATATCGAGCGGGTGGTGGTTTGGGGAAATCACTCGCCGACGATGTTTGCGGATTGGCGGCACGCCATCGTGCAGGGGCGGCTTCTGTCGGAAAGAATCGCCGACGAAGCCTGGTACCGGAACCAATTGATTCCCGAGGTTGCCCAGCGCGGCACCGCTATCATCGAGGCTCGAGGGGCGTCTTCGGCAGCTTCGGCGGCAAATGCCGCCATCGACCAGTTACGGGACTGGTTGCAGGGAACCCATGGGCGCTGGGTGTCGATGGCGGTTGAGTCCGATGGGTCTTACGGTATTCCCCGCGGCCTCTTCTGCGGCGTGCCCGTCCAGTGCGAGGGAGGAGGTCGTTTTCACAGGATCAAGAATCTCTCGCTGGATGATTTTTCTGCCTCAATGATCAGGCGGACCGTCAAGGAGCTTGAAGAAGAGCGGGATGCGGTCCTGTCACTGCTTGCATGAGTTTTGGTCCATCAAGGGAACTGCGATAAATCTGTTGAAAGCTCCGTACAGGGCTTTGTGAACCGCCCCAGGTTCGCCGGAGGCCGTTGTTCCGTAGCTATGCGGCCATGGCCGCATTTTCCTGCGCAGCATAATACCGTTCTTCGGCTTCTGCAGGCGGGATGTTTCCGATCGGCTCAAGC
>Ga0306923_10000703_pt1 | contig 27154 bp, 22 predicted proteins | sample sta12Can44000108_FD_203841 | JGI IMG/M metagenome (GOLD analysis project Ga0306923, IMG submission 203841) | Lab enrichment of tropical soil microbial communities from Luquillo Experimental Forest, Puerto Rico - statanox.12C.anox.44.000.108 (v2)... | ecosystem: Environmental > Terrestrial >... | reverse complement strand
CGCGCCGCGTTGACGCGCCGCCCGTAGCAATTCACCGAGAATGGCACCAATGGATAATCAAACCCACGCCGATTGTCGTCGAGCAGCAACAGCGTGTAGGCGAAGGCATGGCCGAGAGGATGATGCAAGGGCCGGTAGGCGTAGGCCGCATCGATTCCGTGATCGAGAAGCCCCGATGCAAGGTATTTGCCAGCCGCGCGGTGGCCCGCGAAGCTGAAGCGGGCGTCATTAGGCTCGCCCCAGGGGTTCCAAGCCCGGTTCTTCCACGGCTCGATCTCGTGCCCGTCATAGGCCAGCACTGCGAAGGGGGGAACAACGTCCTCATTGAAGTTCTCATACTGGTCGTCGCCGAACATGACGATCACGTCGGGCTTGAACTCGTCGAGCGCCGCCCGCGCCTCGGCAAAGTGCCGGCGATAGACTTCGCGCGCCCGCCCCGCCGCCGCGGCGCCGAAATCGTTGCCGAGCTCCTCGCGCAATTGAGCCGGCCAGCGCGCCGGATCCTTCATCTTCTCCGGCATATCGGGGTCATCGAGCGAGGTCCGCATCATGCCGGTCCAGTCCTCGTTCCGGCGCAGCATTACCGGCCGATGCGTGCAGCCCAGTCCCAGGATTTCAGCCATTCGTACCTCCTGTCCTGATTGTTCTTAGGAAGGCGGAGGGATGATCCCTCCGCCTCATGATCTACTGGCGGTTGGCGTGCCAGTAGGTGTTGCGCAGCACCTGGCCGGGAAGCGCGCCAGTGTGCTTGCCCTGGTCGTACAGCACCTGGCCGTTGACGATTGTGGCGAAGATGCCCTCGGCCGGTTCCTTAATGCGCCAGGCGCCCTTCGGGAAGTCGCGGACGACAACCTCGTGGCCGCACTTCACGGTAGCCGGATCGAAGATCACGACATCGGCGGCCATTCCGGGACGCAACAGCCCGCGGTCATAAAGTCCGAAGACCGAGGCCGAGTCGAAGGTCAGCCGCCGCACCGCCTGCTCTAGGGTCATCACCTGCTTCTCGCGCACCCATTCGCCGAGCAGCTTGGTGAGGTAGCCATAGCCGCCGTGGAACTGAACATGCGCGCCGCCATCGCCGAGCCCGATCACCGCGTTGGGATGGGTCAGGATCTTGGTCAGCGCCTCGTCATCGACATTGTTCTCGGCCTGCAGAAAGCGGGTTTCGAGCTTTTCCTCGACAACGAGATCGAGGAAGGCGTCGATCACCCGCTTGCCCTGCTTCTCGGCGATCTGTCCGATCGACTTGAACTGCATCCATTTGTTCTTTTCAAGCACCGGCTCGTTGACCCACATGTAGTTCCACCAGGTCTTCGAAAAGCCGACCGCGGTGTCGGGCTTATTGACGACCGCTTCCTCATGAAGCTTGGTGCGGGTCTCAGGATCGGCATAGGCCCTCATCTTCTCTTCGTCCGACGACAGCAAGATCGGATGCCAGGTCGGAAGCCCGCGGAACACCTGGCAATTCTTCATCGTGAAGTCCTGCGTGACCCGGTTTGGGCTGCACATCGGATAGGCGCGCATGCCGAGTGACGCGGTCTCCTCGACCCGCGCCATATGAACCTTCCACTCGTCCGGCTTGCGCATGGTCTGCGATAGGCTGTTGTAGACGACGGTACGGCCGGTCGCCTCGGCGAGACGGCGGATCATGCCGTCCTTCAACTCGACATACTGGCCGCCGCCGGCTTGGATCGTGCCGGTGCTCATTTCGCGTAATACGTCGCCGAGCGCGAAGATCTCCTTTTCGTCGGCCCACAGGGCCGGGATGTGCACACCCTGCGGGTCATAGTGACCTTGTTCGCGCGACACCGAGAGGCCCAGCGCGCCGGCCTTCATGCCGTCGCGGACGACGTCCTGCATTGCTTTGATCTGGTTGTCGGAGGCGCCCGGCTTCTGGCACTCGTCGCCCATCACGTAATGGCGTACCGCGGTATGACCGATCAAATTGCCGACATTGATCCCGAGGGATTTGTCGAGATGGTCCATGTATTGGCCGGTCGTCTCCCAATCAAAGTTCACCGTTCGGAGCACGTCCATTGGGATCGCTTCTACGTACGAAAGGAATTCGGCGAGCCGCTCCTCGGTGCCCTTGCGCACCGGCGCCAACGATAGGGAGCAGTTGCCGAAGATCACCGTGGTGGCGCCATGTTCGGGCGAGAAGGTGCACAACGGGTCCCATGTGACCTGGGCATCGTAATGGCAGTGATTGTCGATAAAGCCGGGGGCGACAGCGCAGCCTTCGGCGTCGATCGTGCGCGCCGCAGCGCCGCTCAGCTTACCGATTTCGAGAATCTTGCCGTTTTTGATGCCGACATCGCCGCGGAAGGCCGGCATCCCCGAGCCATCGACGATCAGTCCATTCTTGATCAGCAGATCATGCGCCATCGGTTTCTTCCTCCTCGGCCCGGGTTACACGCAACCCTCGATTCCTGCCGGAGTGTAGCGCTTCGAGCGGCAGAGACACACCCCGCCTGCGTGGCAAGCTATGACGAGAACGCGGGGGTGCCCCTCGTAAAGTGCTGGAAATAGTGGTCGGCACACCGGTTCGTGCTAAAGCGTGCACCGCGTCGATGCCGAGGGAGCACCTACACAATGACATTATCCGCTGAAGAATATCACGACCACCTGAAGACCACGGCGGTGCGGGCGGGCTTCAGCTTCGACCAACTCATACTGCCGAGCGAGCACGATGTGAGCGTCGGGCAGCTGCGATTTCGTTATCTCGATTGGGGAACCAAAGGGCTGCGACCGATCCTCTTTCTGCACGGCGGCGCCCTGACCGCGCATACCTGGGATTTGTGCTGCCTCGCGTTGCGCGGCGAATTTCACTGCGTCGCACTCGATCAGCGCGGCCATGGCGACAGTGATTGGGCGCCCGACGCTGATTATTCGATCGGCGCCCAGCGCGAGGACATCCGAGGTTTTGCCGATCGGCTGGGTCTCGATCGTTTCGCGCTCGTCGGGCAGTCGATGGGGGCGATCAACGGGCTCGCCTTTGCCGTCGCCCACCCCGAGCGGCTTTCGGCATTGGTCATGATCGATGCCGGCCCCGAGGTTAGGCGCCGGGGGTCGAGCCGCATTCGCGAGTTCGTCAATGGCGGGGCCAAACCGGAGACCCTGGAGGAGATCATCGAGCGGGCGCTGGCCTTCAATCCGCGGCGCGATCCGCAGATCCTGCGCCGCAGCCTGATGCACAATCTACGGCCTCAACCGGATGGCAGCTGGAGCTGGAAATACGACAGGAGCAGGTTTCAGCGGCTCGATCAAGACACACATCTCGCCGAGCGGCGCCGGCTCGCCGACAACCTCGCCAACGTCACCTGTCCCGCCTTGGTCGTGCGCGGCGCCGAGAGCGACGTCTTCCACCAGGACGATGCCGAACGCTTGGCGCAGAATTTTCCCAATGGCCGGCAAATCACGATTGCGCAGGCCGGACACACCGTGCAGGGCGACAACCCAAAGGACTTGGTCGCCGCGCTGCGCGACTTTCTCGGCTGAGAGAGTAGGCGCGCGCCTTTAATTTTGCCGGACGAGCTTGCGGATCCGGTGGTTTTCGGTGTCACCGATATAGATCGACCCGTCGGGTCCGACGACGGCACCGTGCGGGCGGCCAAGACCGGCTGCCTGCGCCGGGCCGCCATCGCCTTCGCCGCTTTTCCGGCCGCCGGCGATGGTCTCGACAACTCCGTTCGCAGCATAGATGCAACGGATCGCGTGGTTCTCGGTATCGACGATCAGGATGTCGCCATCGGGGTCGAGCGCGAATTCCTTCGGCGCATCGAAGACCGCGTCCCGCGCCGGGCCGCCGTCGCCGCTGTAACCGCGGGCACCGGTGCCGGCCCGGGTGGTGATGATCCCGGTCCGGGGGTCGACCGCCCGCAACGTGCTGCCTTGGCGCTCGAGGATGTAGACGGTTCCGTCGGTTGCCACCTTGACCGCGCGAGCACCGAACACGCCGGCGGCCGTAGCGGGTCCGCCGTCGCCGCTGTGCTGGGCTTCGCCGGTTCCGGCGAAGGTCGAGATCCCCCCGGTGGCGAGGTCGACGACGCGAACCCGGTGATCGGCGACATCGGCGATGAACAGCCGGCCGTGCGCGGCGTCGAGCGCCAGGCCGTTCGGCTCGACCATTCCCGCTCGTGAAGCCGGACCGCCGTCGCCGCTGAACCCCGTGGCGCCGTTGCCGGCGAGCGTCGTGATCATGCCCGAGACGTCCTCGACCCGGCGGACACAATGATTGTGGCGGTCAGCGATGTAGACGTTTGCCGCCCTGTCGATCGCGATGCCGTAAGGCTCGTTGAGCCGGGCGCGGGTGGCGGAGCCGCCATCCCCGGAATAGCCGGCCTCGCCCGTGCCGGCGCAAGTCGTGATGATACAGGTCTGCGCATCGACCCGACGGATGCGATGGTTGAAAGTGTCGGAGAAATAGAGATTGCCGTCCGTGTCGAAGCCGACATCGAACGGCCCGTTCAAGAGGGCTCGTTCGGCCGGTCCGCCATCCCCCGCGAAGCCCCGCTCGCCGGTGCCGACTGCCGTCGTGATAATCCAGGACTGACTTGGCATCAGCGGCCTCCTTCGGTTGAAAAGAGCGATCTTAGCATTGCTTTCCGAGCCGGCGACCGCCGATGTAAGCTGCCCTACCTCCCTCGCACGAGTGACGCCATGTCCTCCCCGCGCATCTCGACCCTTCGCTCACTCCCGGCCGCAACGCTCCTCGCGGCGATGCTGCTCGGTCCGGCGGCGGCCGATCCCCCCGAGATCGCTTCGTTGACCGGGCAGCTGCTGATCGCGTCACCCAATATCGGTGACCCGCGCTTTGCCCACACCGTTATCCTGATGGTCAAACACGATAAGGATGGGGCACTCGGCATCACCATCAATCGGCCGGTCGGCGAGCGCTCGATCGAGAGCCTACTGGAAGCACCCGGCGAAGACGTCTCGGGTATCGAGGGTACGCTGCAGGTCTTTGCCGGCGGTCCGGTGCAACCCGAGCTCGGCTTTGTCGTGCACAGCGCCGAATACCGGCGCGACGAGACCCTAGAGGTCGACGGACATGTGGCAATGACCGCGAGCCGTCAGGTCCTACGCGACATCGGCCACCACCGCGGCCCTCAGAAGAGCCTTTTTGCGCTCGGCTACGCAGGCTGGGGACCAGGCCAGCTCGAAAGCGAACTGGCCCGCCACGACTGGTTTACCGCGCCCGAAGAACCCAAGCTGATCTTTGACGATGACCGCGGCAATCTGTGGGAGGACGCGATGGCGCACCGCACCCGCGAGCTTTAGTCAGGAGACGATTTCCCTAGTCGACGGGAAAAAACCGGCAAAAACCGGTTGCGGGCCATATGGAGACAGGATCGGCGCCGCTAAGTCATTGAGAATTGGCAAGTCGAAGGGCAAATTCCCTAAGCGGCCGAACAGGGAATTAAATCACCCGAACAGGGAATGAAAAACGCCGATCAGGGAAGGTCCAGGGAAGCGTCCTCACTCTGTTCGCCTCTGAAACTTACCGCATCAGCCTTGGATCTCGGCGATGGCGCGGCGCAATTCGGCCGCGAGCGGGCCGAGCCGGTCGCGGCAGCCGTCGCGGTCGCCGGCCTTGCCCGCCAGCTCTAGGCCGTCGGCGGCAGCGCCGAGCCGGGTGGCGCCGACCGCCTGCGCGGCACCTTTGAGTCGATGCGCGGCAGCCGCGAGGCCGGCGAGGTCGGCTTTGCGCCACGCAGCGTTTATCGCCTGTTCGGATTCGACAGCGCTGTCGCGGAACTTGCGCAGCAAGTCCTCGATGCCGGCAGGGTCGTCGCCGAGCCAGGCGGCCAGCACAGTGCGGTCGATCGCCGCGCCGGGGCCCGCGGATGGTGCCGCCCGAGCGCTATCGCCGATCGCCAGCCAGCGCTCGAGGGTGGCGCGCAGCCGATCGATCGCCACGGGCTTCGCCAGATAGGCATCCATGCCGGCGGCGAGGCAGCGCTCCTCCTCGCCGCGCATCGCATTGGCGGTCACCGCGACGATCGGCGTGCGCGCGCCTCCATTCTCGACCTCCCGCGCGCGCAGTTGCCGGGTCAGCGCAAAGCCATCCATGCCCGGCATGTGCAGATCGGCCAGCACCGCCGCATAGCGCCCGGGCATCCACGCCGCGAGCGCCTCGCTGCCGTCTTCGGCGGTGTCGGCGGCAAGCCCGAGCAGCTTCAGCTGGCGCACCAGCACCTCGCGATTGACCGGATGGTCGTCGACGACCAGCAGCCGGACCTCGGCTCCCTCGCCGCCAGCACTTATTAACCCTCTCCCCCCGATTTCGGGGGGAGAGGGAAGGGTGAGTGGGGCAGCCCCCGCCTCCGCCGGTGCCGCTTCGAGCACCAGGGTCACCGTGAAGGTTGACCCTTCCGCCGCCGCGCTGTCGACAGCAACGTCACCGCCCATCAATTGCGCCAGCCGCCGCACGATCGACAGCCCGAGCCCGGTGCCGCCATAGCGCCGGGTCGTCGAGCTGTCCGCCTGCGAAAACGGCTGGAAGAGCCGCGCCTGCTGCTCGGCGTCGAGGCCGATGCCGGTGTCCTCGACCGCGAGCGTCACCCGCGTTTGCCCGCCGCCGACCGGCGCAGTGCCGGCGCGCACTACGACCCCGCCCCGCTCGGTGAATTTGACCGCGTTGCTCAGCAGGTTGAACAGGATCTGCCGAATGCGGGTCGGGTCCCCGATCAGCGCATCGTGGGAGCCAGGCTCGATCTCGGCCCCGACCGAGAAGCCCTTGGCATTCGCCTGCGGTCGCAACGTGTCGACTGCACCCGCCACCAGCCCCGATAATGAGAACGCTGTCGTCTCCAGCTCGAGCCTGCCGGCCTCGATCTTCGAGAAATCGAGCACGTCGTCGATGATGCGCAGCAGCGCCTGCGCCGAATCGTGCATCGTCGCGACGAGCGGCAGCTGGTCCTCGCCCAATCCCTGCCGCTCCAATACCTCCATCATGCCGAGCACGCCGTTCATCGGGGTGCGGATCTCATGGCTCATCGTGGCCAGAAACGTCGATTTTGCCTCGTTGGCGGCCTCCGCCTCGGCCCGCGCTGCCTCGGCCGCGTCGGTGCGCTCACGCAGCTGAGAGATCAACCGCGCGTTCTCGATCGGCATTACCGATTGGCTCGCCAATGTCCGCATCAGACGAACCGCCTCCGGCGGGAACTCCCCCGCCGCTCGCCGCTGCAGAGCGAGCATGCCGAGGACGCGCTCCTGGCCGACTAACGGCACGATCAGCACGGCGCGGTAACCGGCGGCGAGACTGACGTCGCGCAATGGCCCGCTCGGCCGCTGTTCGAGATCGCCGATCTGGAACGGCGCGCGCCGCGCAGCCGCCTCGCCCATCGCAGTCTCGCTCTCGCCGATACGCCAGCCGCCGACCGAGCGCGACAGCGCTTCGTCCCAGCCGAAGGCCTCGACCAGGCTATACGTGCGGTCGGCGGGGCGGTAACGGAACACCGCCCCGGCATCGGCGCCGGTCATTCCGACCGAGCGCGTGAGAATCGTCGACATTACCGAGCGCACATCGAGAGCCGAACTGACCGCCTGCCCAACCTCGCCCAGCAGCTGCAGTTCCTCGACTGAACGCACCAGCTCGGCGGTACGGGCTCGCAGCTCATTGAACAGCCGAGCGTTTTCGATCGCGATCACCGCCTGGTCGGCGAAGGTCGTGACGAGGGCGATCTGCTTCTCTGTGAATGGCCTTACTAGATGTCGGGCTAGTACGATGACCCCGATCGGAACGTTTTCACGCAACAGAGGCACGCCGAGATGCGTGCGACCCCTCCCAATCGTGACCGCTTCGGTCAGCTTGTACTCCGGATCTGCAGCCGCATCTGCGATCTGGACTGCCCGACCCTCTGCAACGACCCGACTAGTGATATTTCCTCGGTCGGGGGTAACCGGATGGCTTTCGATGAAAGACCTGTATTCGGGCGAATAACCGAACGTCGTTGCCACCCGATACACCTCGCCCTCTCGGCGCATAATACCGCCCATCTCGGCTTCGCAAAGCCGCGCTGCGGTCTCGGTCACGGTTTCCAATACCGGTTGGAGATCGAAGGTCGAACCGCTGATCACCTTCAGCACGTCGCTCGTCGCCGTCTGGTATTCGAGCGATTCCTCTAGGTCGCCGGTGCGCTGCTGCAATTCGGTAATCAGCCGCGCATTCTCCATTGCAATAACAGCCTGCGCTCCGAAGCTTTGCATCAGGGCAATCTGTTTGTCGGTGAACCGCCGCACCTCTTGGCGAAAAACGGTGAAGGCTCCGAGCAGAGTTTCGTCTTTGCGCAGCGAAACCGTAACCGCGGTTCGGGCGCCGCCCAAATCGACAATTGCCCGGCGGAGTGGGTCGCCGACCCGGTAGATTTCTTCCGCTGACATGTCCTCGTTAATGATCAGATCCTCTCCTTGCAGAAGGCGCGCTAGGCCGGAGCCTTGGTGGAATGGTCCCACCGGCTCGCGCAAGAACTCGGCAAACGCTGGCGGGACACCCCTTAGAGCGGGAGCGTGGTAGCGTCCGTCTTCGTGGACCCAAAGAATGCCGAAGGCGGCTTCGCACAAGTGCATTGCCTTTTCGAGGATCGCGTCGAACACCGGGGGCAAATCGCCGGGCGAGGAATTGATGACTTGCAAGACCTCGGCGGTCGCGGTCTGCTGCTCCAATGACTCCCGTGTCTCGGTCAGCAGTCTTGCGTTCTCCATTGCAATGACCGCCTGCGCCGCGAAGTTCTGCAACAGCGCGATCTGCTTGTCACTAAACGGCCTCACTTCCTGGCGATAGGCCGTAAGGTAGCCGAGGAGCGCACTGTCCTTTCGCAGCGGCACGTACACTATGGTGCGGGCGCCCTCTAGCTGGGCTGCGGCCCCAGGGACGGGGAACTCCGAGTCCCGGGCGTCTGGGAGATGGACGATGCTCTCCCCTTGCAGTAGCCGATCGGGAGCCGAGCCCGGCGGATTGTGTTGCCCTTCTCCTAGAATTGCTACGTATGGCTCGGACAAGCCTCGCGTCGCAACAGTGCGAAAATGCTCACCATCGACGGTGACCAGGGAGCCCTTAGCCGCGCCGCAGAGGCTGTGTGCCTTCTCCAGGATCGCGTCGAACACCGGCGCGAGGTCGCCGGGCGAGGAGTTGATTACACCCAACACTTCGGCGGTCGCGGTCTGCTGCTCCAAGGCCTCGCGCGTCTCCGTAATGAGCCGCGCATTCTCCATTGCAATGACCGCCTGCGTGGCAAAGTTTTCGAGCAGCGTGATATCCTTCTCGGAAAACGGCCGAACCTCTTGGCGACTAGCGACAATCTGTCCGAGGAGGCGGTCGTCTTTGCGCAACGGTACGTACAGACTTGTGCGTATGCCGGCGAGTTCAAACGACTCACGAGCGATCGGATCGGCGCTCTCACCTAGATCCGGCACCTGCACAATGAGAGCTCCGCTCAGCAGCTTCTGAATCGGATGCGCTGGGCCGGGCCGGAACCCCTGCCGCAGCCGATCGGCCAAGCTTGGTGCGAGACCTCGTGTCGCTACCGCGCGGTTTTCTACACCGTCATAGATAGTCAGGCTCCCGATCTCGGCGCCGCACAGGGCATGCGCCTTTTCCAATATCCTCTCGAACACCGGTGCGAGGTTGCCGGGCGAGGAATTGATGACCTGCAGGACCTCGGCAGTTGCGGTCTGCTGCTCCAAAGCCTCGCGCGTCTCGGTCAAGAGCCGCGCATTCTCCGTGGCGATGACCGCCTGCGCCGCGAAATTCTGGACCAGGCTGATTTCCTTGTCGGAAAACGGGCGGACCTCCTCGCGGTACAGGACAAAGGTTCCGAGCAAGGTCGCCTCTTTCCGAAGCGCCACCCAAAGCGAAGTGGCGACGCCACCCAACTCGGTCATCCAGCGCCGACTCTCGGTGCCTGCGCGCGGATGGCTGGCGTCGGTTAAATCACCAACCTGAACCACGTGTTCCCCACGCTCTATGCGGCCGAGCCCTGAATCGGGGTCTGGTCGTACCTTGCGCGTCGCCTGCAGAAACTCCCTCGGCATCCCTCTCATTGCGACGGCATGGAAGGCGTCGCCGTCGTATGAGCGAAGCGCACCGCCGGTCGCCTGGCAAAGGCGCATGGCTTTTTCGAGCATCGCGTCGAACACTGGCGCGAGATCGCCAGGCGAGCTGTTGATGACCTGCAACACCTCGGCGGTTGCGGTCTGCTGCTCCAGCGCCTCGCGTGTCTCGTTGATGAGCCGCGCGTTCTCCATCGCGATGACCGCCTGCGCCGCGAAATTTTCCAATATGGCGATCTGCTTGTCGGTGAAGGGCCGGACATTTTGCCGATACACTGCGAAAGCGCCGAGTACCATCTGATCCTTGCGCAACGGCACCAATAGAATGGTGCGGACACCGCCGAGATCGAAGAGCGCGCGTGCCATTTCCCAGCCGGCGTGATAGCCCTCATAGGCCAGCACATCTGCAACCTGGATTAACCGCTCGCCTTGTTGAAGTAGCTGGTGCGTGGGGCTTAGCGGGCGCGGTCCTTCACGCAGAAACTCGGCGTATTCGGGTGATGCACCGAGGATCGCCGACGCTTGCATCTGATCGCCGTAATAGGTCCACAAAACGCCAGTCTCAGCCTCACATAGCCTTGTTGCCTTTTCGAGCATCGCCTCGAACACCGGGGCGAGGTCGCCGGGCGAAGAATTGATCACCTGCAATACCTCGGCCGTCGCGGTCTGCTGCTCCAAGGCTTCGCGCGTCTCGTTGATAAGCCGCGCGTTCTCGATCGCGATCACCGCCTGGGCAGCGAAGCCTTCCAGTACCTTTATTTCCTTTTCGGAAAACGGGCGAACCTCAAACCTGGCGGCAGAAATGAAGCCAAGGAGGGTGTTGTCTTTTCGCAATGCAACGCAAAGTATCGAGCGAATGCCCCCCAGTTCGACTGCGGTGCGAGCGCCCGGGTCATCGACTTCCGCCAGGTCGGCCACGTGCGCCAGTGGTTCTCCGGCGATCAACTTAGCCTGCGGTAGATTTGGGCCTGCGTGGTAACCGCGTCGCAGAAAGTCGGCCAATTTTTCGGGCAGACCATGCACCGCCGCCGCATGAAATGTCTCGCCATCGTAAAGCTGCAACGTGCCACTCGCGACACCGCAAAGACTGTGCGCCTTCTCCAGAATCGCATCGAAAACTGGCGTTAGATCGCCGGGTGACGAATTGATGACGCCCAGCACCTCGGCGGTCGCACTCTGCTGTTCCAGTGCCTCGCGCGTCTCGGTAATAAGCCGCGCGTTCTCGATCGCGATCACCGCCTGCGCGGCGAAGTTCTGCAACAGCGCGATCTGCTTGTCGGTGAACGGCCTGACCTCCTGGCGGAAAACCGAGAAGTTACCAAGCAGAACATCGTCCTTGCGAAGAGCGACGTTCAGCATCGTGCGCGCGCCACCCAATTCCACCGCCGCGGCGCGCCCGGGGTTCACAAATGGCTCGTTGGCGAGATCGATGATGTGATCAATCGTCGCACCACGGAGTATCGGGGAGTCCGGATTGACCGCAAACTCTTGGCGTACGACGTCATTCAAGCTTCCGGGAAGGCCACGCGTTGCCACTGCATGAAGCCGCTCGCCATCGTGCACAAATAAGCCACCAAAGGCCGCCTGGCAGAGGCGCATCGCTTTTTCCAGCATCGCGTCGAACACTGGCGCGAGATCGCCGGGCGAGGAATTGATGACCTGCAAGACCTCAGCGGTCGCAGTCTGCTGCTCCAATGCCTCGCGCGTCTCGTTGATGAGCCGCGCGTTCTCCATCGCGATGACCGCCTGCGCGGCGAAATTTTCGAGTAGCGCGATCTGCTTGTCGGAGAAGGGGCGGACCTCTTGGCGGAAGACAGTAAACATTCCGAGCAGCGCGTCTTCCCTGCCGAGGGCGATCGAAAGAATACTGCGCGCTCCTGCAAGGTCAATCACAGCTCGGTCGCTGGATTGTCCCACCTGGTAAGCAGGATCGGTTTCCACATCGACGAAATGGACAACTTTTTCGCCGCGCATGATCCGGTCCGGCCCGCTACTTCGCCCGATTACCAGAGGATGCTGCTGGCGGTACCGTGAGTAGGCTTCGGGCACTCCTCGCATTGCGGCGGGGCTGAAGCCCTTCCCGTCAAAGGTGTGCAGCATCCCGAATGCGGCTTCTCCTAAACGCATCGCCTTTTCCAGCATAGCATCGAAGACCGGGGTCAGATTGCCCGGCGAGGAATTGATCACCTGCAATACCTCGGCGGTCGCGGTCTGCTGCTCCAATGCCTCGCGCGTCTCGGTGATGAGCCGAGCATTCTCCATCGCGATCACTGCCTGATCGGCGAAGGTACGGACCAGCTCGATCTGCCGCCTGGTGAACGGTTCGACACGCGAGCGGGCAAGCTGCATGACGCCAATCGGCTCCCCCTCCCGCAAAAGTGGTACACCGATCATCGTTCGCATGTTCCCGACTGTCGCGGTCTCGGGCATCTTGTATTCCGGGTCCGCAGTAATGTCGGCAATCTGCACCGGCTGACGTGCGAGCAGTGCGCGCCCGGTGATGGTGTCACGCCCTGGCGTGAGGGGGCGGGTGCGCACGAATGCATTCCACTCGGGCGACGCAGCGTAACTCGCTGTCGTTCGAAACACTTCACCCTGGCGGGTGGCGATCCCACCCATATCGGCGCCGCACAGGCGCGCCGCTGTCTCAACCAGCGTGTCGAGCACGGGTTGGAGGTCGAAGGTCGAGCGGCTAATGACCTGCAGCACGTCGCTCGTCGCGGTCTGGTATTCGAGCGATTCCTGAAGATCGCGGGTACGTTCGTTGAGTTCGTTGAACAGCCGTACGTTCTCGATCGCGATGACGGCCTGGTCGGCGAAAGTTTTCAGCAGGTCGATTTGCACCTCTGAGAACGGTTCGGCTTCACGGCGGCTGACGGTGATTGCCCCGATCGCACTGCCGTCGCGCAGCATCGGCACGGAGAGGGTGGCACGTAGGCCTGACGCTGCGATGCTCGCCTGCGTGTACTCGGGATCGGTGGCCAGATCGGCGACATGAACGAGTCCCCGCGTTAGGATCGCGCGCGCCGTCACACTGCCCCGACCAGGCGGGAGGGGAAAGACGCGCCTGATGGCATCAATTTCGCCGGCCGAGGTATTGTAGGTGGCCGCGAGGTGGATCAGAGAGCCATCGAACTGAAAAACGCTGCCACTGGCCGCACCGCACAGAGTGGTCGCGCTGGTGGCGATAGCGTCAAACGTAGGCTGCACATCCGTTGGCGAGCCTGAGATGACACGGAGGATCTCCGCAGTCGCGGTCTGTTGTTCCAACGCCTCGCGAGTCTCGGTCAACAGCCGCGCATTCTCCATTGCAATAACCGCCTGGGCCGCGAAATTTTGCAACAGCGCGATCTGCTTATCGGAAAACGGCCGCACCTCCTGTCGGTACATGTTGATTGATCCGAGGACCGCCCGGTCCTTGATCAATGTGATCGAGAGAAATGTGCGCGCTCCGCCGAGATCGACCAGGGCGCGCCGTTGGGGATCACCTCGCCTGTAAAGATCATCATCCTTCACATCGGCGACATGGATGACCGGTTCACCGGCGAGGATGCGTGCAGTGATGCTTCCCGGGATTGGAGGAGCAGGATTACGATATCTGAATTCGGCAAAGGCTTCCGGTACGCCGCGAATCGCAATAGCACGCAGCCGCTCGCCCTCAGTGATGAAAAACTCGCCGAACTCCGCAGTGCAAAGCCGCATTGCTTTCTCGAGCATTGCATCGAATACCGGTGCGAGGTCACCCGGCGAGGAATTGATGACCTGCAACACCTCGGCGGTCGCGGTCTGCTGCTCCAAGGCCTCGCGCGTCTCGGTCAACAGACGCGCGTTCTCCATTGCAATCTCGGCATGCGCCGCGAAGTTCTGCAGCAATGCGATCTGCTTTTCGGAGAACGGGCGTACTTCGGTACGATAGGCGGCGATATAGCCGAGCAGCACGCTGTCCCTACAGAGCGGCACCGTCACTATCGTACGCGTGCCGGCGAGCTCGAGGGCCGGCTGAAAAAACCCTGCGGTCGCCGGCGAGCTCTCCGCTGCGAATGCCGCCAAATCGTGAATATGGAGGTGCTCACCCCGCGCCAACGGCTCCGCGAAGACCGGCGGAGGCCGGAACCCACGGCGCAGAAATGCCGCGAACTCCTCCGGCATCCCGCGAGTCGCGCGGGCGCGGAATAGCTCCCCGTCGAAGGTCGCAAGCGCGCCGCGTTCGGCATCGCACAGCGTGTGTGCCTTCTCCAATATTGCGTCGAATACCCGGACGAGGTCGCCGGGCGAGCGGTTGATGATCTCGAGGATCTCGGTCGTCGCCGCCTGCTGGTCGTGGGCCTCGCGCAGCTCGGCGGTCAGCCGGGCGATCGTCTCGTCCGGTGCCTCGGGGGGCGCGCTCGGAGCGGAAGGAAGCGCATCCATTGCGGGTCCTCGCTGGTGCGGAACGCGCCAGACTATCGCATTTTCGTATCGCCGCCGTGTCGCGCAGCGATCGTCTTGTATCGTCTGTATCGCTGTATCCGTGTTTAACCGGTACACGGATCGGTCACGAAGTCAGGCGGCAACGTTTTTGTGGTGTCGGTCGGCATAACCGCGGAGGTTGCGGCTTGAATTCGCTTAGAGCGAAGCGCATGTAGGCGGCGTGTTGAAGCCCGTCTACAGTCGGGGTGCTCAAAAGAACGTGGGCGCGATGCCGAAGGGCGACGCTGCGCAACTCGTCTCGCGCATCAACGCCTACGCCGCCGATCCGATGACGCCGAACGTCGATGTTAATAGCGTCAAGGGGCGGCCGGGGGTCTACCGGCTCCGCTGGGGGCGGTGGCGGGCGCTGTTTCGTGTCGAGAACGGCGAGATGCGGATCTACCAGATTGAGCACCGCCGGGAGGTGTACCGATGACGCAGAGTGACCCGATGCCAGCGGAGTTGAGCCGCAGCAATTCCGTTGCCGATCTCGAGCGCCGCCTTGATGAGGCGGAAGACGCTTACGATGCGCTCGCGATGCGCCTCGCCGAGATCGAGCATGTCGTGAGTGGCGGCGAATGGGTTCCGGGAGAGGTTGTCGATCGCCTGATTGCCGGGGATCATCCGATCCGGGTGTGGCGCGAGCACCGCAGTCTGAAATCGCAAGATCTGGCGCGGCAGGCGGGGATCAGCCCCGCCCTGCTGAGCGAAATCGAAAACGGCAAAAAGGAGGGCAGCATCAAGACGCTCGCTGCTTTGGCCCGCGCCCTGCGGGTTGACCTCGACGATCTGGTTCCCTGGCCGCGGGAATGATCGGAAGGGCGTGGTCTCCCTACCCGGTCGACGGGTCGTGGTGAGCGCCTATCACAACCGGAGTTTTCAAAGGCTCAGCTCGGACCGAATCGTATGGTAGCCATCGACAAGCACCCCTCCCACGCGGCGCTGATCACCGCCGACTACGATCAGCACGCGGACGTTCTCTACGTGCTGACCGGCGACCCGCGCCCAGCGGAGGGCGAAGATCTCCCGGGCGGAATTGTCCGTCGCTACGCCCTTGACGACGCTGCTCCCTGCGGGGTCACCGTCATCGGATATCATCGCAACCGCCGGCATCGAAAGCCTCGCCAACTTGCAAAAATCGTCGCCGAGCATCTCGGCGCGGATGCCGAGCGGGTCAGGTCTTTGGTGGCGGTGGCAGCGGCGTAGTGACGGCAGCAAAGCCGCGGGACCGAGCGCTGAAAATCGAAATTACGTCAGCGCGAAGGCGGCTGGCCTAACCGCCAAAAAAGGTTGAGCAAAAGCTGTTGACCGCAAGGAAGCGTCACACGGATTGTCAAGGAGCAATACGCGACAGTGCGATTGAAGATCACAATAGACTAATACGCCAAATCATGGTCCCTGGTGAGAATGACCCGCCCTTCGGCGACGGCTTCAGCAAGAAGGGCCTGATCCCCCGGATCTATCTCTCGCTCGCCCAGATAGACGAGATCGCGGCCGGCAGCCCGCATAGTATGCATAGCCTGCGCCACAATGTTGGAATCGGCGAGAAAGCGCACGCTATTCTACGGCGATCGTCAGACCTTCCGCAGCCGCTAATTCACTCAGGCGCGCAGCGTAGAGCAGACAGGCGTCGATATCCGCCGGCTCGAGCACGGGATAGGCTTCCAGAACCGCCTGTCGGTTCGCACCCTTGGCGAGCATGGTCAGCACCATGGACGGGGTGACGCGACGGCCCCTGATCACGGGCCTGCCACCCATCTTCCCGGGTTCGGCGGCGATACGAGCAAGGAGGTCGGTATCGTCCATACCGGAGGTTAGCACACGCTATGCCGAAGGGCGACGCTGCGCCGCTCGTCTCCGCGCATCAACACCTACGCCGCCGATCCGACGATGCCGACGACGTAGTGCAAGGTGCGTCGCGCACTGCCTGCCGAGCGGCAATGCAGTCATTCGATCCACAGCCCCTGTTTTTTGTGCCACTCTTCGATCGACAATTCAGGATAGCCATCGAAGCAATAGTCATTGGGGCCGATCTGAGGTTCCACCCAGCTCGCTTTGTCGCGCAGCAGCAGATGCACGCTCGAAGGCGCCTTCGGCAGTTCAGTATCGATCGCCAAGGCAAACGGGTGAACCAGCTTAGGCCATTGCTCATCGCTGACCCAGAGCGGCGTGCCGCAGCGCTTGCAGTAATGCCGGTCGGCCGAGCCCTTACGGCCGTCGATCGGCGCATTCCATTCCCCGAGCGCGCTTCTGCCTTTCACGTTGAGGGTATCGGCTATGCCCATGATATTGATTGCGTATCCGCCGCCACCCGCGCTCTTCCGGCAGATCGAGCAATAGCAGCGCTGATACGGGTACGGCGTGTGGCTGTCGACGCTGAAGCTGATCGCGCCGCAGCGACAGGAGCCTTCGAGACGCATCGCCATTTAAACCTCCTCGAGTGTTGCCCAGTCCACGACATCGAGCCCGGGCACGCGTGCGAACTCGCGTTGTTTGGCAGTTACGAGGGTTGCGCCATGTCGGCGAGCTTGCGCGGCGGTCAGCAGGTCGTAATGGCCGATCGGCGTGCCCGCTCGCTCGAGCTGTGCGCGGATCGCGCCGGCGTGCTCGGCGTCGGCGAACTCGAACGACAGCGGTTCGACATCCAGGGTAAGCAAGGAGCGCCGCGCCGCCTCGTTGCGCGCCCGCTGCGCGCTCTTCTCGTAGCCGTAGATCAGCTCGAACAGCGCAACGGTGGAGATACCGATGCGCTCGCTGCTCGCGAGCTCCTGTGCGCGCCGGCCGCGCGCGCCGGGTGGGCGATCGTTGAGCAGCGCGATGACGGCGTTCGTGTCCAGGCACTTCATGCGTTGAAGAAGGCGCGCTTGTCAGGCACGACGGGCGGATCGTCCGCTGGCCGGACGTCGGGGAAGGGTTCGCCGGCCAAGAGCCGATCGATCTCGGCGAAGACCGCGGCGACGTCGGCGGGACTGCGCGCGATCGGCTCCAGGATCACGCGATGGCCGACCCGGGTCACCCGGACCTCCTTTCCGGGCAAGCGGAACTCCTTGGGAAGCCGCACCGCCTGGCTGGGCCGTGGGTGAACAGCTTGGCGGTCTTGGTCTCGGCCGCGGTCGCCATACCTCTCATGATAGCTATCGAGATAGATACCTTTGTGCAACTGCGGTCACCGCTGAACAAGCTTTTTGTCACGCTGCCCTGAGCACGCTGACGCCGAGGCGCTCTGCCACGTCGCACAAATCGTCATCCTTGGATGCGAGCGGAAGGCCGAGCCGCATCGCCAGCTCCAGATAAGCGGCATCATAAGCCGTCAGCCGTTCCTCGCGCGCGAGGTCGAGCACGCGGGTGAAAGCGCGTGCCGGGGTCTCCCCATCGACGACGATCTCGAGCATCTCCAGCAGAGTGATCAATTCCGCGCTCTCCGCCGGGGTAATGCGTCTGCGGCGCTCGGCCAGCGCGAGTACATTGACGACTTCCAGGTGCCAGAGGCTCGGTACTGCGGCGGCATCGGTCTGAACCCGCTCCAGTAGCTCGGCGGTGGCCTCGGTCCGTTCATCCCTGAAGCACCAGGCGAGGGCGACGGATGCATCGAGCACGAGTTCTGTCACCTCCTGCCCTCGTTGATCAGTTGCTTGACCGGCACGCCCAAGGCATGGCCGTCGCCGAACACCTTGAGCCGCTCTACCGCTTCGCGTCGGCGATCGGGGGCGGCGCGCTCGATCGGCACGAGGCGAGCAATCGGACGCCCATGCTTGGTGATCGTGAACCGTTCGCCGCGTGCGACCCGCTCGAGCAGGGCGGGCAGATGGGTCTTGGCCTCATAGGCGCCGATTTCGCCGGGCATTTTATCCTCCGACTGGTCTTACACCAGTCTAATTATTCCGATCGTCACTTGCAAACAATCTAGCCGTCACTGAGATGAACGGCCGAAAGCTGGACAGCGGCGCCGGTCCGCGGCAAAGTTTACCAAGGCGACGGCGCGTCGCCTGTTTGCCGATCGGGGAGACGATGGACCCGCGGCCTCATATCGTCGTGGTCGAGGACGAGGCCACACAGCGGCAGTTGCTCGCCGCCTATCTCGCCGGCCAGAATTTCCGGGTCAGCGCCGTCGACGGCGGTGCTGCACTGCACCGGCTCGTCGAGCGCGAGGCACCGGCGCTGGTCTTGCTCGATGTCGGGCTGCCCGGCGAAGACGGGTTCGCATTGGTGCGCCGGCTGCGCGAGAGGAGCAGCCGGATCGGCATCATCATGGTGACCTCGGCTGCCGACACGGTCGACCGCGTGGTCGGGCTGGAAACCGGCGCCGACGACTACATCACCAAGCCTTTTGAGCCGCGCGAGCTCCTGGCTCGGGTCAGGAGCGTATTGCGCCGTGGTGCCCCCGAGCGCGAGGCTGCGCCGGTGCGGCGCATCGCCGCCATCCTGGCTGCCGATGTTGCCGGCTACAGCCGGCTGATCGGCATCGACGAGGAGGGAACGCTTGCCCGGCTGAAGGCGCATCGGCGGGAGCTCGTCGATGCCAAGATTTCCGAGCACCACGGCCGCATCGTCAAGACCACCGGCGACGGCTTGCTGGTAGAGTTTTCCAGCGCCGTCGATGCTATGCGCTGTGCGCTCGCAGTGCAGCGCGAAATGGCCGCTTCGGCGGCCGGACCCCCAGAGCGCAGGATCCAATTCCGCGTCGGCATTAATGTCGGCGATGTGCTGGCCGACGGCGACGACATCCTCGGCGACAGCGTCAACATCGCCGCGCGCCTTGAAGGCATCGCCGCGCCCGGGGGCATCTGCCTTTCTGCCGCGGCCTACGAGCAGGTCCGCGGCAAGATCGAGATCGCGGTCGACGACATGGGTGAGCAGGATTTGAAAAACATCGCCCGCCCGCTACGCACCTACCGCGTCGTATTGTAGGCGAGAATCTTTGGACCCGCGGCCGCACATCATCGTCGTCGAGGACGAGGCGGTGCAGCGCCAGATGCTCGCCGACTATCTCGCCAGGCAGAATTTCCGGGTCAGCGGCCTCGCCGACGGCGCCGCCTTGCGCCGGCTCGTCGAGCACGAATTGCCGGCGCTCGTCATGCTCGATGTCGGCCTGCCGGGCGAGGACGGGTTCGCGCTGGCGCGCTGGCTGCGCGAGCGGAGCGGCCGCGTCGGCATCATCATGGTCACTGCCGCCGGCGATACCGTCGATCGCGTCGTCGGGCTCGAAAGCGGCGCCGACGATTACATCGCCAAGCCGTTCGAGCCGCGCGAGCTCCTGGCGCGGGTCAAGAGTGTATTGCGGCGGGCCGCCGGGACGCCGGCCGAGGGCCCCCGCGTCCGCATCGGCCGGCGCGTGCTCGATCTCGATCGGCGCGTGCTGATCGACCCGGCCGACGGCAATGAGGAGCGCCTCGCGGCGAGCGAGTTCGACCTGTTGAAGATTTTCGCCGAGAACCCGAACCGGCCATTGATGCGCGACTGGCTGTTGGAGGTCACCGCGCATCGCGAGGCCGATCCGTTCGATCGCGCGATCGACCTGCGTATTACCCGCCTGCGCCGCAAGGTCGAGATCGACCCGGCCCATCCCGAGGCAATCCGGACGGTGCGCGGGGTCGGTTACATGTTCGTTCCGCCGAAGGACTGATGCCCGACTCGCTACGGGGCCACGGCGGACCTACGCCCTTCGAGCACCTCGCGGACCCCGGCGATGATCCGCTTGCGGTCCGGAAACACATGATTTTCGAGGACGGGGCTGTAGGGTATCGGCACCTGCAAGGCACACACCCGCTTCACCGGGGCCTCGAGCCGCGCGAACGTTGCGGCATCCTCGGTGGCGACGGCGGCGACCTCCGCCGAGAAGCCGGCGGTCGGTCCCGCCTCGTCGGCGATAACGAGGCGACCGGTTTTCCGCACCGAGTTGCGGATGGTTTCGGTATCGAGCGGCACCAGTGTGCGGGGATCGACGACCTCGACCGAGATCCCCTCTTTGGCCAGCTCTTCGGCCGCGGCCAACGCCTCGTGCACGAGCCAGGCGAGGGCGACGACGGTCACGTCGTTGCCCTCTCGTTTGACGTCGGCCTTGCCGAGCGGGATCGTGTAGTCCTCTTCCGGCACCGGCCCCTTGCGGGTCATCAGCCGGCCCGACTCGAACGAGATGACCGGGTTGTTGTCGCGGATCGCCGTCTTCAAGAGGCCCTTGATGTCGTAGGGTGTCGAGGGCAGAAACATCTTCAACCCGGCCACATTCATGAACATCGAGTAGGGCGACTGCGAGTGCTGCGCCGCGACGAGGCCACCACCGCCTACGGATGCCCGATAGAGGATCGGGAAGGTCACCTGGCCGCCGAACATGTAGTGGATCTTGGCCGCCTGATTGACGATCTGGTCCATCGCGACAAAGCAGAACGTCACCTGCCGCCAGTCGACGATCGGGCGGAAGCCGGAGCCTGCAGCACCGATCGACATGCCGGTCAGTGCGGCTTCGGTGATCGGAGTGGCTCGCACACGTTGGGCGCCAAACTCCTTGAGCAGCGGCGGAAGAGCGTCGGTCGACATGTAGAAGATCTTGGGATCCCGCCGCATTTCCTCGGCGACGGCTTCGACCGCGGCCTCGTTATAGGTCAGCTCTCGCATCGTTTTGTCCTCGCATCAGGCCGCGAACACGTCGTCGGTGGCCTGCTCGGGTAGCGGGAAGGGGCTCGCCTCAGCGAAGGCGACGGCCGCCTCGAGCCCGGCCATGATTTCGCGCTCCATGGTTTGCAGCTCTGCGTCGTCGAGATAACCCTGCTCCCTGAGCTGCCGCTCGAGCTGTGCGATCGGATCCCGCCGCATCCACGTTTCGACCTCCGCCGGGTCGCGGACATCGGCCATCCCGCGGCGCTCGGTGTGGGCGCGCCAGCGATAAGTCTTGCACTCGATCAAACTCGGGCCGTCGCCCGACCGCGCCCGATCGACGGCTCGGTTCGCCGCCTGATAGACCGCAAAGATGTCGTTGCCATCGACGACGACACCCGGGATGCCATAGCCGGCCGCGCGTGCCGCCACATCGCTCAGCGCGTGCGTCGCGGCGGCGGCGGTGTTCGCAGCATACATGTTGTTCTCGCACACATAGAGCATCGGCAATTTCCAGGTTGCCGCGATGTTGAGGCACTCGTGGAAGGGTCCCGCGTTCGACGCACCATCCCCGAAAAACGAGACCGCGACACCGCCCTTGCCTTCCATCTGGGCCGCAAGGCCTGCACCTGTAACGATCGCGATGCCGCCGGCGACAATGCCATTGGCGCCGAGCATGCCGATGCCGAAATCGGCGATATGCATCGAGCCCCCCTTGCCCTTGCAATAGCCGGTTTGCCGGCCGTAAAGCTCGGCCATCATGCGGTTGAGGTCCGCACCCTTGGCGATGCAGTGGCCGTGACCGCGATGCGTCGAGATGATCCGGTCGCCGCGGTCGAGCGCGCTGCAGACGCCGACGGCGACCGCCTCCTCGCCGATGTAGCAGTGCACGACGCCGTAGATCTTGCCGGCAAGGTAGTCGGCCGAGGCGCGCTCCTCGAAATGGCGGATCGTCAGCATCCGGCGCAACATCTCGCGCTGCGTGTCGGGCGGCAGGTTCGGCGAGAGGCTTTGGGTTGAGAGGCTCATGGGACGTGATCCTCCGGACCAGTCGGGGCCCTACATGATGGGCCAGCGCCCGACGGCTGGCAACCGGAACCTCGGCCCGGCACCGCGGAGTGCTGTAAAGGGCGAGCTTGACAGGGGTTGGCAGGGCGGAGGTTTACCGGGAGGCTGCTCTAAGGTACATCAGAAAGCTTCCGGAGTTGATCGACCTTCGCAATCGAGCCAGCGAAGGCGATCCCAATTACCGCGATTATTATGTCGAGATAACTTAGGCAATCGGGAGAATTGTATCATGCTACAGGTGTATCTCGATCCATGCACAGTCAACAGCCGCAAGGTACTCGCCGGGCTGGACTTGATCGGTGTCCCGTACGAACTAAAGCATGTTGACTATTTCTCTGGTGCGCACAAGAAGCCCGAATTTCTGGCGATCAACCCGAACGGGGCAGTACCGGCGGTCGTCGACGGAGATTTAGCACTTTCGGAGTCCAACGCGATCCTGCAGTACGCTGCAGATTTGAGCGACTCCGAAAAACATTATCCCAGGAGCCTCAAGCAGCGCGCCGATATCAACCGCTGGCTATTGTGGGAAGCCTCGACCTGGTTCCCGAGTTGCTACGCCTATCTCGTCGAATACGTCGTCAAGCCGCTGCTGAAAACCAAGCCCGACGAAGCAGTCATCGAAAAGGAAGCGCCCAATTGGCACCGGCTTGCAGGTATTCTCGATGCCCGGCTGGCGAAGTCCAAATGGCTTGCCGGCGACAACGTGACAATCGCCGATATTGCCGTTGCAGCGCCGATGCACCTGCACAAATGGCAGCGTTTGCCGCTCGACGAGCACGTGAACCTCAAGCGCTGGATGGCAGATGTCGAGCAATTGCCGTGCTGGCAGAAAACGCAGGGCGCTGTTGAGCAGGCCTTGCAGCTCAGATGATTTGCTTAGCACGAAGCCCCTCACATTTAGCCCTTCGGAGGAAACCCGTGCCCCTGCAAAGCCGCGTACTGGCTAACAGCTTCGCTTGCGAGGTTGTGGGGTTGCGCCTATGGGAGCCGCAAGACGATCAGACCGTCGATGAGCTTCGCGCTTTGTGGGCCCATCACCCTGTCCTGGTGTTTCGCCGGCAAGCCCTTTCCGAGGATGAGTTGGCTGATTTCAGTGCTTGCTTTGGCCCGCTCGAGCGGACCGTCCGCATCGACTGGGCGTCTCCGGTCCGGCCGGAGGTCGGCCTGATATCGAATCTGAAGGATGCGCAGGGAAAGCCAATCGGCGGGTTGGGCGACGGCGAGATCCAGTGGCACTCGGATCAATCATACATGCTGAACCCGGCGACCGGGGCCATGCTCTACGCCCTCGAGCTGCCCCCCGAGGGCGGAGCAACCTCCTGGGTCGATTTATGCGCGGCCTATACGGGCCTGCCCGACCGTCTCAAGCATGCCGTGGAAGGCCGACGCGCGATCTTCAGCTACGCTAAACGGCTCGCCGGCTACCAGGGCGTCGACCGGGTGATCTCTGAGGAGGCCAAGCGCAAGACGCCGCCCATCCTGCATCCTCTCGTGCATACGCACCCGATCACCGGCAAAAAGGCGCTCTACCTCGATTCCACGACAACGATCGGAATCGCTGGAATGGATGAGGCTTCAGGCTCGGCGCTGCTCCAGGAGATCTACGCGTTCGCGACGCAGTCCGAGTTTGTCTATCGCCACCATTGGCAGGTCGGCGACGCCCTATTATGGGACAATGGCTTTACAATGCACCGCCGGGAACCATTCGACCCTATGGCGCGTCGCCTGATGAAGCGGACGACGATCTTCCTTTCGCGCGAACGCCATATCGTTCCCGAGGGTGATCTGGCAGCCGTAGCCTAAGTGGCAGTGGAAAGGGTTCGTTATGAAAGTCGGTCTGTTCATCAATACGCAGTTCCCGGAGGGCTTCAACCTCAGAGAACGCGTCCCCGAGATGGTCGCGCAGGTGCGCGCGGCGCGGGAGGCCGGATTTGCGTCCCTCTGGTTCCCCCATCACTGGCTGACCCATCCGATGCAGATGCTGCAGATCACGCCGGTCATGGCCTATGTTGCGGCCCATGCGCAGGGCATGACGATCGGCCCGAATATCCTGATCCTGCCGCCGCTCAACCCCGTGCACGTGGCCGAGGAAGCCGCCACGCTCGACGTGCTGACCGGCGGAAACTACATCCTTGGCGTCGGCTTGGGCTATCGCCAGCCGGAATTCGACGCGTTTGGCATCAGCCTCAGTGAGCGGGCGCCGCGGTTCAACGAGAGCATCGCCCTGATGCGGCGGCTGTGGACCGAGGAGCGGGTGAGCCATAAGGGGCGGTTTTACGCTGTCAACAACGCTGGGATCGGGGTGAAGCCAGCGCGTCCGGGAGGACCGCCGCTTTACATCGCCGGTCAGGCCGACCCGTCGGTAAGGCGTGCGGCGCGGATTGGCGACGCATGGCTGATCGTCAACACGAGTGGACTGGGCAAGGTGATGCCGCTGATGCAGACCTACCGAGCGGCACTGAAGGAATACGGCCGGACACCGATGGAGTTCCCGATCACCGTCGAATGCTACGTCGGCGCCCACCATTCGACAGCGCATCAGGAATGCCGCGGACCGCTGGAATACAAGTACAACGCCTACGCATCGTGGGGACTGCAGGACCGCACCACGGAGGGTTCGTTCGAGGATTTTGCGCGCGACCGGTTCATCATCGGTGACAAGGGGTCGGTGAAGGAGGAGATCGCGCGGTATCGCGAGCTTCTGGGTGTCGATCACTTCATCATGCGCTGCCAGTGGCCGGGGGTGCCGCAGGAGCAAGTGCTGAGCTCGATCCAGCGTCTCGGCGAAATTTTCGCGTGATCTAAGCTTAAATAACACCGCTCTCTTTGAGGTCGGTGATCTCGTCGGACGATAGTCCGAGCCAATCGCCGTAGATTTCGGCATTGTGCTGGCCGAGCTTGGGACTTGGTGTGGTCACCACCCTGTCTGCGCCGTGAAAACGCAATGGCGACGTTGGCACGACAATGCGGCCGATCTCGTCGTGGTCGATCCATTCGAGCATTCCGCGCTCGTGCATGTGCGGGTCGTGCATGACCTCGCCGACATCGCGCACCGGCGCGCACGGGATCCGATACCGCTTCGTGATCGCGAACACTTCCATCTTGCCGAGGGTTTGCGTCCATGCGGCGACCGCGGCGTCGGTCTCGTCCATATGCGCAACGCGGTCGGCGTTGGTCTTGAACCGCGGGTGGTCGCGCAGGTCTTCGCGGCCCATCGCGGTCAGCAGATGATGCCAGTGCTCCTCGACTGCGATGTTCATCGCGACATAGCCGTCATTGGTCGGGTAGACATTGAGCGGTGAGCGCGCATGGCTGCGGTTGCCGGTACGCGCTGGAACTTTGCCCGAGTTCCAGTAGGCCTCGAGATGTGAGGTGAGGGTGGCGTAGGCGGCTTCTTGCATAGCGACTTCGACGAGCCGGCCCCTTCCGGTGCGCTCGCGCTCGAAGAGCGCACTCGTCACTGCGGCGTAGAGGTGGATGCCGGCGAGAAAATCGACCACCGCGGGCCCGGCCTTGACTGGCGGGCCATCGGGAAAACCAGTCGTGCTGATCAGGCCCGAAACCGCTTGGATCGTCAGATCCATTGCCAGATTGTCGCGGTCCGGCCCGCTGAGGCCATAACCCGAGCCGGATGCATAGACAAGGCGGGGGTTCACGCGGCTCAACGCCGCCCAGCCGGCACCGAGCCGTTCCATTGTCCCCGGCGAGAAATTCTCGAGCAGCACATCGGCGCGCTGGGCCATCTCGAACAGCAAAGCTAGGCCGCGGTCGTGCTTCAGATTGAGGGTGATCGCGCGTTTGTTCGAGTTGAGCATCGCGATCGGGAAGGTCGTGCTTTTGCCCGGCGGGGCGCGCCGGCGCAACGGCTCCCCATGTGGCGGCTCGATCTTGATGACATCGGCTCCGGCCTGCGCCATTAGCAGCGTCGCGTACGGCCCCTGATAGACCTGACCAAAGTCAAGCACGACAATGCCGCCGAGCGGCAGGTTGGATGGGGATGGGTCGGACATGCCGATGCCTCCGATCACTCGGCTGTCGCCGGGATCGGCGACGGCCTGGGTAATGTCACTCGCAGAAAACGGATCATCAAAACCGCATTGAGCCCAAAAGGAATCCAGCAGAACAAGTAGACGGCGGTCACCGCATGGCCAACCGCCTCCTGCTGGTTCGCATCTCCGAGACCTGCCGTGGTCGCGACGACCCCGGCGATCGCCGCACCGAACGCGGTGCCGAGCGAACGGACCGAAGTCAGGGCCGAGGCTGTGCTGCGCTGCTCGCCGGGAGTAGCGCTCTCCATCGCGCGAGCCACCAGATGCACGTTGTAGACGCCGATACCGATCCCCATGACAAAGGCGCTTACCGTCAGCATCGCAAGTCCCGGCAGCAATGCAACCAAGGTGAGGCCCACGAGACCGGTAAAAGCAATCAACGGGCCGCAGAAGAGCGCGACGCGCTCGCGCGCTCCCGACCAGCCCGAGACCGAGAAGGTGCCGATGCTCCAACCAAGCGAGATCACGATGCTGACGAAGTTGATGAAGATCGGCGAGACCCCGTGGACCACCTGAAGCAGCAACGGGAGAAAGAGCGTCACCGAAGTCTGGGTCATGCCGTGAAAAGCGAGGATCCATAGCGCCAGCCCGATCGGGGCACCGATCGACAGCGCCTTTGGAGGAAACAGGTTGTTGGCGGCGTCGCGGTCGAGGCGAAACGTCAGGGCCACCAGCACGACCGCAGCGAGGATGAACGGGACACGCAGGCTCACAGCCGTTACCGGCCCGCTAGCGGCGATGCAGAACACCCCCCGTGGCGAGTAAAGCCAACCGAAGCATCGGCAAGTCGGGAAACCGACGGCGCTCGGCTTCGGTGTCGAGCCGGTCAGGGATTTTCGAATAGGCGAGCCAGGTAAAGAGCAGCATGAACGGAACCATCGTCCAGAACGAGCCGCGCCACCAATTCATCGCCGCGAACAAGCCCCCGACGATCGGCCCGCTCA
>Ga0306923_10000699_pt1 | contig 27173 bp, 25 predicted proteins | sample sta12Can44000108_FD_203841 | JGI IMG/M metagenome (GOLD analysis project Ga0306923, IMG submission 203841) | Lab enrichment of tropical soil microbial communities from Luquillo Experimental Forest, Puerto Rico - statanox.12C.anox.44.000.108 (v2)... | ecosystem: Environmental > Terrestrial >... | reverse complement strand
GACCCCGTCCACGCCGGCGCGGCGCAGGCGCGTGCTGGGGGCGTGCAGCAGCTTCGAGACGACGGCGTTCGCCATCGCGTCGAGGCGGCGCTCGATCTCGGGATCGGCGCCGAGCCGCTTCACGGTGCGGTCGACCTCCTCGCGGGCGATGGCGGCCGCGTGCTGGCGCATGGCCTGGATGATGGGGGCCGCCTTCCGCTCGGCCTGATCGCGCCGAAAGCGCGCCAGCTCCTCCTCGATGATCCGCTCGGCGTCGGCGACGGCCAGCGTCCGATCCGCCAGCGCGCGCTCGGTGAGCCGCGCCAGGTCGTCGACGTCGCACAGCCATACCCCGTCGAGCGCGCCAGCCTCGGCCGGGATGGCGCGCGGCACCGCCAGATCGACCATGACGAGGTCGCGGCGGCGCCGCGCCTTCATGGTCGCGGCGAGCGCAGCCGGGGCGAAGGCGGGCGGCACGGCTGGGGCCGCCGACACCACCACGTCGGCCCGGAGCAGCTCGTCCTCGAGCGCGTCCATCGGCCGCGCCGTGCCGCCCACCTCGGCGGCCAGCGCCTCGGCGTGGGCCAGCGTGCGGTTCACGACCACCACGTCACAGCCCTGCTCGCGGAGGTGCTGCGCGGAGAGCCTGGCCATCTCGCCGGCGCCGAGGACGAGCACGCGCCGGTCGTTCACGGTCCCGAGCACCTTCTCCGCGAGGGTCGCGGCGGCGTTGCCCCACGACACCCCGGCGCGGCCGATGGCCGTGTCGGTGCGGACCCGCTTCGCGACCTCGAAGACGCGGTGCAGCGCGGCGTTCAGCTCGCGCCCGGCGACACCCGCCTCGAGGGCGCGCGCGTGCGCCTCCTTGACCTGCCCCAGGATCTGCGGCTCGCCCAGCACGGCCGACTCGAGGCTGCAGGCGACCCGCAGCATGTGGCGCAGCGCGTCGTCCCCGTGCAGCTCGAAGAACGGGATCTCGGCGCCGGCGCGCTCCGAGAGCGCCCGCCGCAGGGCGACGCCGGCGGCAGCGGGGCAGCGGGTCGCGGCGTAGACCTCGATGCGATAGCACGTCGAGAGGAGGACGATCCCGTCCACGCCGCCGAGCGCGGCGTAGCCCTGGATCACGTTCGCCATCTCCTCGGCCCTGACCGAGAGGCGCTCACGGTCGGCTACGGTCGCACCCTTCTGGTTGAGGCCCACGGCGATGAGCACGTGTGCGCTCCTTTCCCGGCATATGCGGAACGGAGCAGCGTCCTGAGCAATCAGCATGCCTGGTCGGGAGCAATGGTTTCAGTGACTTACAGAAACCGACCCGCAAACCTTGCGCTCGCTGCGCGGGCGTGTCCCAAGCAAGCGAAAGCGCTGCGGGCTGCTCGCACACCCGGGGGATGTGGGGGGCCGGGTCCGGGAGGGCCCAGGCGGAAGCACCCCACCAGATGCGGGAGTCTCGATCGCCTCCGGTCGAGGCCGTTCAGTTGATCCTGATGACGCCCAGCTTCAGGGCGAGCCGGACGAGCTCGGTCCGGTTGTGGAGATCGAGCTTCTGCATCACGTGCTCGCGGTGCGACATGGCAGTCTTCACGCTGATGCCGAGGTCGTCGGCGACCTCCTTGTTGCTGCGCCCCTCGGCCACGAGGCGGAACACCTGCTTCTCTCGATCCGTGAGCGCCTCGTAGGGATCGCCCCCTGCGCGCTGCGGGTCGCGCTCCTCCATGGCGGCGCGTGCCACCTCGGGATCGAGCACGAGGCCACCCCTCTGCACCGCGCGGATGGCGCCGACGAGCTCGCTTCCGGCCGACTTCTTCAACACGTACCCCGCGACGCCGGCCCTGAGGAGCCGCCGGACGTACTCGCGATCCTCGTACTGGGAGAGGATGAGCACCTTGGCGCGCATCCCCTCCTTGCGGATCTCGAGCGCCGCCTCGATGCCGCCCAGGCCCGGCATGGCGATGTCCATCAGCACGACATCGGGGTCGAGCTTCTTGCAGGCGTCGATCGCCTCGCGACCGTCCGAGGCCTGTCCGACGACCTCGATGTCTTCGGTCGCGGCAAGCAGGGCGCGCACGCCCTCGCGCAGGATGGCGTGGTCGTCGGCGATGAGGACGCGGATCTTGCTCACGGGAGGACCGAGCTTAGCCCCGGCGCTCGCCCGGTGCCAGCGGGCTCACCTTCCGGATCGGGCCCGTCGGCCGGGAGCGGAACCCGGATCTCGAGCCGGGTCCCCTGCCCCGGCGATGAGTCGAGGATGGCCTTGCCCCCCAGGAGCTCCGCCCGCTCCCGGATCCCCATGAGCCCATAGTGCGGCCGATCCTGAGGCATCACCGCCGGATCGAACCCGCGCCCGTCGTCCTCGATCTCGATGCGCAGCTCCCGGCCCTCCGGCGCCAGCTGGATGAGCACCGACTCGGCCTGCGCGTGGCGGGCGATGTTGTTCATCGCCTCCTGCGCGATCCGGAAGAGCGCGATCTCGAACTCGGGCGGGAGGCGTCGCTCGAGCTCGCTGATCTCGCACCTCACGGCGATGCCGCGCGTCGCGAGATAACGCTCGGCGTACCACCGGATGGCCGAGAAGAGCCCGAGGTCGTCGAGCACCGCCGGGCGCAGGTCCAGGATGAGCCGGTGCACCTCCTCGAGCGTGCGCACCGCCAGCGCCTTCACCTCGTCGAGGCGAGGCGTCGGCCCACCGGCGCGGAGGGCGGTGGAGGCGCTCTCGAGGCCCATCGCCAGCACCGCCAGGCTCTGGGTGGTGTCGTCGTGCAGCTCGCGCGCGATGCGCTTGCGCTCGTCCTCCTGGGCCGTGATGACGGTGCGCAGCAGGCGCTGCCGCTCGGCGTTCCGCTGGCGCAGCCGTTCGTTGGCCTGCGCCAGCTCGGCGGTTCGATCCGCCACGCGCTTCTCGAGCAGCTCGTTCGCGCGCGCCACGTGCGCGATGAGGTCTCGCAGCGACGAGCGCATCCGCTCCACGGAGCGGCCGAGGCGGCCGAGCTCGTCTTCGCCGAGCTCCGGGATGGGCTCGTCCATGCCGCCCGCGGCGATGCGCTCGGCCGCCGCGGTCAGCACGGCCACCGGCCGGGTCACGCTGCGAGCCGCGCCCCAGGCGAACGCGCCCGCGACCAGCAGCAGCCCGCCGGCGAAGACCGGGAACGTGGTGGGCAGCGCGCCCGAGGTGGCGAGCGCCGCGTCCTCGGGCACGACCACCTGCACTCCCCACGGCGCCGCGCCGAGCGGCGCGAACGCCGTCACGGAACGCTCGCCGCCGGAGTGGCACGCCCGGCACCGGGTCCCCTGCCCTTCGTGCTCGGCCACGAGCCGGCCGATGCGGGCGCGGCACTCGGCCGGCCGGTGGAACCGATCGCGATCGGTGCTCGCCAGCACCATGCCGTTGCCGTCGACGAGGTCGGCGTGCCCGCCCTTCCCGCGCAGGGTGTGGCGCAGCACGCGCGCGCGGATGGGCGCCGCCACGTCGAGAACACCGCCGACGACCCCCACCGGCCGCCCGCGCCAGTCCATCACCGAGACGAGGCCGAAGCAGTGCCCCTCTCCGCGCACTCCGAGCAGCGGCGTGATGCGGGGCTTGCCGTCGCGCAGGATCTGCTGCACGTCCTGGAGCTCCGCCGGCGGGGCCGCGGAGTGGCCACCGCGCGGCTCCTCGGCGATCAGCTCTCCGCGCGCGTCGAGGAGGAACAGTCCCCCCCTGAACTGCGCGTGCAGGTAGGTCGTGCGCAGGAGCGCCCGCGAGCTCTCGATCTTTTCGGGGTCGAGGCCGAGCTGCGGAGAGGAGGCGAGTCGCTGGAGGACCTCCAGGTCCGCGGTGATCTCCTCGTCGATGTGCTCGGCGACCGCCGCGGCCGCATGTTGCCGCGCCGCCACCATCTCCTCGTCGAGCTCGCGCAGCCGCGACCAGCTCGCCCCCGCCACCAGCGCCGCCGGGGCGAGCACGCCGACCGAGACGAGCAGGTAGACTCGGAAGCGCAGGCCCTGCCGCCCGAGGGGGAGCGTGCTCGGACTGCGCCCTTCGCCGCCGAACGGCCACCAGCCGCGGAACGGCTTCATGGCGCCTCCCGGGCGCTGCGCGCCATGCGCAGCAGCTCGTCCACGGTACCGCGCGAGCGCAGCAGGAGGCTACGCCCGCCCTGCTCCCAGGCCAGCTGCCATCGTACCTCGCCGTCCTCCACCACCCGCGACAGCCGCCCCTGGGCCGGCCCGACCGCCACCGGCGATCCGTCCAGCTCCTGCGCCTGCGGCAGGATGCGGTCCGGGAGCGCGCCGCGGCCGAGGGTCTGGGCGATCAGCAGGGCCGGGGCGCCGGCGCGGGCGTCCACCCACAAGCTGACCGCGCCCGGCGGGCCGGCGACGTAGCGGATGCGCTGCGGCGGCCAGGCGAGCCGCGCCGGGAAATAGGCCGGGAGCACGAGCCGGGTCCGGAGCCGCCGCTCGACCTCGTCCACCGTCCGCGCGCGCCGCACGTCGCGGGCATCGCCGACGATCCAGGCGGGGACGGCATCCAGCGTGGCCAGCGCGACCGCCGCCGCGGCCATGACCGCGCCGAGCGCGGCCGCGGCGCGGAAGGCCTCGCGCAGGCGCCCCGGAGCGCGAGCTGGTGAGCGATCCGTCATGCGACGAGGAAGGTGAGCCCGGCCAGGGCCGCTGCGGTGGCCGCCAGGTGGGCCGAGCGGAACTCGAGGCCGGGCGGCGCCGCCGGCTCGAGCAGCCGCCGGCATCGGGCCTCGACATCGTGCGAGCGGACGCGCCGCAGCGGCTCGGAGAGCGTCGCCGCGAAGGGCAGCGAGCTGCGGACCGGCGCCGTGGCGCCGAGGCCGGCCCGGTGCAGCTTGAGCAGCGCGCTCGCGAGGGCCAGCCGATCGCCCCCGGCGCGCTCGTCCGCGAGCCACTCGGCGTCGCGCGCCAGCGCGCGTGCCGAGATCTGCGCCACGGGGTTGAAGAACAGGACCGCGCGAGCGGCCATCGCGATCCAGGACATCGCGGGATCGTGGCGCTCGAGGTGCGCCAGCTCGTGGCGGAGCGCGGCGCGGAGCTCCTCCGGGTCGAGCAGGCCGAGCGCACCCTGCGACACGACCAGCACTGGCGCTCTCAGGCCGGAGCAGAACAGCGCCGGGCCACGCGCCGCGACGAAGTGGAGCCGCGGCCGGCGGGCGCGGGGCGAGCGCAGCGATCCCGCCGTCCCCTCGAGGGCGTCCGCCAGGGCCGCCTCGAGCGCGGGCGGGGGCGGAGCCGCGGGCGGCAGCGCTCGCCGGCGGCGCGGCACGAGCGGCAGCGCGTCCATCGCGAACAGCGCCACCCCGGCGGCCGCGGCGAGGGCGACCGCGAGGTGGAACGCGGTCGTGCCGAGCAGCGGGAGATCCTGCCAGCGCCGCGCGACGAGGAGCGCCCAGACGTCGGCGAAGCGCTCGCCCCGGCGCACCGGGGCGAGCGCGAACAGCAACGGGGTGACGACGAGCGGCTGGCCGAGGCCGAGCAGCCTCATGGCCAGCCGATCGCCGGGCGCGCGCGCGCGCCACAGCCGGAGCAGCGCCTCGATCGCCAGGGCGGCGACCAAGGCGTGGATCACGGACTGAGCCGCGTAATCAACCCACCACTTCCCGTCTGGCATGTGGAGCCACGGTCCTTCCCGTCTGGCCGCCCTCCTCGAGGCGCTCCAGCTCGAGCGGGTGCTCGTGCTCCATTCTCTCGCGGCTGATCTTCCCGGTGAAGATGCAGGTGTCGAACGGGAAGACGTCGGGGTTGAGGTGCGCGTTGTAGATGTGCCAGATGGTGATGACGAGGAAGGCCATCAGGCCCTCGTTCGAGTGCGCCACCTTGGCGGCGGGCACGAGCTCGCCGGGCAGGAAGCGCGCCAGCACGGTCGGATAGATGAGGACGATGCCGGTGAGCACCATGATGACGTTGCCCACCACGAGGCCCCAGTATTCGAACTTCTGCTTGTAGTCGTACCGATCGTACCTCGGCCCGTGATCGCGGAGCCCCAGGTAGTACTTGAGCGTCGCGACGGCGTCGTCGAAGTCGTGCTTGGTGGGGATCATCGTGAGGCGCGTCTTGCGCCCGGCGATGGCTACGATCGCGCTCGCGAAGTGGAACACGGTCGAGGCGGCGAGGGTCCAGCCGCAGAAGCGGTGGATCCAGCGGGCGACGTCGATGCCGCCGAAGATGCTCACCAGCCGATGCGCCCACGCGGCGCCGTAGAACTTCTGCGGCAGCCCGGTGAGGCACAGCAGCGTGAAGACCACCATCGTGACGAGGTGCTCGACGCGCTGCTTGCCGGTGAAGCGGACGATGTACGGAGTGCTCACGGTCGTGCTCACGTTCGTGCTCGTGCTCATCGATTCACCACGACGCGCCAGAGGTGCAGCGCGATCTGAAGGACGAGGCCGCCCACCATGAACGGGATGATGAGCTTGTAGAAGAGCTGGACGGTCCACACGAGCGTCGCCTTCTGCGGCGTCGGCTCGTAATGCGAGAGCCATGCGTCGGGGAAGTTCTTGGTCGCGCCGGGGTGGCACTTCTGGCAGGTCTGGACCAGGTTGGCCCGCATCGTGTGCGAACCGGGGTCGGAGGACTTCTGGATGTCGTGCACGCCGTGGCAGTCGGTGCACACGGCGGCGAAGTTCTTCCGATCGACCTTCGTGGCGCGCTGGAGCGTGGCCGACATGCCGTGGAAGTCCTTCAGGTAGGTATCGACGACCTTCGTCGAGAGCTTGTACTTCGACATCATCTTCTCGCTGGTGTGGCAGCGACCGCAGATCTCCGGCGTCCTCATCGAGAGGGCGCCGTTCTTCGGGTCGAGGATGTCGTGCGCCTTGTGGCAGTCCGTGCAGACCGGCACGTCCTGGTTGCCGGCCTCGGCCCCGCGGCCGTGGACGCTCTTCGCGTACACCTGGTAGACGCCCCCGTGACACTTGGCGCACGTCTGGGAGATGCGCGTGCGCGGCTCGCTGGCGCGCTGGATGTCGTGCGAGCCGTGACAGTCGACGCAGAGCGCCGCCTTGCGGTTGCCCTTCGCCATCACCGCGTAGTGCACGCCGTCGAGCGTCTTCGTGTAATTCGCGAAGTGACAGCTCTTGCACTGCTCGTAGTAGGCGACCTGCACGTCGCGCTTCGAGGCGAACGGCTTCGAGTCGTGCGGGTAGCCGGTCTTCTCGGTATGACAATCCGTGCAGCGCAGGATCTCGCCGTGGACGGACTTCCCGAAGACGACCGAGTCGACGTACACGCCCAGCTTCTCGCCGCTCGGCAGGTCCATCGTCATGCTGGAGTCGCCGCCGTGGCAACCGAGGCAGTCGTCCTGTTCGGCGGGAATCCCCGCCCAGGCTGGGCCGGCGCCCACCCAGATCATCACCATGAGTAGCGTTCGTCTCATCTCGAGCTGGCCCCCTTAGCGCCCCTTGGCGATGGACTCTCGGACGCTCCTGGGGAGTTTTTTTACGCCTGGTTTGGACGGACTTGCAACCACCTCGGCGCACTATCCAAACGTGGATTGCATGAGAAAAATCAATCATCGGCTCGATTCGTCCACATACTGCGCGTCAAATCGCCGCACATGGGCGAAACCCCCCGGCGGGATCGCCTCCCCCGGCCCGCTTGCGCAGGGATTGCTGGCGCACGGACTGCGCGGGGGAGGATGGAGGCGATCACCGGGCGTGGAGGAATGACAAAAAACCGCACGGGTCGCTGTGGACCCGAACGGCACTAGCGAGACAAAAAGGGGCGCGCCGAAGCGCGCCCCTCCCCCCTCGCATCGAGCTCAGGCGTGAAGGAACGAGCGCGTGAGCTCGCGCCACTCGCCCGGCGGAAGGACCTGCGGCGCTGGGCCGGAGCGCGCTACCTTGCCTACGAACCCGAGCCGCGATTCCAGGAATTGATCGAGCCGGTCCGACTCCTGCGTCATCCATTGGCGCGCCACGTCGCCCGCCGGCAGGGTCGACCAGCGAGCGTCGCTCGGTTCGATGGCGAAGAGCCACCCGCGACCGTAGCCGTCCTCCTTGACGAGAGAGGGATCGCGCTCGACCTCCGCGTTGACCGCCACCACGCGGCCCGCGATCGGCGCCGCGATGCGGGCCTCGTCGCTCCCGCACGAGATGACCGCCGCCACCTCTCCCTCGGCCAGTTCCTGCCCGGGCCGAGGAAGCTCCACCGACAGCGCCCAGGGCAGGATCTCCTGCGCCACGCCGTCGATCCCGACCTTCACGCGCGCCGCCTCGCGCTCCACCCAGGTATGGCCGGCGGCGTAGCGGACGCCGGGGCGATACAGCACGTGGCCGACCCTGCGCAGCCCGCGCGCGGTGGGGAGAAGGCTCCGCCACGCGCGGACCGCGGCGAGCGCGAGCGCGACCGGGACCAGGAACGCCACCACGACCAGGAGCACCACCCCAAGCCTCATCAGCAGCCCGCCCACGAAGGCGCCGACCGCTTGCAGGACACCCAGGTACGTCGCGCTCATGACGTGCCTCCCCGTCCCGCTACTTGTGGCACATCTCGCAGGAGTCGAACCCGAAGGCGGTCTTGCCGTGGCACGCACCACAAGCGGCCCCCGCCTCCATCCGGTCGTGCCGGATCGGCTCGCGCGAGGCGGTCCGGCCGACCTCCAGGATGCGGAACTCCCGCGGGTGGCACGTCGTGCAGCTGGGCTTCGCGGCGTCGACGTGCGTCTCGTGGCTGAACATCACCGGCCCCGGGCTCCCGTCGCCGCGCGAGAGCACGTAGTCGGTCGGCAGCTTCTGCAGCTTCCCACCGGCGAGGGCCGAGGTGGCGACGAGCAGCGCCCCCAGGGCCACCACCGCGCGGACCGCGCCCTTCAGCTCGAGCGTCATGACGCCCTCCCGGCGCGCTTCGGGTCGGGGTTCGTGCCCGGAGCCGGCTCGCCCTGCACCCAGCGCCAGTAGCCCACGAAGAGGATCATGTAGACGACGGCCAGACCGTACTCGACCAGCTTGGCTCCGTAGATGTTCAGGAACTCGTTCTCCATGGCGTTCCTCCTAGAACTCGCCGCCGGCGAAGTTCGGGTCTTCCGACATGATGGGCATCCGGTTGGCGATCCAGCGGAAGGCGACCACACCGAGCGTGACGAGGCCGATGGACATCGAGACCTCCATCCAGCTCGGGACGTAGTGCGTCGGCTTGTCGAAGTTGTAGGCGATGACCGAGACGTTCAGGCGGTTCAGCACGATGCCGATGACCGTCAGGACGGCCGCGGTCCGGACGAGCTTCACCTTCTTGTAGCGAGCGCCGTAGCCGTAGAGGAGCGAGGGCACCAGCACGAACCCGACGATCTCGACCAGGAACCAGGCGCCCCAGCCCGTGAGGAGCAGGTCCCAGTGCTCGCCCTCGGCCACGCCCTGCATCTTGAGGAAGAAGTAGGCGAAGAGGACGATCGCGCCGGCCTTGCCGAGGCCGATCTGCAGCTTGTCCATGTCGGCGTGCGCGCCGGTGATGCGGTGCTGGAAGATGCGGTGCGTGAGCGACCCCTCGACGATGACCATCGAGATGCCGGCGCAGATGGCCGAGATGAAGAAGAAGATGAAGATGTACGGCGAGTACCAGAGCGGATGGAGCTTGGCGGGAGCGATGAGGAAGAGGGACCCGAGCGCCGACTGATGCATCGTCGAGAAGACGACGGACAGCACGGTGAGCGCGAGCATCGCCTTCTCGAGCCGCTCGTGCACCTTGCGCCAGCCGAGCCACTCGAAGACCGGCACCAGGAACTCGAGGAGCAGCACGGTCGTGTACATCAACACGCAGCAGGCGACCTCGAAGAGCGCCGACGCCGAGCCCGGGGTGACCATCATGTTGTAGAAGTTCCACGGCTTGCCGAGGTCGGCCATGAGGCCGACGACGGCCAGCACGTAGCCGAGGAAGGCGGTCAGGATCGCCGGCCGCACGATGGGGTGGTACTCGTGCATGCCGAAGAGGTGCACGGCCGAGCCGAGCGTGAAGCCGCCCGCGGCGAGGACGATGCCGCTCATCATGTCGAAGCCGATCCAGAGGCCCCACGGCTGCGCCTGCGACAGGTTCGTCGACGCGCCGAGGCCGGCGGCAAACCGGTAGACGAGCACGGTGAGGCCGAACACGATGAGCACCGCGGCGAGCGCGTTGAGCGGGGTGAACAGCGAGCGCAGGTAGGTGCGCAGGTCCATCCCGAGCAGGATCTTCTCGCGGAACCACACCTGCCACGAGGCGGTGGCGGCGACGGCGGTGCTATCCATGGCTGTCCTCCTTCTCGGCGGGCGCGCCGCCGTGTCCGTTGTGGTGTCCGTTTCCGTTGAGCGCGTCGCGCCGCTTCGCAAAGGCGTAGAGCCCCATCAGCAGCGGCGGCCAGAGCGTCATCACGAACGGCGGCGCCGAGAGCGCGCCCTGCACCTTGTCCGGATACGGATCGTCCCGGACCGTCTTCATCGCGAGCTGCTCGAAGGGGACGTCCGAGACGTACAGCCAGTCCGTGCCGCCGGCCTCGTGCTCACCGTACACGTGGTGAACGTACTTCTCGGGGTTGCGGTAGATGCGGCCCTTGGCGAGCTCGACGAGCGCCGCGCGCTTCCCGAAGGTGAGCGCGCCGGTCGGGCAGACGGACGCGCACGCGGGCTTCTTGCCCTCCTTCTGGCGCGAAGCGCAGAAGGTGCACTTCCGCACCAGCGGCGCCAGCTTGTCGTACTGGTACTTCGGCACCTCGAACGGGCAAGCCACCATGCAGTAGCGGCACCCGAGGCAGCGGTCGCCGTGGTAGACGACCGGTCCCTCCGGCGTCTTGTCGAGCGCCCGGACCATGCACACCGACGCGCAGGCCGGCTCGATGCAGTGCATGCACTGGCGCTTCGCGAATCGGTCATCGCCGTCGTGGCCGATGGGACCGAACGCGTTCACGACGGTGAACACCTCGGGGGCGGTGTCGCGGCGGACGCCCTTGACGGCCTCGTCCGACGCCGGCGCCGGCAGGCCGTTCGCCTCCGCGCACGCCGCCTCGCAGCCGCGGCAGCCGGCGCACAGGGTGGTGTCGACCAGCATCGCGCTCTCGTGCTCACCCTTCGCGTCGAGCGAAGCGTGAGACGAGGCGCGGGCCGTGCCGGCGATGGCCGCCGTTCCGGCGATGCCGGCGACCTGCAAGAAGCCTCTCCGACCGAGCTTCATGATGGCTCTCCGTACCGTGGGTTGACGTTTCGTTACCGGGCGGCCCGCGCGACGAATCCGAGGAAAGCTGCTGCGACGAAGCTGAACGCGAACGCGAGCATCATGACCGCCCTCCTTTGTTGGCCGACGAGTGAGACGCTCCTTCGAGGTCGCGCGTGGTGCCGTTCAGCCGCGCCGTGGCCTCGCGAAAGACCGGGCACTCTCCGAAGCACTCTCCGTCGCAGCGACTGGCGGTGACGACGCGGCCGGTCGGGACCAGCTTCTTCACCGGGAAAGCCCGGCAGAACGACATGGTGACTTCGGTGAGGTAGGGGCAGCTCATCGCGCGCCTCCACCACCGCTCCATTCCAAGGACCGAGCCAGACCCCCCGAGGTGCGAAACGGTGCGTAACTACTCGCCACTGTTCGCGTTCCGTTGACGTCGAGGATCTCGACGGTGCGCCGACCGATGGGCCCGCCGTCGAGATGCTCGACGCCCTCGCGGGACGACGCGCGTCAACGCCGCGGATCCTCAGGACATCTGGCGACGGAGCGGCCGGCGCTGCGTTTCTCGGCGAGTGTCGAGGAAGTCAGCGCTCGAGGTCCGCCGGGTGGCTTTTCAACCACCGCTCCGAAGCACAGGTGCGCGGGAACGCGCAGCACCGGCGGGAGACCGTTCACAGGGTTGTTCAAAATGCCCGGGACCGAGCCAGGCGAGCGAGACGCAAGCAGCGGGAGGCGCGACGACCGAGCATAGCCACAGGCTATGTGAGGGAGGAGCAACGAAGCGATGCGCCGCGGATCGCTCGCCGCGGCGACGGGACGGGCGTTTTGGACAACCCTCTCAACGCCGCGCTCCGCCAGTTGCGTCTTGCTCGGGGCGCTGCAAGCCCCAGCGCTTCATCTTGTTGTAGAGCGTCATCCGGTCGATGCCGAGGACGCGCGCGGCGTGGGTGACGTTCCCACCCGCCCAGGAGAGGACGTCGGAGACGTGCCGCTTCTCGACCTCCTCGAGCGGGAGCGGGTCGCCCGCGGGCGGCGCGGCCCGGGCCGGATCGGGTGCCGGCAGGCCGAGATCCGCGAGCTGGATGATGTTCCCCTTCGCCACCACCGCCCCGCGCTCCAGGACGTTGCGCAGCTCGCGGACGTTACCCGGCCAGGCGTGCGCGACGAGCGCGGTCATCGCCTCGGGCGAGACGCCGTCGAGACGTCGCGACAGATCCTTCGAGAGCCGATCGAGGAAGTGCTGCACGAGCAGCGGGATGTCCTCGCGGCGGTCGCGGAGCGGGGGCAGCGTGATGGCGATCACGTTGAGCCGGTAGAAGAGGTCCTCGCGGAAGCTGCCGTCTGCCACCGCCTTGGCGAGATCGCGGTTCGTGGCCGCGACCACCCGCACGTCGGCGGCGATGTTCTCCGAGCCGCCCACGCGCTGGTACTTCCGCTCCTCGAGCACGCGCAGCAGGTCGAGCTGGAGCTTGGGCGAGATGTCCCCCACCTCGTCGAGGAAGAGCGTCCCACCGGCGGCCAGCTCGAACTTTCCCTTGCGGCGAGCGATCGCACCCGTGAAGGCGCCCTTCTCGTGCCCGAAGAGCTCGGACTCGAGCAGGGTCTCCGTCAGCGCGGCGCAGGAGATGGCGATGAACGGGCCGCCGGCCCGCGGGCTCTCCGCGTGTACCGCTCGCGCGAGCACCTCCTTGCCGCTGCCGCTCTCCCCCAGGACCAGGATGGTGGAGGTGCTCCGGGCCGCCACGCGCGCCAGGTCGAACACCCGCTGCATGGCCGGGCTCTTCGAGACGAGTTCGTGAAAGCCGTACTCGCGCTTGAGGGCCTGCCGGAGGGACTCGTTCTCCTGGAGCAGCTCCTGCTGTGCGACGACGCGCCGGATGAGGGACGAGAGCTCCTCCGGGTCGAAGGGCTTCACGAGGTAGTCGTACGCGCCGAGCTTCATGGCGGCGACGGCCGTGTCGACCGTGGCATACGCCGTCATGAGCACGTACGCGGCCTCGGGGCGGATGCGCCTCGCCTCCTCGAGCACCTGCAGGCCGTCCATCCCGGGCATCTTGAGGTCGAGCAGGACGATCGACCAGCGAGAGGCCTGCAGCGCCTCCACCGCCACCTTGCCGTCTCCGGCCGCCCGCACGGTGTAGCCGTCCTTCCGGAGCCAACCGGAGAGCGACTCCCGGACGATCTCCTCGTCGTCGACGACGAGGACGTGGACCGCATCGTTCATGGTGCCCTCTCCGCTCGAGCGCGAGCATCGCCGGGATCGAGCGGCGGCAGCGAGAGGACGAAGGTCGTGCCTCGCCCGACCTCGCTCTGCACGTCCACCCGGCCGTGGTGTCGCTGCAGGATCCCGTAGACGACCGAAAGGCCCAGCCCGGTGCCCTTCTCCTTGGTCGTGAAGAACGGCTCGAAGACGTGCTTCAGGTGCTCCGGCGCGATGCCAGGGCCGGTGTCGGCGATGACGATGTCCACCCCGCCGTCGGCCGCGCCGCGCGTCCGCACCGTGAGGATGCCTCGCTTCCCCATCGCCTCGATCCCGTTCAAGGCGACGTTCACCACCGCCTGCCGGAGCTGACCGAAGTCGGCGCGCACCGGCGGCGTCGGCTGCAGGTCCTTCTCGAGCGTCAAGCCCTGGATCGCGATCTGGTGCGCGATGAGCTGCAGCCCCTCCTCCACCACCGCGTTCACCTGCAGCTCGCGGAGCGCGATGGGCCGATCGCGAGCGAAGTCGAGCAGGTTGCGGACGATGGCGCTGCAGCGCTCGGTCTCGCGCTGCACGAGCCCGAGGTTCCGCACCAGCTCGCGCCGGGTCGCGTCGTCGGGCGAGCCTTGCTCGAGCGTCCGGATGACGAGCTTGGCGAAGGTGAGGATGCCTGCCAGGGGGTTGTTGATCTCGTGGGCAATCGACGCGGCGAGCTGGCCCAGCGACGACATCTTCTCGTTGTGGACGAGCGCGTTCTGCGCCTTCTTCAGGTCCGCCGTCCGCTCCTCGACCTGCCGCTCCAGGTCGAGGTTCAGGTCCTTCAGCTCGCCCTCGGTGCGGCGCAACGACCGCGTCATGTCGTTGAACGACGCGGCCAGCAAGCTCAGCTCGCCCTTCGAGCGCATGCGGATCTCGGTGTCGAGCTGGTCGACCGCCACCCGGCGTGTCGCCTCGACGAGGGCCTGGACGGGCCTGACGACGTGGAAGCGCGCGAAGCCGAAGAAGAAGGTGGACAGCAGCAGCACCCCGACGCCGGTCAGGATCAGGCTGCCTCGCCGGAAATCGGCGATGCGCGCGTCAGACGAGGCGAGCGAGAGGCTCACGTCGAGGAGCCCCAGCACGTCCTCGTCCGGCCGGTGCACGTGGCAGGAAGCGGTCGCGCAGCGCGGCTCGTTTCGGATGGGCGTGACGAGCCCGAGCACGCGGTGGCCGGAGCGGGTGAAGACGCGCGTGCGCTCGAGCAGCGGCGCGTGGGCCCGCGGGTGGCCCACGCCGTGACACGGCCGGCACGAGTCGGAATTCTGGTCGAACACGGTGCCGACCTCGCGCTCGTCGCTGGAGAAGGCGACCCGGCCGTCCTTGGCGAGGAGCCGCACGCCCTCGACCCCCTCCTGGCGCCCGATGTCCCGCATCGTGTCGAACACGTCGCTGCGGCGGTTCTCCAGCATCGCGCGGAGGGTGGCGCGCTCGATGGTGTTGCTGAAGAGCGACGCGCCTGCGGCCTGGGTCTCGAAGAACTGCTCGGACATCCGGCCCTCGGCGAGGGCGAAGATGGTCACGCCAGCGATGCAGATCGCGACCGTGACGAGGAGCAGCTTCGTCTTGATGCGGTGGCGCCAGGGAATGACGCGCTCGATGGGGGGGATCGCGACGGGCCGTGTCCCCGTCGAAGAATGCAGCGCTCGCGGCGCCCGCCCGCCGTCCGTGGCCGGATCGTGCCCCGAAGTCGTGATGCTCGCGTCGGTCATCGCCCCCCAGCGTGCAGCCGCGTGCCTAGAGTACGAGCGTGGAGCAGGTGAGCTGCCGATTCGTTGCGCGACGTCAAGGCGCGACGAACCGCCTCACCTCCTGGTCGGGCGGTGGGTGACCGAAATGGGGCCCCCAGATCCTGGTAGGTTTAGCCCGTGAGCTCCGACAGACTGGCCGTCCTCCTCATTCGTTGCCCCGATCGCCCTGGCATCGTCGCCGCCATCTCGACCTTCCTCTTCAAGCACGGCGCGAACATCACCGACCTCGATCAGCACTCGAGCGAGGACGAGCCGGGCACCTACTTCATGAGGCTCGAGTTTCAGATGGGCCGCCTCGATCTCCCGCTCGAGGACCTTCGGCGCGCGTTCGAGGCCGAGATCGGCGTCCCATTCGGGATGGCCTGGCGACTCGAGGCGGCGCAGTCACGGAAGCGCGTGGCGGTGCTCGTGTCACGGCACGACCACGCCCTGATGGAGCTGCTCTGGGAGTGGCGCCGGGGCGAGCTCGCCGCCGACCTGACCGCCGTCGTGTCGAACCACCCCGACCTGCGCGCGGCGGTGGAGGGGTTCGGGATCCCGTTCCACCACATGCCGAACGACCGCGCCCGCCGCGCCGAAGCCGAGCGCGAGATGCTGACGCTCTTGGAGGGGCGGGTCGAGCTGGTCGTGCTCGCGCGCTACATGCAGATCGTCTCGGGCGAGTTCGTGGCGCGGTTCCCGAATCGCATCATCAACATCCATCACTCCTTCCTCCCGGCGTTCGTCGGGGCCGACCCATACCGGCAGGCGTGGGAGCGCGGCGTGAAGATCGTCGGCGCGACCGCGCACTACGTGACGGCCGAGCTCGACGCCGGCCCGATCATCGAGCAGGACGTGGCGCGCGCCTCGCACCGACACGCGGTGGAGGACCTCAAGCGGATGGGGCGCGATCTGGAGCGGCGCGTTCTCGCCCGCGCCGTGAAGTGGCACTGCGAGAACCGCGTCATCGTGCACGGCAACAAGACCGTGGTGTTCAGTTAGAACGGGGCCTCGACCCGCGTCGGCTGAGCCGGCGCGGGTGCCCCGCCCGCCCCATCCAGCAAAGCTGGCTGGGGCCCCACCCTTGCTAGGTGGGTCCCGTGCGCCTTCGCGAGCGGCTTCGCCGCTTCCGCTCAGGCGCCCCGCCTCGAGGGGCTTCGCCCCTCCCCCGCTGCGCGGGGCCCCCACCCCGGAGGTGTTCCCTCAGTGATACGGGCGCTGCTCCTTGCTCTCCGCCGCCGCGGCGTCGCCGAGCGGGGTCAGCACGGAGCGGCCGGCGCCACGGCGGCCCACCGCGGCCGGCTCGGACGCCGTCTGCGGACGCTCGCCGCCGGTCCGCGGGAGGAACCGGCTCGCCAGCGCGAGGAGCTCGACGCTCAGCGCCGGCGCGAGCGCGTTCACGACCCGCAGCGCCCGCCACGGCCACCCGAGCGCGACGAAGCGCTCCCCGCGCTCGCAAGCCCGCACGATGCGCCGCGCCGCACGTCCGCCGTCGAGGGTGAGGAGGGGCAAGCTGGACATGACCGCGAGCAGGCTCGCCTCGTCGGCGCGCTGGCCCTTCGCGAGCGCGTCCCGGAACGAGCCGGTCCGGATGAGGCCCGGCACCACGGTGGTGACGGCGACCCCGTCCCGCGCGACCTCGGCGGCGAGGCCGGTCGAGAACCCCAGCGCGGCGAACTTCGCGCTCGTGTAGCCGAGCAGGTGCGGTACCGCGACCGTCCCGCCGATCGAGGTGACGTTCACGATTCGCCCCGACCTGCGGGCTCGCATGCCGGGCAAGATCGCCATCGTGCAGTGCACCGTGCCCCAGAAGTTCACGGCCATCGCATCCTCGAGATCCCGGAGCGAGACCCGCTCCGCGGGCGCGACCTGGACGATGCTCGCGCTGTTGACGAGCACGTCGATGCGCCCGCGCCGCGCCTCCGCGGTCGCGACGAGCCGCTCGACCGCCGCCCGGTCGGCGACGTCGCACGGGACCGCCAGGACGTCGGCGCCCGCGCGCTCGAGCTCCTGCCGCGCGGCCTCCAGCTCCTTCTCGTCGCGCGCGCAGAGCACGAGGCGCGCCCCGCGTGCGGCGAGCTCGCGCGCCAGGAGCAGCCCGAGCCCGCGCGAGCCGCCGGTCACGAGCGCGCTGCTGCCGCGCAGCGACGTCCCGCGCGAGCGCACGAGCGTGAGGCCCGACAGGAGCCCGGCGCCGAGCAGTCCGGCGGGGGATCGAACGGTGGCGAACGCCATGGCGACTCCTCGGGACGACAGGCAGCATGAAGGTCGTCACGCCGCCAGGCCGGGACCAGCGGATCGACGCGACAGGCCGGCGCTCGGCGGGATCGACCGCGCCGCGCTAAGACGCTGCGTGATGCCGCAGCCCCGGGCCCGCGCGATGGATTCCCCGACCCTCATCGGGCGGCAGGAGAAGGGCGATCGGGTGCTCTTCGCCACGGCGCTCTCGCTCGCCGCCGGGCTCATCCTCCCCTTCGCGTTCGTCCACCTCGACGACGCCGACGGCGTGGTCTACGCGGTCGTGGCGCGTCACGTCGCCGCCGACGGGCGGCTCTTCGAGCTGCGGTTCCTCCCGGAGATCTTCCCGGAGTTCCGCGAGCACCCGCCGTTCTTCTTCTGGCTGTGGGCAGGGGCGCTCCGGCTCGCCGGTCCCGGCGCGTTGCCACTCCTCGGGGCGTCGTGCGGCCTGGCGACCGTCGCGATCGCGTTCCGCGTCGGCCGCGCGCTGCTCGGCTCGCGCGCCGCGTTCCTGGGCGCCGTGGCGCTCGCGACGGTCGAGTCCTTCTTTCGCTACCAGGCCCGACCCCGCCTGGACCCTCCCCTCACCCTGCTCTGCACCGCCTCCGTCGCGCTGCTCGTCGCCGCGCGGGGGCGCGCCGCCTGGCTCCTCGCGGGCGGCCTCGCCGCGGGAGCCGGCGTCCTCGTGAAGGGCCCGCCCGCGCTCGGCGCTCCGGTGGCCGCCGCGCTCGTGCTCCTCGCGCTCGGCCGCGGCCGCGAGCTGCGGAGTGGCCGCGCGTGGGCCATCACGGGTACGGCCGCCCTCGCCCCGGCGGCGCTCTTCATCGGCTACGACCACCTGGCGCTCGGCGGGACGTGGTGGCGAGGGTACGTCGGCGCTCAGGTGCTCGCCTCGGCGCTCGGGCGACGCCACGACGGCGCGGCCGACCACCTGTTCCTGCTGCGGTCGGTCATCGGCCGGCTGGGGCCGTGGGCGCTCCTCGCCGGCTGGGCGCTCGTCCGCGCCGCCTGGAGCCGGGGGACACCCCGTGCCCGCGCCGCGCTGGCGCTCCTCGCGTGGGCGGCGCTCCTGATCGCCGGCTACTCCCTGGCAGGCCGGGCCTGGTGGCACTACGCGATGCCGGCCTACGTGCCGCTGGCGCTCCTCTCCGGCGCCGGGCTCGACGACCTGCTCGGCCCAGGGGAGCGCGCCTTCCACGCCGCTCGCCGGATCGCGGCGGCCGCGGCGGTTCTCCTGCTCGCGGCGCTACCGCTCGCGCCGGCGCGCCTCGTCGTGGACGGCTGCCGCCTGGGCGAGCTGCCGCTGCTCACGACGGACCGCCCGCCGCCCGGGACGCACATCGGCCTCGCCACGGATCGGATCGCGCTCGCCGAGGCAGGCATCCTCGCCGACCACGCCGGCCTGGAGGCGGTGCCGATCGGCTCGGCCGACGAGCTGGGCAAGCGCGGCGATCTGTCGGTCGCGCTGTGGGATCGGCGCTGGCCGCTGCCGGCAGGGTGGAGCGCGGTGGGCGAGCAGGGCTCCTGGCTCGAGCTGCGGCGGCAGCCCGCGGCGTCCGCGCGCTGAGCTTCACTGCCCGGCCGGGGGCCGCCCCTCCGGCGGTGGCCCACGCCTGCGGTTAGGACCGGTTCGTGGCCACCCCTCACGCCGAGGCGATCCTTGCGAAGCTCGTCCCGTTCCTCGGAGGACTGCAGGAGCGCCTCTGCGCCGCGCTGGAGCACCTCGACGGCGCGGCCCGGTTCGGCCGCGACGCGTGGCAGCGCCCGGGAGGAGGGGGCGGCATCACCTGCGTCCTCGAGGACGGGGCGGTGCTGGAGAGGGCGGGCGTCTCGTTCTCCCATGTCCACGGCGAGCTGCCGGAGGCGTTCGCCCGGCGATTGCAAGGGGAGGGACGCGCCTTCGCGGCGGCCGGACTGTCGCTCGTCCTCCACCCTCTCAGCCCGATGGTGCCGGCGACCCACGCGAACTTCCGCTTCATCGCCCAGGGGGAGAAGGCCTGGTTCGGCGGTGGCAGCGATCTCACGCCGTACTACCTGTTCGAGGAGGACGCGAAGCACTTCCACCGGACCTGGCGCGAGGTGTGCGATCGGCACGATCCAGCGCTGTATCCGCGCCTGAAGGAGCGCTGCGATCGCTACTTCTTCCTGCCCCACCGCGGCGAGGCGCGCGGCGTGGGTGGCATCTTCTTCGACTTCGGCGACGTCGCGGACGACCTGCTGCGGGCGCTCGCGTTCGTGGTGGACTGCGCGGAGGCCTTCCTCCCCGCCTGGCTGCCGATCGCCGAGCGCCGGCGAGACGCTCCGTACGGCGAGGCGGAACGGCTCTGGCAGGAGATCCGGCGTGGCCGCTACGTCGAGTTCAACCTGCTCCACGACCGCGGCACGGTGTTCGGGCTCGAGACCGGCGGGCGCACCGAGTCGATCCTGATGTCGCTGCCGCCGCGCGTGCGTTGGGTCTACGACCACCAGCCGGCGCCCGGCAGCGCGGAGGCGCGCCTGGTCGAGGCCCTGCGGCGGCCGCGGGCGTGGGTGTGACGCTTCCGCGGCCGCCGGCCCATCAGCTCCCGCTGGGCCCTCCGGCGGCGCGGCGCTGCGCCCGCGTCGCCTGGGCCGCGTCGCGCCGCGACCGGACGGCCGAGGCGATCGCGCCCGCCGTCAGGATCGCCACCACCACGCCCAGTGAAACGGCCGCCGGGACGTGCACGACGTCCGCCAGCAGCATCTTGACCCCGACGACCACGAGCACGGCCGCGAGCGAGGGCTTGAGGTAGACGAAGCGCGCCACGAGCCCGGCCACCACGAAGTAGAGCGACCGGAGGCCGAGGATGGCGAAGATGTTCGAGGTGAAGACGATGAAGGGATCGGACGTGACGGCGAAGATCGCCGGAATGGAGTCGACCGCGAACAGCACGTCGGAGAGCTCGATCATGGCGAGCGCGAAGAAGAGCGGAGTCGCGACCCGCCGACCTCCCTCGCGCGTGAAGAAGCGGTTCCCGTCGAAGCGCGCCGTGCCGGGCACGAGGCGGTGCAGGGACGCGAGCAGCTTGCTCGAGGAGGGATCGTCAGGGGCGCCATGCCCGAAGACCAGCCGGATCCCGGTGAGCACCAGGAACCCGCCGAACAGGTACATGACGGCGTGGAAGCGGGCCAGCAGCGCCGCTCCGCCCCAGATCATGGCCCCCCGCAGCACGAGCGCCGACAGGATCCCCCAGAACAGCACCCGGTGCTGGTGAATGGGTGGGATCCCGAGCGCGCCAAACAGCACGACGAAGACGAAGATGTTGTCGACCGAGAGCGACTTCTCGATGACGTAGCCGGTCAGGAACTCGAGCCCCTGCGCCGGTCCGCCCACCCTCCAGACCAGCGCCGCGAATCCGAGCGCCAGCGCGATCCAGGCGGCCGACCACACCAGCGCCTCGCGCGCCCTGACGACGTGCTCCTTGCGGTGGAAGACCCCCAGGTCGAGCACCAGCATGAGCACCACGAAGGCGAGGAACCCGGCCCATTGTCCGACGCCATGTCCCATCGAGGCTCCCGAGCTGGCAGCGGCGGTCGAAGGCGGAGGTCGCGGACCCCCGGCCAGCGACCGGCATGAGCTTCACGATCCGGCGCCGGTCTTCTCCAGGTGTCCACCTCGTCCGTTCCGCGCCAGGCTCCAGCGCAGCGCGGGGGGCGTGACGAGCGTCGTCACCACCACGACGATGACGATGGCGGAGTATAGCGAGGGCGAGAGCACCGGGCGGCCGGAGAGCGTCAGGGTGAGCCCCATGTTGGCGAAGATGAGGCCGACCTCCCCTCGCGGCACCATCCCGATCCCGACGCTGAGTCGATCGACGCCCGTCCCGAGCACGCCCGCCGAGCACACCTGCTTGCCCGCGATGGCGGCGAGCGTGAGCGCGGCCGCCAGGCCCAGGATCGACGGATCGGCGAAGGCGCGCAGATCGGTGCGCATCCCCATCACCACGAAGAAGATCGGCACCAGGAAGCCACTGATGGGCCGGACCAGCTCCTCGAGGCCGTGCTCGCCGCGATCGACGAAGTCGCGGTAGTGGACGTCCTCCAGGATGAGCCCGGCCGCAAAGGCCCCCACGATGGGCGCGAGCCCCAGCTCGGCGGAGACCCAGGACAGGGCGAAGCAGAAGGCGAGCCCGGCGGCGAGCAGCACGCCCCGCGTCTGCAGGCGCGAGGCGAGGCGGAACAACCGCGGCGACAGCCACACGCCGAGCGCGAGCGAGCCGACCAGGAACGCGGCCGCCTTCGCGACGATGACGGTGACCTCGAACCCGGAGACCGACCCCCCGCGCGCGGCGGCGGCGATGACGCCGCCGACGACGGCCAGGATGACGAGCCCCAGCACGTCGTCGATGACCGCCGCGCCCAGGATGACGCGGGCCTCGGCCGACTGCGAGCGCCCGAGGTCCTGCAGGACGCGGGCGGTGATCCCGACGCTCGTGGCGGTGAGCGCGGCGCCGAGGAAGGCGTGCAGGTAGGGGCCGCCCTCGGGCACGAGCATCGCCCCGACCACCCATCCCAGCGCGAACGGCGCCGCCACCCCGAGCGCCGCCACGAGCAGCGAGGAGACGCCCACCTGCAGCATCTGCCGCACGGTGGACTCGAGCCCGACCTCGAAGAGCAGGATGAGCACGCCCAACCGCGAGAGCGTGTCGAGCGCCGCGTCGTCCCTCATCGCGTCGAGTCCGCTGTACCCGAAGAGCCCGAGGTTCCCGAGCAGCACACCCACGACGAGCTCCCCCAGCACCGCCGGCTGGCCGAGCCGGGTGGCCACCTCGCCGCCCAGCTTGGCGGCGACGAGGATCAGGGCGAGGTCGAGCGCAACGCGCGCGATGGGATCGACGTGAGCGCCCTCGGCGGCGTGGACCAGCGAGGGTCCGAGCAGTACGAGGAGGCTGCCGAGGAGCAGCGTGGCTCGGGAGCGCGTGATCATTTCGGCCGCAGGCTAACCGCTGCCGAGGACCGCGTCTCGCAGATCGAAGCTCCCGATTCGCGCCCCGGAGTCGGCGCTCGCCTGCGCGCTACCCGTCCGGTGCGCTCCGCCGCAGCGCCAGGAGGGCGCGGGCGAGATCGTCCGGCAGCGCCGCCTCGACCGACACGGCGGCGCCGGACGGCGCCGGAAAGGCGAGCCGCGACGCATGCAGCGCCTGCCGCGTGAGGCCCGCCCCGGGCGTCCCGTAGATGGCGTCCCCGAGCACCGGAAAGCCCGCCTCCGCGAGCTGGACGCGGATCTGGTGCGTCCGCCCGGTGTCGAGCCGCACCTCGAGCAGCGCCCCTCCACGGAGACGCTCGCGGAGGGCGAACTCGAGCCGGGCGCGCCGCGCCGATGCGACGCGCGTCGTGAAGCGCCGCGGATCGGCCGGGTCGCGCCCGTAGGGCGTGTCGAGCCGACCGGTCTCCGGCGGCGCGCCGGCCACGAGCGCGAGGTACGTCTTCTCGACAAGGCCCGCCTCGAACGCCGCCCGCAGCGCGGCGAGGGCCCGGTCGTGGCGCGCGAGGAGGAGACAGCCGCTCGTGTCGCGGTCGAGCCGGTGCGGGAGGCCGGGCAGCGCGCGGCCGGCGACGTCGAACCGGCCCAGCCGGCTCGCCGCGCCCACCGCCGAGCGGGCCCCGGGTCGAGCGGGCTCCACCGCGAGGCCGGGCGGCTTGTCCACCACGAGACAGTCCCCGTCGTCGTACAGCACCGGCAGCGCCGGCTCGTCCGGCGCCGGGGTGGGAGCGCGAGGCACCGGCCGCGCCACCTCCACCACCTCGCCCCCGAACAGCTTGCGGTGCGGCGAGCACGTCCGGCCGCGGATGCGGATCCGACCCTGCGACACCAGCGTGCGCGCCTGCTCCACCTTGACGGCGAGTGCGGCCGCGAGGAACCGATCGAGGCGCTCGCCCGCGGCCTCGCGCGGCACGTGCAGGATCTCGCGCTCCGTTTGCGGCCTCACCGCGTGGACGGTAAATTAGACGCATGCCGAAGGTCCAGGTCTACAGCAAGCAGCAGTGTCCGTACTGCGTCCGCGCCAAGGCACTCCTCCAGAAGAAGGGCGTCGCGTACGAGGAGATCGACGTCGAGCACGACGACGCGAGGCGCGCGTGGCTCGTCGAGGCGAGCGGGCAGCGGACGGTGCCGCAGATCTTCGTCGATGGGCGGCCGCTCGGCGGTTTCTCCGACATCGACGCGCTCGACAAGCAGGGCAAGCTCGACGCCATCCTCTGCGGTGAGGCTGCGTAGCGCCCCTCCTCCGGCGCCGTCGCAAACTCCGGCCTACTCACGCACCTCCGTCTGGCGTAGCTTGCCGGCGTGACCGCCGACCGCAAGGAGCAGTGCCTCGCCTGCCGGATCGTCGCGGACGAGGTCCGACCTGCGGGAGGGATCGTCTGGCGCGGCGAGGGCCTCACCGTCCACGGTCTCGCCGACCCTTGCCCCGTCCCCGGCTGGCTCGTCTTGACGAGCGATCGGCACGCGCGTGCCCTGTACGACCTCGACCCGGCGGAGCTCGCCGCCGTCGGGCCGGCGGCGGCGCAGGTCATGCGCGCGCAGCGGTCCGCGCTCGGCGCCGAGCACGTGTACGCGTTCGCCATCGGCGACGTACTGCGCCACTTCCACCTGCACCTCGTGCCGCGCTACGCCGACACGCCGGCGCGGCTGCGCGGCCGCGGCGCCTTCGACGCTCGACCGGAGGACTCCCTCCCCGCCTGGCGCGTCATCGCCGCGGCCGAGGCCGTGCGACGGGCGATCGCATCGGAGAAATGATCGTCAGCGGACGGCGTTGATCACGCCGCAGCGGCAGGCGAAGGCGAGCGAGGTGAACATCCCTCGGATCACGCCGTCGCACAGGACCACGCCGCACCCCCCGCACACGTAATCGACCGGCCCGGGGCCGCGGTAGACGGGGACGCCCACCACCCCGGGCGGCACCACCACCACTGCGAGCACGGCGTCGGCCGGCAGCACCGCCAGGGTGACCCGCTCGCGCCTTGGCACCGATTCCAGCAAGGCCTCGCCTCCGGGGAGAGACGGCACCTGCTCGAGGTGGATTCACCCGCGACCTCACCACCAGCCTCCGTCCGGGCGGCGCCCTCCGGGCCCTAGGCGTGTTGCCGCGCCCCAAGCGGTCGCGGTGCAACCACACGTCCCTACCAGCCGCACCTTCGCCCGCGGTCAAGAGCGACCGGCCGCCCTCAAGACGGGACCGACCTCTCGGCGGGAGCGCTCTGCTCGGTCGCCACAGGCCGGCGCGGCTCGCGCCACAGCTCGACGGTGAAGGTGGCCCCCTGCCCCGGCTCGCTCTCGACGCCGATCGTCCCGCCGAGCGATTCCACGATGCGTCGCGAGATCCACAGGCCGAGGCCGAACCCGCCGAAGTGGCGGTCGGACACCGCTCGCTCGAACCGCTCGAAGATGCGCTGCTGCGCCTCGCGCGGGATGCCGATGCCATGGTCGCGCACCGCGAGGTCGACACGATCACCGTCCGTCCGGACCCGCACCTCGATGGGCTTGCCGGGCCCGTACTTCACCGCATTGGCGACGAGGTTCGTCACGACCTGGTCGAGGCGCAGCCGGTCCCACCGGCCCACCACCGGGCCGGGGACGTCGAGCTGGAGCGTGGATCCGGCGCGCGAGAGCTCGTCCTCGAACCGCCCCGCCACCTCGCACACGAGGTCCGAGAGGTCCACCGGCTCCAGCTCGAGCGCGAGGCGGCCCTCCCCGATGCGCGAGATGTCGAGCAGGTTCGTGATGAGCCGCGAGAGGCGTTCGACGTTGCGCCGGATCACCTCCGTCTTGTGCACGAGCGGGTCGGGGACGAGCCCGCGCGCGGCGGCCGCGCGCAGGCTGTCGGCCTGGAGCGCCAGCGACGTGAGCGGCGTCCTGAGCTCATGGGAGGCGATGGAGAGGAACTCGTCCCGCAGCTTGACGGCCTCCTGCGCGCGCCGGTAGAGGCGCGCCGTGTCGATGGCGGCCACCGCCAGCCTCGCCAGGTCCTGCATGAGCTGCACGTCCGCCGCCTCGAAGCGCCGCCGCGTGGTGGAGGCGAAGGCGATGGCGCCGAGCGCATCGCCGCGCGCGCGGAGCGGCACCGTCGCGAGCGCCCGGGCCCCGGACGCCCGGAACCGCGCCCGGTGCGGCTCGCCGCCCGGGAGCCGCGAGAGCTCCGCCTCGCCGACCAGGCTCGGCGCGAACTCCGTCGCCTTCGCCGCGGTCGCCGCGGCGTGGCGAGCCTCGCGGTCCAGCTCCGCGTCGACCAGCGCCTGGCGGGTTTCGTCGCCGTCGCGGTGACCGGCGAGGCGCACCGGTCCGCCGGGCTCGTCGAGGAGGATGACGCACGCGTCGCACGGCCCGTGCGCGGCACGCGTCGCCACCTCGGCGAGCGTGGCCGGGTAATCCAGCGAGGACGAGAGCACCCGGCCCGCGTCGGCGAGAAACCTGGCGCGCTCGGCGGCCCGGCGCGCCTCCGTCGCCCCGCGCACCCCACCCCACGTCACCCGGAAGAGCAGCAGGCTCACGAGCATGCCCGCGACGGTCGCCCAGCGCGGGAGCCACTCCTCCCACGACTCGATGAAGCCGGGCGACGCCTCGAACCGGAGCGTCCACGGCCGCCCCGCGACCGTGATGCGTGCCTCGGACGCCGGCGCGCCGCCGCCGGGCTCGCGCGAGGAGTACAGCAGCTGGGCGGGGTCGGCGGCCGGGCCGTCCAGGACGTCGACGTGGATCGCCGCGAGGCTGTCCTCCAAGAGCGTGGCGCCGAGGAGGTCGCGGGCGCGGAACGGCGCGTACACGAACCCGACGACGGGCCGGTCGAGCCCGCCCCGGAGGTTGCCGGTGACGGGCAGGTAGATGAGGAAGGCGGGCTGGCGGTCCTGCTCCGTGTCCTGCACCAGCTCGACGCGCGCGGAGCAGGCGGCGTGGCCGGTGGCGCGGGCGCGCAGCATCGCCTCCCGGCGGTTGGGTTCGGACATCATGTCGAACCCGAGCGCGCGCTGGTTCCGCCAGTCGAACGGCTCGAGGAAGACGATGACGCCATGGAGGTCGCGTTGTCCCTCGGGCCAGACCCGGTACTGCGGGAAGCCCTCCTGGCGGAGGGCCTCCTCGTGCCGGGCAAGGTCGGACGGCGCGACGAGCTCCGCGTACCCGATGCCCTGGATCCCGGGATAATACTGGTCGAGGTTCAGGTTCCTCACGAACAGGCGGAAGTCGTCGCGCGATGGGCGGCCGCTCACGAACAGGCCGCTGGTCGCGCGCAGCGTGGCGGTGTACGCGTCCATCCTCGCCTTCACCGCCTCGACCGCGGACGTGGCCCGCTCGTCGAAGCGCGCGCGGACCTGTCGCGCGATGGCGCTCGCCACGTACACGCGGACCGCCGCGGTGGTGACGAGCGCCACCGCCAGCACCACGTAGGCGGCGGCGTAGGTGCGGAGGTGCTCCAGCAGCGCTCGCAGCCGGACGGTCACGACCGGGTCGGCCCTCCCGCCAGCAGCGGCGCGAGGCCCTCCCGGAAGGTGGGGAAGGCGAGCGTGAGCCCGAGCGCGGCGCGGGTCCAGGACGCGAGGACGCGCCGGTTCGCGGCGGCTCGCCCCGCGTCGGGGTTGCTGGTCGAGGGCTCGACCCCGAGCCGCGACGCGATCCAGCGCACCACCTCGCGCCGCGGCGCCGGACCCGCGTCGCTCGCGTGGTAGACGGCGCCCTCCGCCCCGCGGTCGAGCGCCGCGAGCACCGCTCGCACCGCGTCTTCGCGGTGGCAGAAGTTCATCCAGGCGCCGTCGTCCGCGCCGAGCGCGAGCGTCCCCGTCCGCACCCGCTCGACGACCCCGGTTCGGCCCGGGCCGTACAACCCGGAGAGCCGCACCACGCGCGCGGCGCCCCCGAG